>Ga0299913_10001573_pt1 | contig 17075 bp, 17 predicted proteins | sample RVTome_9_FD_201360 | JGI IMG/M metagenome (GOLD analysis project Ga0299913, IMG submission 201360) | Soil microbial communities from uranium-contaminated site in the Upper Colorado River Basin, Wyoming, United States - RVT155D38 (version 2) ... | reverse complement strand
GTCACTCGTCCTGGCGGGCCTCGTCCTGCACGGCGCCCGCCGCCATCGCCGCCCGCGCGCGGCTCGTCATGGAGGTCTCGACAGCAATGCCCATCGGTGATTTCGTCAACCTCATTCCGGCGCCGGTCTTCCTGCTCATTCACCTGACCGCGTTCGGCATCGGCTCCTACTTCGCCTGGCGCAGCTTCGAGGCCGATGCCGGGCTGCTCGGGTGGGGGTTCGCGCTCTTCGCGGCAGCCGAGCTCAGCTACATGACCTACCACCTGGATTGGACGGTCTTTCTCTTCGCCCACACCATCAGCGAGGTCCTCGACCTGCTGGCCTTCATCCTCGTCTTCGCCGCCGTGACGCGCGGCGCCACGGCCGCCCTGCGACAGGCTGGCGGCCGCGCCTGATGGCACGACGGGTCCGTGGAATCGCGGGCGCCTGGCTCGTGATCGGCATGCTCCTGGCGGCCTGCGCCCCGCAGGCCGCCGCCGAGCCGGTCGCAACCGACCAGGTGAACCTGCCGCCCTCGTACCGGTTCGAGCCCGCGGCGATCGTGGTCGCCGATGGAACGACGGTCACCTGGACGAACAACGACAACTTCACCCACAACGTGCGGCTGATCGATGACGGCGGCGAGATCCTCGCCCTGCCACCGGGGGAGAGCGTGAGCTTCACGTTCACCGGCCCCGGCGAGCACCGCTACGACTGCTCCTTCCACCCCAACGACATGACCGGCGTAGTCGTCGTCAGCGAGAGCTGATGGCCCGCCGTCTGAGAGGAACGAACCAATGACCCGCATCCGCGCCCTCCAGCCGATCACGCGGCTCGTGATGGTCCTCGCCATCGCCCTGGCGATGAGCGGCATCGCGATCGCCCTGGCGCCCGGCACCCCGCATCATGACGCCGTCAACGCGGCGTCCCGCAGCAGCCGCGCAGCCTTCCACGACGCGATGCGCGGCCTGTGGGAGGACCACATCGTCTGGACCCGCATGGCGATCATCGGCATCGTCGACGATCGGCCCGACCAGTCCTTTGCCGTCGAGCGGCTGCTGAGGAACCAGGACGACATCGGCGACGCGGTGAAGCCCTTCTACGGCGAGGCGGCCGGCGAGGCGCTGAGCGCCCTGCTGCGCGAGCACATCGTCGGCGCAGCCGACCTGCTGGTGGCCGCCAAGAGCGGCGTGGGCTTCGAGGCCGCTCACCAGGCGTGGTACGCCAACGGCGACGAGATCGGCGCGTTCCTGGCCGATGCGAATCCCCGGAATTGGGACCGCGCCGAGATGCAGGCGATGATGCGTGACCACCTCGATTTGACCCTTGCAGAGGCCGTGGCGCGACTGGGCGGCGACTTCGCGGCGGACGTCGCAGCCTACGACGAGATCCACGCCCAGATCCTCCACATGGCCGACATGCTGAGCGACGGGATCGTGGCCCAGTTCCCCGGCGGCTTCCGATGAGCACGCTCGATACCGTCGTCATCGCCGGTGGCGGCCTGGCGGGGGCCAATGCCGCCTTCGCATTACGGGAAATGGGTTTCGAGAACCGCGTGGTCCTGGTCAGCGAGGAGGCGGAGACGCCGTATGAGCGGCCGCCGCTCTCGAAGGACTACCTGCGCGGCGAGAAGCCGCTTGAGAAGACGTTCGTGAAACCACCGGGCGACTACGAGACGGCGGGCATCGAGCTCATGCGGTCCAGCCGGGCAGTGACGCTGGATGCGGCCACCAGTCAGCTCAACCTGGCGGACGGGACGAACCTGCAGTACGACGCCCTGCTGATCGCGACGGGGGCCGAGCCGCGCCACTTGGGCTCCACACGCGCTCACCTCGAAGGCATCCATTACCTGCGCGACGTGGCCGATGCCGATGCGCTGCGCGCCGCGGCCGCCGAGGCTCGCAGGATCGCGGTCGTCGGCGGAGGTTGGATCGGCAGCGAGGTCGCTGCCTCCCTGCGCCAGCTCGGTCATGACGTCGCGTTGATCTCCAGCATGCCGCGTCCGCTCGAGCGGGTCCTCGGTCCTGAGATCGCCGACGTCTACCGCGACGTACACACCGAGCACGGCGTCCGGCTGGTTCATGGCCACGTCGTTGAAATCGAAGGCGAGCGGCGCGCGACCGGGCTGCGGCTGAGTGACGGCCGGCACATCGACGCCGACCTCGTCGTCGTCGGCATCGGCGCAGCTCCGCGCATCAAGCTCGCCACCCGCGGCGGGCTGGAGACGCGGGACGGAGCGATCGTGACCGACGAGTTCCTCCGAACCTCGGTCCCGAACATCTACGCGGCGGGCGACGTGGCATCGGCCTGGCATCCTCGCTACGGCAGGCACATTCGCGTCGAGCACTGGGACAACGCGATTCGCCAGGGCAAGGCCGCCGCGGCCAACATCCTGGGTGCCGAGGAGCCCTACGCCCGGACGCCGTACTTCTACTCCGACCAGTTCGAGCTCGGCATGGAGTACCGCGGATTCGCGCCCGAGTGGGGCAAGGTCGTCGTGCGAGGAGACGTCGCCGCGCGCGAGTTTCATGCGTTCTGGATCGCGGACTCGCGAGTCATCGCCGCTCTGAACGTCAACGTCTGGAGCGACGGCAAGGAGCTGCGCCGGCTGGTCGAGTCGGAGGGCCCGGTGGATCTGCCACGCCTCTCGGATCCGAGCGTGCCACTGGCCGAGGCGGCGTAGCCGCATCGACGACGGGGGACGCCCGCCAACGGCGTTCGGGCCGGATCCGAACGGCGCGACGAGTGCGCTACCGTTGCGGGCGATGAGCTACCGATTGCTGTGCTTGGACGCCGGGTTCACGCTGCTGTCACCGCGCCGGACGCTGGCCGAGGCCCTGTCCGGCGTGCTCGCCGATGACGGTCACGCTATCACCGAGGACGAGATGCGGGCCGCCTGGGAGGAGGCGGACCGGTGGTTCTGGGACGAGTACCACCGGCCCGGCAACGACACCTGGAGCGACGACGGCCGGATCGAGGACTACTGGCGCCGCTACCACGGCGTCATGCTCGAGCGGCTGGGCCTCGAGGCGCACCGCGAGATGCTCGATCGGATCCTGGCCAGCCAGTTCGCGTCCGACTCCTGGGAGCCCTATGCCGACGTCGAGCCGATGCTGGCGGCGACGCGCGAGATCGACGGCGTCCGCATCGGCATCGTGAGCGACTGGGGATCGAACCTGCGCGGCATCGTCGGCCACCTCGGCCTGGATCGGTACCTCGACTTCGTCCTTCCCTCCGGGGAGGTCGGCGTGGCCAAGCCGAATCCAGCGTTCTTCCGCCTGGCGCTGGAGGCTGCCGGCGTCCGTCCCGCCGAGGCGCTCATGGTCGGCGACTCCTACCGCGCCGATGTCCGTGGCGCGTGGGCGGCCGGCATGGATGCGGTCTGGCTCGACCGACGCGACGGAGTGAACATCACGCCCAGCGACGAGCCGATCCCCACCGACGTCCGCCGGATCCACGGCCTCGACGAGCTGCCCGCGATCGTGGCGGCCGGCGGCCCGCTGCCGCGCGGCGACGCCTCGGCCTGAGGTCCACGACGGTGCCGGCCGCTTCCTCCGAGGGGATCGTCGTCGACAAGTTCGGCGGATCGGTCCTGCGGCGCCCGGAGGACATCGCGGCCGCCGTCGACGTGGTCGCCCGCCAGCGAGCGGCCGGCCTGCGTCCGGTGGTGGTCGTCAGCGCCTTCGAGGGCGTGACCGACACGATCCTCGGCGCCGCGCGTGTCCTGCTTCCCGATGGCGGGGCATCGCTTCGTGAGGCTGGCCACGCGGCCGACTCCGGCCTGGCCCGTGAGACCGATCGGGCGCTGGCCACCGGCGAGGCCCTGTCGGCGGCCCTGTTCGCCGTCGGACTGCAGGCGCGCGGCATCCCGGCTCGATCCTTCTCCGGGGCCGAGGCCGGCATCCGGACAGCGGCCGCTCACCTCGGCGCTGAGGTGCGCCGCGTCCTGTCGCGGCCGCTGCGCGCCGCGATCGGCGAGGGCTACGTGCCGGTGGTGGCGGGATTCCAGGGCATCGGCACCCACGGGGAGCTGACGACGCTGGGTCGTGGCGGGACCGACCTTTCGGCCGTTGCGCTGGCCGTTGCGCTGCGGGCGTTGCGCTGCGAGCTCTTCAAGGATGTGGGCGGCGTGCTCGAGGCGGACCCGCACATGGTGCCGGCGGCGCGCTTCCTGCCGGCCGTCGACGCGCTCCAGCTCGAGCTGCTGGCTGAGATGGGGGCTGAGGTCGTTCACCCGGTAGCCGTCCGTCGTGCCCGGCGCGGGCGGCTCAACCTCGTGGTGCGGGCGCTGGACGATGAGGCGCCGCAGACGGTCGTGCGCCCGTCATCACGCGATGAAGACGGCGTGCTCATGCTGGCGGTCGACCGCAAGGAGCGGATGGCGCGCGTCAGCCTGGTCGGTCCGGCGTCGATGATGCCGGAGGTCCTGCCGCTCCCGGCTCACGGCGAGGGTGCCTTCGACGAGGGTGGCATGCGCGTGGTGTGGGCGGAGGTGCCGCTCGCATCGGCGGCATCGGCGGCGCAGGCGGTGCACGCCACGTTCATGACCCGACCCGGCGCACCTTCCTGATCGCTGCATCGGTCAAGCTAGGTCACGACGGCCTCGTGGTCGGCCCGGACTCCGGGGCGCAGCTGGAGGAGCACGGCGGCGCCGAGGATGAGCGCCCCACCCAGTAGCTGGATCGGCGCCGGCTGCTCCGCGAGCAGCCAGGCGGCCAGGCCCACGCCGACCACGGGCTCCAGGGTGGCGATGATCGCGGCCTGCGACGGGCCCAGCCGCCGGATGCCGGTGATGAAGGCGAGCGTCGGAACGCCCGCCCCGATGACGCCGGCCAGCACCACAGGAACGATCGCATCCGTGCCGGCCAGGGGCCTGCCCAGGTCGCCGAGGCTGCCGAGCGCGACCATCAGCGCCAGGTACAGCACGGCGGCGCCGCTCATCGTCAACGCCGCGGCCTGCGGGCCGGGCACATGCGCGAATCCGTGCCGGGCGGCGAGCACGTAGAAGACCTGCGCCAGCCCGGCGACGAAGGCCAGGCCGATGCCGACGGGGTCCACCTCTCCGAGCGAGTCCGCACCGGCCATCACGAGGACCATGCCGCCCAGCGAGACCGCCAGCGCGACCCAGCGCGATCGGTCGAGGCGCTCACCGAACCAGAGCGTGGAGGCCAACGCGACGCCCGCGGGGTAGAGATAGAACACGAGCAGCGTGAGCGCGATCGTGATGCGCTCGAAGGCGATGAAGGCGGCCAGGTTGAGGACCATGTTCGCCACCGCGGCGGCGAGCATGAACCAGCGGTCGCGGATCGGCAGCGTCCGCAGCGATCGAGGCCGGATGCCGGCGATGGCCAGGCGCAGGCCGATGAAGACGCCGACGACGAGCGCGCCCAGCGCCGCTCGCCAGGTGACCAGGGTCAGCGAGTCGACGCCGGCATCGCCGGCGAAGCGGCTGAGCGGTCCGAGCGTGCCGAAGCACGCGGCCGCCAGGGCCACCAGGCCGGCCCCGACCAGGTCGGCGCGCGGCGCGGACCCCCGATCGCTCAACGCGGGACCAGCGCCGGGTCCGCTTCGGCGGCCTCCAGGTCGGCAGCCAACCGCGCGCGTTCGGCTGCCAACGAGTCGACACGGTCGCGAAGCGAGTTGTGGCGCTCCACCAGCTCGCGGACGAGGGTCGCATCGGCGTAGACGGACGGGTCGCCCAGGCGTTCGGTGATCTCGCCGAGCTCCCGCGCCACCGCCGCCGACTCCTGCTCGGCGCCGGACAGCGACGCGCGAAGCTCGCGCGTGCGCCGATGCCGCGCGTTGCGCTCCTCGGCCTCCCGGCGCTTGCGATCGGCCACGGACTTCGCCGATTCGCGCGGCTTGGCCGGCACGGCCACCACGCCCCTCGGCGTCGAGTGGGCTCCCTCGACGGCGCCGCGCGTCTCGATGTCCACGCCGCGCTTGGCCGCGTAGTACTCGAAATCGCCGGGATACACGGTCGCCTGCCCGTCGTTGACCTCGATGATCGTGTTCGCCACGCTGCGGATGAGGTATCGGTCGTGGGTGATGAGCACGATCGTGCCGCTGAAGGCGTTCAGCGCGTCCTCCAGCACGTCGCGGGACTGGATGTCGAGGTGGTTCGTCGGCTCGTCGAGGCAGAGCAGGTTGGCGGGATCGGCCAGCAGCTTGGCGAGCGCCAGCCGCGTCTGCTCTCCGCCGGACAGGACGCCGACCTTCTTGTCGACCGCGTCGCCGCTGAACAGGAACGCGCCCAGCAGCTTGCGCATGTCCGAGGTGCTCATCATCGGCGCGGCGTCGTTGAGCTCCTCGAACACGGTGTTCAAAGGCGTGAGCGCCTCGATCTGGTGCTGTGCGAAGTACGCCACGCGCACGTTGGAGCCCAGCTCACGCGTGCCGCCCTCGATGTCGAGCACACCGGCCAGGATCTTCAGCAGTGTCGACTTGCCGGCGCCGTTCGGACCGATGAGGGCCACCTTCTGGCCGCGCTCCAGCTGGAGGTCCAGGTCCCCGCGGTAGACCACGGTTTGGCCATAGCGCTTCGCGACGTCGGACAGGGTGATGACCGTGCGGCCCGAGCGGGGCGGCTCGGGGAAGCGGAACTTCACGCTCTTCGCGCGCCGCTGCGGCTGCGCCACGCGGTCGAGCTTCTCGAGCGACTTGATTCGTGACTGCACCTGTCGCGCCTTGGATGCCTTGTACCGGAAGCGCTCGATGAACGCCTCGGTGTGCGCGATCTTGCGCTGCTGGCTCTTGGCCGCCGCCTCCAGCTGCGCCATGCGCTCGGCGCGCTGCTCGACGAAGTCCGCGTAGTCGCCGACGTACTCGGTGGCCCGGCCGTCGTGCAGCTCGACGACCCGGTTGGCGACCTCATTGATGAAGTCGCGGTCGTGGCTGACGAGCACGATGGCGCCGGCGTACTGCGCCAGAAACCCCTGCAGCCACTCGACGGATGCAAGGTCGAGGTGGTTGGTCGGCTCGTCGAGCAGCAGGACGTCCGGGTTCTGGAGCAGCAGCCGGGCGAGCGCCACGCGCATCATCCAGCCACCCGAGAACTCGCCGATGTCGCGAGTCATGTCGGCATCGGCGAAGCCCAGGCCGGCGAGGATGCGGCGAGCCTCGGCCTCCAGCCCGTAGCCGCCCATCGCTTCGAACCGATGCTGGAGCCGCCCGTACTCGTCCATGAGCTCGGCGAGCTCCTCGTCGTCCTCGGAGTCCTCCAGCTCCTGCTCGATGTGCCGCATGCGGCGACCGATGCCGCTGACCTCACCGGCCCCGGCCAGCACCTCCGCCAGCGCCGATCGGCCACGAGTCTGGGCGACCTCCTGGCGCAGGTAGCCGATGACCGTGTCGCGCGCGCGGGTGATGGTGCCCGTGTCGGCGTCCTGGTCGCCGGTGATCAGCTCGAGCAGCGTCGTTTTGCCGGCCCCGTTCGGCCCGACGATCGCGAGCCGACGGCCGGCGCTGATCTGCAGGCCGACGTCGCTGAACAGGTGCTGGGCGGCGTGGGACTTCGACACGCCGCTGATGGTCACGAGGCTCATGGGGCGAGATGCATGGTAGCCACTCCGCCGGTGGGCCTAGTCGGCGACGAGCTTGGCCCCGGCCGTGTCGAAGCGCAGCCGCGTCGCCATGCCCGGCACGCCGGCGGCGTTCCAGGCCTTCTCCACGGCGTGGGCGCCGGCTGGAGAGTCGCAGATGGCGAGCACCGTCGGACCGGCGCCCGACAGGCAGGCACCGGCCGCACCGCGCTCGTAGGCCGTCTCGATCAGCTCCCGTGCCCCGGGCAGCATCGGCAGCCGATACGGCTGATGCAGCTCGTCGGCCATGGCCGCTCGCAGCAGGCCGGCATCGGAGGTCATGATCGCGGTCGCCAGCAGCGCCGAGCGCCCGGCCTGGCGCGCGGCGGCGGCATGCGAGACGCTGTCCGGCAGCGCGGCGCGCATGTCGGCCGTGCGGCTCTCGCGCTGTGGGATGAAGGCCACCGGGATCCACGCCTCGGGGACCCGGAACCGGCGAAGCGCGACCCGTCCATCGGTCTCGGTGAGCGCCACGGTGAAGCCGCCGTACAGGGCGGCGGCCACGTTGTCGGGATGTCCCTCGAGTCGAGAGGCGAGCTCGAGGAGCTCATCGGCCTCCACCTGGCGACGACCGACGGCGGCGCCCAGGACGACGCCCGCCACGATCGCGGCCGCGCTCGATCCGAGCCCACGCGCCGCCGGGATCATGCTCGACACTTCGAGCCGCCACGAGGCGGCGCCCGGGGCAGCGGACACGCGCAGGCCCTCGCGGAAGGCACGGATCAGCAGGTTGTCATCGGCGACCTCGTCGTCGCGGGGCGCGCCCTCGCCGCGGGCATTCAGCGTGATACCGGCATCGTCCCCGTGCCAGAGCTCCGCCCGCAGCTTCAGCGAGAGGGCGGCCGCGAAGCAGTCGAACCCGCTCCCGAGGTTGGCGCTGGAAGCCGGGACGTCGACGCTGGCGATGGGCGGCATGCGGGCCGAGTATAGGGTCGCGCCTACGTCATCCGGCCGCGCGCGGGCCCCGCCAACGTCCGAGGAGCGGGTGCGACGTCCCACGGTGGGAGTTGCGCCCACGGAGCCCGAGACTCGGAGGCATGAACAGCGCCGCTCTCGCCCTCGACGACGCGCCCACGACGACGCATCCGGCCGGTGCCGATGCCGCCCTGCGCGATGACCCGGTGGTGTGGCTCAGCTCCGTCCAGCGGGACGGACGGCCGCACGTGGTGCCGGTCTGGTTTCACTGGGACGGCGAGCGGATCGTTGCGTTCTCGAAGCCGCACGCGCGGAAGGTCGACAACCTTCGCGACGAGCCGCGGGTGATGCTGGCCGTCGGCACACCGGGGCCCGACTTCGAGGTCGAGCTCATCGAGGCCATGGCGGAGCTCCCCGACCGACCGGCCGCCGAGCTGATGCCCGAGGGCTTCGGTCCCAAGTATCGGGAGCTCCTGCGGCGGGCCGGCCTCTCGGTGCAGCGCTTCGCGGAGGTCTACTCGCAGCCCATCGTCCTTCGGCCCACCCGCTTCCTCGGGTACGGTGGCCGCGGTTGGGAGGGGTCGGGCGCGCTCGCCACCTAGGCGGAGCCGCTCGCCGGCGGTCAGGCGATCGGACGCGCGCCCTCGACGGCCTGGATGAGATCGTCGTAGCCGAAGGGCTTGGCGATGAACGTCGCCGCCGCGATCTCGCCGGCCCACCGCGCGGCGTCACGGGCCGCCGTCATCACCACGATCGGGGTGCTGTGCCCGCGCCGGCGCAGCTCGGCGGCGAATCCCCAGCCGTCGAGCACCGGCATCCGCATGTCGAGCAGGATGAGGTCCGGCGCCTGGCGCTCGACGACGGCGAGCGCGTCGGCCCCGTTCATCGCCTCCTCGACGGCATAGCCCTCGATCTCGAGCATCGCCGTCACCGTGGCGCGGATATCGGGCTCGTCGTCGACCACCAGGACGCGGATCTCAGGCATCCGCGACCGCCTCGGTGGCGACGGGAGCCGACCACGTCCGCTCGGTCGCGCCCGAGGCCTCGGGCGGTTTGCCGTCATCGAGGGGCAGATTGACCACGAAGGTGCTGCCTCCGCCGGGCGTCGGTTCGTGCCGGATGCTACCGCCGTGGGCTTCCACGATGCGGCGGCAGATGTAGAGTCCAAGGCCGAGGCCCGTGTCGGTCACGTTCTGCACGTTCGAGGCGCGAAAGAATCGCTCGAAGATGCGTTCACGCTCGGCCTCGGGGATGCCGACGCCGTGATCGACGACGGCGATGCGAGCCGTCCCCTCGGCCGTCTCGATCACGATCTCCGGGGCCTCCGCGTCGGGCGCGTACTTCCTCGCGTTCTCGACCAGGTTCTCGATCACCTGTTCGATGCGCGGACGATCCACCGAGCCGATGAGCGGCTGCTCCGGCCCGGTGACGCGCACCGTGGCCCCCTCCTCGGCGTGGCGCTCGCGAACGGCCTCGACGATCTGCCGCAGGTCCGTCGGTTCGAGGTCCATGACCACGCGTCCCTGCTCGAGCCGCTGCGCGTCGAGGAGCTCGCTGACCAGGTCGCGGAGCCGCCGCGCCTCGCGCACGATGCGCGCGACGCTCGCCGGGTCGACCGGCGCGGTTGGGTCGCGCTGGATGCGACGCTCCAGGAGCTCGGACTGCCCCAGCACCACGGTGAGCGGCGTGCGGAGGTCGTGCGCCGCGGAGGACAGGAACTCCTCCTTGAGCCGTGCGGCGTCCTCGCGCGAGCGAAGCTCCCCGGCATGCGCGGTCAGCGTGCGCGCCTCGATGAGCACCGCGGCCTGGTCCGCCAGCAGCTCCAGCAGCCACAGGTCGTCCTCCACGAAGATCGGCGACCGGGCGGCGTACACGGTGAGCACGCCCAGCCGGCGGTCGTCGGTCGTGATCGGCGCGGCGATCACCGTCCGGGCGTTGGCGTCCTCGTAGCGCTGGGCCTGGACCGGATCGTCCCGCATGGCATCGAGCGCGACCAGGCGCCGGCCCTCCGTGAACGCCCGACCGGCGATGAACTGGTCGTCCGGGAACTCGACCCACTCGCCGGCGTCCGTCACATACCGGAGAACGCCGCGGTCCGTGTCGGCGAGGCCGATCGCGGCGCCCGTCGCCCCGAACGCCGCGGCGGCCGCGGTCTGCAGCTCCGCCATGGCCAGACGCTCGTCGGCGACACCGGCAAGGTGCACCGATCGCTCCAGGAAGCCGCGCAGGTCCGGCTCTCGCCATGCGCGGCGAATCCACGCGGGCGGAGCGAAGCCGAGGAAGAACGAGAGCACGGCAGCCAGCGCCACGAGCTGCGAGACGAGACCCAGGGCCGGCGCGATGGACGGGAACAGCGCGCCGATGAAGACGGCCACGATCGCGCCGATGAACAGTCCGGCACCGACGGCGACGGCGGTCATCCGGCGCCGCGTGATGCCGCGCGTCTGCCGCGCGGCGTTGGCGAACGCAACGGCCGCGTAGCCGCCGACGGCCACGAAGAAGCCGATGGTCACCAGCTCGACGAGCGCTTCCATCGGCTCGAAGGCGACGATCGCCAGGGCGCTGACGCCGACGAACGCCACGGCGCCGGCGGCCTGCACCCAGCGCGGCGTGCCGCTGAAGTCGTCGACCAGCCGCAGCATCGCGAACGGAGCGACGTTCAGCAGGATGAGTGTCAGGCCGGTGATGACCGGATCGTTGCTGAGGCCCAGCCAGTCAGTCAGGCGAGCGATGGCGACGATGCCGGCGATCGACGCGAACAGCAGCGCGGTGTTGAGACTGGCGCGGCTGCGGCTGCGCACGGCATGGCGGAGCACGACCACGAAGAGGCCGACGAACAGGATCTGGTTGATGAGGCTGATCAGCTCGAGGGCAGTCATCCCGGGCACATGCGCGTGTGCGGCTCACTCCAGCACGGCGCGTGCCAGCTTGGCGAGCAAGCGACCGCTGCTCATCCCAGGCCCAGCACCGCGCGCGCCACGAGGAAGTAGACGATCAGCCCGGACGCGTCCACCAGGGTGGTGATGAACGGGGCGCTCATCACGGCCGGATCCACGCCGATGCGACGGGCGACCAGCGGGAGCAGCGCGCCGATGAAGGCGGCCAGGGTGCAGACGACGACGAGGGTGACGCTGACGACGGTGCCGATGCCACGCCCGGCGAACACGGTGGCCGGGATGAACGCGATCAGCGCGAGCATGCTCCCGAGCAGGAGGCCGACCCGCGCCTCGCGGAGGATGACGAAGCCGAGGTCGCCCATCCGGACCTCGCCCACCGCCATCGCACGGGTGACGGTCGTCGCAGCCTGTGCCCCGGTGTTCCCGCCGGTGCCGATCACCAGCGGGATGAAGAGCGCGAGCGACACCACCTCCGCCAGCGTCCGCTCGAAGACCTGGAGCACGTTCACGGTGAGCGTCGCCGCCACGATCAGCAGGAGGAGCCACACGACCCGCGAGCGGGCGATCTGCATGACCGAGGTCGCGAGGTAGGGTCGGCCGAGGGGCTCGGCGCCACCGGCCCGGGCGACGTCCTCGGTCTCCTCCTCCTCGAGGACCTCCATCGCGTCGTCGACGGTGACGATGCCGACCAACCGATCCTCGCTGTCGACGATCGGGAGGGCCAGCAGGTCCGCCTCGCGCATGAGGCGCGCGACCTCTTCCTGGTCGGTGTCGACGCGAGCGGAGTACACGTCGGCGTCCATCAGGTCGCCGACGGTCGTCTCGGGATCGGCGAGGACGAGATCCCGAAGCCCGAGCGCGCCGATCAGGCGCCGGCGCCCGTCGGTCACCGGCAGCGCATAGATCGTCTCCGCCGATCGACCGATGCGGCGGAGCCGCTCGAGCGCCTGTGCCGCGGTGAGCCCGGCTGGCAGGCTCGCGACCTCGGGAGACATGAGGCGGCCGGCCGAGTCCTGGGGATAGCCGAGCAGCGTGGACGTCAGCTGACGCTCGGCCGGGGAGAGGCCGGCCAGCAGTTGGCGCGCGACCGTGGCCGGCATCTCCTCGGTCAGCCGCGCCCGGTCGTCGGGATCCATCTCCTCGAAGAGCTGCCGAACGTTTGCGTCTCGCAGCCCGTCGAGCAGCTCCTGCTGGACGGAGGGATCGAGCAGCTCGAAGACCTCGAGGGCGCGATCTCGGGCGAGCAGGCGGAATGGCACGGCACGGCGCTCGCGCGGCAGGCGCGCGAGCTCCTCGGCGATCTCCACCGGGTCCGCTTGCGCGAGCCACCGGTCCATGAGATCGAGATCCGAGCCGAGGAGGATCTCCTCCGGCTCCATGGTGGGGACGGCGTCGGGCGTGCCGGTCAGGGTCGGTCGGGTCACGCGCCGAGCATAGCCCTGCGCGCCGGGCACGACGACGCCCGGGCCGCGTGGCCCGGGCGCATCGGTGAGAGGGTGGTCAGGCCCCGGTGCGGGCTGTGCTCGGCCGCAGCAGGCGGAACGGCCACGCCATCGTCCGGCGTGGCTCCGCCTCCGATGCGCGAGCCTGCTGAGCGTGCCGGCGGCGGCGTTCCGCCGTGCGACGATGCTCGTCCGCGAGCGCCTGGGAGACCATCAGGGCGGTGATGGGATGCATCGGACCGTCCTCCTTGTGTCGTGTCGTTCAGTACGGGTAGTTGGCGCTGACCCGTGGCATCCACGGTTGCGCTGCGCTTCGGACGGCGAGGTCCACTCGGCGCCGAAGCTCCCCCAGGAAGGTGCGGCCGCGCTCGGATCGGTTCGACCGATGCGGAGACAGCGTGCGCCGCGACGCGTCGGCGAGCCCGAGTACGAGAGTCTCTGCGGGCATCATCGGCGGTGCCTCCTTTCGGTGTGAGTGCTCGTGGGTGACTGGTGTTCGATGTCAGCAGTGTCGGCCAGCCGACGTCTGGCGACGACGGCCGTGGGTCGCGGGCGAGCAGTCGATCTTCTGCCGATGCGGAGGTACGTCATTGCGCCGCGGGAGGCGGTGGCATCGGGGGCCTATCCTGTGGGCATGGAGCGCGCCGAGACGCCCAGCCACCACCTGACGTTCCTGTTCGCCGACGTCGAGGGCAGCACGCGCATCGCCGAGCGCCACGGTGCCGCGGCGGGCGCGGCGCTGGCCCGGTATCACGAGCTGGTCGGCAGCGCGGCGTCGGAGCACGGCGGCCGGATGTTCGAGCGCATCGGCGACGGCGCATACGCCTGCTTCCCGACAGCGACCGACGCGGTCCAGGCGGCGGACGAGCTCCAGACGGCCATCGCGGATGAGGACTGGGGACCGATCGGGCGGCTCAGGATCCGGATCGCGGTCGTCACCGGCGACGTCGAGCTTGCCGGCGATCGGTACTACGGCCGGCCGCTGTTCCGGGCGGCCCGTCTGCAGGCACTGGCCAACGGCGGCGAGACGCTGCTGGCCGGGACAACCGTCGACGAGCTCAATGGCGGTCTGCCGGACGGGGCGCTCCTCCGCGATCTCGGCACGCAGCGCCTCCGCGACGTTTCGGAGCCCGAGCGGGTGTTCGCGCTGGTGCATACTTCGCGCGGGCGCTCGACGGAGCTCCCACCCGACGAATCCGAGCAGAGGCAGGGGATCGAAAGCGTGAGTGACGAAGACGGCCCGATTCGCGTGCTGCTGGTGGACGACCACGCCGTCGTCCGCCGCGGGCTGCGCGGGTTCCTGGAGCTGCTGAAGGACTTCGACGTGGTCGGTGAGGCGGAGAACGGACGCGAGGGCGTGGCGGCCGCCGATCGCCTGGCGCCTGACGTGATCCTCATGGACCTCCTCATGCCCGAGATGGGCGGCCTCGAGGCCATCGCCGCGATCAAGCAGGCGCACCCGGAGATCGAGATCGTCGCGGTCACCTCCTTCATCGAGGAGGAGAAGGTCACCTCCGCGCTGGAGGCCGGCGCATCGGGCTACCTGCTCAAGGACGCCGAGGCCGAGGAGGTCGCGCAGGCGATCCGCGCCGCCTACAACGGCGAGGTCCACCTGGATCCGGCCGTCTCGCGGCTGCTCGCGCAGCGCCTGCGCGCCCGGAAGGATGCCGAGCCGGTCGAGCCGCTGACGACCCGCGAGAAGGAGGTCCTCAGCCAGCTCGCGAAGGGCGCCTCGAACAAGGAAATCGCCTACGAGCTCGGCATCACCGAGCGGACGGCGCGCACCCACGTGTCGAACATCCTCGGCAAGCTCGGGCTCGCCTCGCGCACCCAGGCTGCCCTCTACGCGGTGGAGCACAAGCTGGTCTAGGGCCATGTCCCGTCTCTCCGTCGCAGTCGCGCTGCTCCTCGTCGTGGCGACAGGATCGGGCTGCAGTGGGTGCCCGATGGCTCTGCTGGAGGGAACGCTGGTCCGCGACGGCCACGACATGGCCGTCCACCAACCCGAGGTCGATGTCACCTACCCCGTCGCCTGGCCTGCCGGGTGGACGACCCGTGATGTCGACGGCGTGCTCCACTTGGCCCGCGGCGCTGGACAGGTCGTCGGTGCCGAGGGGGACCGATTCTCGGCGGGCGGCGGCTTCTCCCCGGGCCCGGACGAGGTCTTCACCCCCTGCGGCGGGATCGAGGTCACGCCCGCCCGTGAGTGAGCGGCAACGCCGCAGCCGATGGATCGACGGATGTTCACCGCAGCGCGTTTCGAGGCGGCGTTTCGTCGACAGATCGGCGTGTGGTGAGCCTGAGCCGCGCCTCTGGGCGCGCCTCGTGCGTCACCGATGCCGGTGCGCCGGCCAAACCGCACCCAGAGCGAGCTTCAGGTGAGATTCCGCCGATGGATCGCTGCCGAAGTCGGCGCCCGCGCCCCGGCGACCGGTTCGGGACATGAAGAACGGCGGGCCGGATGTCCGGCCCGCCGTGGGGGAAGTGGGGGTGACTAGGCTGCCGTCGGGCGGAAGCGCTCCGGCAGCAGGGGGGTGACCGACTCGAGCGCGCTGCGGACGAGGCCCATCGGGCTGCCGTAGACGCGGATCACGTCGACCACCAGGACGGCGATCAGTGCGACCTCGATGCCCTTGGCGATGAAGCCGAGGGTGAAGTAGGGGCCCATCACCAGATACCCGGCGATCGTCATGGCGGTGTAGCCGATGAGCGCGACGCGCGGGAACCAGCTGAAGCGCTGGACGATCGGCATGGGAGCGGCGGCGCCGATGACGATCAGTCCGGCCAGGCCGGCGTAGCCGAGGGCGTTCAGCGTGAACAGCAGGCCGCCAAGGCCGAGGTGGATATTGGCCGTTGCGAGGGTGAGCCCGACGATGGCGGCGGTGACCACGAAGCCGGCGGCGCGGGTGCGAAGGAAGGACACGGCAGGAAACCTCCGAGAAGTTCGTGATGGTTGGCTGTCGACGCCGCCGATCGGCATCGGGTGTGTTCGATGCCAGAAGTCTCCGGTGCCGGGCCCGCGTCGGAATCGGGCAGACGGGGGAGGCCGACGTGCGACAAGCGCGCCGGAGGTCCATCGGCCGGATGACGTACGGCAGCTGGGCCGTCCGCCGGGTGGGGGGCCACGTGCGCGATGGCGTATGCTCACGGGCGCCGATGACCCGCGCCCCATCCCGCCGCGCGGCCCTGAGCCCGCCGGTGGCAGCCCCGAACGCCGAGACCCATGCGCTGCTCGCCCGCGCGGTCGAGGAGGCGGCACGCCTGCTCAACGCCGATGGCGCCATGGTCTATCTCGTCGACGGGGAGAACCAGATGCGGTTCGCCGTGGACGCCGGCATCCGCAATCCGGAAGCGCAGCAGCTCATCCGCGACCTCACCCTGCCGGTCGGTGTGGGCCTGTTCGGTCACAGCGCCGCCACCGGCGAGGTGGTCGTCTCCGGCGACTACCGTCGCGACAAGCGGTTCTCGCACTCTGCGACGGCGGATCGGATCGTCTCGATCGCCAACATGCGGTCGATGGCCGCGGCGCCGCTGATCGCGGACGGGCAGATCCTCGGCGCGCTGGGCGCGTACTCGTCGCGCATCGACGACTTCGACGAGGCGGAGGTGGCCCTGCTTCGAGCGCTGGCGGATCACGCGGCTGCCGCGATCGCCAACCAGCAGCTGATCGAGCGCCTGGCGCACTCCCAGGACGAGCTGGCGCGCCGCGTCGACGCGCAACGCACGCTCGCCAAGATCAGCGCGGCCATCGCCGGCATCCGGACCTCCGACGAGGTGCTGCACGAGGTGGTCGACTCGGCCCGCCGCCTGCTGGGGTCCGACGGCGCGCACCTGACGCTGATGGACGACAGCGGCGCCTACCTGCGACCGACGGTGGTGGTCGGCGGGAACGAGGCGTGGACGGAGGACTGGCTGTCTCAGCTTGAGTTCCCGGTCGACGGTGGCATCAACGGGCTGGCTGCGGGATCCGGCGACGTCATCTGGACGGAGGACTACCTCGTCGACCCGCGGATCCCGCACGAGGAATCCGACCAGTCGGTCGCGGAGCGGCTCGAGCTGCGCGGCATGGCGTCGGCGCCGCTGCGCGGGCCTGAGGGCCAGGTGATCGGCACGCTGGCGGTCTCGTTCGACGAGGTGCATCGGTTCAGTGACGACGAGCTGGAGCTGCTGACCGGACTGGCCGACCAGGGCGCCATCGCCATCTCGAACGCGCGGCTGCTCGAGAAGCTCTCGAGCTCCGAAGGGCGCTTCCGGCACCTCGT
>Ga0299913_10001572_pt1 | contig 17077 bp, 17 predicted proteins | sample RVTome_9_FD_201360 | JGI IMG/M metagenome (GOLD analysis project Ga0299913, IMG submission 201360) | Soil microbial communities from uranium-contaminated site in the Upper Colorado River Basin, Wyoming, United States - RVT155D38 (version 2) ... | reverse complement strand
AGTTCAGCGAGGGCCCGGACAACGTCGTGGACCGCATTGCGGCCGGCCAGATCGACCTGATCTTCAACACGCCGCGCGGGTCGGGGCCGCGCGCGGACGGGTACGAGATCCGTACGGCGGCGGTCGCCGCCGGTGTGCCGTGCATCACCACCATGTCGGGAATGGCGGCCGCGATCCAGGGCATAGAGGCGCTGCGTTCGGACACGGTCTCGGTGCGCTCGCTGCAGGACTGGCACGCCGCCGAGGCGGTCCCCGGGGGCGTCCCCGAGGGTGAATCAGGCGGCCAGGTACAGTGATCGCCCCCGTTCCCGCCAGTCCGTGCCGCTGCGGAGTACCCCAGTGACCAGCATCGTCAGCCGAGGCAGCACCTCGTCCGTGCAGGGCCGCAGCAGCGGCCCGCTGCGCGCCATGTGCGAGGTGCTCGCGCACCGCCGTGTCGGCGGATACCAAGCGCTGACGTTCGTCGCGCCCGAGATGGCCGAGCGTGCCGAGCCGGGCCAGTTCATCTCGGTCGCGGTGGACGGCGCGGGGACGCTGCTGCGCCGGCCGTTCTCGATCTTCTCCGTCAGCCAGCACGGCCCGTGGGCGGGCACGGTCGAGATCGTGTTCGACGTGGTGGGCCCCGGCACCAAGTGGCTCGCCGAGCGCTCCAAGCACGACGTCGTCGACGTGGTCGGCCCGCTGGGCAAGCCGTTCCCGCTGCCCGCCCAGCCGGTGAGCTGCCTGTTGATCGGCGGCGGGTACGGCGCGGCGCCGCTGCTGTACCTGGCCTCCGAACTGCAGCAGCGCGGTTTCCGCACCGACATCATCCTGGGCGCCAAGAGCCAGGACCGGATCTTCAACGCGATCGAGGCCAAGCGCCTGTCCGCCACGGCGCAGTTCACCACCGACGACGGCACGCTCGGCACGCAGGGCAAGGTCACCGACGTGATGGATCGCGTGATCGAGCAGGCGCGCACGGGCGTGATCTACGCCTGCGGGCCGATGCCCATGCTCGCCGCGGTGTCCCACGTCGCGCGGCGCCACCGAATCCCCTGCCAGGTCGCAGTCGAGGAGGCCATGGCCTGCGGGGTCGGGGTGTGCTGGACCTGCGTCGTGCCCTACGCCCGCAAGGAAGGCGTCGCGAACCTGCGCTCCTGCATGGACGGCCCGGTGTTCAACGGCGCGCGCATCGATTGGGATCGCCTCGGCATGGGCGAGACGCCCGCGCCGCCGCCCGCCCCGGGCGGGGATGCACCAGGGGACGGCGCATGACGGCCACCGATCCGGCGGTCGCCCCCGCGCGCACGCTGCGCCCCGACCAGGTCGACCTGCGCATCGACCTCGGCCCGATGGTGCTCGCGAACCCGTTCGTGACCGCGAGCGGCTGTTTCGCGAGCGGGCAGGAGATCAACCGCTTCTACGACGTGAACCGCCTGGGCGCGGTGGTGGTGAAGTCGATCACGCTGGAGCCGCGCGCCGGGCTGCCCACGCCGCGCATGGCCGAGACCGGCAGCGGCATGCTGAACGCGATCGGCCTGCAGAACCCCGGCATCGACGCGTGGATGGCCAAGGACCTGCCGTGGCTGCAGCGCGCGGGCGTCCCGACGATCGTGAGCATCGCCGGCAAGACCGCGCAGGAGTTCCGCATCCTCGCCGAGCGGCTGCGCGGCGTGCCGGGGATCATCGCCATCGAGGCGAACATCTCCTGCCCCAACGTCGAGGACCGCAACATCGTGTTCGCCTGCCGTGAGACCGCCACCAAGGAGGTCATCAGCCAGGTCGCGCGGGTCTCGACGGTGCCGGTGTTCGCGAAGCTCACCCCCGACGTGACCGACATCGTGTCGATCGCCGCGACCGCGCGCGCCGCGGGCGCCGCGGGCGTGAGCGTGATCAACACGTTGCTGGGGATGGCGATCGACGCCGAGACGCGCCGCCCGCGCCTGGGTGCCGTCATGGGCGGGCTGTCGGGACCCGCGATCAAGCCGATCGCGCTGCGCGCGGTGTTCCAGATCCACCAGGCGCTGCCCGACCTGCCGATCATCGGTATGGGCGGCATCCGCACGGTCACCGACGTGGTCGAGTTCCTGCTCGCCGGCGCGAGCGCCGTGGCGATCGGCACGGCGAACTTCGCCAACCCGCTCGTGGCCGCCGAGCTGCTCGACGAGCTGCCGCGCTGGTGCGCCGCCCGCGGCATCCGGTCGGTGACGGAGCTGCGCGGAGGACTGCGGTTGTGACCAGCAGGATCATCGTCGCCCTGGACTCGCCGGACCTGGACCGCATCGCCGCGCTGTCCGCCGCCCTCGGGCCGCACGTGTCGCACCTGAAGGTGGGCCTGGAGGCATTCGTGGCGCTCGGCGCCTCCGCCGTCGCCGCGGCAGCCGCGCACGCCCCGGTGTTTCTCGACCTCAAGCTGCACGACATCCCCAACACCGTGCGCGGCGCGGCCGCCAGCGCCGCGGCACTCGGCGCGGACCTGCTGACCGTGCACGCCTCGGGCGGCCCGGCCATGATCGCCGCCGCCGCCGAGGCGGCGCCCGCCATGCGCGTCCTCGCGGTCACCGTCCTGACCAGCCTGGACCCGGCGGCGCTCGCCGCGGTGGGGCAGCACCCGGTCGAGGAGCAGGTGCCCCGACTCGCGCGCCTGGCGGTCGACGCGGGTGCGGCGGGCATCGTGTGCGCCCCGACGGACGTCGCCGCCGTGCGTGCCGCCGTGGGGCCCGACGTCCTGCTGGTCACGCCGGGCGTCCGGCCCGCCGGGGCCGACAGCGGCGACCAGGCGCGCGTGGCGACCCCCCGCGCGGCGATCGAGGCGGGCGCCGACCTGCTTGTCGTCGGCCGCCCCATCACCGACGCGGCCGACCCGGTGGAGGCGGCGCTGCGCATCACCAAGGAACTGGCATGACCGACGTCCCCGCCCTGTTCGACGAGCTGTCGGTGCTGCGCCGCGGCCACTTCGTGCTGTCGAGCGGCAAGCACAGCGACACCTACCTGCAGTGCCAGCTCGCGCTGCAGCGGCCGGACGTGGCGCTCGACCTCGGGCGCGCGCTCGCGCTGCGGCTGGGTGAGGAGGGCGTCGACGGCATCGACGTCGTCGCCTCGCCCGCCCTGGGCGGCATCCTCGCGGGCTTCGCGGTCGCGGCGGCCCTCGGCGTCCGCTTCGTCTTCAGCGAGCGCAAGGGCGGGCCTGACGGCCGAGCGATGGTGTTCCGCCGCGGGCAGCGGGTCGACGAGGGGGAGCGCGTCCTCGTGGTCGAGGACGTGGTCACGACCGGTGGCTCGGCCATGGAGGTCGTGCGGCTGTGCGAGGAGGCCGGCGCGAAGGTCGTCGGCACGGCGTCGATCGTCGACCGCTCGGCGGGGCTGGCGGCCCATGAGCGCCCGGCGATCCCGCCGGTGGCGCTTCTGTCCGTCGAGGCGCAGGCTTGGGAGCCGGAGGACTGCCCGCGCTGCGCGGCCGGCGAGCCGGTCGACTCGCCGGGAAGCCGCCGGTAGGATGCCCGCCGCACACCCGCCACCGCCTGGACCCACGCCGCACGCGGGCCACGCCATCTGGAGGACCCATGCCCCTGCCGGAGCTTGATGACGAGTCGCGCCGACAGGCGCTCGAGAAGGCGGCGGAGGCACGGCGGGTCCGTGCGGAGCTCAAGCAGCGGCTCAAGGCCGGCGAGATCGACTTCGCAGAGGTCCTGCGGCAGGCCGACGCGAACGAGATCATCGGCAAGACCAAAGTGTCCGCGATCCTCGAAGCGCTGCCCAAGGTCGGCAAGGTGCGCGCGCGCAAGCTGATGGAGCGTCTGGACATCTCGCTGTCGCGGCGGCTGCGCGGACTGGGCGCGAACCAGCGCGACAAGCTCCTGAAGGAATTCGAGGCCGACGCGTAGCGCGGCACAAGCCCGCGGAAGGCGTCGTCATGGAACAGCCGGGATCGGCCGGCCGCGGCCGGCTGGTGGTGGTCAGCGGCCCGAGCGGGGTGGGCAAGGGCACGGTGGTCGCCGCGCTGCGCGCCCGTCGGCCGCACCTCGAGCTGTCGGTGTCGGCGACCACGCGCGCGCAGCGGCCGGGGGAGACCGACGGCGTCCAATATCACTTCCTCGACCCGGCGCGGTTCGACGCGATGGCGGCCGAGGGCGGCTTCCTGGAGTGGGCCGAGTTCAACGGCAACCGCTACGGCACACCGGCGGCGCCCGTGCTCGCGGCGCTGGACGCCGGGCGCACCGTGCTGCTGGAGATCGAGGTCCAGGGGGCCCGTCAGGTCAAGGAGCGCATCCCTGAGGCGCTGCTGATCTTCCTCCAGCCGCCGGACAAGCGCGAGCTCGAACGGCGGCTGCACCACCGTGGCACCGAGTCGGCCCAGGAGATCGCCGACCGCCTGGGGATCGCCGACGTCGAACTCGCCAGCACGGCCGACTTCGACCGCGTCGTGGTCAACGCCGATCTCGATGAGGCGGTCCTGGAGATCCTCCGTATACTGGACGAACCGTCCACGACGCCCGTCTAGACGGCATTTCGCGGCCCAGAGGTGAGTCCCATCGCCAAGATCGACGATCTTTTGAACACGGTGGACAGCAAGTACACGCTCGTCCACCTCGCGGCGCGCCGTGCGCGTGAGATCAACAGCTACTACCACTCCCTCGGCGAGGGACTCGGCCAGTTCACCCCGCCCCTGGTCGACCAGGTGGACTCGAACAAGCCGTTGTCCATCGCGCTCGAGGAGATCGCGCAGGGCAAGATCGTCGTGGCCGAGGCCAAGGACGCGCTGACGATGGCCGAGGAGTTCCTCAGCGGCGGCCGCACCGGCGACGTCGAGGTCCTCTCGCTCGCCGACGAGGACGAGGACGCCTAGCTCGCCGTGAGCGCCCCGGCCCCCGGCCTGGAGGGCCGGCATGTGCTGCTCGGGGTCTCGGGCGGCATCGCGGCCTACAAGGCCGCGTCGCTCGCCCGCGCCCTGCTGAAGGCCGGTGCGACCGTGCAGGTCGTCCAGACCGCCGGCGCGCGCGAGTTCGTCGGTCCGGCCACGTTCGAGGGCCTGACCGGCCGCCCCTGCTACGGCGGCGTGTTCGAGGACGTCCACCGGATCAACCACATCCGCCTGGCGCGCGAGGCCGACGTCGCCGTGTTCGCGCCGGCGACCGCGAACCTGATCGCCAAGATGGCCCTCGGCATCGCCGACGACCTGGTCACGAGCGTCGCGCTGAGCCTGACCTGCCCGGTCGTGGTGGCGCCCGCGATGCACACCGAGATGTGGCTGCACCCCGCCACCCAGGAGAACGTGCGCACGCTGCAGGGCCGCGGGGTCGTGATCGCGGGACCGGACGAGGGCGAGCTCGCAGGCGGCGACGTCGGACCGGGGCGCCTGGCCGACGAGGAGCAGCTCGTCGCCGCCGTGCTCGGGTCGCTGACGCCGCCGGCCGGTCCGCTCAGCGGCCGCCGGATCGTGGTGACGGCCGGGGGCACGCGCGAGCCGATCGATCCCGTGCGCTACGTCGGCAACCGCTCCAGCGGCAAGATGGGCTTCGCTGTGGCGGCCGAGGCGGTGCGCCGCGGCGCGCTGGTGGACCTGGTGACCGGGCCGACCCACCTGCCCGCCCCGCCGGGCGTGACCGTGCACCACGTCGAGACGGCGCTGGAGATGCGCGCGGCCGTCCTGCCGCTGGCGGACAAGGCCGACATCGTCGTCAAGGCCGCCGCGGTCGCCGACTTCCGCCCCGCCACCTACCACGAGCAGAAGCTCAAGAAAGAGGACGGCGGCCTGGAGCGTGTCGAGCTGGTGCGCAACCCCGACATCCTCGCCGAGCTCGGCGAGCGCAAGGACGGACGGGTGCTGGTGGGCTTCGCGGCCGAGACCGACCTGGAGGAGGAGCGCGGGCGCGACAAGCTGCACCGCAAGGGCATCGACCTGATCGTCATCAACCGCGTGGACTTCGCCGACGCGGGCTTCAACGTCGACACGAACCGCGCGCTGCTGCTGTCGGCCGACGGCGGGCGCGTGGAAGTGCCGCTGACCACCAAGGCCGAGCTGGCGCGCGTGATCCTGGATCAGGTGGAGTCGCTCGTGGAACGGGCGGACCCGTAGACTGCCGCCTAGACTCCCCGCCTAGCCTGTTGGGTCCGGCGCCTCGCCGGGCGCCGACCCCCGAACAAGGAACGCACGCATGAGCCGGCAGTGGCTGTTCACCTCCGAGTCCGTGACCGAGGGCCACCCCGACAAGGTCGCCGACCAGATCTCGGACTCCGTCCTGGACGAGGTCCTGGCCAACGACCCCAACCCGGCCCAGGCGCGCGTGGCGTGCGAGACGCTGGTGACCACGGGGCTGATCGTGGTGGCGGGCGAGATCTCGACCGAGACCTACGTCGACATCGCCAAGGTGGCCCGCGAGACGGTGGTCCGCATCGGCTACGACCGCGCCAGCGCCGGGTTCGACGGCAACACCTGCGGCGTGCTGGTCGCGCTGGACGAGCAGTCGCCGGACATCGCCGGCGGCGTCGACAAGTCGCTGGAGGCCCGTGAGGGCGACACCGACCCGCTGGATGTCCTGGGCGCCGGCGACCAGGGGATGATGTTCGGCTACGCGTGCGCCGAGACCGACGCGCTGATGCCGATGCCGATCCACCTGGCGCACCGCCTGGCCGAGCGCCTGGCCGCGGTGCGCAAGTCCGGCACCGTGGCCTACCTGCGGCCCGACGGCAAGACCCAGGTCACGGTCGAGTACGAGGACAACACGCCGGTGCGCGTATCGCGCATCCTCATCTCGACCCAGCACCAGCCCGACATCGACCGCGAGACGCTGCTGCGCCCCGACCTGATCGAGCACGTGATCGCCCCGGTGCTGCCCGCATCGCTGGCGTGGGACGAGGCCGACGTGCTGGTCAACCCCAGCGGCAAGTTCGAGCTGGGCGGGCCGCACGCGGACGCGGGGCTCACCGGCCGCAAGATCATCGTCGACACGTACGGCGGCATGGCGCGCCACGGCGGCGGCGCGTTCAGCGGCAAGGACTCGACCAAGGTCGACCGCTCCGCGGCCTACGCCGCGCGCTGGGTCGCCAAGACGATCGTGGCGGCCGGCCTGGCCGAGCGCGCGGAGCTCCAGGTCGCCTACGCGATCGGCGTGGCGCACCCGGTGTCGCTGAGCCTGCAGACCTTCGGCACCGAGCAGCAGGACCCCGACAAGATCCTCGCCGGGGTGCGCGAGGTGTTCGACCTGCGCCCCGCGGCGATCATCCGCGACCTCGAGCTGACCCGGCCGGTGTTCAAGCAGACGGCGGCCTACGGCCACTTCGGCCGGGCGGATTTCACTTGGGAGTCCACCGACCGGGCCGACGCGCTGCGCACCGCGGCCGGGGTCTGAGCCGCGCGGACCTGACGGGGGTGTACGCCCGGGTCGTCGTCGACGTCGCCCCCGATCACCTCGACCACCCGTTCGACTACCGCGTGCCCGACGGCGTCGCGGCGTCCGTCGGGCAGCGCGTGCGTGTGGCGTTCAGCGGCCGGCGGCGCGACGGGTGGATCGTGGGGCTGGGCGCGCAGCCCGAGACCGACAGCGCCCGCGTGCAGCCGCTGCTCGCCGTCCATCCGCCGGTGCTGTTCGGCGAGGACGACCTGCGCCTGTACCGCTGGGTCGCCGACCGCTACGCGGCACCGCTGGCCGCGGTGCTGCGCCACGCGATCCCGATGCGGGCCGCGTTCGTCGAACGTGAGGCGGCGGCCTGGACCCCCGCGCGGCGGGACGCGCCGGCGGTCCGGCCGCCGTGCGCGTCCGACGCGTGGCGGCCGTATCACGCCTCGGCCCTGCTGCGGGCGGTGACCGAGGGCAGCGGCGCGTGGTGGCTGCGGCCGCTGCCGGGCGAGGACGCCGCGACGCTGGTCGCCGACCTGGTGGCGCGCTGTCTCGCGGGGGGACGCGACGCGCTGGTGCTGTCGCCCGACCCCGCGTCCGGCGTGCCCGATGCGGCGCTGGCACAAGCGCCGGGCGCGGGCGCGGACCTGCGCGGCAGCGACGACATCCCGGGGCGCTACCGGGCCTTCCTGCGCGCCCGAGCGGGGCACGCGCGCGTGGCCGTCGGCGAGCGCGGCGCGGTGTTCGCGCCGCTGGGGCGGCTGGGGCTGATCGTGGTCGAGGACGAGGCGAATCCGGCGTGGAAGGAGCAGCGCAGCCCGCGGCACCACGCGCGCGACGTGGCCCTGGCGCGCGCCCACCTGGACGGCGCGGTGTGCGTGCTGTTGTCGGACCTGCCCAGCGCGCAGCTGTGGCGGCGCCTGGAGGAGGGCTTGGTGCAGCCGGTCGAGGTCGACCGGGCCGAGGAGCGGCGCCGTGCCCCGCGGGTCGAGGTCGTCGACCGTTCGGACCCGCGTCCCGGTGCGCGCCGGACGCGTTTGTCGGACGCGGCGGCGCGGGCGCTGTCGGCCGCGGTGCGCGGGGGAGGCGCGGCCGTGGTCCTGGCCGCGCGCGGGGGAGAGGGCTCGGCGCTGGCGTGCCGCCGCTGCGGCCGGCGCCGCGAATGCCCGACCTGCGCCGCCTCCCTCCGGTCAACCCGGGGTGTGTTGCTTTTGACCCCCGCAGGTTTAAAAACCCAACACACCCCGGGTTGGGAGTGTGCGACGTGCGGGTGGGGCGGGGCGGCGTTCCCGTGCGTGGAGTGCGGCGCCGCCGAGACTTCGCCGCTCGCGGCCGGAGCCGGGCGGCTCGCGACGGAGCTGGCGAAGTCCCATCCCGAGGCCGAGGTCACGCGTATGGAGGGCTTCGACGCCCCCGGCCCCCAGCGGCTGCCCGCGATCGCGGTCATGACGCGTGGCAGCGTGGTTCGCCGCCCGGCGTGGCTGGCGGGCCGCCAGGCCGACGTCGTGGTGCTGCCCGACGCCGATGCGTTGCTCAACCGCGCGGCCGTCGACGCGACCGAGGACGTGCTGCGCCTGTGGTTCGCGGTGGCTCGATGGACCGGCCACGTCGTGCTGCAAACCGACGATCCCGCCCACCCGGCCGTCCAGGCGCTGGTGCGCTGGGATCCCCAAGGGTTCTGGCGGCGCGAGGTCGAACGGCGGGCGCCGCTGGGCTTCCCGCCGGTCGGCACGCTGGTCCGTGTGCAGGCGCCGCCCGAGGATGCGGCGGCTGTGGCGGCCGAGCTCCGCGCGGCCCTGCCAGACGCCGACGGGCTGTTGGGGCCGGGCCTGGACGGGGCGTCGCTTGTGAAGTCCGCCGAGTTGCGTGGCACGCTTGCCGCCCTGACGCCGCTGCGTCACGCGTGGGCCAAGGCCAGCCGCAAGGTGCGCGTCGACGTGGAGCCCGTCAACCTGGGGTGACGCCCCGCACGACAGGAGAGACCGGCCGCATGCCCGCACTGCCCATCCGCATCTTCGGCGACCCGGTGCTGCGCACGCGCGCGCACGAGGTCACCGACTTCGACGAGGCGCTGCGCCGCCTCGCCGACGACATGCTGGAGACCATGCGGCTGGCGCAGGGCGCGGGACTCGCCGCGAACCAGGTGGGGGTCCTCAAGCGGCTGTTCACTTGGGAGATCGGCGGGCAGGACGAGGACGACCCAGGCCGGTCCGGGGCCGTCGTGAACCCCGAGATCGTGGAGACCTCCGAAGAGATGCAGGAAGGCGACGAAGGCTGCCTGTCGTTCCCCGGCCTGTTCTATCCCGCCACCCGGCCGCTGCGCGCGCGGATCGCGGCGTACGACGTGCACGGTGAGGAGCTGCACCTCGAAGGCGAGGGGCTGCTCGCGCGGATCTTTCTGCACGAGATCGACCACCTCAACGGCATCCTGTTCATCGACCACCTCGCCCGCCACGACCGCAAGGACGCGATGGCGCGGATCCGGGCGGGGGAACTCGAAGAAAATCTGCGTGACCACGAGGTGGGGGGACTGTGAGGATTGTGTTTTTCGGGACGCCGGAGGCGGCCGTGCCGTCGCTGGAGGCGTTCGCCGCCGACCCCGGCACCGACGTGGTGGCGGTCGTCACCAATCCCGACCGCCCCAGCGGCCGCGGCTACAAACTGACGCCGCCGCCGGTGAAGGTCGCCGCCGAGGCGCACGGACTGCCGGTGTGGCAACCCGAGAAGCCGCGCGAGATTCTCGACCACCTGCTCGCGCTGCGGCTGGACGCCTGCGCCGTCGTCGCCTACGGCGCCCTGCTGCCCCAGGACGTGCTCGACGCGGGCGGGCAAGGTTTCGTGAACCTGCACTTCTCGCTGCTCCCGGCGTGGCGCGGCGCGGCGCCGGTACAGCACGCGGTCATGCACGGCGACCGCACCGGCGGCGTGACCTGTTTCGTGCTCGACAAGGGCATGGACACCGGCGACGTGCTGCTGGCCGAATCGACCGAGATCGGCCCGGACGAGACCGCGGGCGAACTCATGGCCCGCATGGCGGCACTGGGCGCGCCGGTGCTGGTGCGCGCGGTGAAGGGACTGGTGGATGGCTCCATCCAGCCCCAGCCCCAGGACCACGATCAGGCGACGCTCGCACCGAAGATCGCCAACAACGATGCCGCCGTCGACTGGACCCAGTCCGCCGAGCGCGTGCACAACCTGGTGCGCGGCCTGAACCCCGTGCCGGGCGCGTTCACGCTGCTCGACGGCGAACGTCTCAAGATCCACCGCACCCGGCTCGCCGACGGTGACGGCGCACCGGGGGAGGTCGTCCGCGTCGACGCCGACGGCCCGGTTGTGGCCACCGGTGACGGCGCGGTGCTGCTCACCGAGGTCCAGCCGGCGGGCAAGGCGCGCATGACCGGCGCTGCGTTCGGCAACGGCTACCGGCCGCACGGCAAGCGGCTGGGGCAGTGACCGACGGAACCTCCGACGCCCCGGCGCAGCCCGAGACGCCGCCGCAAGGGCTCGCGAGCCGCCGTGCTGCCTTCCGCGCGCTGCGGCGGGTCGCCGAACACGCCGCGTACTCCCCGCCGGTCGTGCAGCGCGCGGTCGCGAACCTGCCGCTGCGCGAGCGGCCCTTCACCGCCAACCTCGTGTACGAGACGCTGCGCTGGCGGGGCACCCTCGACTGGGCGCTCGGCCAGGTGCTGACCCGCCCGATCGACGAGGTCGAGCCGCCGCTGCGAGACCTGCTGCGCATGGGGGCGTGGCAGATCCTGTACGGGAGAGTGGCGGACCGGGCGGCCGTCGACACGGCCGTCGAACTCGCCCGCGGGGAGATCGGCGAGCACGTCGCCGGTTTCACCAACGGTGTGCTGCGCAACCTCGTGCGCCGCAAGGACACGCTGCCATGGCCGCCGGCCGGCGACGACCGCGGGCTCGCACTCGCCACCGGCTACCCCGAGTGGATCGCCGCGGAGGCCCGCGCCCGCTTCGGCGATCGGGCGCGCGCCGTGCTCGATGCCGGCAACGACAGTCCCGGGGTCACGCTGCGCGCCGTGGCCCGTCCCGGCGAGGACGCGGCCGCCGTGCGAGACGCGCTCGTCGAGGAGCTTCGCGCCACCGGCGTCGCCGCCGAAGCGGGCCGCTGGGCGCCCGAGGCCGTGCGCGCGCCCGGCGCGGACCCCGCCGCGCTCGCCGCCGTGCGCGAGGGCCGCGCCACGCCGCAGGACGAGGCGTCGATGCTGGTGGTTGGGGCGCTCGCGCGCGCCCTGGCTCAGGTCGGCGGCAGCGGCGAGCGCGTCGCCGACCTGTGCGCCGCGCCGGGCGGCAAGACAACGCACCTCGCCCAGCTCGGGTTCCGCGTCACGGCGCTGGACGTCATGCCGCAGCGTGTGCGCATGGTGGCCGAGGCCGCCGGCCGCCTCGGCGTGCAGGATCGCGTCGAGGCGCGGGAAGCCGACGCACGCCGGCACGGCCTGCCGGCCGAATCGTTCGACGCGGTGCTGCTGGACGCGCCCTGCAGCGGCCTCGGGGTCACGCGGCGGCGCCCCGAGATCCGCTGGCGCCGTGATGCGGCGGACCCGGCGCGGCTGGCGGCGCTGCAACTCGAGCTGCTGGCGGCCGCCGTGCCGCTCGTGCGGCCCGGCGGAGTGCTGCTCTACAGCGTCTGCACCTGGCCGCGGAGCGAGACGGCCGAGGTGGCCGACGCGTTCATGGCCATGGAAGGGGACCGTTTCGCGGCGCTCGACACGGCGGCGCTGCTGCCCTCCGGCGCCGGCGAGGTGCTCCCCGGCGACCATGGCGTGCAGCTGTCGCCGGACACGGACGGCACCGACGGCATGTACCTGTTCGGCGTTCAGCGCCTCAGCGGCTGAGGACGCCCGGCCCGTTACGCTGTCGCGATGGCGGACACCATCCTCGTAGTCGACAACGAACCGGACATCCTCCGGTTCGTCGAGGTCAACCTGCGCCTCGAGGGCTTCGAGGTCGTGACCGCCCCCGACGGCGAGGCGGCGCTGCAGACCGCGTTCGAGGTGCGCCCCGCGCTGGTCATCCTCGACGTCATGATGCCCAAGCTCGACGGCTTCGAGGTGTGCCGGCGGCTGCGCCTGGACCCCCGCACCCGCATGACGCCGGTGATCATGCTCACCGCCAAGACGCTGATGGTCGACAAGGTCGTCGGGCTCACCGCCGGCGCCGACGACTACATGCTCAAGCCCTTCGACCCGATCGAGCTGGTCACACGCGTGCGCACGACGCTGCGCCGCGCCGCGGACCTGCGCGACAGCTCGCCCTTGACCGGCCTGCCCGGCAACCACGCCATCGGCCAGGAGCTGAGCCGCCGCCTCGACGACGGCGAACAGCTCGCCGTCGTGTACGCCGACCTCAACCACTTCAAGGCGTTCAACGACCGCTACGGGTTCGTGCGCGGCGACCAGGTCATCACGCTGCTGGGCGACGTGCTTGGCGAAGCGCTCCAGGAGCACGCCGACGGTACGGGGTTCCTCGGGCACATCGGCGGCGACGACTTCATCGCCGTGTGCCGGCCCGACCAGGTGCCGCAGGTGTGCGAGCGCGTCATTGAGCTGTTCGACGGGCGCATCGCCGCCCAGTACGACCCCGACGACGCCGCGCGCGGCTACATCGAGATCGAGGACCGCCAGGGCGACAAGCGCCAGTACAAGATCATGACCGTCGCGATGGGCGTCGCGACCAACGAGCGCCGCGGCTTCGAGGATCACCGCGAGCTGGTGCAGGTGGCGACCGAGATGAAGAACTACGTGAAGGGCAACCGCCACAGCTCCGCCTACGCCCTGGACGTCCGCACCGACTGAGCACCCACGGCGCGTCGCTGGTTCTTCATGCGCCCAGGCCACGGACGATGCTCCTTCGGCTCCGCCGGGGGCCCCGCCTCGCCCAGGGGGCTCGGCACCCCGAGGTCGCCTCCGGAGCACCGATCCGCGGCCTTCATGACGGGGCCCGCTACCCGCGCCTGCCGCGGCGGCACCCCAGCGCTCCACCCCACGCCGCCGCGAAGGCGGAGCTGTGGCGGTTGCCCTTCACTCCCAAGCTGAGGGGGCGCCGCGCGGACAGATGTGGGCGGGACGGTTGGGCTGCAGGCGACTCGGGGTGCCGAGCCCCCAGGGCGAGGCGGGGCCCCCGCCGGAGCCGAAAGCCCAACTCGATCCCGCCCACAAAGCACCGACCACCGCGAACGCTTGCACCAGCGGGGGAGTGAAGTTACCGTGGAGTAACAAGAGCCTTCGGGGCGGGGTGGAATTCCCCACCGGCGGTAGCTCGGACCGGCAGCGTGCTGGTCCGGGGAGCCCGCGACCCGGACGCAGCGTCGAGGTGACGCGGCGAAAGGTGGATCTGGTCAGACTCCAGAGCCGACGGTCACAGTCCGGATGAGAGAAGGCGACCACGCGACAAGACGGCGGGCAGGCGCGCTGCGGCGCGGCCTCGTACGCACCCGTCTTGCGCGTCGCGTCCCCTTTCGCCCCGATCGCACGGTGCGGCGAAGGAGGTGGCACGCGATGGATCCCGACGAGCAGTGGATGGCCCAGGCCGTCGCGCTGGCCGAACGCGGCCGCCACACCGTCTCCCCGAATCCCCTGGTCGGCTGTGTCCTGGTGCGCGGCGGCGAGGTCGTCGGTCAGGGCTGGCACGAGCGGGCGGGTGGCCCGCACGCCGAGATCGCGGCGCTGGCAGAGGCGGGTGACGCCGCGCAGGGTGCGACCGCGTACGTGACGCTGGAGCCGTGCGCCCACACCGGCCGGACCGGCCCCTGCGCCGACGCGCTCGTCGCCGCCGGGGTGACCCGGGTGGTCGTTGCGCTGGCGGATCCCAACCCGGTGGCCCAGGGAGGCGCCGAGCGGCTGCGCGCAGCCGGCGTCGAGGTCGTCTTCGGTGTCCGCGAAGGGGCGGCTCGCGTCCAAAACGAGGTGTTCCTGCACTGGGTGCGCACGGGCCGGCCGTTCGTGACGGTCAAGAGCGCGGTCAGTGTCGACGGGCGGATCGCCGCCGCCGACGGGACCTCACAGTGGCTTACGGGACCCGAGGCGCGTGCGGCCGCGCACGCGCTGCGCGCCGAGGCCGACGCGATCCTGTCCGGCAGCGGCACGGTGCTCGCCGACGACCCGGCGCTGACGGTGCGCCTGCCGGAGTACGCGGGCGCGCAGCCGCTGCGCGTCGTGCTCGACGGCCGAGCCCGGACCACGCCGGACCGCCAGGTCATGGACGACGCGGCGCCGACGCTGGTGGCCGTGCGCGAAGATGCCGCACCGGGCGCCGTCGACAAGCTGCGCGACGCCGGGGCGGAGGTCGTGACCCTTCCGGCGGGTGGCGCGCAGGGTGTCGATCTCGCGGCGCTCTTGGACGTGCTGGGCGCCCGCGACGTGCGCAGCGTCCTGGTCGAAGGCGGCGCCGCGGTCGCGACCGCGTTTCTCGCCGCTGGCCTGTGGGACCGCCTGGTCGTTCATGTCGCCGGGCTGCTCCTCGGCGACGGCGGACGGCCTTTCGTGGTGGGAGACGGCATCACCACGCTCGCGGAGGCGCCGCGCCTGCGCCTCGAGGCCGTGCGCGCCGCCGGCGACGACGTCCTGCTCACCTACCGGCCCGCGGCGCGGGAGACCTGACATGTTCACCGGCATCGTGGAAGAGCTCGGGACGGTCGCGCGCGTCGACCGTGCGGGTGGCGGCGCAACCCTCGCCGTGCGCTGCGTGACTGTGGTCGAAGACGCCAAGCTGGGCGATTCGATCGCGGTGAACGGCGTGTGCCTGACCGTCACCGCGTTCCTGCCCGACGGTGGGTTCGCCGCCGATCTGATGGGCGAGACCCTGGAGCGCACCGCCCTGGGTGCGCTGGCGTCCGGCTCCCTGGTGAATCTCGAGCGCGCGCTGCGGGCCGACGCACGCCTGGGCGGACACATCGTGCAAGGCCACGTCGACGCGGTCGCCGAGGTGCGCGATGTCCACGACCGCGGCGAGTGGACCGAGATGGTGTTCTCGCTGCCCGAGGCCGTGGCGCCCTACGTGGTGGCGAAGGGTTCGATCACCGTCGACGGCACGTCGCTCACCGTCATGCGCGTGGAGCCCGACGCGTTCGCCGTCGGGCTCATCCCGCACACCCTGGAGGTCACCGTCCTGGGCCGCCGCGCGCCTGGCGACCCCGTCAATCTCGAAGCCGACATCCTGGCCAAGCACGTGGAGCGCTTCCTGTCGCTCGGCCGCCAGTCCCCCTACAGCAGGTAAGGAGTCCGCATGTTCGCGCGCATCGAAGAGGCCATCGAGGCCATCAGCCGCGGCGAAATGGTGATCGTGGTCGACGACGCCGACCGCGAGAACGAAGGCGACTTCATCATGGCCGCCGACAAGGTCACGCCCGAGGCCGTCAACTTCATGGTCACGCACGGGCGCGGCCTGGTGTGCATGCCCGCGACCGGCGAGCGGCTGGAGGAGCTGCGCATCACGTCGATGGTCCCCGAGAACGTCGGCAGTGACGAGACCGCGTTCACGGTGTCGATCGACCTCGAGGAGCCGGGCAACACCGGGATCAGCGCGTTCGACCGCGCCAAGTGCATCCAGCGCTTCGTGGCCGCGGACGCCCGTCCGGGCGAGTTCCGCAAGCCCGGCCACGTGTTCCCGCTGCGGGCGCAGCCGGGCGGCGTGCTCAAGCGCGCCGGGCACACCGAGGCCGCGGTCGACCTCGCGCGTCTCGCCGGGCTGCAGCCTGCCGGGGTCATCTGCGAGATCATGAACCCCGACGGTTCGATGGCGCGGGTCCCCGAGCTGGAGGCTGTCGCCGCCGAACACGGCCTGCTGCTCATCTCCATCGCCGACCTGATTGCGTACCGCCGCAAGCACGAGAAGCTCGTGCGACGGGTCGCCTCGGCCACGATCCCCACGCCGTTCGGCCCGTTCGAGGCGGTCGGCTACGAGAGCGAGGTCGACGGCCACCAGCACGTCGCGCTGGTGCGTGGCGACGTGGACGGCAAGTCGGACGTGCTCGTGCGCATGCACTCCGAATGCCTCACCGGCGACGTGTTCGGCAGCCTGCGCTGCGACTGCGGGACGCAGCTGCACGACGCCATGCGCCAGATCGCCGAGGAAGGCCAGGGCGTGATCGTCTACATCCGCGGCCATGAGGGCCGCGGCATCGGGATCATGCACAAGCTCCAGGCGTACAAGCTGCAGGACGGCGGCAGCGACACGGTCGAGGCGAACATCGAGCTCGGCTTCCCCGCCGACCTGCGCGACTACGGTGTCGGCGCCCAGATCCTCGTCGACCTGGGCCTGACCACACTGCGGCTGTTGTCCAACAACCCGGCCAAGCGCGCCGGGCTCGAGGGCTACGGGCTCGAGATCGTCGAGCGCGTGCCGCTGGAGACCACGCCGACGACCGAGAACCTGCGCTACCTGCAAGCCAAGCGCGACAAGATGGGACACGAGTTGACCAAGCTGGGCGGCGACGTCGAGGAGGGCGGACGATGAAGACCTACGAAGGTGACCTGAACGGCAGCGGGCTGCGCATCGCGATCGTGGCGGGGCGGTTCAATGAGGTGATCGTCGACAAGCTCGTCGACGGCGCCGCTGACTGCCTGCGCCGCCACGGCGTGCTCGACGACGACGTCGAACTGGCGCTGGTGCCCGGTGCGTACGAGATCCCGCTGGTGGCGCGCAAGCTCGCCGAGACCGGCCGCTTCGACGCGGTCGTCGCGCTCGGCTGCGTGGTGCGCGGGCAGACCGCGCACTTCGAGTACGTCGCGGGTCATGCGGCC
>Ga0299913_10001571_pt1 | contig 17081 bp, 13 predicted proteins | sample RVTome_9_FD_201360 | JGI IMG/M metagenome (GOLD analysis project Ga0299913, IMG submission 201360) | Soil microbial communities from uranium-contaminated site in the Upper Colorado River Basin, Wyoming, United States - RVT155D38 (version 2) ... | reverse complement strand
CCGGACGCTGTCCGCCTCGGGGAGCTCGTTCAGCGACTCGTTCGGCCCCTACCAGGCCCACGTCTACGTCATCGGCAGCGGCGGCAGCGGTGGGAGCGGCGGCAGCGGTGGGAGCGGCGGCAGCGGTGGGAGCGGCGGCAGCGGCGGCAGCAACCCCGCGCCGGATCCGAACCCGAGCCCCTCGCCCGGGGCGCCGAGCGTGAGCTTCACCAACCCCGCCGCCGGCGCGACCGTCAGCGGCTCGACGACCGTGACGCTGTCGGGCAGCGGGGGCAGCGGCAGCGGCTACACCTACCGGGTGTCGGTGAACGGCAGCAACGTCTACACCGGCACGAACCCCACGTTCAGCTGGAACACGACCGGCGTCGCCAACGGCGCCCAGACGCTCACGGCCACCGTGACGGACTCGGCCAACGGGACCGGCACGGCGACCCGCAGCGTCACGGTATCCAACGGCACGACGACCGGCACGACGACGCCGCCCCCGCCCCCGCCGCCGCCGGCGGGGGCCCTCACCGTGGCGCTCACGGCGCCACGCGGCGGGAGCACGCTGAGCGGGACGAACTGGGCGATCGTCTGGGTGAAGGGCGCCACCGGCACCTCGAACGTCTACACGCTGAGCGTTGACGGGCGCACCGTCGGGACCACGACGACCCCGTCGCAGGGCCCGGTGGCGATTCCCTGGAACACGGCCAGCATCGCCGATGGTCCGCAGGTGCTGACCGCCTCCGTGCGTGATGCGGGCGGCCGCACCGGCAGCACCAGCGCCTCGGTCACGCTGCGCAACGGCACCGCGGCAGCCCCGCCGACAGCCGGGTTCACGGCTCCGGCGGCGGGGGCGACCGTGAGCGGCACGGTGACGGTGCCGAACGCCACTGCCGCCCCGCCCGCCAGCGGTGCTGTCCGGGTGTTCATCACCCAGCCCGCCGGCGGGGCCAGCCTCGGCGGCACCGCCTGGGTCGTGCTGTGGTCCGAGGGCACCAGCGGGAGTGCCAACGCGTTCACGCTTCGGGTGGGCAACACGACCATCGGCAGCCAGACCACCTCGGCGCGGGGGCCGGTGTCGATACCGTGGACGACGACGTCCCTGCCCAACGGCAGCCATACGCTGACCGCCACCGTGCAGGACGCGACGGGCCAGAGTGGCAGCGCCACCGCGACCGTCACGGTACGGAACTGACGTGGGTACCGTGAGCAGGCTCGTATCCGATCGTCGCGCCCGGCCCGCAGGTCCCGGGACGCGGCCGGTGGGCATACGGGTCACGCTGGACACCGGCGATCCGGTCACCGATGCCGCGCTTGGCGTGGTGTCCATCCGTGCCCGGGTTCTCGGCGGGCGGATGCCGGTCCGCCTCTACCTCTACGTCGACGGCGACCTCGTCGAGGCGTGGACCGAGACGGAAGGGTACTTCGACCTCTCGCTGGACGAGCACGGTCCTGGCCGCCACGCGGTCACGGCCCGCGGCGTCGATGCGCTCGGCCGGTGGGCCGGGGCCTCGATGGTGGTGGCCTGCCACGCGGGAGAGTCCGCCGGCAACGAGTAGTGCCGCCCGGTGAGGGGGTCGCGACCCCCTCCCGGGCCGGTGAGTAAGCGGGTCGCGATATGGGCCAGCGGATTGCAGCGTCGTCGCCCGTGACCCCGACCTTCCTTCAGCAATCCGGCCACTTGCGGTCCGGTACAGGTCTTGCGACCCCCGTTCGACGAGACGGCGTGAAGGGGGTCGCCATGTGGCTGCTGCTCGCGATGATCATGATCATGCCGTACGAGGCCAGCCCCTATCTCTACCTGGGCGAGAACCTGCTCGGTGTCTTCCCGGACTTCACCGTGATCAAGGCGCTGGGCCTGCTGGGCTTCGCCTGGGCGGGCCTGCGGCTGGCCGCGGGCGACCCTGCCGCCCGGCTGTTCGCCGGCCCGCCGGCCCGGCTCTTCGTCGCGTTCCTCGGGGTGATCGCGGTGGTCGCCATCGCGCACGGCACCGGCTTTCAGTACGCGATCTCGCGGTATCTCGGCTTCCTGGTGTTCCTGCCGTTCGTGATCGTGGCCGTCCGCAGCCAGCACGACCTGCGCCTGGTGCTGGTCACGATGGTGCTCAGCTACGTCGTGGTCTTCCCGTACGCGGTGCGCCAGATGATCCGGTTCGGCGACCGGCTCGGCATCGGTGTCTACGAGACCAACTACCTGGCCGCGATCCTCGTCCTGGTGATCCCGATGGCGTTCGTGCTGTCCTCGCAGGCCCGCCTGCCGGGACGCCGGGCGCTGTGGGCGGGGGCGGGGCTGCTGCTGGTGCTCATGGTGTTCCTGACGTCCTCCCGGGGCGGCTTCATCGGCCTCCTCGCGGCCGGCATGCTCTTCGTGTACCGGCGGCGCGGGCTCGGCGGCGCCGTCGCGGTGCTGCTCGTCCTGCTGTCCGGCGCCCTGCTCCTGCCGACCGACCTCGGCACCCGCGCGCTCGCCACGATCTTTCAGGACAGCGCCGATCTGCCGCCGGGCCTCGAGCACTCCAACCGCGCGCACGTCGCCCTCTTCTGGGCGGCGCTGCGCATGATCGGCGACAGCCCGCTCGTGGGGGTGGGGCCGCTGAACTTCAAGGCCCTCAGCACGCTGTACACGGGGCTCGACCAGGGCAACATCGCCCACAACTCCTTCCTGGAGATCGCCGCCGAGTTCGGGCTGCCGGCGCTCGCCGTCTTCGTGCTGCTCCTGGCCGCCACCTTCCGCACGCTGGGGCGCGCGACGCGACTGGACGGCAGCCCCGAGGCGCGGGAGCTCGCCGGCTGGGCGGAGGGCCTGCGGAGCGGCCTCGCCGGCTTCCTGGTGGCCGGCTGCTTCATCAGCGCCCAGTACGAGAAGATCCTCTGGCTGTCGGTGTTCCTCACGGTCGTGCTCGGCGCGCTCGCCGCCCGGCGGGCGCTGGTGGACGCCGCGGTGGTGCCGGACGCCGCGCCGGAGGATGATCTCGAGGCCCTGCCGGAGGCGGCGCGGTGAGACGCGCCGCCCTCGTCGGCGTGGTCGGCCTGCTCGTCGCGGCGTTGCCGCTGGCCGGGCGGGGCGGGCCGGCGGACCCGGCGCCGGTCGGAGGACTGACGGCCCTGCCCCGATCGGAGGGCGAGGGGCCCAACCTCGTCGACAACGCGAGCTTCGAGACGGTTCGCGATGGCGTGCTGGCCGACTGGGAGCTCCGGGTCGACGGCGAGCCGTGGTCGGTCGTTCGCGAGGGCCGCGACGACGGCCCCGCGCTGCGCCTGGACGCCGGCCAGCGCCAGCCGACCGTGCCGTCGGCCGAGCAGACGCTCACGCTCGAGCCCGGGCTCTACACCGTCGCGGGCTGGGTGAAGACGCGGGCCGTCGCCACCACCGACCCCCGCAGCGGCGTGCGGCTCTGTCTGGACGCGCGCCCGTCCGGGGACTGGTGGCGGTGCACCGAGGTGGCCCGCGGCACGTCCGACTGGACGCGGCTGCGCGTGGCCGGGATCCCCGTGCGCGCGCGGGGCCGCTACAAGGTCTGGCTCGGCGCCTACGGCGCGCCGGACGGCACGGCCTGGTTCGAGCGCGTGAGCCTCACCGCCGCCCGGACGCCGCCGCTCGACGTCTACCTGCTCTATCCCAACTTCCGCGGCATGCTCTTCGACGACCGCTCGTCGACGGTGCGGGTGGCGGTCGGCGTGGCTGCGCGCGGCGGCCGCGTGCGACTGTCGCTGCTGGACGAGGCCTCGGGGCAGGCGCGCGCCACCCGCGAGTACGAGGCCGCGCCGTCACTGACCGCCGAGCTCGACGCGGCCGGCCTCCCGCACGGGCCTTACCTGCTCCGCACCGAGCTGCTCGACGGCAGCGGGGCCGTGACCGCCAGCCACGCCGACTACCGCGTCGTGAAGCTGCCGGCCCGCGCCCGGGCGCGGCTGCCCGTGTGGTACGACGAGCGCAACGTCGTGCACTTCGGCGGCGCCCCGACGTTCGTGCTGGGCCTGTACACGACCTCCGGCTACTCCACCGCCCGCGCCACCTACGCCCGCGGCGCCGACGGCTGGGGCAACGACCGGATCGCGCAGGCGCCGATCAACCTGCTCATCAACTACCACCTCGGCCGGGCGCCGATGCCCGCGCTGGGCGTCTACCTGGACGACCTGCACGCGCGCGGCATCCGGTATCTACAGACGGTGAACTTCTATCATCGCCAGGACCGACAGTATCGCCAGATCGAGTACCCGGCGGCGAGGCAGGGCGAGGACGAGCTGAACCGGTGGGTCGCGCGCACGCTCGGGGCCCATCCCGGCCTGGCCGGCTTCTACGTGATGGACGAACAGCCGGCCGAGATGGTGCCGAGCGTCTTCCGCCAGTACCGTGTGCTGGCCGCCGCCGCTCCCGGGAGCGTGACCTATGGCGTGCTCGGCGACGGCAAGGAGCGTCAGGCTCCGCTCTGGCGCGACGCGCTCGACGTGATGGGGCTCGATCCGTACCCGATCGTCAAGCCGGCGGGCCAGAACGACCTGGCCATGGTCGGCGAGTGGACACGCCTGGGGCAGGAGGCGGTGCAGCGCAGTCGTCCGGTCTGGATGGTGCTGCAGTACTTCCCGCTGACCACGGCCGGTGGCTGGCCGAGCGAGGCCGACCTGCGCGCGATGAGCTGGATGGCGATCATCGAGGGCGCGCGCGGGCTGCTGTACTGGTCGTTCGGCGACAAGGGCCTGGCCTGGGTGAAGGACGCCCGGACCCGGGAGGCGAAGTGGGCCGAGCTGGTCCGCGTGACCAGGGAGATCAAGGCGCTCGAGGCCGTGCTGCTGGCGCCGGACGCGCCGGTCGTGAGCCGGGAGTCGAGCCGCGGAGTCGTGCGCACGCTGGGCAAGGTGGGCCCGGACGGCGGCCGCTATCTGTTCGCCTACAACACCCGCCGAGCCCCGGTGCGCGTCACCTGGACGCTCGCCGCGCCCGCGACCGAGACGCTGGACCTGGCCACCGGCCGGCCGGGGCCGAGGGTCGACGACGGCGCCGTCACCACCGATCTGGCGCCTCACGAGGTGCGCCGCCTGCGGATCCGGTGAGGCCCGCGGTGCCGCCACCGCCCGGGCTCGGCTTGACTCGCGGGGTGGGGTCGGCCTAGTCTCGCGGCATGGCGCTCACGTTCCGGAAGCTGCATCCGTGCTTTGCCGCCGAGGTGAGCCCGGTGGACCTGCGCGAGGTCCACGACGCCGACACGCTCGCCGAGATCCGGGCCGGGATGGACGAGTACGCCGTCCTCGTGTTCCGCGACCAGCCGTTCACCGACGAGGAGCAGCTGGCGTTCGCCCGGCGCCTGGACGGGGAGCTGCACACCAAGACCGGCTCCCGCGTCCTGGGGAAGAGCCGCCTGGGCAACGAGGCCGTCGCCGACATCTCCAACCTGGACGAGGACGGCGGGATCATGAAGTCCTCCGATCGCCGCCGCATGTACACGCTCGGCAACCGGCTGTGGCACACGGACGCCTCGTTCCAGGATCCGCCGGGGCGGTACTCGATGCTCTCGGCCAAGGTCGTGCCCGCGATCGGCGCCGACACCGAGTTCGCCGACACCCGCGCCGCCCACGACGCGCTCGACGCGGATCAGCGCGCGCCGCTGCAGGGGCTGCGCGTCCACCACTCGATCGCGCATTCGCGCCAGACGCTCGGCTTCGAGTTCTCCGCCGAGGAGGCCGCCGCCCTCGAGGGAGCCGTGCACCCGCTGATCCGCACGCTGCCGCGCTCGAATCGCCGGTCGCTCTACCTCGCCTCCCACGCCTCCCGCATCGTCGACTGGCCGGTGCCGGAGGGGCGGCTGCTCCTGCGTGAGCTGATCGAGCACGCCACCCAGCGCGAGTTCGTCTACCGGCACGCCTGGCGAGTCGGCGACCTCGTGATCTGGGACAATCGCGCCACCATGCACCGCGCGACGCCGTTCGACGACGCGACGCATCGTCGCGAGCTGCGTCGGGTGACCACGCTGGATCTATGAGGATGGGGGGCCCCGACCTGGCCCTCCGATCGTCATGGGGGCCTCGACAGGGCCCCCACGCCCGTCGCCCGTCACGCCCCGGGGCGCTCCGCGGTCGTGCGTGAGCATCGCGGGGACCCCCGGGGTGGCTCCGCGGGGCCCGGGGAATCCGGGGTGGCTCTCGGTGGTGTGTAGCGCCCCGGAGAGCCCGGGGCGCTCGTCGCTGCGGCTCGTCTCCGCGACCTAGTCATGGTGCGCGCCAAGCCCGAGGTCGAAGCGCTCACGCGGTACGTGGCTCCGCTCGAGGGCCGGCGCACGCTCCTGCGCCTGGACTTCAACGAGAGCACGGTCGGCCCGTCCCCCAAGGTGGTGGAGGCCATCCGGGGGCTGCCACCGTCCGCGTACGCGACGTACCCCGAATACGCGGGGCTCACCGAGGCCTTCGCGGCGACGCTGGGCATCGCGCCCGCGCACGTCGAGGCCTTCAACGGCGTCGACGCGGCGATCCGGGCGATCTTCGACGCCTACGGTGAGCGCGGCGCGACGTTTCTCGCCGCGGTGCCGACGTTCGGGTACTACGAGCCCTGCGCCCAGCAGCAGGGGATGGTCGTCGACGCGGTGCCGTACCACGACAATCTCGGCTACCCGCTGGCCCTGGTGACGCGACGGCTGCAGAGCGGGCCGCGGCTCTTCTTCGCCTGCAACCCCAACAATCCCACCGGCACGCTGCTGCCCCCGGCGACGCTGATCGAGCTGGCCCGTGCCGCCCCCGACACGCTCGTCGTCGTCGACGAGGTCTACGTGGCCTTCACGGGGCAATCGGTGCTCCCGGCGGCGCTCGAGCTGCCCAACGTGGTGGTGCTGCACTCGCTGGCCAAGGCGGCGGGGATCGCGGCGCTGCGGCTGGGCTTCGCGATCGGCCACCCGGCCGTGCTGGACCGGCTGCGCCGGGTGACCGGGCCGTACGACATCAACATGTTCGCCGTGGTGGCGGGCCAGGCCGCGCTGGCCGACGCCGACCACCAGCGCCGGTACGTCGCCGAGGTGCACGCCGCTCGAGCCTGGACCGTCGAGCAGCTGCAGCGGCGCGGCGTGCGGCACGCCGCCGGCGGCGGCAACTACATGCTCGTGTGGCCGCCCGACTGCGAGCGCGCCGTCCGGATGCTGCGCGAGCGTGGGATCCTGGTGCGGAGCATGGCCGGCAAGCCGGTCATCGACGGCAGCTTCCGCCTGACGATCGGCACCCGGGCCAACATGCAGCGCTTCATGCTGGCCTTCGAGGACGCGATCCGTTGAAGATCACCGGGGTCGACTCGCTGCTCGTCAATCTCCCCATGGTGATCGACGGCGCCACGCCGATGCTCGGCGGCCGGGCCCGCACCAGCATCGACATGCTGCTCGTCCGCGTCGAGACGGACGCCGGGATCACCGGCTGGGGCGAGGCCTTCGGCCATCGCATCTTCCACGCCACCCGGGCGGCGATCGACACGGTGCTGGGGCCCCTGTGCGTCGGCCGGGACCCCGCCGACATCGCGGCGCTCACCGACGACCTGCAGCGCGTGCTGCACGGGCTCGGCCGCAACGGGCCGACGCTCTACGCGCTGTCGGGCATCGACATCGCGCTGTGGGACATCGCCGGCAAGGTCGCCGGCCTGCCGCTGTACCGGCTCCTGGGGGGCAGCCCCCGCGCGGATCTGCCTGCTTACGCCAGCCTGCTGCGCTACGGCACCGCGGCGGCGGTCGCCCACTACACCGAGCAGGCGCTGGGACGGGGCTACCGGCACGTCAAGCTGCACGAGATCACGGTCCCCGAGGTCCGGGCCGCCCGCGAGGTGGCGGGGCCGGAGGTGCCGATCATGCTCGACACCAACTGCCCGTGGACCGTGGCGGAGGCGGTCGCGATGGCGCGCCGGCTGGCCCCGCTCGACCTGCACTGGCTGGAGGAGCCGGTGTGGCCCCCCGAGAACCTGGCCGGGCTGGCCGAGGTGCGGGCGCGTGGCGGCCTGCCCACCGCCGCCGGCGAGAACTACGGCACCGTGTGGGAGTTCCGCCGGGCCTTCGAGGCGGGCGCCCTCACCTACGCGCAGCCGAGCGTCACGAAGATCGGCGGCGTGACCGAGCTACGGCGGGTGATGACCGTGGCCGAGGCGTACGGCGTGGACGTCGTCCCGCACTCGGCCTACTTCGGGCCGGGCCTGCTGGCGTCCATCCACTGCATCGCGGCGATGCCGCGCGCCTCGCTGGTCGAGCGCTTCTACTGCGACTTCGCCGACAACCCGCTCGGTGAGGCGATCCACCCGCGCCAGGGCCGTATCGCGGTGCCCCAGGGACCGGGCCTCGGCGTGGATCCGGACCCGCGGTTCCTGGCGTCGCGACGCGCCGGCTGAGCGCGGTCAGCTGCCCCAGCACACTCCCTCGCCCCCGTCGACCGCCAGCGACACGCCGGTCACGAAGCCGGCCTCGTCGGAGTGCAGGAACAGCGCGGCGTGGGCGACGTCCCAGCCCGTGCCCATCCGGCGCCGGAGGGGGACGCGGCGGTCGCGCGAGGCGATGACCTCTTCGCGGCTGGTGCCCTGGGCCACCCGCGCCTCGATCGCCATGGGCGTGTTCATCAGGCCGGGCAGGATGGCGTTGGCTCGCACACCGTAGCGGGCGTTGGCGGCGGCGAGGTTCTCGGTGAGGGCGACCACGGCCGCCTTCGTGGTCTTGTAGCCGACCAGCGGATAGGCGTTGCGCGCCGCCATCGAGGAGATGTTCACGATCGACCCGCCGGTCTGCCGCAGGGCGGGCAGGGCATGCTTGCAGGTCAGCCACATGCCCTTGAGATTCACGTCGAAGCTGCGCTGGAACGCTTCCTGGGTCAGCTCCGTCGCCGGCGCGTCGCCGAGGGCCAGGCTGGCCCCGACGTTGTTGTGCAGGATGTCGAGCCGGCCGAGACGCTCGAGGCCGGCGGCGATCAGGCGCCGGACCGCGTCCTCGTCGGTGATGTCCGCCTCGATGGGCCAGGCCTGGCCTCCCTCGGCCACGATCGCCTCCGTGGTCTCGCGGGCCGCGGCGAGGTCGCGGTCGGCCACCAGGACCCGGGCGCCCTCGCGCGCCAGCACGATGGCCGTGGCCCGGCCGTTGCCCACCGTCTCGCCTCGCGTCTGTCCGCCACCCACCACGATCGCTGCCTTGCCGTCCACGCGCCTGGCCATCGCGCTCCCCGTCGCCCGGATTTCACGCGCACCAAGACTACACCGGCCGGGCCGGCGCGCGCGCCGCGCCGTCAGGCGCTCGGCGGACTGGTCTGCGGCGGGGCCAGGAAGGTCGAGCCGGCGTGGTCGGTCCGGAGCGCGCGCAGGCCCGCCGTGGCGGAGCGCAGGGGCGCCAGCGTGCGTTGCAGGACGGCGGCGACGGCGGCGCCCACGAGGACGCCGGTCACGTACCAGGCGAACGCCAGGCGGGTGGCGAGCGTCTTGGGCAGGTGCTTGTCGTAGAGGAACCCCCACGAGGCGATCTGGGCCTCCTCGGGACGCGACGCCGGCCTCGGCGCCCGCGCGTGCACGATGCGGGCGTCGGTGGCGATGGCCAGCCGCGCGCCGTGGCGGCCCAGCGTCCAGCAGAGGTCGATGTCCTCGCCGATGGAGGCGCCGCGGTAGCGGGGGTCGTGGCGGACCTCCCCCAGGGCGGACCGGCGGAAGGACATCATGGCCCCGGTGAACATGCGCACCGGCACCCGGGTCGGCCCGGCGTAGCGGTTCCAGCGCCAGTACACCGGCTGGCGCTCGTCGCGGAACGGCCCGCGGCAGAACACCCAGCGGTGCAGGCGCCGCAGGCGGTCCGGCGGCGCGTAGTTCGTGATGACCGGCGCCAGGCCCGCGTACTCCGGCGCGGCGTCGTAGTGGGCGAGCAGGCGCTCCACGACCTGCGGGTCGGCGACGACGTCGTCGTCGCAGCAGAGGACGATGTCGCCGCCCGCCCGGTCCAGGCCCGCGTTGCGCGCAGCGGCGGCCCCCGTGATGGCCGGGTCGAGCACATAGTCCAGCCGCGGCCGGCGCGCCGGCGGCGTATCGGCCACGAACGTGCTCACGAGGGACCGCCCGACCTCGTCGTCGCTCTGGTCCACCACGATCAGCTCGTCGACCGGCACGGTCTGGGCCAGCAGCGCGCGGACCGCGATCGCCAGCCGCGCCGGACGCTGCTTCGTCGGCACCACCGCGGACACGGTGCGCCGCGGCGTCGCGGACATCGCGGCGCGGGCGCCGGCGCCGCTCATGCGGTGGGCGTGCCCGAGGCCAGCATCGCCACCAGCCGGCGCGTCCCGGTGGTGAGCAGGCCCCACTCGCGCATCCCCAGCAGCCCGGCCGGCACGCAAGCCAGGACGAACGTGGAGAGCCCGCCGGTGGCGGCGATGGCCAGCCGGGTCACATCGTGCCCCTCGCCCGCCAGCTCCCGCGTCACGAGCCACGACAGCAGGCCGGCGGCCGCGATCTTGCCGACGTCCCGCAACGGGAACGCGACGTGGTGGGCGTGCGCCATGCCGGCGAACGCCCAGACGGTGGCGGTGATCTGCGCGGCGGCGTTGGCGGCGACGGCGCCCGTCGTGCCCCACCGTGGAATCAGCGCGGCCGCCAGCCCGACGTTGACCACCGCCGCGACCGCGGTGGCGGTGAGGGCGCACCGCCGGTCGCCGACGGCCCGCAGGGCGGCCCAGGCCACCTGCCGCAGCGCCGAGAGCAGCGCCACCGCGGCCAGGACGCCGACGAGGGACGCGGCCGGCAGGTACGCGGCGCCGTAGAGCGACTGCACGAGGGCGGGGGCCAGCGCGGCGATCATCGCGGCCAGCGGCGCCCCCATCAGCGCGACGTACCGCAGGGCGCCCTGGTACAGCACGGTGAACTCCGCCGGGTCGTTGCTGCCGTGCAGGGCCGACAGGGCTGGCAGCAGGGCGCCGACCGCGATGCCGGGGACGATCATGATCCGCGTGGCCAGCCCGAACGCCAGGCTGTAGTAGGCGATGTCCTCCGAGGCGGCGTAGAGGCCCAGGAAGAACACCTCCGAGCGGTCCCACACGATGGCGTCGAGGACCGCGACGATCGACAGCGGCAGCACGTAGGCGCGCACGTCCGCCGTGAGCGGTGCCGGCGTGGCCGGCAGCGCGCCGCCGTAGATGGCCAGCATGCGGCGCCGCTGGATCAGGCACGACACCACGAGCGTCAGGGCCATCCCGCCCAGGAGCATCGCGAGGTCGGCTCCGTAGCGGACCGCGATGACCGCCACCACGAGCTGCAGGGCCATCTTGATCGTGCTGGTGCGCGCCGTGACGTCGTAGCGCTGGGCGCCCTGCAGCGCGTGGGTGTAGATGCCCTCGATGGTGACCAGGAACAGCGTGGCGACGACGACCAGCAGGGGCGCGCGCACCTCGGCCGCGGCCGCGGCGAGCACGAGCGGTGCGGCGATCAGCGTGACCAGCGTGGTCGCCGCCAGCTGCTGCCGCATGAACAGCCGGACGACGGCCCCCGCGTGCGCCACGTCGCCGCGCGCGAACGCCTCGGCGGTGTAGCGCACGGTGGCGAAGGTGAAGCCGAGCGTCGCCACCGCCGTCAGCGTGCGCTCGGCCCAGATCACGTACGAGAGGTTGCCCATGACGGCAGGGCCCAGGCCCCGGGCGAGGATCACGGACATGAGCAGGCCCGACACGAGCCCCACCGCGGTCACTCCCGCGTACCAGGCGGTGTTGCGGATCAGCGCGTGCCGGACGTTCATGCCGCCCGCCCGGTGGCGCGGGCGCCGGCCGGTGCCCACACGGCCTGGGCCCCGCCGCGAACGAAGCGGCCGAAGCCGGCCAGCGCGGCGGCCGCCACCAGGCAGAAGTAGTAGGGAATCGCCAGGCGGCCCAGCCGACGCCCCGCCCGCTCCGCCGTCCAGCCCGCCAGCGCGATCGCGTAGAACACGGCCTGGGCGAGCAGGGCGACCGTGTAGACCGGGCCGCGGTCGAGCAGCACGACGGCGCCCACCAGCACCACGGCCAGGCACGGCGCCGTCGTCCACCGCAACGCGCGATGGGAGAGGAGCATCCAGGCCGGACCCCAGCGCCGGGCGGCGATCAGCGGCGGGAGCCAGCGCCGGAGCAGGTACATGCCCTGGGCGACGATGCGGACGTGCCGCCGGAACTCCTGCGTGCCGTCGCGCGAGGGCGGCTCCACCGTGTAGGCCTCGGGCTCGAAGCGCGAGGTGTGGCCCGCGAGGGCGACCTGGATGGGGTGCAGGAGGTCGTTGACCTCGGCGGCGTGCAGCTCGCGATAGAGATCCCGGCGCAGGGCGTAGATCGCGCCGTCGGCGCTGGCCTGGAAGCCGAGGGCGCTCTCCCCGGCCCGCAGGCCGGCCTCGTAGCGCACGTAGCCGCTGGACACGGCGCGGGCGTCGCCGGCGGTGGCGGCGTAGAGGCCGTGGCCCGTCACCAGCCCCACGGCGCGATCGGCGAAGGGCGCCACCAGCCGGGCCAGTGCCCCAGGGGCGAACATCGCGTTGGCGTCGGTGAAGACCAGGATCTCGCCGCGCGCGGCCGCCGCGCCGCGGTTGAGGGCGGGCGACTTGCCCGCGCGGGGCTCCTGGCGGAGCAGGCGCACGCGACCGTCGGGGTGGCCGGCGACGATCGCATCGGTGCCGTCGGTGGAGCCGTCGGAGACCACGATGATCTCCAGGCTCCGGGCAGGGTAGGGCTGGGCCAGCGTCGTGTCGATCTTCTCCCGGATGCAGCCGGCCTCGTTGTAGGCGGCCACGATGACGGACAGCCGGGGCCGCACCGGCGCGGGCGGCGACGCCGGCGGGCGCCGGCGTGCGGCCAGCCGGCGCAGGAGCAGGGGGTAGCCGACCCAGGTGTAGGCCAGCAGCGCGGCGGCGAGCCAGAAGCCGCCGGCGGCGATCATCGGGCGACGCTCCGGTAGACGCGCGCCGTCGCGTCCACGTGGCGGTCGAGATCGAAGCGGGCCAGCGCCCAGTCGCGGCCGGCCCGACCCATGCGCCGGGCGCCGTCGGGGTCCCGCAGCAGCACGCCGAGCGCGCGCGCCAGCGCGGGCGGGTCGGCCGGCGGGACCAGGAACCCGGTGTGGCCCTCGCGGACGACCTCCGGCGTGCCATCGACCGCGGTGGCCACGACCGGTCGGGCCATGGCCGCGGCCTCGATGGCGGTGAGCGGCATCCCCTCGTACAGGGAGGGCAGGCAGACGACGTCCATGGCATCCAGCAGGCGCGGCACGTCGGCGCGGAATCCGGCGAAGCGCACCGAGCCGGCGATGCCACGCGCGCGGGCCTGCGCCTCGAGCGCGTTCCGCAGCGAGCCGTCGCCGACCACCAGGAGGCGGGCCCCGGGGAGCTCCCGCACGACGAGCGGCCAGGCGTCGAGCAGGTAGGCGTGGCCCTTCTGGGGCTCCAGCCGCCCGACCACGCCCACGAGCGGCACGGCGCCGTCCAGGTCCAGCTCCTTGCGGGCGGTCTCCCGGGCGCGGCCCGGCGTGAAGATCGACAGGTCGCGACCGTTGGGGACCACGGTGATCCTGTCGGGACGGTACCCCTTGGCCCCGATCAGGAACTCGCGCGCCGCCTCGGAGACGGCGATCACCCGATCGAGGAGCCGGCCGACCAGGCGATCGGGAAGGAACCGCAGGGGCCCCTGCCGCCAGCCCTCGCGGCCGTGGTAGGTCTCCACCACGCGCACGCCGTGCCAGCGCGCCAGCGGCGCGGCGATCGCGGTCGAGCGGAACAGGTGCGCGTTGACGACGTCGGGCTGCAGGCGCGCGATGAAGCGTGACAGGCGCCCGATCTCCCGTCGCTGGCGCGGGCTCTCGGCCGCGATGGCCTCGGCCTCGACGCGGACGTGGGCGAGGTCGGCCGCGAAGGCGTCGAGCAGCGATTGCGGCGCCGCCACCGCGAGCCGGAAGTCTCCGGGGTCCAGGCGGCGCAGGAGGGCCAGGACGACTTCCTCGACGCCGCCCCGCACCGGCGAGGTGAGGACGAAGAGCAGCCGGATCGGCCTCACGCCACCCGCTCCCCGGCCGCCAGCCCCAGGTCCTCCAGCATGACGCCGCGCACGCCGGTGATGTGGTCGACGGCCTTGTCGACCGGCACGGTGGACAGCAAGACCGCGTCGGCCGTCGGCTCGCTGGGATGGTAGCCGTGCATGCCGGCGAAGCGCACCGTGCCCATGTCGCTCGGGGACAGGAGCATGCCCGACTTCATGAGGAAGAGCAGCTGGTAGTAGCGGTCGTCCTCGAACCACACGCCGAGCCGCTGCAGCTCGGCGCGCGGCAGCAGCGTGCCGCAGGGATGGTCGGCGAGCAGCGCGGTCAGCTTCGCGCGGGCCCGGTCGTTCCACGCCCAGAAGCGCGCCATGGTGGAGTCGTAGGCGGGCAGGTAGTCGTGGGGCACGGACAGCCCCAGCGCCTGCACGTCGCGCCGCAGGTCGTGCGTCCACCGGATGGGCGTCATGCCGTGATCGGAGAACACGAAGAGCCGCACGTCCCGGCGCGCCCGCGTCGCGGCCTCCCACACCCGCCGCAGCCCGGCCTCGTACCAGGCCAGCGTGGCGGTGACCGCGTCGGGCTCGTGGACGTGGAAGTGCAGGTGATGGTCCAGGCCCGAGAGGTACAGGAACAGCACGCGCGCGTCGCTGCGGGCGGCGCGCTCGGGCGCCAGGGCCAGGATCTCGGCGTCGGTGTGGCGGTGGTAGTTGTAGCACTCGTAGGGCACGCCGGCCTCGACCATGTCGTCGAAGATCGAGCGCCGATCGAGCCCGCCCGGCTGGTAGATGTCGCGCTTCTCGGTGAGGTCGAACTCGGCCAGGTGGGCGACCGGGTAGTCGTAGAGCGAGAAGTAGCCGCGGTAGCCCGACGCGCGGCGGGCGACGGTCTTCAGCACGCGGCGGCTCACGCGGTTCTCGACGAGTGGTCGCGGCAGCCGGGCCAGCGGGCGCGTCCACCCGAAGGGCGAGCGCGCCGGATCGCGGTAGAACAGGTTCCAGTGGCCGTGCTGGGCCGGCGTCAGCCCCGACAGCAGCGTCGGGATGGCGCCGGAGGAATAGCCCAGGATGGTCACCAGCCAGCGTCGCTCGGCGAGGAGATCGTCGAGGAACGGCCGGCCCCGGAGCACTTCCCAGCCGAGCGCGTCCACGAGGACATAGATCGACAGCGGTGCGGACATCGGCTCTCCCCCGATCAGTCGTTGCGCAGGCACCAGCGCCAGAACGCGGTGATCGCCGCGCGCTCCTCGGCGGCGCTCGCCGGTGCCGGGCCGCCCAGCGGCAGCAGGCGTGCGGTGGCGCCGCGGGCGAGGCCGTCGCCGCCCAGCGCCAGGCAGGCCGTGGCGCCGGCCGCGTAGGTGAGCGCACGGGGCGTCGAGCGCGCGGCCAGCCGAACCGCTCGCCGCGCGCTCAGCGGCAGTGGCGCGGGCATGGGATGCAGGGCCAGCTTCGCCCACTGCCGGGCGCGGCGTCGCCACGGCTGGGCCCTCACCCAGCGGTCGAGCAGCTCCGGCAGCGGCGCGTCGCCGCCCAGCAGGCAGCCCAGCTCCCAGCGCAGCACCGCCGTCAGCGCCGGCAGGGCGCGCAGGATCTCGGCCCGCACCCAGGCGCGCGGCCCCCCGGGCGGGTCGGGCGGGATCAGATCGTCGCGCGCGGGCGCCAGCTTGGCGCGGGCAGCGTGCTCGACGGCGGCGCCGAAGGTCGGCGGCAGCCGGGCGGCCAGGGCGGGCGTGTCGGCCAGCAGCGCCGCGAGCGCGCGCGGCCGCTGGGCGTACGAGGACACGTGGCGGCCGGCGAACGCCAGCACGGATCCCGCCAGATCGAGCCGCAGCTTCAGGCGCTGGTAGGCCACGTCGAGGAGGGCCTCGTCGTCGAGGTCGTCGAGGCGGTCCCAGGCCTCGAGCTGCTCGATCGCGCGGTTGAACACGAGATGGACCGCGTCCTCGCGCGGGATCTGGGCGGCGTCGAAGGGCGGGATGCGGGCCAGCAGGTCGGGCGGCCCGCACACGACGCGGCCGTGCGTGCGCAGCTCGTGCACGAAGATGGACGGCCGCGCCCGCCGCCTCAGGTAGGACTCCTCGGCGGGGCCGAACTCCACCTCGACGCGCAGGCGCTCCCGCAGGGTCCGGCTCGCCTGCCGGCTCCAGCGGGCCAGCGCCGGCCGCAGGGCCCGCGCGTCGCGGCGGCCGGGCAGGATCACCAGGAACTCGATGTCGCCCAGGACCCGCAGGTGGCCGCCGACCGCCACGACCGTGCCCTCGCCGCGCGCGAAGCTGCCGGTCAGCACCACGCCGATCAGCTGCCGGCCCAGCCGCTCGCGCAGCAGCTGCACGCAGTGCTCGACGGCCGCCGCCACCGCCGCGCCGGCGCCGGCCTCCCGGTCCAGGGCCGCGCCGCTCACGAGGCGACCCGCCGGTCGCCGGCGCGGCGGGCGAAGCGGTCGAGGATCACGGCGACCGCGATCTCGGCGATGGGCTCGAGCCGTCCGGTCGTGGCCAGCACCAGGTCGGCCATGGCCCGGGTCGGCTCCACGTACGTGCGGTGGGCCTCCCGCACCGACGCCGCGAACTGCGCCAGCACCGCGTCGGTCGTGCGGCCCCGCTCGGCGACGTCGCGAGCCAGGCGCCGCTGCAGCCGTACGCCCTCGGGCGCGTCCAGGTAGATGCGCAGATCGAGCGTGGCGCGCACGGCCGGCTCCCACAGCAGCAGGACCCCCTCGACGACGACGATGGGGCGCGGCGCGACGGCCGGCGCGTAGCCCGTGCGCCGGTGGGTCACGAAGCAGTAGGCGGGGGGCCGGACCGGCCGTCCCGCCCGCAGGGCGGTCAGATGCTCCACGAAGAGCACCTGGTCGAACGCCTCGGGAACGTCGTAGTTGATCGCCGGGCGATGCTCCGGCAGCAGCGCCGAGCGGTCACGGTAGTAGGCGTCGTGCGCGAGCACCGCGGTGCGGGCGGGGCCGAGCGCGGACACGAGGGCGCGGGCCAGGCTGCTCTTGCCGCTGCCGCTGCCGCCACCGACGCCGACGAGCAGCGGCGGTGTCTGCTCCGACGCTGTCATGCGGCGATGGCCGCCGGTCGCGCGCCCGCCACCCGCGCCCACAGCGCTTCCCAGGTGCAGGCCGTCGCTGCCCAGGTGTG
>Ga0299913_10001570_pt1 | contig 17088 bp, 14 predicted proteins | sample RVTome_9_FD_201360 | JGI IMG/M metagenome (GOLD analysis project Ga0299913, IMG submission 201360) | Soil microbial communities from uranium-contaminated site in the Upper Colorado River Basin, Wyoming, United States - RVT155D38 (version 2) ... | reverse complement strand
GGTGAGAGCAGTTTCGTTCTGGACGATGGAAGCATCGTCGGCCCCGAGATTATCTCGAACGGCACCACGACTCTGGAGATCTCAAATGTCGGAGAGTTCAATCACACGCTCGTGGTGACAGACTCCGACGGCAACGTGCTCGCTGCGACCGACGTGATCGCACCCGGGACGGATGCCAACCTGTCCGTTGATCTGCAGCCAGGTGCCTACCAGGTCAGTTGTCGGTTGGTCGGCCAGGACGGAGACGGGAACATCATCGACCACTACGAGATCGGCATGTTCAGTCAACTGAACGTTGACAGCTGATCGAGCACTACGCTCCGGGCTCCCAAGCCAACGGAAGGCCCGGATGAGTGTCCGAATCGAGAAGTCCGGCAGTGTGTGGACCATCATTCACTCCCGGCCCGAAGCCAGGAACGCGATGAATCCCGAGAGCGCTGAGGCACTGCTCAACGCCTTTCTCGACTTCGATAGCGACGACACGGCCTCGGTAGCCGTTCTCTGGGGTGAAGGTGGCGCCTTCTGCTCGGGGTGGGACCTCAAGGTCGCCGCGGATTTGGACCCTGCTGACGCCCTACGCGACCTCGACCCAGACCAGGCAACCGGCGCACCGGATGACGGGGAGAACCTCCCACCGGGTCCGATGGGGCCGACCCGACTCGATTTGTCAAAACCGGTGATTGCCGCGGTGGCAGGGCCTGCTGTTGCCGGCGGGATGGAGCTTGCCCTTTGGTGTGACTTCCGAGTCATGGAGGAGGACGCCTACATGGGTGTCTACTGCCGTCGCTGGGGTATTCCTCTCATCGATGGTGGAACCGTGAGACTGCCCCGAATCGTTGGCGAAGGTCGGGCGCGGGAGATCATCCTCACCGGACGCAAAGTAACTGCAACCGAGGCCGAGCGGATCGGGCTCTGTGAGTACGTCGTCGAATCGGGTGGTGCCCGCGCCAAGGCAGAGGAGCTCGCCCGACAGATTGCGGCATTCCCCCAGGAGTGTGTTCGCGCCGACCTCTACTCGACAAAACGTCAGAGCGGCCTTTCGGTGCGGGAGGGTCTGATCCAGGAGTGGGAGTCCAGCTTCCCCGTACTCGCTGCTGAAGGTATCTCCGGCGCCGGACGATTCCGCGATGGTGCCGGGCGCCACGGTGACGGCACCTGATGCTCTGTCCGGCAACGGCCCGCTTGATCGCCGGATGAGCCCGGTCAACGATTTCGGTCAGCCCGTGGGAGTCGGCCTCGGGGAATGGTCCGCCCCACCTTTCCCTGAACCGCTGACGCTCAAAGGCAGGTATTGCACTCTCGAACCGCTCCGGCCTGACCATGCCTCATCGTTGTTCCCCACTTTCGCCGCTGCCCCGGATTCGCTCTGGACCTACATGTCAATCGGGCCCTTTGCTACCGAATCTGAAATGGAGAGGGCGTTCGCATCGTTGGTTGGACTCCCCGATTGGCTCCCCTACGCGATCTTGGTCGACGACAAAGTGGTCGGATTCCTCTCCTATCTGCGGATCGACCCTTCGGGCGGGGTGATCGAGATCGGATCCATCGTCTTCGCCCCCGAGCTGCAACGGACCACGGCCGCGACCGAGGTCATCTACCTGCTGCTCGAGTACGCGTTCGGCCTCGGATACCGGCGCTGCGAATGGAAGTGCGACGATCTCAACGAACCGTCGCGCCGCGCCGCCGAACGTCTCGGATTCGGCTACGAGGGAACATTCAAGAAGGCGACCCATTACAAGGGGCGTAACCGGGACACGGCGTGGTATGCAATCACAGACGACGCATGGCCGGACGTCGAGAAGGCGTTCGAGGATTGGCTGGCTCCTGAGAACTTCGACAACGAAGGGAAACAGCGTCAGCCTCTCCGAGCGTACCGGGCCTGACCTGTTGCCATCACCCGTGATGAAGCTAAGCTTTTGTTCGTGACATATCTGAAGCGCACCGGACTCCTCCTCCTTATGTAGGGCGACGCGTCCAATTTCGCGTTCGCCCGCCCCCGGTCCGGGGGCTTTTTCTTGCCCGGACCCACCCTCTCCCCACCGAAGCCCATCTGGAGCGCGCCATGTCAACAAAACCCGAACCAATCAACAACATGCCATTCGACAAGTACCAGCCTTATCTGCCGCTGGTATTGAAGGATCGCACCTGGCCCGACCGGACAATCGAAAAGGCACCGACCTGGTGCTCGGTCGATCTCAGGGACGGAAACCAGGCCCTGATCGACCCCATGGACCCGCCGCGGAAGCTCAAGATGTTCCAGGAGTTGGTCGCGATGGGCTTCAAAGAGATCGAAGTGGGTTTCCCCGCCGCCAGCCAGCCCGACTTCGACTTCGTCCGCCAGCTCGTCGAGGAAGATCTCATCCCCGACGACGTCACCATTCAGGTACTCAGCCAGAGCCGCGACGAGCTCATCGAAAGGACATTCGACTCGATCGTCGGTGCCCGCAACGCAATCGTCCACTTCTACAACTCGATCAACCCGCTCCAGCGCGAAGTTGTGTTTGGCATGGACCGCGAAGGCATCAAGGAGATTGCTGTCAATGCGGCCAAACTCGCCAGGAAGCTAGCCGAGGCCGCTGGTGCCACCTCCATCCGATACGAGTACTCGCCAGAGAGTTTCACGCTCACCGAGCCTGATTACGCCCTCGAAGTCTGCGAAGCAGTGATGGATGTGGTCGAGCCCTCAGGGGAGGATCCTGTCATTCTGAATCTCCCCGCCACGGTCGAGTGCTACTCACCTAACGTCTACGGCGACGTCATCGAATGGTTCGGTCGATCCGTCAAACAGCGCGATTCGATCGTGCTCAGCCTCCACCCCCACAATGACCGGGGCACTGCCGTCGCCGCCGCGGAATTCGGCGTCATGGCCGGGGCCGACCGGGTCGAAGGAACCCTGTTCGGCAATGGCGAACGGACCGGGAACGTCGACATCGTCAACCTGGCGATGAACCTCTTCGCCAACGGGGTCGACCCCGAGCTGGACATCAGTGATATCGATTCCCTACGGAGAGTGGCCGAATACTGCAACAGGCTCCCGGTCCACCCACGCCACCCCTACGTCGGAGACCTGGTGTACACGGCGTTCTCCGGTTCCCATCAGGATGCGATCAAGAAGGGGTTCTCGGCCCTGCCGGACGATTACACGACATGGGGCGTCCCCTACTTGCCCATCGACCCGAAACATGTCGGACGCAGCTATGAGGCCGTGATAAGAGTCAACTCCCAGTCGGGCAAAGGCGGCGTCGCCTATGTCATGAAGGAGGAGCACGGCTTCGAGCTTCCCCGGCGCCTCCAGGTCGAGTTCTCCAAGACCATTCAGACGATCACCGAGAACACCGGGACCGAGATATCGCCGGCTGCGATGTGGGATGCCTTCCTGGCCGAATACCTGCCCGACGAGCCACGGCTCAACCTCGTCGGCCACGAACTGCACACCTCGACCCGGGACGATCATGGCCGGACCAAGCTCGAAACCACGCTTAGTGTCGACGGCCATGAAGTATCGCTCACGGGAGAAGGTGATGGGCCGGTGGAAGCATTCGTACATGCCCTCACTGCGCATTTCGGGGACGTCTTCGATGTCGTCGACTACACCGAGCACGCCATCGGTCGTGGAGCCGACGCGAGAGCGGTGGCTTACGTAGAGACCTCGTCAGGATCGGGTGAGCTCCGGTGGGGCGTGGGGGTCGATTCGAACATCACCACGGCGTCGTTGATCGCGGTGCTGAGGGCGTTCGAACGACAGCATCGACGGTGACTGCGGGGGGCCAAGCCTATCCCTTCTCGTTGCCCCGCTTGTAGTTGCCGGTCATCCGCGCCATCACTTCCTGGGGATCGCGCGACTCGACCCGGCTGAGGAACTTTCTGGCGCGTTCGCCACGGAGAACCGCGGCCTTCCGGCCATTGTGTTTGATGGTCACTTCGCCGTTCTTACGGCGGGTGTAGGTGAATCCCGATGGTTCGGCCATGGCAAGGACGAGATTACACCTGACATCCGTGGTGCAGCGCCCGATAGCCCTGTTGTTAGAGTCGCCTCGCCATGAATCAATCCGCACTCATGACGAGATTTCGGTCGGCACGACCAGGACGGCTCAAACAGGCCGCCTCGATCCTGATCGTGCTCGTGGTCTTGGTTTTAGTGTGGGAGGCGTACAAGTTCATCTGGCTCCAACTGGGTTGGATCAGACCGATCCGACCGGACGGCACCACCATGCCCCATGTCTGGGATATGGTCATCGAGTTGTTCCGACCCGTCCGGCGCGGCGGCGACCTTCTCATTCTCGATCTGACCGCACGCTCCTTGTTCACACTGCGCGAGGCATTCGCCGGCTTTGTCATCGGTGGTGTGTTCGGTTTCGGCCTGAGCGTGGCCTTCGTTCGTTCCACGATGTTGGAACGGGCGTTCATGCCGTATGTAGTCGCCAGCCAGACGATCCCCATCATCGCTATCGCCCCGATGGTTGTGGTCTGGGGCGGTCGTTTAGACATCCCGCAATGGCTATCCGTCGCGGTGATCTCCGCCTACCTTACGTTCTTTCCGGTAGCGATCAACACGCTGCGCGGCCTTCGATCCCCCGACCCGAACGCGATGGAGTTGATGAAGTCGTACGCGGCGACACCGTCGGAGGTTCTGTGGAAACTCCAGGTCCCTGCGGCCCTTCCCTATATCTTCACGGCACTAAAGGTGTCGGCCACTGCGAGTGTCATTGGTGCCCTGATCGGTGAGCTACCGGCCGGCTTCGGCGAGGGCCTGGGCCGCGCCCTGCTCACCTTCTCCTCCCAATTCGGCGCTCGTTCGGTGAAGCTTTACGCAACCGTTATCGTCACCGCGATCGCGGGAATACTCTTCGTCGGCGCTGTGGTCCTTGCCGAACGGCGTTTCGTTACCGAAGGGAGTCGGCTCCCATACGACGTCGAGCTGGGTCAGATCTTTTGAGCCGTACTGTGAGCGTGGTCGAGGCCGTCAACCTCGGGAAGACCTTCGGAAGCGGGTCGGAGGCGGTGACCGCTCTAAGCGGGATCGACCTGTCGATCGAGAGCGGGGAATTCGTTTCCCTGATCGGACCCTCCGGGTGTGGCAAGAGTACCCTGCTCCGCCTTATCGGCGACCTCACCCGTCCGAGCAGCGGTGAGATCACCATCAACGGCAAGAGCGCCGAGCAGGCCCGGAGAGATCGCGACTACGGAATCGTCTTCCAGAAAGCGACCCTCCTCGACTGGCGAACTGTGTCGAAAAACGTCGAGCTTCCCCTGGAGATCATGGACGAAGCCCGGCGTTCGGAACGAGCTGCCGAAATGCTCGAGCTGGTCCAACTCACCGACTTCACCAGCCACTACCCGTGGCAGCTATCCGGCGGCATGCAGCAGAGAGTCGCCATCGCCCGAGCCCTTGCGTTCAAGCCTTCCCTCCTGTTGATGGACGAACCGTTCGGTGCCCTCGACGAGATGACCCGCGAGCTGATGCAACAGGAAGTGCTCCGGATCTGGGCAGAGACCGGCACAACGGTTGTCTTCGTGACCCATTCGATCCCGGAGGCGGTTTTCCTCTCGACCCGGGTGTTGGTTATGTCGGCTCGACCGGGACAGGTCAGCCACGTTATCGATACCTCACTCCCCCACCCCCGGACCGAGGACACCCGGGAGTCAAACGCGTACTACGACAAAGTGACCGAAGTGCGCGAAGCCCTCCGGCAAGGTGAACGGAAGTCATGACCGCCGACCCGATGGATGCTTTCAGCGGCGACCTTCCAGTCGGCACTTCAACTCCCTCTTCGCTCCGGGTCCGGCTGAAGAGCTATGGGCCTGCCCTCGCCCTGTTCGTCGGTGGTCTTCTGGTCTGGGAAGCGGCGGTAAGGGTCTTTGATATTCAGGCATTTGTGCTCCCGAAGCCGTCAACGATCCTGGAGCGGCTCATCGCCCAATGGTCTGTGATCATCGCCGCCGCCGGCAACACAATGATCGAAGCGTTGGGTGGCCTCGTCGCCGGAGTAATCGGCGGTGTCATCATCGCTCTTATAACGGTGCGTTGGGCAGGCGCTCGGGAGGGAATCATGCCTTTCGCGATTGCCACCAACTCCATCCCCATCATCGCACTGGCACCAATCCTCAACAACATGTTCCCGATCACCAGCCCCGTCTCGAAGATGGCGGCCGTGGCGATCGTCGTGTTCTTCCCCGTCATGATCAACACCGCCCGGGGGCTTATCGAAGTAGACCAGTCGGAGCTGGAGCTGATGCGCTCATATGCAGCGAGCCCGCGTGACGTGTTCGCCCGGGTGCGGATCCCCCACGCCCTTCCTTACTTCTTCAGTGCGTTGAAAGTCGCTACGACGCTGTCGATCATCGTTGCAATCGTCGCCGAGTATTTCGGCGGGCCCCAGGATGTCCTCGGCCAGTACATCATCGGCAAGGCGAACCTGTTTGTCTATCCCGATGCCTGGGCTGCGATAGTTGTCGCTGCAGCCATCGGAATTGCGCTGTACGGCATGGTCCTCGTGACGGAGCGCTTGAGCATGCCCTGGCATGTGTCGTTCCGGGCCGCAGATGAGAAGTGACGACGCGCCGTCCGATTGATGGATACTCTGGATCGAATAAACCCCAAGGAGGAACTTGTGAAAACACAGAAAAAACCCTGGAAAAAAATGCTTGCGCTGATGGTGGCGATGGCATTTGTGGTCGCCGCCTGTGGAGACGACGGCGGTGAGGGCGGCTCCGAAACATGCGACGAGCTCGACGATGTCCGGGTCCAGCTCCAATGGGTGGCCCAGTCTCAATTCGCCGGCTACTTCGTTGCCAACGACCTCGGTTTCTACGAGGACGAGTGCCTGAATGTCGAGATTCTCGAAGGTGCGGTAGAAATCGTGCCCCAGACAGTTCTGGCCACCGGTGGTGCCGAGTTCGGACTGGCGTGGGTCCCGAAGGCATTGGTTTCCCGGGAACAGGGTGCTGACATCGTCAATATCGCCCAGGTCTTCGAGCGATCGGGAACTCTCGAGGTCTCCTTCGCCGACTCCGGTATCCAGACTCCCGCAGACTGGGCGGGCAAGACGGTGGGTAACTGGGGTTTCGGCAACGAGTATGAGCTCACCGCCGCGATCGAGCTGTTCGACGTCGACGATGTGGAACTGGTCGGGCAGAACTTCGACATGCTGGCACTTCTCAACGGGGAATTGGATGCCGCCGAGGCGATGATCTACAACGAGTACGCCCAGCTTCTCGAAGCTGAGAATCCCGACACCGGAGAGCTGTATCAGCCGGACGACTTCAACATCATCGACTTCAATGACGTCGGGACTGCGATGCTCCAGGACGCAGTGTGGGTGAACGCAGATTGGATCGCCGAGGAAGGAAATGAGGACATCGCAGTGCGGTTCCTCAAGGCAACGTTCCGGGGATGGATTCACTGCCTCGACAACTTCGACGAATGTGTTGAAGTTGTTCTCAACAACGGTTCGACCCTCGGCGAAAGTCACCAGGCCTGGCAGCTCAACGAGATCCTCGGCCTGATCTTCCCGGCTGGTAACGGAATCGGCGTGATGAACGAGTCGCTCTGGGATCAGACGGTTGAGGTCGCCACCGGTCAGATCGAGGAACTCCAGGGTGTGGAGATCTCCGGAGATGCCTATCGCACCGATCTCGCCCAGCAGGCTGTGGACGCGTTACGCGAGGATGGTCTCGATGTCGAAGGCGAGTCCTACGAGCCGAGAGACATCGAGCTCCGGCTCGGGGGCGAGTAACTCCTAGGCGGTTGGGAGCGGACCTCGTTCGCTCCCACCCCGCTTCGTTAGCTAAGTTTCATGTTGCCGGGGGTTCTTCCCCGCAGATTGGAGATCCAAATGGCAAACATCGTCCGAGCAGCCATCGTCCAGACCGCATGGACCGGCGACAAAGAGTCGATGATAAAGAAGAACGCCGATTACGCGCGCGAGGCGGCGAAGCAGGGCGCCCAGGTCATGTGTTTTCAGGAGATCTTTTACGGACCGTATTTCTGTCAGGTCCAGGAGAACGAGCACTTCGATTACGCCGAGCCCATCCCCGACGGGCCCACCACTCAGCTGATGCAGGATCTGGCCAAGGAAACAAAGATGGTCCTGGTGGTGCCGATCTTCGAGAAAGAAGACGACGGCTTTTACTACAACACCGCTGCGGTCATCGACGCCGACGGCACCTATCTCGGCAAATACCGCAAACAGCACATTCCCCACGTCAAAGGCTTCTGGGAGAAGTTCTACTTCCGTCCCGGAAATGGCGGGTACCCCGTATTCGACACCGCCGTCGGGAAGGTGGGCGTCTACATCTGCTACGACCGTCATTTCCCGGAAGGTTGGCGGGCACTCGGCCTCAACGGGGCCAAGATCGTGTTCAACCCGAGTGCGACCAGCAGAGGCCTGTCGATGTACCTGTGGAACCTCGAGCAGCCAGCGGCAGCCGTGGCGAACGAGTACTTCATCGGCGCTATCAACCGGGTCGGCAAGGAGGAGTACGGCGACAACGACTTCTACGGCTCTTCATACTTCGTAGGCCCCAGGGGCCAGATCGTGGGAGACGCCGCCTCGGACACCGAGGAGGAGCTCGTCGTCAGAGACCTCGACCTCGACGAGATCGATGAAGTGCGCAAGCAGTGGGCCTTCTACCGGGACCGCCGCCCCGATGCGTACGACGAGTTGGTTGCTCCTTGACCACACACGCCGAACTCCTCGCCCGGCACAGAGATGTGCTCCCCTCCTGGCTGGCTCTCTATTACAAGGAGCCAATCGCCCTTGTCGACGGAGAGGGACGTCATGTCATCGACGCGGAGGGGAACAAGTACCTCGACTTCTTCGGGGGGATCCTCACCACGATGTCGGGATACAAGATTCCCGAAGTCGTAGAGGCGATCAGGGAGCAGGCGAACAAAATGCTCCATACCTCCACGCTTTATCTCATCGAGTCCCAGATCGAGCTTGCGGAGAAAATCGCCGGACTGTCCGGAATCCCCGATGCAAAGGTCTTCTTCACCAACTCGGGTACGGAGGCAAACGACGCGGCATTGATGATGGCCACCCAGTACCGCAAGTCCAACCAGATAATCGCGGTGCGCGGGAGCTATCACGGTAAGTCACACTCCACGGTTGCAATCACCGGACAACGCTCATGGTCGGCGACCCAGCTGACTCCGTTCCATACCGTTTATGTGCAGGGGCCATACAAGTACCGGAGCCCGTTCGGGCACCTCCCGGACAGTGAGTTCATCGCTGCCTGCGCCGATGATTTGCGCAACCTGATCGAGGTTGCCGTGTCGGGTGATATCGCGGCGATGATCGCCGAGCCGATTCAGGGCGTTGGCGGGTTCGCCACTCCCCCGGATGGGTTCTTCGGACCCATGAAGGAGATCATCGATGGACAAGGCGGCCTGTTTATCTGCGACGAGGTCCAGACCGGTTGGGGCCGGACCGGGGAGCACTTCTGGGGTTATCAGGCACACGGGATGACCCCGGACCTGATCACCTTCGCCAAGGGACTGGGCAACGGCCTGGCGATAGCTGGTGTCGTGGGCCGTGCCGAGGTTATCGACTGCCTGGCCGCCAACTCGATATCGACTTTTGGCGGGAATCCGCTCTCCACCGCGGGTGCCTTGGCCAATCTCGAGTATCTACTTTCCAACGACCTGCAGACCAACGCCTACAAGGTGGGCCAGCGTCTCAAATCCGGCATCGTTGACATCCAGTCTCGATATCCCGTCATTGGCGAGGTCCGGGGCAAAGGGCTCATGATCGGCGTCGAGTTCGTGCATCCAGGCGGTAAAGAGCCAGACCCTGCGACAACTGCTGATGTCATGGAGGCGGCAAAGGCCAATGGCCTGCTCATCGGCAAAGGTGGGCTCTACGGCAACACCCTCCGAATCGCCCCACCGTTGTCACTAACCGAAGACGAGGCCGACGAAGGCATCGATCTGCTCGAGTCGGCGATCGCCAACACCATCGCCACTAGTTAGGAGCCATAACCATGGGAAACACTCTGATCAAGGGTGGGACAGTTATCACCGCAACCGAGAAGATGGAGGCGGACGTCCTCATCGACGGAGGCAAGGTGGTGGCCCTCCTCGGAAGAGACCACACCGTGGAGCCCGACGAGACGATCGACGCCTCCGGCAAGTACGTACTGCCTGGCGGAATCGACGTCCACACCCATATGGAGCTTCCCTTCGGTGGAACCTACGCCGCTGACACATTCGAGACCGGCACCCGCGCCGCTGCGTGGGGCGGCACGACGACGATCATCGACTTTGCAGTTCAGACCAAAGGCGAGTCGGCTATGGACGGATTTGAGGCGTGGATGCGCAAAGCCGAAGGCAATTGTGCCATCGACTACGGCTTCCACATGATCACCGGTGACATCAACGAGCAGACCCTGAAAGAGATGCAGATGCTGATGGAAGAAGGTGTTTCCAGCTTCAAGATGTTCATGGCATATCCGGGCGTCTTCTACTCCGACGACGGCGAGATTCTTCGTGCGATGCAGAAGGGCGCAGAGATCGGCGCCACGATCTGCATGCATGCCGAGAACGGAATCGCCATCGACGTGCTCGTCGAGCAAGCCCTGCAGCGGGGCGAGACCGACCCCATCTATCACGGCGTAGTTCGCAAGTCGATCCTCGAAGGAGAGGCGGCCCACCGGGCCATCAAACTCGCCGAGCTCACCGGCGTGCCGCTCTACATCGTTCACCTCTCCGCCAAGGAGGCTCTCGACGCTGTCATCGAGGCGCGAGACCAGGGGCGAAATGTCTTCGCTGAAACCTGCCCGCAGTACCTGTTCCTCTCGCTCGACGACATGCGCAACGGCTTCGAAGGTGCGAAGTATGTGGCCTCGCCACCGCTCCGGGATGCAGCTGACGGGCATCAGGAGCGTTTGTGGCGGGGTTTGCAGACGAACGACCTACAGGTCGTGTCGACCGACCACTGCCCATTCTGCATGGGAGATCATCCCCAATTCGGCACGCAGAAGCAGTTGGGCGCAGACGACTTCTCCAAGATTCCCAACGGGATGCCCGGGGTTGAAAACAGATTCGGGCTGATCTACAACGGCGGAGTGGCAGAGGGCCGGATATCGGTCAACCGGTTCGTCGAGTTCGTCGCCACTACCCCGGCCCGGATGTTCGGGATGTACCCGCAGAAGGGCACGATCGCCGTCGGCTCCGATGCCGACATCGTCGTGTTCGACCCGAATGCCAGTACCGTGATCTCGGTGGACACCCATCATATGAATGTCGACTATTCGGCCTACGAGGGCTTTGAGCTCACCGGCAAGGTCGATGTGGTGCTTTCAAAAGGCAAGACCGTTATTGCAGACAACGAATACCTGGGGAGCCCCGGCGACGGCTCCTACCTCCGCCGCGGCTCCAACCAGTATCTGATTTAGGACCCCCAATCATGAGATTGATTACCCATTGGATCAACGGAGAGCCCGTGACAGGGACTCCGGAGCGCACCGGCGCCGTTTACGACCCCGCCACCGGTCAACAACGGGCCGAGGTGGCGATGGCCACACCTGACATCGTCGACCTCGCTGTCCGCACCGCCAAGAACGCCTTTGAGACCTGGCGTGATTCGGCGCTCACCCGACGCCAGAACATCATGTTCGCGTATCGGGAAATCGTTGTTGCGCGCAAGGACGAGATGGCGCGGCTCCTCAGCGAGGAACATGGGAAGACGTTTGACGATGCACGGGGCGAGGTGCAGCGAGGGCTCGAGGTGATCGAGTTCGCATGCAACATCGCACATATGCTCAAGGGCGAGTACTCGGAACAAGTCTCGACCAGCGTCGACACCTACACCATCCGCCAGCCCCTGGGAGTGGTCGCCGGGATCACGCCTTTCAACTTCCCGGCGATGGTCCCGATGTGGATGTACCCGATCGCCATCGCGTGCGGCAACACGTTCATCCTCAAACCCTCGGAGAAAGACCCTTCGACGTCGCTGCTCGCCGCGGAGTGGCTGGCAGAGGCAGGCCTGCCCGACGGGGTATTCAATGTCGTACACGGCGACAAGGTGGCCGTCGACGCAATCCTCGGACACGACGACATCGCTGCGGTGTCCTTCGTCGGGTCGACTCCAATCGCCCGCTACATCTACGAAACGGGGACAGCAAGCGGCAAGCGGGTCCAGGCCCTAGGTGGCGCCAAGAACCACATGGTGGTGCTACCGGACGCCGATATGGATCTCGCCGCCGACAGTGCAGTCTCGGCCGCATATGGCTCCGCTGGTGAACGATGCATGGCGATTTCGGTGGTCACGACCGTAGGTGATGCCGCCGACCGGCTTGTCCCGAAAATTCGAGAGCGGATTGGCGAGCTCAAAGTCGGACCCTCTTTCGATGAAGGCGTCCAGATGGGCCCACTCGTCACCAAGGAGCACAGGGACAAGGTGGCGGGTTACGTCGACGCCGGCGAGGCGTCTGGGGCCTCGTTGCTCGAAGACGGGCGCCCACTTCGGGTTCCCGGACACGAAGAAGGGTTCTTCATCGGGCCGACCCTGTTCGATAATGTCAACACGGACATGAGCATCTACACCGACGAGATCTTCGGGCCGGTTCTATCGGTTGTGAGAACCGAGCACTACGAAGACGCCATCAAAATGGTCAACGAAAATCCGTACGGGAACGGCACCGCGGTCTTCACCAACGATGGTGGCACGGCGCGCAAGTTCCAGAACGAGATCCAGGTGGGCATGGTTGGAATCAACGTCCCGATCCCGGTCCCCCTCGCCTTCTACAGCTTTGGCGGCTGGAAGAGCTCGATGTTCGGTTCGCATGCAATCTACGGGCCCGAGGGTGTTCACTTCTACACGAAGCAGAAGGTGATCATCAGCCGTTGGCCAGACCCGATGCATCGGGGTGTCGACCTCGGCTTTCCCCAGCATGGCCAATAATTGATGGACTTCGGAGTCGTACTGCAGACGGACCCGCCTGCGAGCGAGGTAGTCAGGCTGGCGAAGAAGGCTGAGGACCTGGGTTTCAGCCACGGCTGGGCCTTCGACTCCCACGTTCTATGGCAGGAGCCGTTTGTCATTTTCGCCGAGATGCTCGCCGCCACCGAGCGCATGGTGGTCGGTCCGATGGTCACCAACCCCGGGACCCGCGATGTCACGGTGCTGGCATCTCTCTTCGCCACGCTCAACGACATGTTCGGCGACCGGACGATATGTGGCATCGGTAGAGGCGATTCGGCACTGCGGTACATCGGCAAGAAGCCGAAGACTCTTGCCGAGATGGTCGAAGCAGCCAAGATCATCAAAGGCCTTGTTGCCGGTGAAGAGGTTCGATACGACGACCACCCACTGCAGATTCCGTGGATCAAGGAGGGCTGGGATCTTCCCGTCTGGATGGCCGGGTATGGCCCCAAGGCGCTGGCGACCGTCGGCGAACACGCTGATGGTTTCATCCTCCAGCTTGCCGATCCGCAGATCCTGGAGTGGACGATGGGCGCGGTGCGACAGGCGGCGGAGGCAGCAGGGCGCGATCCGGAGAGCATCGATATCTGTGTGGTGGCGCCTGCCTACGTCGGTGACGACATCCAGCATCAGCGGGACCAGTTGCGGTGGTTCGGAGGCATGGTCGGCAACCATGTCCACGATCTGGTCAACAGGTATGGGCCTGATTCGGACGCGGTGCCTCAGGTCCTCACCGACTACATAAAGACTCGTGAGGGTTACGACTACTCCCATCATGGGAGGTCCGGGAACGAGTCAACCGAATTCGTCCCGGACGAGATCGTTGACCGCTTCTGTGTCCTCGGGACTGTGGAGCAGCACATCGAGAAGCTGAAGCTCCTCGAAGAGCTCGGCGTCGACCAGTTCGGCATCTACCTAATGCACGATGACAAAGATGCGACCCTCGAGATGTACGGCGATTCGGTGATCCCCGCAGTCAACGGTTGAACCCTCGACTTGCGATGTCTGGGTATTGGTCTTGGCGCCCGGGGGGCGTAGCCTTGTAGTTCGATGCCAATTCCTGATCCCGTAGCCCCCGTCGTATCCGAAAGACTGGGCGAGGGGTTGGCTCTCATCCGGCGACAGCTTCGTCGTGCCCCCAAGGAGTTCACAGTAGGGGGCGTGGGCACCGTTCTGTATGCAGTGATGACGATCGGCTCGTCATATGTCCTGGGGTGGATCACCGACGACGTGCTTTTCCCGTCGATCGCATCCGGAGACATCGCGGCAGCCTCTCTGGCCGGGGCCGCAGCAGCCATTCTGGGTGTCTCCGTCCTCCGGGCCGTCGGGATCACACTCCGTCGCCTCGGCGCCTACCACGCTCAATTCAGGCTTCAGTACCGGGATCGAATCGAAGTCACCGACCGCTATCTGAAGCTCCCGATCGAGTGGCACCGGAAACACTCAACCGGCCAGCTCCTCGCCAACGCCAACGAAGATGTCGAAGCGGCGTCTTTCATCGCCGCTCCCCTGCCGATGGCTTTCGGCGTCGTCCTGATGCTGATCATCACCGCTGTCCTTCTCATCCTGACCGATCCGTTTCTCGCTCTGATCGGCTTCATGGTCGGCCCAGCACTGATGATCGCCAATTACACCTATCAGCGACGGATGCGCTCCGTGGCGGCCAGGGCGCAGAGAATCCGGGCAGAAGTGGCCGACATCGCCCACGAGTCGTTCGATGCGGCTCTTGTCGTCAAAACTCTTGGTCGCGAGGACGCCGAAGTCGGTCGGTTTGGTGAGCGATCAGACGCCCTCCGTGACCGGATGGTCGAGGTGGGGCGCCTGCGTGCCTTCTTCGACCCGGTTATCGAAGCCCTTCCCAGTATCGGGATTCTGGCGATCCTCGCGGTCGGTGCTCTCCGCGTCGATCAGGGCATTCTCACGCCGGGAGACCTGGTGACATTCGCCTATCTGTTCCGGCTGGTCGCGCTGCCGATGCGAGTTTTCGGCTGGCTGCTCGGAGAGCTCCCCCGCGCTGTCGTCGGCCTCGACCGGGTGGAGACAGTCCTGGCCGAGACGGGCGATGTCGAGTACGGGCGACGGGCACCCGCGAACGGAGGTGGGGCGTCGACCAGCGCCGAAGCTGTTGGGTACCTCTATCCGGACACCGCCCACCACGACCTCTCGTCGGGAGGCCCCGCTGCTCCGGTTCAGAGTGACGACAGCGCCAAGCGGGGGGTGGGCGACATAACCCTCAACGTCCGTGCCGGCAAGACCGTAGCTCTGGTCGGACCCACCGGATCGGGCAAATCGACAATCGCACACCTCCTGGTTCGCCTCTTCGATCCTGACAGCGGAGTCGTATCTCTGGACGGGCATGGCCTGGTCGACCTCGAACGCGGTGCCCTGGCCGAGTCCGTGAGCATCGTGTTTCAAGAGACATTTCTCTTCAACGAGTCGGTATACGAGAACATCACGCTGGGAGAGCCCTTCCCGCCCAAAGAGGTTTTCGCGGCCGCGGACCTGGCCCGCGCCCACGATTTCATCATGGATCTCGATGACGAGTATTCAACTGTGGTCGGCGAGCGAGGTGCCTCATTGTCGGGGGGCCAGAGACAGAGGATTGCCCTCGCCCGGGCGTTGGTGCGCCAGCCTCGGCTCCTCGTGCTCGACGACGCGACGTCGGCTGTCGACCCCTCCGTCGAAGGCGAGATTCTGTCGGGGTTGGCTGAGCTCGACACCACTGTGGTGATAGTTGCATACCGGCGGTCTTCGATAGTCGTGGCTGACGAGGTCATCTACATCGAAGATGGCCGCGTGGTCGCACGCGGGACCCATGATCACCTGTATCAGTCCGTGCCTGGATATCGGGGTCTGATCGAAGCCTACGGACAGCTGGAGGAACCGGCGTGACCACAACCGAGGTGAGAGCAGAAGTAGAGGCGCGGCGTTCCCATGGGGCTCTGCGCACCCTGCGCAGGGGGCTGAGCCTCTCCCCCGAATTGAGAAGGGGCCTACCCGGGACTCTTGCCATTGCCCTGGTGGCGACGGCCGGACGCGTCATCGTCCCGGTGGTGATCCAGCAGATAATCGACGGAGGTTTCAGCAGTGATCGGGTCGACATGACTTTCGTCATTCAGATGACGATGATTGCTTTCGGCGCGGTTGTGGTGACTGCGGGTGCGACTGGGTGGATGCACCTCCGTCTTGCCAAAGTCGCCGAGACTGCCCTCTCCGGTCTGCGAATCAGGGCGTTCCGCCATATCCACGACCTTTCCATGCTCCACCAGGCATCGGAACAGCGTGGGGTCCTTGTCTCGCGAGTCACATCTGACGTTGACCAGATAAGCCGTTTCATGCAATGGGGCGGTCTGATGCTGCTCACCAATGGAGGGCAGGCAATTCTCGCTGTCGCGGTCATGTTGGTGCTTTCGGTCCATCTCGGGCTCGTCGTAGTAGTGCTCGTGCCGTTCATCGCCCTGATGATCAAGTGGTTCCAGAGCCGCCTCGAAGTCGCGTATCTGACGGTGCGGGAAAAGGTAGGCAGGATGCTTGCTCTGTTAGCCGAAACCGTGGTCGGCGCTCCCGTAATCCGTGCCTATGGCGTCGAGGAGCGAACCCGCGGCCAATTGGAGGAAGCGATCGAAGGCCACCGGGCCACAGCAGTGAAAGCCGGGACCATTTCAGCGGTCTTCTCTGGTGCGGCGGAGGTGTCTTCTGCAGTGGTCGTGGCCGCGGTTGTGATCGTGGGCACGATCCTTGCAGTCAACGACATCACCTCCGTCGGAACTGTTATAGCGTTCATGTTTCTCGTCCAGCTCTTCGTTCAACCCGTGCAGATGCTCGGCGAAGCAGTCAACGAAGCCCAGACGGCTGTCGCCGGTTGGCGGCGGGTACTCGACATACTCGACATCGCCCCCGATGTTGCCGATCCGGGTGAAGCCGGTGTGGATTTGCCCCACCAGCCACTCGGCGCACGATTCGACGGTGTGGTATTCAGGTATCCCCGGCCCGGCCAAATCGCCAACGAGGCGCTTGCCGAGCCAGCCCTGTACAAGACCGATGTCTTTATCGCACCGGAGCAGAGCGTGGCCATCGTTGGTGAGACCGGGTCGGGCAAGACCACATTTGCCAAGTTGCTCACCAGGCTGATGGACCCCACCGAGGGATCAGTGAGCATCGC
>Ga0299913_10001569_pt1 | contig 17098 bp, 18 predicted proteins | sample RVTome_9_FD_201360 | JGI IMG/M metagenome (GOLD analysis project Ga0299913, IMG submission 201360) | Soil microbial communities from uranium-contaminated site in the Upper Colorado River Basin, Wyoming, United States - RVT155D38 (version 2) ... | reverse complement strand
GTCGATCACCTCGGCGTTCTCGATCGGCACGACGGCATCGGCGCCCGCCGGGATCGGCGCACCGGTGGCGATGCGCATGGACTCGCCGCTGCCCACCGTCGCATCGGGGCGCCGGCCGATCATCGCCCTGCCAACCAGCTTGAGCTCCACCGGCTGCGACGGGGAGGCGCCGGCGGCGTCGTCGGCCCGGACGGCGAACCCGTCCATCGCCGAGGACGCGAACTCGGGCAGGTCGACCCCGGAACGCACGTCCGCCGCCGTCACGCAGCCGTAGGCGTCGGTGAGCGGCAGCTCGATCGGGGTGAGCGGGTGCACGGCGGCGAGGATCCGCTCCCGCGCCTGCTCGACCGGCACGAGACCGTCGCTGTCGTCGTGATCGTGCAGGTGGCGGGGTTCGAGGGACATCGTGACGAGTCTACCCTCGGCACCGATCCCGGCCGCGGGGCGGCTCAGACGAGCTTGTGGCGCTGCACGAAGTCGGTGAGCCACGCGCGGAACGCCGGGCCCACGTCGTCTCGTTCGACGGCGAGCTCGACCGTAGCCTTCAGGTAGTCGAGCGGGTTGCCTACGTCGAAGCGACCTTCGTCGAAGCGGTAGGCGTAGACCGCCTGTTCCTGCGCGAGCAGGTTGATCGCGTCGGTGAGCTGCAGTTCGCCACCCCGTCCCGGTTCGATCCTGTCCAGCGCGCCGAAGATCTCAGGGGTGAACACGTAGCGTCCGATCGCGGCGACGTTGGACGGGGCCTCGTCGGGCGACGGCTTCTCGACGATCGACACCACGCGGTCGAGGTGATCCTCGACCCGCTCCGGCTCGATGCATCCGTAGGCGGCGATCTGGTCGCGTGCGACCTCCATCCCCGCGATCACACTGCGTCCGTACTTCTCGTGCACCCGCAGCATCGAGGGCAGCAGCGGCACCGACGGGTGCACCAGGTCGTCGCCGAGCAGCACCGCGAACGGTTCGTCGCCGACGTGCGCGCGCGCGATGCTGACGGCGTGGCCGAGGCCGAGCGGCTCCTTCTGGCGAACCATGTGCACCTGCGCGAGGTCCGTGATCGCGCGGATCGACTTCAGCTGGTCGTCTTTGCCCTTCGCCTCCAGGAAGGCCTCGAGCTCGGGCGATCGGTCGAAGTGATCCTCGATCGCGACCTGGCCGCGGCCACCCACGATCAGCACGTCGTCGAGCCCGGCTCGTGCTGCTTCCTCGACCACCAGCTGGATCGCCGGCACGTCGATCACCGGCAGCATGGCTTTGGGCTGGGACTTGGTCGCCGGCAGGAAGCGGGTGCCGAACCCCGCCGCCGGGATCACCGCCTTGCGTACCTTCACGCCCTCCCCCTTCCCCGTGCGCATCGCGAGGAAACGCGAGGATACGGGGACCCGAACGTTCGCGCCACTCGAGGGCCTTGAGGGCCAACGCGCCGCAGGGCCGCCGCTACACTGCTGCGGTCATGCCCACCTACGAATACGCCTGCAGGGCCTGCGGTCACGGCTTCGAGGTCGTGCAGTCGATGCGCGACGACGCGCTCACCGAGTGCCCCAATTGCGGAGGGGAGCTCCGAAAGGTCTTCGCCCCGCCTGCCATCTCGTTCAAGGGCTCCGGCTTCTACGCCACCGACCACGGGAAGAAAGGTTCATCGTCCTCCGAGAAGTCCGGCGAAGGGTCCGGCGAAGGGTCCGGCGGGGAGAAGAAGTCCGGCGAGGGCTCAGGCACCAAGGTCGGGTCCGGCGAGGGCTCGTCGTCGGGGGGCGAGGGTACAGGCACGCCGACCAAGGACGGCGGGTCTGGTGGGTCCCCTGGGAACTCCTCGGACGGATCGTCCCGGGGCACACCGTCCGGCGGAGGCGCCGCGAAGAACGCGAAGAAGGAGACAAGCTCGTGACGACGGCCGAGATCGGCGTGTTCGGAGGCTCCGGGTTCTATAACTTCCTCGGCTCGACCGAGACGGTCGAGATCGACACGCCCTACGGCGCCCCGAGCGCGCCGCCGGTGATCGGTGAGATCGGCGGGCGGCGCGTCGCCTTCATCCCACGCCACGGCGCCGACCACCGGTTCCCGCCGCACGCGATCCCCTATCGAGCGAACATGTGGGCGATGCAAGAGCTCGGCGTGCAGCGGGTGCTGGGTCCGAACGCGTGCGGCTCGTTGCAGGCGCACGTGAAGCCGGGCGACTTCGTGATCTGCGATCAGATGGTGGACCGCAGCCGCAGCCGCGCGGCCACGTTCTACGACGGGCCCACGACCACGCATATCTCCTTCGCCGACCCCTACTGCGAGGTGATGCGGAACGTCACGATCGCGAAAGGCCGTGAGCTCGACATCCCGATGCACGATCGCGGCACCGTCGTCGTGATCGAAGGACCGCGGTTCTCGACCCGGGCCGAGTCGGCCTGGTTCGCCGGCGCGGGGTGGGAGGTCATCAACATGACCCAATACCCCGAGTGTGTGCTCGCCCGGGAGCTGGAGCTTTGCTACGCGAACATCTCGCTGATCACTGACTACGACGTCGGCGTCGAAGGCGTTGCCCCGGTCACGAACGACGAGGTGATCCGCGTGTTCGGCGAGAACAACGCGAAGCTGCGAGACTTGTTGTTCTCGGTGATCCCGTCCCTGCCGCAGGAGCGGGCGTGCGCGTGTGCCACCGCCCTTCGGGGTGCATCGTTCTGATGGCCGGACGCATGCTGATCAGGGTCGAGATCGCCTTCGTCAGCCAGGACGACCCCGAGAGCCTCGGCGACCGGATCAAGGAGTCGGTCGGCATGATCGTCGGTCGCCAGGCGATCGAGGAGTTCCGTGTGCGCTCGATGCCGCTCGACCCAAAGAAGAAAGACCACCTGCGGCCGGTCGACTGAACGTCGACCAAGCGTGACGCGGGTCACGGCGACGTCGGATGCGCCAGCGTAGCGTGCTCCGCATGTGGAAGCGACGCTGGCCCCGCGCCACCAAGGTCTATCTCGTCGTGGCGCTCGTCTGCGCTGCGGGTGCGGCATCGATCGTGCGAGGCTCGACCGCGAGCGTGCGAGCGACGCAGGCGGCCGTCGGCCCACCGGTCCCTGTCGTCGTCGCGGCGACCCCGGTGGTCCGTGGCACCGAGCTCACGATCGCCCATCTCGAGGTGCGTCCACTGCCCGCCACGCTCGCACCACCCGGCGCCGTCGCCGATCCCGGCTCGGTCGCCGGCCGCGTCGTTCTGACCGACCTTCTGCCCGGTGAGGCGGTGACCACGACCCGCGTGGCCGCTGAGGGGGCCGGGCCCCTCGCGGCCCTCGTGCCGCCCGGCCTGCGCGCCGTGGCGGTCGCCGTGCCCGCACTGCCCCCTGGCCTCGTGGCCGGCGACCGGGTCGACGTGCTCGCCACCTACGGCGAGGGCCGAACCTACACCGAGACGGTCGGTGTGGCCCTCGAGATCCTCGTGGCGCCGGATGCGAACGGGACCGGCACGCAAGCGTTCGGGGCCCCCGGTGGGGCCGGTCTCGTCTTGCTCGCCGATGTGGCCACGGCGGCACGGCTCGCGCGTGCCGCGGGCTTCTCGATCATGTCGGTGGCGGTGGTCGGTCCGACATCGGCGCCGGACGGCTAGCATGGGCCGGCTTCCGAGCCGAAGGGGACCGCCGGGTGGAGATCTGGCAGGCGATCGTGCTGGGCCTGACCCAGGGCGCGAGCGAATACGCACCGATCTCGAGTTCAGGGCACCTGATCCTGGTGCCCTGGGCCTTCGACTGGCCCCAGCTCGGTGGCGACGCCGGCTTCGCGAAGTCGTTCGACGTCGCGCTGCACATGGGCACCCTGTTCGGCGCGCTGATCTATTTCCGGCGTGACGTCGCGCGGTACCTGCGCGCCTTCATCGGCACGCTCGGCCGTCGACGCGTCCGCACCACCGACGAACGCATCGCGTGGGCGCTCGTCGTCGGCACGCTGCCCGGGGTCATCGCCGGGTTCACGTTCGAAGACCTGATCCAGAACAACCTCGGCGAGCCGGTACTGATCGCGATCATGCTCGCGGTGTTCGGCGTCGTGTTGTGGTGGGTCGATCGCCGATCCCGGCGAGACCGTCCGTTCGAGTCGATCGGGCCGCTCACCGGGCTGTTCCTCGGCACGGCGCAGGCGCTCGCTCTGCAGCCGGGCGTCTCCCGCTCGGGCATCACGATGACCGCCGCCCGCGCGATCGGGCTCGACCGCGCGTCGGCCGCACGCTTCTCGTTCCTGCTGTCGATGCCGATCATCGCCGGCGCCGGCGCCTACAAAGCGATCGGCCTGATCGACACCGGATTGCTCGGCTACGGGCCCCAGTTCTTCTGGGGGTTCGCGTCGTCGGCGGCGAGCGGGTTCCTGGTCGTGTGGGGGCTGCTCGCCTACCTGAAGCGACACGACTACTCGGTGTTCATGTGGTACCGGCTGCTCGCCGCCATGGTCGTGCTGGGCCTGATCGCGACCGGCGTGCGCGAGGCCACGATCTAGCCCGTCGCGGCGCGCAGCGGGTCGTGCGCGAAGGCGCGCATGCCCTCGTCGAACCCGATCTGGGCCTGGAACCCGAGCTCGCGCCTGGCCCTGGCGGCAGAGGCGAACACGTGCCGCACGTCACCAAGCCGGAACCCTCCGACCACACGCGGCCGGGGAGCCTCGGGCCCGAACGCATCGGCGAGCGCCTCGGCCATCTCGAGCACCGTGTGGGGCGTCGGGCTGGCGACGTTGAACGCCCCCTCGGCGGTCCCGAGCAGAGCGAGCACGTTGGCTCGGGCCACGTCGCGGACGTGGATGAAGTTGCGGCGCTGGTGCCCGTCTTCGAACACACGCGGCGCCTCGCCGCGCTCGAGCGCGCTCCGCATGACGCTGGCGACCCCCGCGTACGGGGTGTCCCGCGGCATCCAGGGGCCGTAGACGTTGTGGTAGCGAAGCGCCACGAAACGCGAGCCGCGCTCACGGGCGAAGGCCGCGCACAGATGCTCCTGGTGCAGCTTCGTCGCGGCGTACACGTTGCGCGGATCCACGGGCGCGTGCTCGGTGACCTCCCTGGGTTCCAGCGCCGACGCGCACGCCGGGCACACGGGCTCGAACCTGCCCACGTCCAGGTCCTCAGGGCGACGCGGCCCGGGACGGATCTCACCGTGGGTCGGGCACCGATATCGTCCCTCGCCGTAAACGACCATGCTGGAGCCGAGCACGATCGGCCCCGCGAATCCCATCCGATGCAGCGACCGGAGCAGCACGGCGGTTCCGAGGTCGTTGTGCCCCACGTAGTCCACGATGTCGTCGAGGTCCACGCCCAGACCGACCATCGCCGCCTGGTGACTCACGGCATCGACACCCCGGACCGCCTCCTCGACGGCATCGGCCTCGCGCAGGTCGACCCGGACGTGCTCGACGCCGCCGAGCGGCTCCGGCGGTGCGGCGTGCACCGACGGCAGCCCGGCATCGAGCACCCGCACCTCGAGGTCGTGACCGCGCAGCTCCTCGACGACGTGGGCGCCGATGAACCCGGCCCCGCCGGTGACGAGGACGCGGCGGATCGGGGGCGCGGTCACCATTGCTGACGCACCGCCAGCTGGAAGACGAGCGCCCACACCACCTGGGCGCCGAGCCACCCGCGGACCTCCTGCCGGCCATGGGCCGCCGTCGCGACGACGAGCCACGGCACGAACGGCAGCCAGATCCGCTCGACCTCTGCCTTGGACATCCCGCTCAGGTCGGCGAGCGCGATGGCGATGAGCCCGCCGCCCACCAGCAGCCAGAGTCGTCGATCGCGCAGCCGGGCGGCTCCCGCCACGACCGCGGGGCCGAGCGCGATGCCGAACGCGGCCAGGTTGGCCACCAGGAAGAACGAGTAGGGCCGGAAGCGCGCGATGCTGAGGGCGTACTCGCGGCGCGTCGCCTCGAGCCCGTCGAACCACCAGAACCCAGCGGCGGCGAAGGCCACGGTCACAGCGACGACCCCTGTGGCGGCGAGCACGAACGGACGCACGCGCCGACGCGCGGTCCCCACGGCCAGCGGCACCGCTGCGAGCAGCACGAGCCCGTAGGACAGGAACACCGCCGCGCCCGCCAGCAGGCCACCGGCGAGCGCCAGAAGATCACCGCGCCGGTCACGCCGGCCGGTGGCGAGCACGAGCAGCGCGATCGACCACGTCGCCACCCCCAGGAAGATCGCGTCGCCGGACCCCCAGGCGACGGTCGCCGGCATGAACACGGCGAACGGCGCGACCGTACGTGCCGCCCGGCTCGAGGCGACCTCGCGGACGGCGAGCAGCAGCGCGGGCACCGACGCGGCGCCGGCCGCGTGCTGCGCCGCGGCCACCCACCCGGCCCCGGAGAGCCCGATGTGGTCCATCCCCCAGAGCCCGACCAGCAACCCGGGGGGATGCGCCCGCGCGTGCGTCGAGTACCGCTCGATCCCCTCGACGAACCCCGTGAGGAAGGCGCCCGGTGTGATGACGAACGGCAACGACGCCAGGTAGTCCGTCCGCGCGCGTACGGGGTCGAGGAGCCCTCCGAGACCGTCGGTGAAGGCCAGCGAGCCCGACCACGCGAGCGCGGCCCCGGCTGTCGTCCACAGCAGGGGCCGCCACCCGAGGCGGCGCGCCAACCGGGGGCCGGCGAGCACCCCGGCGAGGCCCACGGCTGCGGGCAGGCCGGCCCGCCACGGCAGCCGGGGGTCGAACCGACCGGTGAGCGGAGGCGCCAGCGTGAAGAGCCGCGTGCCCCCCAACTGGAGCCAGCGGCCGACCACGTAGGTAGCCACGATCAGCGCGACGAGCGCGCCGGCGGCCACGAGGCCGCGCATGATGGTGGCTGCCGGGGCGGTGCCCGGATCCGCCGCCGCCGGGCCGGCGGTGGTGTCGGTCCCTGTGGGAGCGAGCTCGACCGCGGCGCCGAGGCGGTCGGGTCGACGATCGGCATCGTCGGCCGGGATGCGGTCGAGCGCGGTGGAGGACCGTCTCACCGCGGCCTCGATCCGAGGACACGTCCCAGCACCACGGCGCCCACCACGATCCAGGTGAGGGTGAGCACGATCACCACGCCGACGACGGGGTCGCGCGACAGGAAACTCGGATTCTGCGCGGTCTTCGTCGCGCGGTCCAGCCACAACGGGATCGCGTAGACGACCACGATCGAGGAGACGACCAGCCCCGCGGCGACCGCGCCCGCGGCCAGCGCCGGCGCGCGGCGCCGGAGCGCGGCGCCGGCGGACATCACGACCGGGGCGAGCACGAGATCGTGCACCAGCGCGAGCCCCACGAAGAAGGCGGCGAAGTTGATCGGCCGGGTCTCCGGGGGGCGCGCGGCGACGAGCCATAGGCCCCACGCGATCACGAGCCAGCCCACCACGACGCCCGTCCAGAACACCGCGCCGTGCCGGTCCGGTTCCGTCGCGCTCATCGAGCCTCCGTCGCGCTCATCGCACCTCCACTCGGCCCACCCACTTCGTGTTCATCACGCCGGGACGGTTCGGACCGATCAGGCGCGTGGGGAAGCCGTGGTCGAGGTGGAGCGGCTCGCCGTTCAGCTCGAGCGCGAGCATCGTGTGGGGGTCGGCGACGTGGGCCGCGCTCACCACGGCGTTGCGGTACGGCCCTCGCGTTTGGATCGAGGAGACCCGCACCTCGGCGGTCGCCGGGGCTCCGGCGGCCACGAGCAGGTCACGCACCGTCACACCACGCCAGCGACCGGAGGCGCTCCAGCCGTCGACGCAGGTGATCGGCAGGTCGGCCTCGTGCTGCGGCATCGACCGCAGATCGTCGAGGCTGAGCGACATCGGGCTGGCGACGTTGCCGTCCACGACGAGGCGGTACGCCGGGTCGGTCGCCGCGTCGATCACGCCGGCGCTGTCGGCGGTCTTGTTCACCGGCAGGCCCTGCGGACCCACGCGCGGGTCGCGCGGCGCAAGCACCGCGAGCGGCGCGAGCGGGCGCAGGGTCTGGCCGACCGTGGCGACCACGAGCGCGCCCGCCGCGCCGAAGGCCGCCGTGAGGAACCCTCGCCGGGACAACCGCGTCCGGCCTGCCGAGGGTGGCTCCGGCTCGTCGATCGCCTCGCCGCCTCGGCGCAGGGCGAGCCTGATCGTCGTGACCTTGGCGCCCACGTGCACGATGAGGGCGCCGATCGTGATCCACGACGCGGCGTAGTGCGCCGCCGGGAACGAGAAGTCCCACGGGAACCACCGCGCGATGCTGCCGACGCCGGTGAACAACAGGAACAACGATCCGCCCACGAGGGGCAGCAGCGACACGCGCTCGACGAGGTGCGCGAGGCTGCGCAGCGGCGGCCAGGTCCAGAACCGGGGGTAGACCGTCCAGAGCTTCGCGAGCAGCAGCGGGATCGACGCGATGCCGGTGGTCACGTGCACCCCCTGGGTGACCCCGTACAGGTTCGCGGGTCGCGCCGGCCACGAGAACCACGACGGCGGATGCTGGATCAGATGGGAGAGCAGACCGGTGGCGAAGCACACGGTGAACGTCACGCCGAGCGCGAGTCCCAGCCACGCCGCTGTGCGCGTGGCGTGCAGCGGGCTCTCGAAGGCCTCCGACCGATAGGGACCGACCCGCGGCGGCGCCAGCGCCGCGAGCTTCGAGCCGTGCTCGGTCATCCGACCTCCAGCCGGGCGAACCAACGCCCCCGGTCCTGCCAGATCTCCGCCGAGGCGAACCCGGCATGGTGTGCGAGCTCGGCAACCTGGTCGGCGCCCACGAGCGCCCACGCGAACCACGCCGAGGCCGCCACGCCTCGGCGTTCCGCGCGCACCCGCAGGGTGCCGCCGCCCCCGCCGGGCGCCTCGACCTCCAGCAGCGCACGTCCGCCGGGTCGCAGCAACCGTCGTGCGCGCGTGAGCAGCCACGAGGGGTCACCGCCGATGCCCACGTTGCCGTCGAGCAGGAGCGCGGTCCCCCACGCGCCTTCGAGCGGGATCGGATCGAAGATCGAGGCGTGCACCACCGGGGCTCCCCTGCCGCGGGCGATCGCGACCGCACCCTCGGCGACGTCGATGCCGAGGGCCGGCACGCCGATGCGCCCGAGTGCCAGCACGTGCCGGGCCGGGCCACACCCGACATCGAGCACGGGTCCGACCGCCTGCACGAGCAGGCGCTGCTCCTCGGGGCCGGGCTCGTCGAACCAGCGGTCGACGTGCAGCGGGATCACCCGTCCGCACGAGGACCGCAGCGACGCGACGGCTTGCGTGTCGATGACCCCGCTCTGCTCTGGTGGTGCCACCGCCACCGCTTCTTGCGCGCTCACGCGGGCACCCGCATCCGGCCTACCTCCGCCGCGAACCGGGACCCGGGCGCAAGCTCGGCGACGGCGAGCGCGTCACCCCAGGTGTCGACGTCACGAAGCACCGGAAGCCTGGCCACGCGCAGGCCGAGCGCGGCGAGCCGGGAGAGCTGCGCGCGGGCCGTGCCCGAGGTACTCATCGCCACGCCGTCGAAGACCCGCCGGTCGGCTCGACGCAGCCCGATCGCCCACCAGCCGCCGTCGGCGGCGTCGCCCAGCACGGCGTCGACCCCGTCACCGAGGAGGAATGCCGTCGCGCCGGCCAGCATCGCCGGATGCACCTGCGGCGTATCCATGCCGATCAGCAGCGCGGGACCGCCCACGTCCTCGAAGGCCGCCGCCAGTCGCTCATCGAGGCCCCGCCCCCGCTGGGGGACCACCCGGAGCCCCGGCGGCACCCACCGGCCGGGCGAGCCATCGAGCACGAGGACCGGCCGGCCGGCGTCGGCGGTCGAGACCGCCTGCAGCGTGTCCGCGAGCGCTGCCTCGGCGATCGCCGCGGCCTGGTCGTTCGAGCACGGGGGGCACAGGCGGGTCTTCACGCGACCCGGCACGGGCTCCTTGGCGATCACGATCACGTTCACCGGAGCACCCGCGCGAGATCGTGCAGCGTGCGGGCCGTACCGCGCACCGTCCCCGTGACCTTGCTGCGTCCGCGTCGCGCGAGGTAGGCGACGTCGAGCTGCTCTATCCGCCACCCAGCGGCCGCGGCGGCCAGCACCATCTCGAAGGGCCACCCGAAGCGGCGATCGCGCAACCCGAGCCCCCGCAGGTCGTCGCGACGCGCCACGCGCATCGGTCCGAGGTCGGTGAGAGGCGAGCCCGTCCTGCGCCCGACCTCCCATGCGATCAGTCGGTTGCCGAGGCGCGCATGCAAGGGCCACGCGCCGCGCTCGGGCACCCGTGCACCGAGCACCAGATCGGCGTGCCCACCGGCCACGCGCTCAGCCAAGCGGGGCAGTTCGCGAGGGTCGAGCGAGGCATCGGCGTCCATGAACGCGACGAGCTCTGTGCTGGCCTGTTCGAGCCCCGCCCAGCAGGCGGCGCCGAAGCCGGCCACCGGCTCGTGCACCACCCGGGCGCCGAGCGAGGCCGCCAGGCCGCCGGATCCGTCGGTCGATCCGTTGTCCACGACGATCGGCGCGAAGCCTTCGGGCAGGCGTCCGAGCACCCAGGGCAGGGCCGCAGCTTCGTTGAGGACCGGGAGCACGACCTCGATCACGCCCGGAGTCTGCCCCGCACTCCTTACGCAACACTTACGGGCCGCACACGAGCGCCTGCGCGGGTCCGCAGCGAGGCGGGTGGGTCTCGGAGCGGGGTCGTCACCGTTCCGTAAGGCTGAGGGAGGATGATGCCACCATGACCGCTCCGCGCGTCCTCGTCGTCGACGACGAGCCGATGGTGCGCGACGTCCTGGCGCGGTACCTGGCGCGGGAAGGTTTCGCCGTCGAGGTGGCCGCCGACGGCGTGGAGGCGCTCGACCGCTACGGCGCCACCGACCCCGACCTGGTGCTGCTCGATCTGATGTTGCCCAAGCTCGACGGGCTCGAGGTGTTCCGCAGGATGCGCGAGGTCTCGGCCACGCCCGTCATCATGCTGACCGCCCGCGGCGAGGAGACCGACCGGATCGTCGGCCTGGACCTCGGCGCCGACGACTACGTCGCCAAGCCCTTCTCCCCCCGTGAGGTCGTGGCCAGGGTGCGAGCGGTGCTGCGGCGGATCGGACCCCCGGCGAGCGATCCGCCCGAGCCGCTGATGTTCCCGGGCCTCACGATCGACGTCGCCGGGCGAGAGGTGCGCCGCGACGGCGAGCCGGTGCGACTGACGCGCAAGGAGTTCGACCTGCTGTGCCATCTGGCCTCCCACCCGGGCCTAACGTTCACGCGCACCCAGCTGCTGGAGGACGTCTGGGACTTCGCGTGGGACGGCGACCCACAGACGGTGACCGTGCACGTGCGGCGACTGCGCGAGAAGATCGAGCACGACCCGTCCTCGCCCGAGCGGCTCGTCACCGTGTGGGGCGTCGGGTACCGGTTCGACCCATGAGCCGCAGCACCCAGGCCCGTGGTGCGACCCGTTGGCGCACACCCGCCGTCGTGATCGGCGTCGCGGTCGCCGGGGTCGCCGGCTCGGTCCTGGTCGGCGCCGCCACCGGCATGCCGACGAGCGATCTCGCGCATCTCGTGCAGGTGCTCGTGCCCGCGGCCCTGACGAGCCTGGCCGCCGCGTGGGTCGCCGCCAGGCTGCTCGCCCGTGTCTCCCTGCGTCAGCGCTTCGTCGCGGTGGCCCTCGTCGGCGCGGTCGTGGCGCTCACGAACGTCGGGCTGCTCGCGATGGACATGTTCGTGAACGAACACGACGCCAGCGTGCTCGTTGTCCTGCTGGTTGCGGCCGCCGGGGTCGGTACCGCGGCGGCCCTGGTCGTCGCCCGCGTGTCGGGAGAGGCGGTTCGCCGACTCGAGGTGGCGGCGCGCCGGGTCGGCCAAGGCGACCTCGATGCACGTGTCGGGGCGATCGCCGCAGGGCCCGAGCTCGACACGCTCGCGCGAACCCTCGACGAGATGGCCGGGGCGCTCCAGCGCGCGCAGGCACGTGAACGCGATGCCGAACAGATGAGGCGGGATCTGATCACGACGGTCTCCCACGATCTGCGAACCCCGCTCGCGTCGTTGCGCGCGATGATCGAGGCGATCGACGACGGCGTGGTCGACGACGCGCCGACCCTTCGCCGCTACACCGGCGAGATGCGCCATTCGGTCACGCAGCTCGCCGCGATGGTCGACGACCTCTTCGAGCTGACCCAACTCGATGCCGGTGCGATCGAGGCGGAGACGACGCGCGCACGCCTCGGCGACGTCGCACGTGCCGCGCTCGACACCGTGCGGCCCGCGGCCGACGCGAAGGGCCTCGCGCTCGTGGCCGATCTCACGTCGGCAGCCGACGTCGGCTGTTCACCTCGCCTCGCTCGCGTGCTGCAGAACCTGCTCGTGAACGCGGTGCGGCACACGCCGTCCGACGGCACGGTCCGCCTCGTGGCAGCGCGTGAGGGCGACCGCGTGCACCTGGCGGTCGAAGATGACGGCGACGGCATCGCGGAGGAGGACCTGGCGCGGATCTTCGATCCGTTCTTCCGGGCGGACCCGGCCCGCAGCGGCCCGGGCGCCGGGCTCGGCCTGGCGCTCGCCAAGCGCATCGTCGAAGCGCTCGGCGGCCGGATCGGCGCCGAGAACCGCGTCGGCGCCGGCGCTCGCTTCGCGGTCGAGCTGCCACTTCGTTGAGCGACGCCGAGGCCGACGCTCGTCGCCGATGGGTGGCTCAAACGCCGGCGAGCGTCATCTCGCCGATCAGGATCGACGGCGTGCCGACGCTGGAGAAGAACCGCAGGTCGTCGCCGACGCCCGTGATGCCGAGCAGCATGTCGGGGATCGTCGAGGCGATCGTCATCTCCCGCAGCGGCTCGGCGAGCGCCCCTCCCCGGATCCGCAGGCCGGTGGCGCCCACGCTGAACTCGCCGCTGATGGGGTTGGCGCCGGAGTGCACGCCGCTCACATCCTGGATCAACACGCCCCCGTCGGCACGGGCCAGCAGCTCCTCGAACGAGCTCGGACCGGCCTCGACGTAGAAGTTCGAGGTGCCGACGCCCGGGGCACTGCGGTAGCTGCGCCGCGCGTTGCCGGTGGACCGCTGGCCGCCTCCCGTTCGCCGCGCGGTGTACGTGTCGTGCAGGAACGCTTGCAGCGTGCCGCCGCGGAACAGCTCCGTGCGTCCGCTCGGCACGCCCTCGTCGTCGAACGGTGAGGCGCCGGGGCCGTCGAGGATGCGGCCGTCGTCGACGAGGGTGAACAGCGGCGATCCGATCTGCTCCCCGAGGCGGTCGGCGAACAGCGAGCGCCCCTTCAGCACGCTCTCGGCGTTGAGCGTGGAAGAAAGCACGCCGAGGAACGACATCGCGGCGAACTGATCGAGGATCACCGGCACCTTCGCGGTCGGCGGTTTCGTGGCCCCGAGCATCTGCACGCCCCGCTCGACGGCCTCATCGGCGATCGGCGCCCAGTCGAGCTCGTCGAGCCCCCGGGTGATGCGATAGGAGAACCCCGTTTGCGTCTCGTCATCCTCGACCGCGAGCGTGACCACGACGCACCAGGCGTCGGTGCGCTCGAACCCCTGATCCATGCCCGCCGTCGACACGAGGTGCATACGCGAGACCGAGTCACCGACCTGCGCCATGTCGATCTTCGACACCCTGGGGTCGCGCGAGACCGTGTAGGCCTCGAGGTCCAAGGCCATGCGCACCTTGTCGTCGGCCGTCACGCCGGCGCTCTGCTCGCGGAACAGCTCAGGGATGGGCTCGAACGCCTCAGACTCGGGCAGGCCGTTGGCCGGGTCGGGCTCGGCGAGCGCCGCATTCTCCCGCGCCTGCCGCACCGCCGCCCGGACCTCGTCAGCGGTGGGGTCGGCTACCCAGGCGTAGCCGAGGTGGTCCTCGGCGATCAGCCGCACGCCGACGCCGCGCGATTCCGCGAACGTCATGCCCTCGACCTCACCGCGAAGGGCGCTCACCTCGGTGGTGCGGCCCTCCTGCGCGTAGGCCTCGACCATCTCGCCGTCGCCGGCGACCTCCAGGGCGACCAGTGCCAGGTCGCGGAGCTCGGGCGTCTCAGGCACCGGTGCCCCCTACGGTGATGCGCGACAGCCGCAGGGTCGGCGAGCCGCTGCCCACCGGCGCCGACTGGCCGTCTTTGCCGCAGACGCCCTCCCAGGTGTCGAAGTCGTCGGCGACCGCGTCCACGTTGCTCATGACCTCCATCGCCCGGCCGATCAGGTTGGCGCCGCGCACCGGCGAGGTGACCTCGCCGTGCTCGATCAGGTAGCCGAGGGAGATGCCGAAGACGAAGTCGCCGCTGGCCGGGTTGACCTGGCCCCCGCCCAGGTTCACGACGTAAACGCCGCGCTCGGTCGAGCCGATCACGTCCTCGGGCTTCGAGGTGCCGTTCAGGATGTTCGTGTTGGTCATGCGCGGGATCGGCGGCGACGAGTAGCCGTCGCGGCGGCCGTTGCCGGTGGAGGGCACGCCGTCCTTCTCTGCACGCAGGCGGTCGTAGAGGAACCCCTGCAGCACGCCTTTGTCGAACAGGGCCGTGCGCTGGGCAGGCTCCCCCTCGTCGTCGAAGTCGAAGGACCCCCAGCCGTTGGCGATCGTCGCGTCGTCGACGCCGTCGACCAGCTCGCTCGCGCAGACCTCGCCGATCCGCCCGACGTAGACCGACGCGTCTTTGTCGATCGCGTCGGCCTCCAGCGGGTGACCGACCGCCTCGTGGAACAGGACCCCACCCGCACCGGGGCCGAGCACCGCGGTCATCTCCCCCGCCGGCGCCGGCACCGAATCGAGCATCGTCACGGCGCGCATCGCGGCCGTCTCGGCGATCGAGCTGGGCGAGAAGCGGTCGATGAACTCGACCCCCGAGCACGCCGCGGGACCGTAGTGCCCGGTCTGTACGTTGGCATCGCGCTTGGCCACGACCTGGGCGACCAGCCGGATCCGCGGGCGGTCCTCCTCGACCCACCGGCCGTCGGAAGCGGCTATCAGCCGGCGCTGCAGGGAATCGCCGTAGACCCCGACCACCTGGCTGACCTCGGGGCTGTAGCCGCGCGCGGCGTCATCGACCTCGCGGAGCCACCCGACCTTCGTCGCGGCGGGAACGTCGGCCGCCGGACGCTGGACGCGGTTGGTGCCGGGGCCCTCGCGCCGCGTCAGGTCGACGACGGAAGCCGGGGCGTCGCCGCGCAACGCGGCGGAGGCCGCTTCGGCCGCCTCGAGCAACGAGGCGCGGTCGAGCCGGTTCGAGAAGGCGTACCCGTAGGTCGTGCCGACGGCAACCCGCACGCCGGCGCCACGATCGAGGCCCGTCGTCAGCTCTTCGACCTTGCCGTCGTCGAGGCGGATCGAGGTGGTGTCGCGTTCCTCGACGAAGACCTCGGCGAAGGCCCCGCCCCGTCGGCGGGCGGCGCGGAGCACGTCGGCGACGAGATCACGGTCGAGCACGAATGGCGATGCTACCAGCGCCTTCTGCGCCCCCCGGCGTCCCTACGAGCTACACCCTGCCGGCCGGGCAGCGGCGCAAGGGATGCGCGTGCCGATGGTACGGTCGAGCCGCTCTCGGCCCGCGACGCGTGCACGTTCGTGCACGCAGGTGGGCCGGGTCGACCCTCGACACGATCGGAAGGATGCGACGGACGGTGAGGCTCGTGGCCGCCCTGGCCTTCGCCGTGGCCGGCGGGGTCGGTTGCGATGTGCTGCGCGAGAGCCTCGACCCATCGCCGACGGCGGTTCCTGCCCCACCTCCCCCGTTGCGGGAGGGCCGCGTGCTGCTCGCGGTCGAAGGCGCGCTCGAGGGCACACGGATCTTCGGCGTGCTGACCTCACCGGCCCGCTACGAACCTGAGGGTTCCTCCTCGCTCGTGTGGCGCAACGACACCTTCGAGGTCTTCACGCTCGACGGCGTGCTCACCGCGGGAGCCCACGCGACATCCGAGGAGCTGCGGGTCCAGCTGGTGCTCGACGTGGACGGTGAGGTCGTCGGCGCCACGTCGCACGACGGGGAGTGCACCGTCACGGTCGAATCCGCCACCGCGACCGCCCTGGATGGCCGACTGATCTGCCGGGGACTGCGGGTGGCAGGAGGGACGGGGCGCATCCACCTCGACGGCACTTTCGAGGCGAGCGCGTGAGTCACTTGTCGAGCACGCCCCGCACGCGCCGCGACCTCGCGATCGTGGCGGGGCTCGCGCTCCTGCTCGTCGGGGTGTTCCTGTGGCCACTGGCCTCGACCGGGTTCCCCGTGCCGGTCGGCCCCGACGTGCCCGTGTACCTGTGGTGGGCTCGGGTCGGCGCCGCCGAAGGGCTTTCGATAGTGGGCGATCGCCCCGGTGCGCCCGCGCTGATCGCCACGGTGTCCTCGACGCTCGGGCTGGGACTCGTGCCCGCGGTGGCCGGGCTCCAGTACGGGCTGGGACCCGCGGTGGGGCTGGCGGCAGCAGCGCTCGTGCGCGGTCGCGGCGAAGCCGGCGGCATCGCATGGGCGATCGCCGGCCTGCTCACCGGCGTATGGGCCGTGCACCTCGGCAGCGGCTACCTGGCCAACCTCGCCTTCGTCGCGTGTTTCCTCGCCGCCGGCGCCGCGCTGGCCCGACGCACCCGCCGGGGTACCCTGGCCGCGATCATCCTGCTCGCCGGCGGGGGCCTGGCCCATCCTCAGTTCTTCCTGGTGGGCGCAGCGATCCTGCTGCTCGCCGCCGGGTGGTCCTCCCTGCGGGACCAGCGGGTGAGCTGGCGCAGCGACGCCGGGCGGGCGGTGATCTCGGTCGGCGCCGCGGGGGCGGCGGTGGGCATCGGCCTGGTCTCGATGCTGCTGGGACCTCGACCGCTGCTCGGCGACACCTCGAAGGACGCCTTCCTGCGTCGCGCCGGCCAATGGGCGACGCTTCGGGAGACCTACCTGGAGCGATTCCGCCGCAACCCGGGCCGCTACGGCCTGTGGGCCGCGGCACCGCTCGCCGCCCTCGGAGGCTCGGTCGGCCGGGGCTTCACCAGACGGTTCCTGCTCGCGTGGGCGACGCTCACCGTGGTGGCACTGCCGATCGGCGTGGTCACGAGCTGGTTCCCGCCCGATCGCATGCTCACCTTCGCGTTCTGCGTTCCGATGCTGGCCGCGATGGGCATCACCCGTCTCGGCTCCCGGCTGCCGCGCGTGCTGGCCGTGGTGCTCGGTGCCGGGCTCGTCGTCGCGATCGCTTGGCCCGCCCTCGCGTCGTGGCACGGGCAGCGAGGGTTCCT
>Ga0299913_10001568_pt1 | contig 17105 bp, 17 predicted proteins | sample RVTome_9_FD_201360 | JGI IMG/M metagenome (GOLD analysis project Ga0299913, IMG submission 201360) | Soil microbial communities from uranium-contaminated site in the Upper Colorado River Basin, Wyoming, United States - RVT155D38 (version 2) ... | reverse complement strand
CGGTGCAAGCATCGGCCGGAACACCCGGAGACCTGAGGAACGGAACCTAGAATCAGCACGGATGGGCGAAGCCGACCAACCGCGGAAAGGCGAGGGTGGGACGGCGGCGGGGGCGGGCGGCGCGAAGCGCCGCCGTCGCCGCCGCCGTCCCGAACGGGCGTCCGCCGAAGCGACCGGCAGGGGGGACGTTCAGAAGGCAGGCGAGAGATCGAAGAAGGTGGCCGGGGGGACGAGCTCGACCATCACTTCGGAGGCCGGATCGACGGATCGGCGTCCGGCGACCGCGGCCCCGCGTTCCAAGAAGAAGAAGAAGAGGAGGAGCGCGAGCCAGAAGACCAGGAAGAGGTCGACGAAAAACCGGCGGAAGGGGCCGGCCGTCCCCACGAAACGGGAGATCTCGGCCGGGGGCGTCGTCTACCAACGGGACGGAGACGAGATCGAAGTCGTGCTCGCCTCTCGACGCACACGCCGCGGACAGCTCGCCTGGGGGCTCGCCAAGGGAGGCATCGAGGACGAGGAGACGATGGAAGACGCCGCGATCCGGGAGGTCCGCGAGGAAACCGGGCTCCTCGCCGAGATCGAAGCGTCGCTCGGAGAGACCCGCTACTTCTACGTCTGGGAGAACGTGCGCATCCGCAAGACGGTCCACTTCTTCTTGATGCGCCACACCGGCGGCGACATCGACGACAGGGACGACGAGATGGAGGAGATCCGCTGGTTCCCCCTCGAGCGCGCGCTCAAGCGCGCCGCCTACCGCGGTGAGCGCGACGTGCTCGAGCGCGCGGCAGAGTTGCTCAGGTGAGTCTCATCGCATGGCTTCGACCATGACATGGGTCGACATCGCGATCGGCGTCGCGATCGGTCTCGTCTCCGGGGTCCTCGCCGGGTCGTTCGGGGTGGGAGGCGGCATCCTGATGACCCCGGGCGTCCATGTGCTACTCGGAGCTCCGGCGATCGTGGCGTTGGCTACGCCTCTTCCGGTGATCTTCCCGACCGCTCTCGCGGGCGCCTTCGCCTATCGCCGTCACGGCGAGCTCGACACCAGAGCCGCCGCGTGGCTCGTCGGCCCCGGCCTCGTAGCCGCGGCTCTCGGAGCCTTGCTCACCGAATACGTCGACACGACGCTGTTGCTCCTCGCCACCGCGCTCCTCCTCGGTTCGCAGGCGATCGCGATCCTTCGGGGATCACGCGGGCACCGCGGGGAACCCCGTGAGGCGACGGCCCCGATCCTCGGAGGGATCGGGGCCGTCGCCGGATTCGCTTCCGGGCTCATGGGCATCGGCGGCGGGCTCGTGATTGTCCCCCTGTTGGCCGGCTGGCTCGGGATGCCGCTGAAGCGGGCCCTCGGCACGTCGCTGCTCGCGATCGTCGCCCTGGTCGTGCCCGGCACCGTCGTCCATGCGGCACTCGGTCACATCGACGTGGGGATCGGCCTGGCGCTGGCAGTCGGGGCGATCCCGGGTGCGCGCGTCGGGGCTGCCCTCGCGCTGGGGGCCAAAGAGCGGACCCTCAGGCTGGTCATCGGCGGGGGTCTCTTCGTGATCTCGGTCGACTATGCCGTCGACCAGGCAGCCACGATGCTGGGTCGCTGAGCGCGGCGGCTACGATTGGCTACCGGTATGCGCCGCTCGTACGGACCACGCATCGTCTTGTCCTTCCTCGCGATCCTCTGGACCGCTTCGCCCGCGCCTGCGCAAGAGCCGGACGAGCCGACGGCCGTGATCCGCCTGATCAGCCAGACGCCCTGGACCACGACCCAGGAGCCGATGCTCCGGCTGTGGGTCAGCGTGCGAAACGACGGGGACGCGACGATCGCGAGCCCCGTGATCGGATGGGCGATCGGGCCCCGGGTGACCTCGCGCCTGCAGTACGAGGCGGCGCTCGAGCAGGGGCCGACGTTCGCCGCATCAGCAGACACGCTGCCGCCCCTCGGGCCTCTCAGCCCGGGGGACAGCGTGGAGGTCCCGATCTCGATCGACGTGTCGGAGATCCCGGGAAGCGTCAACCCGGAGGACTCGGGCGTCTATCCGCTACAACTCGCGCTCAGAAGTGAATCGGTCGACCATGAGATCGCCGTCCTCACGACAGCTGCGATCCACATCGCGAGGAAGCCGCAGGTCCGGGTCCTGTTCTCGTGGTGGACCGAGATCGCCTCCCCGGTGGCGTTCGCACCCGACGGAACCCTGATCGATACCGGATGGGAGGCCACCCTCGAGGCGGGGGGCGGCATCGTGGCCCAGGTCGAGGCGATCGCGGACCTCCTGGCGCAACCGAGATCCCGCGCGGCGTTCGACCTGATCGTCTCCCCCGCCGCTCTCGATCAGCTGCGGCAGGCATCCGACGGCTACGAGCGAAGCGATGGACAGGTCATCGAGGAAGGTGACGTCGTCCCTCGCATCTCGGCCGAGACCCTGGACCGTCTCCGCACGATCGTCGCGAGCCCGCGAGTACGCGTGCACGCGATGCCGTTCGCGGCGCCGAGACTCCCGGCACTGCTGTCCTCCGGTCTCCGAACGCATCTCGAAGATCAGTGGCGACTGGGCGACGAAACGTTCGAACGGATCCTCGAGGAACGGCCCGATCCTACCGTCGCGCGACCTCCTGGGCTCGCATTCGACCAGAGCTCGGTCGACGTGCTCGCCGCTCGAGGAGTAAGCACGATCCTGGGTGCTGCCGATTCCGTGGATCGGCCACCGAAGCCCAACGACTTCGCTCCCGATCCGGCTGCTGCGCTCTCCACGACCTCGGGCGTGGACGTCAACCTGGTGCTCCCGGACCCGGGGGCACAGGCGATGCTGAGCGACCCCGCGTTTCGCGATGACCCCGTCCTCCTCGCGCAAGCCGTCCTCGGCGAGCTCGCCACGATCTGGCGAGAGCAGCCGGTGCCTGAAGGTGACGTCAAGCGTGGGCTGGCGCTCGACCTGCTCCCCGATCTGCCGACCGCGATCTGGGGTGAGGCGGTCGAGCGACTCTCCGACGCGCCGTTCCTCGAACCGGTCTTCGCCGAGGAACTCCCCTTCGAGGTGGACCCGGCGCCGATCCCGGCAGCGCTCGAGCCCCCGGCACCGGAAGGATTCACCGCTGCGTACGCGGACGACCTGGCGGCGACCGGGCGCCGGCTGGCCGCGTTCGCATCGATCCTCGAGGAGCCGGCCGAGGAAGCAGACCGTCTCCGCCGCGAGATGCTCTACGCGGAGGCAACGCAGTACATCCTCCACGAGGGATCCGGGCGGATCTGGATCGATGCCGTCAACGACGTCATCGACCGGACGTTCTCGCGCTTGGCGCCGGACACCTCGCGGGTGCTCACGTTCACGTCCCGCTCCGGCACGATCCCGCTGCGCATGGGCGATCCCGGCGGTCGGGTCCTGAACGTGAGGGTGCAGCTCGCCTCGGGTCGAGTCGAGTTCCTCGGGGACGACGAGCGAACCGTGCGGCTGGACCAGCCCGATCAGGTGATCACCTTCCGAGCGGAGGTGAAAGCGTCCGGCCCCAGCCAGATCGTCGTCCGGGTGTTGGCGCCGAACGGCATGATCCTGACGCGGCGTGAGCTCCTCGTGAGCTCCACGGCGGTCAACCCGATCGCGTTGATCATCACGATCGGCGCGGGACTGGTCCTGGTCGGGCTCTGGTCGAGGAGACTGTTCCGACGACGGAACTCGTGACCTCCGGAGAGGAACCCCTGCCCGAAGACACGCGCCGATCGCTGATGCGCCACACCGCCGTCATGACGGTCGGGACGGCCCTTTCACGCCTGACGGGCTTCCTTCGCCTCACCGCGATGACGGCCACCATCGGCGTCACGGTCAGCGAGCTCGGGTCGATCTACACGGTCGCCAACCTCACGCCCAACATCGTCTATGAGCTGATCCTCGGCGGGATCCTCACGTCGGTGTTCGTGCCGGTCTTCGTCGACCGGATGCAGTCGCGGGGAAGCGACGACGCCCACGAGGTGGCTGATCGGGTGATGACGCTCGTCCTCGTGATCGCGGTCGTGGTCGCGGCGCTGGGGGCGTTGTTCGCCGAACAGATCATCCGTCTGTATCTGGTCTCGTCCGATGCGCCCGCTCGGGAGGCACAGGCTCAGGTGCAGCTCGGGGTCTTCTTCCTCCGTTGGTTCATGCCGCAGATCGTGTTCTACGGCGTCGGCGCGGTCGCGATCGGGCTCCTGCAGGCACGTCGCCGCTTCGGGCCCCCCATGTTCGCACCGATCCTGAACAACCTGGTCGTCATCGGAACGTTCGTCACCTATGCGATCGTCCGCGGGAACCGGCCGCCGCGGGTGATCGGTATCACGGGAGCGGAGCAGACCGTGCTCGCCCTGGGCACCACCCTCGGCGTGATCGTCATGACCGTCGTGTTGTGGCCGTCCCTGCGCTCGCTCGGATACCGCCTCCACCTGCGATTCGGCTGGCGGCACGAGGCCGTCCGGCATCTCGTGCGGCTCGCGGCGTGGGTGGCCCTGTACGTGGCCGCCAACCAGCTCGCGTACGTGGTGGTCATCATCCTCAACAACCGTTTCCGAGCGGGGCCGCAGATCTACACGACTGCCTTCACGGTCTTCCAACTGCCACACGCGATCTTCGCCGTGTCGATCTTCACCGCGCTGCTGCCGGGGATGAGCGAGCGGTGGTCGAGCGGACATCCCGACGGCGTGCGTGCGCTGGTCTCGCGCGGGCTCCGCGACACCGCCGTGGTGATCCTCCCGGCGGCGGTGGGCCTCTTCGTGCTGGCCGAGCCGATCTCGCGGCTCCTGTTCGAACACGGCGAGGCCGTTCCGCGTGACTCGCTCGCGATCGCTCGGACCCTGAAGGGGTTCGCGGTCGGGCTCCTGTTCTTCTCGACGTTCCACCTCCTCACCCGGACGTTCTACGCGATGCAGGACACGCGAACCCCCGCGCTCGTCAACCTGGTGGCGGCGGTGGTGAACGTCGGCGCCGCCCTCGTGTACGTCGGACCGTTAGACCTCGGACTCGGTGGGATGGCCCTCGCTCACGCCACCTCGTACGTCGTGGGGGCGGGTGTCCTGCTCCTCTTCCTCCGACGTCGCCTCGGACCGATCGACGGTGCTCGGATCGCACGTACGGCAGCCAAAGCGTCGATCGGAGCGGTGGCCTCTGCGACGGCGGCCTTCGGTGTCGTCGAAGCGTGGGGGGTGCCGTCCGAAGCGAGTGTGCTGGTGCAGGCAGCACACGTGGGCGCAGCCATCGTCGTCGGGGTACTGGTGTTCCTCTTCACGGCACTTATCCTGCGAGTCGGAGAGGTCGATGACCTGAGGCAGGCCTTCGTCAGGAGATTCCGCGGATGAACGTGCGCGACGAAACCGGACTGATCGGGAAGATGATCGTGGTCTGGCTCCTCATCCTCGGGCTCCTCGCGGTCGCGGCGATCGACGCCGCCTCGATCGCGTTCACGACCTACAAACTCGCGGACGTAGGGGCGGCCGCGGCCAGCGAGGGCGCCCGCGTCTACAAGAAAGCGCATGATGTCCGCGACACCTGCGAACGGGTCGCCCAGATCGTGTCGCGAGAGGAATCGACTGCGCGGTTGGCACGCGGAGGCTGCGCCGTCGAACGGCCGACGGGTCTGGTCACGGTGAAGCTCAGGAAGAAGGCGAACACCTTGGTGGCGCACCGCATCCCCTTGACGGAGAAGTTCGCCATCGTGGTCGTGACGGAGACCGCCGGGCCACCCTCCCTGTAGCGTTTCGACAACGGTGGATGCATCCGACACGGACGCGCAGCTCGTCCGGCGTTTCCGGGAAGGGAGCGCCGACTCCTTCGAGATCCTCGTCCAGCGTCACAGCCCTCGCGTCTATAACCTCTGTCTGCGGATCCTCGGTGACGCGGACGAGGCGGCCGATGCGTCCCAAGACACGTTCCTGACGGTGCTCCGCAAACTCAACACGTTCCGGGGCGACTCCGCATTCACGACCTGGCTGCATCGGGTCACGGTCAACGCGTGCTACGACTCCTTGAGAGGCAAGCGCCGGCGGCCCCTACTTCAGATCGTCAGGGACGAGGACGACGAGAGACCCGAGACATCTCTCCCCGCCCCGGATCACGCCGATCAGGTGGTGTTCTCCGTCGACGTCGCGCGAGCGCTCCTGGAGGTTCCCGAGGAGTTCCGCGTGGTTCTGGTCATGGCCGACGTACAGGATCTCCCGTACGACGAGATCTCACGCGTGCTGGAGATCCCGGTCGGAACCGTGAAATCGAGGGTCTTCCGAGGGCGAGCGGCCCTTGGGCGGGCGCTCGGCGGGTCGAGAGGGGAACCCTCAGTCGCGTCACGGGCGTCAGAGGAAGAGGCATGAATCATCCCTACGAGCTGCTCGCCGACTTCGCGGACGGCACCCTTGACGAGGCCGATCTCGCCGGGGTGCAGGCACATCTGGATGCTTGCCCTGCATGTCGCGACGATGTCTCGCACGCGAGCGCGGGACGAGCCGCCGCTCGGTTGCTCCCGCAGGTCGCTGCCCCGCGAGAGCTGCACGAGCGCGTCGTCGTCGCGGCCGGCAGCCGCGGCCAGGGAGCGGCCGACCAAGGGGCTCCTGGGTGGTACCGGTGGGCGGGGGTGGCCGCGGCCGCCGCGGTGGTCGTCGCGATCGTGATCGCCCTTCCCAACGTCGGAGACGGAGGGGCGGGCCGCAACACCCACGAGGACTCCCAAGGGACGACGGCCGCAGGCGCCGAGGCCGCCGATGCCGTCTCCGGCGGCGAGGTGGAGGTCCGGGACGAGGATTACGACGCCGAAGAGCTCGAGCAGCTCGCTCGAGCAGCCGGCGTTGATCCGGCGGAGCAGATGGCACAAGCCGGCGCAACACGGACAACGAGGACCGATCCCGCCGCCGCCCGGTGCGTGCGGAAGGCGTTCGACGAACAACCGGCGGGCACGCTGACTCGGCTGATCCTCGCCACGTTCGAGGACCGCGACGCCTACATCGCGGTCTACCTGGAGGGACCCGGGGCGAACGAGCCCCCGGACACCGCGGCGGTCTGGGTGGCCGCGAAGGACGATTGCAGCATCCTCTCCTTCGCCTCTGCCCGCATCTAGATCCGGCGTCCGAGGGTCCGATCGGCCTGCCCGGGGTCTTGGCGGAGGGAAGGAACCGGCTCAGCTCAGCGTTCAAGTCCTGTGGGAGGATTGAAACGCATGAGCACCGAAGACCCAGCCGTCCGGAACCTGATCGTGATCGGCTCCGGCCCCGCGGGGTTCACCGCCGCGCTCTACGCGGCGCGCGCCAATCTCGAACCTCTCGTCCTGAAGGGCCTCGAGGCCGGTGGCCAGCTGATGCTCACCACCGATGTCGAGAACTACCCGGGCTTCGTTGACGGCATCCTCGGTCCCGAGCTGATGGATCAGATGGAGAAGCAGGCGGCCCGTTTCGGCGCCGAGATCCTCTCGGTCCACGTGACCAAGGTCGACTTCTCGTCTCGGCCGTTCGGCGTCTGGGCCGGCGATCAGGAATGGCGAGCACGCACGGTCGTCATCGCTACGGGCGCGACCGCCAGGTGGCTCGACGTGCCGGGCGAGGAGAAGCTCCGCGGCCGGGGCGTCTCGGCGTGCGCGACGTGCGACGGGTTCTTCTTCCGCGACCGCGAGCTCGTCGTGGTCGGCGGAGGCGACTCTGCCATGGAGGAAGCGACGTTCCTCACGAAGTTCGCGTCCAAGGTCACGATCGTGCACCGGCGAGACGAGTTCCGCGCATCCAAGATCATGCAGGAGCGAGCCGTGGCCAACCCCAAGATCGAGGTGATCTGGAACACGGAGGTCGCCGAGGTTCTGGGCGATGACGCCGTGACGGGCGTGCGTCTGCGCGAGACCGGCACCGGCGAGACGAGAGAGTTCCGGACCGACGGCGTCTTCGTCGCGATCGGCCACACCCCGAACACAGAGCTCTTCCGCGACTGGTTGGACCTCGATCCCGACGGGTACATCGTCGTCGCGGAACCGCGCACGCACACGACTCGAGAGGCCGTCTTCGCGGCAGGTGATGTCACCGACCGGATCTATCGTCAAGCGGTGACCGCGGCCGGGCAGGGGTGCAAGGCTGCCATGGATGCGGAGAAGCTTCTCGAGGCCGAGGCGCACGCCGCGACCTGAGATAGGGAATCGCCGCAACCGGCAGAGCGTTCAAGGCAACACGTAGACCACCGGAGCATGAGCCGGTGGAACGAGAGGAGAAGAGATGGCCAACATCGGAGATGTGACCGACACGGAGTTCCAAGCCAGCGTGCTGGACTCGGAGACCCCCGTTCTGGTGGATTTCTGGGCCGAGTGGTGCGTGCCGTGCCACATGGTTTCTCCGGTCGTCGAAGAGATCGGTCAGGAGAAGGGTGGCGATCTGAAGGTCGCGAAGCTGAACATCGATGACAATCCGGATTCCACGCGCACCTATGGGGTCATGTCGATCCCTTCGCTCATCCTGTTCAAGGCAGGCAAGGAGGTCGTCAGGCTCACCGGCGCACGGCCCAAGGACGCCATCCTGCGCGACCTCGACCCGCACCTGACATAGGACCGCTTCCCCACAGGGGGGCTCGCGGCAGTTGCCGTCGCGTCGCGCGTCCACGCAGACTCGGACCGATGCGCATCTACGGTGAAGGTGATCGAGGTCCGGAGATCACGGACATCCAATCGAGACTGCGGTCGCTGGGTGCGGTCGTCGACGGCGTCGAGTGCGATGGCACGTTCGGCCCTTCGACCGAGGCCGCCGTCCGATGGTTCCAACGTGAGCGTCACCTCCGGGTTGACGGGCTCGTCGGGCCCGACACGTGGGAACAGCTCGTCGAGGCCGGGTGGCAGCTCGGCGATCGCACGCTCTATCACCGCGCTCCCATGTTCCGCGGCGACGACGTGCGTGAGCTCCAGCGGATGTTGAACGCCCTTGGCTTCGACAGCGGCAAGGAGGACGGGTTCTACGGTCCACGGACGGACGGTGCGCTCCGGCAGTTCCAACGGAACGTGGGCGACGAACCGGACGGGATCGTCGGGCCACACACACTCTCCGTCCTCCGGCGGATGCGTCCGCTCGACGCAGTCCCCTCGCGTGCGCTGGTCCGTGAGCGGGAGGAACTGCAGGCCTCTCGAGGACCGATCGAAGGTCGCGTGATCGCGGTCGATGTCGGCGAAGACCCGGACGGGAGCGACGATGTGAACCGTCGCTCAGCGCTGGCGCTCGTCTCCGCGCTCCACGCGGTGGGAGCCGACGCCCGGCTTCTCGTGACCGGTGACGACGCGGCCGCGCCCTCGGACCGAGCCCGCCTCGCCAACGAGGTCGACGCGGCCGCGTCGATCACGGTCGAGATGGCGACCCGTGACGATGAAGGAGACGGCGGTCCCGTGTGCTCCTACTTCGGAAGCCGCACGACACACTCGCCGTCGGGATTAGTTCTGGCGCAACTTATCCTGGAGGAGCTTGAAGCCGAGCTCGGGCTCTCCGGCCGGCTCAGACCCCTCACGATCGCGCCGCTCCGCGAGACCCGGATGCCGGCGGTCCAGGTGGAGCCGCTGACGGGAGTCGGGGCGCGGGAGCAGGAGTTGCTGCGTGATCCAGGTCTCCCGTCGCGGGTCGCCCGGGCGGTGGCAGCAGGGGTGGGCCGCTACTTCTCCGGCTAGCTACTCCGTCGGCCGGCGGCGATCAGCGCGAGGAACACGCCGAGCACTGCTCCGAGTAACGCAGCTCGGACCGCTCGCTCGCGCTCGGTCGGATACGAACCTGGCTCGGGCATCGGTGGATAGGCTATCCGGAGACACAGCACCGGGGGAGGTCGACCGTGTCGTCAGACTCACCCGCCTTCGCCATCCTGTTCATCCTCGGGTTCGCTGCCATCGCTCTGTGGGTCTGGACGATCGTCGATGTGGTCAAGGTGCCTGACGATTCATGTTCAGGGCGGGAACCAGTCTCGTTGGGTGCTCGTGATCGTGGTCACCGGACTGATCGGAGCCATCATCTACCTTGGCGGTCGGAAGGCCCGCGCCCGGCAACCGAGGCGGCGCCCTGTCACCTCCAGCGGATCAACCGCCTTCCCCGGTCGCTCTCGGCTGAACGTCGTACGCGTCGTGTGACGGTGTCACTCAGTCGGGCGCGAGGCCGGGACCGGAACCGATGATCTCGGACACGATGCGTTCGAGATCGTCCGCGGACCCGAAGTCGATCACGACCTGACCCCGCCTGCGACCCATCCGGATCACGACGCGGGTCGCGAGCTGTTCCGACAAGATCTCTTCGACCTCGGCGAGGTTCGCGTCACTGGGATCGGGCTTCTCCGGCTTCTTCTTCGGGGAGGGCTCTGCCGGACCCTCGATGAAACGTCGCACGATCTCTTCGGTCTCCCGGACGGAGAGGTCCTCGGCCGCGACCCTGAGCGAAAGTGACGTGATCGCGTCTGCGTCACCCAGGGCCAGGAGGGCCCGCGCATGGCCGGCGGAGATCTTCTCGTCCGTCAGGAGTTGCTGCACGTCGAACGGGAGCGCCAGCAGACGGATCGTGTTGGCGATGTGGGAGCGCGACACGCCCACCCGGTCGGCGAGCTCTTCCTGCTTCAAGCCCAGCTCATCCAGCAGCTGGCGGAAGGCCTCGCCCAGCTCGATCGGGTTGAGGTCCTCCCGGTGGATGTTCTCGATGAGGGCTTCCCTCAAGAGGTTCGAGTCATCCGAATCGCGCAGGACGACCGGCACCGTGGCGAGGCCGGCAAGCTTCGCGGCACGGAGCCGTCGCTCCCCCGTGACGACCTCGTATCCCTGACCCGTCCGGCGAACGACGATCGGCTGCAGGATCCCGACCTCTCGGATCGACGCGGCCAGCTCTGCCAGTGTTTCGTCGTCGAACCGGCTCCTGGGCTGCTTCGGGTTGGGGGCGATCGCGTTGGCGGGAACCTCAAGGAGTCCCGTGCTTGCCTCTCCCGCCTCCGGGGCGCCGGGGATCAGCGCCGAGAGCCCACGTCCCAGACCCCCTCGTTTCGCCATCAATCGCCTCCCTTCCGGAACATACGCCAGCGGCGCTTCCGCCCCGGTTCGTCGTCGAGTGTCGCCCCGATGTCTACCAACCCCTCTCGCTGCTCGTCCGTCTCAGGCGGAGAAGCTGGCCTCTCGGGCGGGGCATCGATGTTCAGGTCGCGGTTCTCGTCGATCACCACGACCCTCCGCCGTGGGAGCTCACCGGGTGGAGCAGGGCTCGAGGGCCGCTTGACCCGCGGCTCCAGCTCGGGTGGTGGTTCCTCCCAGAGATCCTCATCGGAAGCTTCACTGTTGGCCTCCGGCTCGTGTGAAGGTTCCGCGGGCGCTTGAGAAGACTGCTCGATCGCCGGCTCAGGAACTTTGGCCGCGGGCCCCGAACTGGACACGACGTCGGGCTCCCCAGCATCCTCGGCACGCTCCGACTCCGGTGCAGGGCCAGCCTCATCCACGGTCACGACCTCGTCGACCGGGGTCATCACGGCGATCGGCATGTCTTCGAACAGCGGCATCGGCGCATCGGGCGGCGGCCGGAGCGCTACCTCACGGGCGAGCTGGCGATAGGCCTCCGCCCCCTTGGACTTCGGGTCGTACACGGTGATCGGCTGCCCGAAGCCGGGGGCTTCGGAGAGCCGAACGGTCCTCGGGATGATGACTCCGTAGACCAGGTCCCCGAAGTAACGCTGCACCTCCTGGACCACCTGCTCCGAGAGCTTCGTGCGGGGGTCGAACATCGTCATCACGATGCCCGAGAGCCTGAGGTCGGAATTGATGTTCTGCTGGACGAGAGAGACGTTGCGGAGCAGCTGCCCCAGTCCCTCGAGAGCGTAGTACTCGCACTGGATCGGGACGATCAGCTCTTCCGCGGCTGTGAGCGCGTTGATGGTGAGAAGGCCCAGCGAAGGGGGGCAATCGAGGAGGATGAAGTCATACACACCCTCCGAGACGGGCTCGAGGGCTTTCTTGAGCCTGGCCTCGCGGGAGAACTGAGACACCAGCTCGATCTCGGCCCCGGCCAGGTCGATGGTGGCGGGCACGGCGTGGAGACGGGCGACGGGGGTCGGGACGATCGCCTGGTTGATGTCGGCCTCCGAGACCACGACGTCATACACGCTTACCTCACGGGCATCGTGACGGATCCCCATCCCGGTCGATGCGTTGCCCTGGGGGTCGAGGTCGGCGACGAGTACCCGATAGCCGATGTCCGCGAGCGCCGCACCCAGGCTGACGGCGGTCGTGCTCTTCCCCACCCCGCCCTTCTGGTTCGCGATGGCGATGATCCGGGCTCGGCCCGGGAGCTCCGGGACGACGGGTGCCTTCTTCCGCGGCGCGCGTTTCGGCTTGGAGGGGGCCGGCGCATGGGCCGCCTGAGGCTGGGACGTGCTGGCGGAGGCCTTCGTCACTGTTGGGTCATGATAACGATGGGTCCGCCGCTTTCAAGAGCTGCCTCGCCCGTGGCTGTGACCTGGGCGTCCGCGGGCACATCGTCGTCCGTGAAGCTCCGGCCGGCCCAGTAGACCAGCGTTCCCCCGGGCACGAGCAGGTCGCGGGCAACCCCCCACGTACGCGCGGCATCCCCGAATCCCCTCGCGAGGCACACCTCGAATCCCCTGGTGAGCTCCTCTGCGGGGCCGGCGAAAACCCGGACGTTCATGAGACGTAGCTCCTCGACGGCCAGTTCGAGGAAGGCGGCTCGCACCTGCCGGGGCTCGCTGAGGGTCATCTCTAGCTCAGGTCGCGCCACCGCCACGGGAAGCCCAGGGAAACCGGCTCCGGACCCCAGATCGACGATCCGCGCGGCGAGTGGCAAGTGGGGGACCGCTCTGAGGCTGTCGAGGATATGGCGGGTGCGCAGGTGCGCACTGTCAGAGGCTGAGACGATTCCCCTGGGGACCGCCTTACTAAGGAGGAGTGCTTCGTAGAGGCCGAAGGTCGCCACCTGCGCCGGTGAGAGTTCCTCTGGGGTCCAACCCTCATGTTTCACGTGAAACACGGCCTTCCGAGAGTTCCCGCTTGGTGGCCCGCCTAGAGAGCGCGTACCACGACGAACCTATCGGGATCAACGCCCTCCGAGGAGCTCTCGAGATCGTCGAATTCAGCGACGACGTCGTGAACCAGCTTCCGCTCGTAGGCGTTCATGGGATCCAACCTCTCCTCGGTGCCGGTGCTTCGGACCCGCTCAGCGACTTCCCGCGCATTCTCGATCAGTCGATCTTCTTGGCGCTTCCGGTAGTCCCCCACATCCACGAGCACCCGGATCCGGTCGTCCAGTCGACGGCCGACCGAGGTGCGGGCGAGCTCTTGGATGGCGTCCAGCGTTTGACCGTGGCGCCCGATCAGCAACGCCATATCGTCTTCGGGTCCTTCGACGATATCGACGTAGACGTGCCCCCGGTGCGTCACTGGCTCCGCGATGGCATCGATCCCCATCCGCTCGAGGAGCTCTTCCACGAAGTCTGCGACGGCGTCCGCCTGCTCTTCGAGGTCGGCGCCCTCGGCTGCATCCGGTTCGCGTTCCATCCGTTACCTCCCGGGCCGTTTCGGACGGTTCGGTCCTGAGCCCTTCGGTCGGCCCGAACCACCTCTCGTTCCCTTCCGGGTGCCACTCTTCCCCGTCGTGCCCTTCCCGTTGCCAGGCGTGCGAGGCGGGGGCTTCCGAAGTGTGGTGGGCTCGCCCTGGCGCCGCTTCCGCTCTTGCTCGGCTCGCTCCATCATCTTCCCCATGAAGCCACCCCTGGGCTTGTCCGGCTTCGTCGAAGCTTTCGACTGCACCTGTGTGAGTCGCCGGTTCATCGCCTCCGGCCCGATGTGCCCCAGCCGGAGCATCACCGCCTGCTGGCCGATCTGGAAGAGGTTCGACATGGTCCAATAGAGGATCAGTCCGACCGGGAATCCGAAGCCGAAGATCCCGAACATCACCGGCATGACCTTGGTGATGATCTGCGTCTGTGGGTTCTGGGCGGAAGCGGGCGTCGCCTTCTGGGTCTGGCGGGTCGAATAGAACGTCGTCCCGATCATCAGAAGGAGCATCAGGTAGTACGGGACCCGATCCGGGGTCGAGCTCCCGCAGTCGAGCGTGTCACCGGTTGGCTCACGCTCCGTGTCGAGGACCGAGACGGTCTTGCCGGCCTGCTGTGGTGAACATTGGAGGTTCATGAAGAGGAAATGCTGTCCGCGTCCCTCGTGCTGGGTGACGTCGATGAAGAGCTGTGAGTCCTCCGGGAGATGGTTGTCCTTGAATTGAACCACCCCAGGACCGTCGGGGTCGGCGGGGAGCGGGACCGGGGCGCGGATGACCGAGTACATCGCGATGAGGATGGGGAACTGGAGGAGGAGAGGCAGACAGCCGCCGAGCGGGTTCACCCCGTACTCTTGGTACAGCTTCATCGTCTGCTCTTGGACCTTCTGCTTGTTCCCCTTGTACTTCTTCTGGATCTCCTTGATCTTCGGTTGCAAGGCCTGCATGGCCTGCATGGACTTGATCTGCTTGATGCCGAGCGGTAGCAACACGATACGGAAGACGATCGTGAGGATGATGATCGCGAAGCCGAAGTTGCCGGTGAGGTCGTAGCACCAGGCGAGCAGCCATCCGATGGCGTCGAGAAGCGCCTGGAAGGGTCCGATCTCAGCCAGCATGGCGTCCACTCATGACCGAGCTCTGTATGTCGTCATCATACGGGCGCCTCGATGGAACCGGATCCAAGCCGCCTCGTCCGAACGGATTGCAGCGCAACACTCGTCGGCTCGCCAAAAGCGAGCCCCATATGGCTCCGTGAGTGCGGATCGCGTCGGCGGCATAGTGGGAGCAGGTGGGGGAGAACCGGCACTGCCCGCCCAGCCATCCGGACAGCGTGACTCGGTACAAGAAGATCGCACCGAGCAGGACGAGGCGGGCGGGGGCGCCCGCTCTCCACAGGAAGCGCCGGGCGGACGTCACGGACGCACCTCTTCGCGCCCCAGCAGCTCGGTCATCTCGGCGATCAGGTCCTGGGTTCGCGCTTCTCGGATGGCCTCGCGAGCCACCAGGACGATGTCGCGTCCCTCGAGCCCCTGCGGCGCGACCTCATGGAGCGCTGCCCGGAGGACGCGCCGAGCTCGATTCCGCTGCACCGCACCACCGACCTTCTTGCCGGCGATCAGGGCGAGCCCGCCCGAACCGGGTGCGGCGAACAGTACGACCCGCCTGCCGTGTACCGGCTTGCCGTCACGGAAGACCCTCTGGATCCCCGCGGTGCGCACCGTCTCGCTCAGCCGGAGACGCTGAGACGGCTGCGGCCCTTGCGCCGCCTCGCGGCGAGGATCGCCCGACCGGCCCGCGTTCGCATCCGGAGACGGAAGCCGTGGGTCTTCGCCCGGCGGCGGGTGTTCGGCTGGTACGTGCGCTTTCCCTTGGCCATCGTCAGTTCCCTTGCGAAAGGAAGGCCGGCTGCCCGCCGGCCGAGAGGGAAGTATACGGAAACATCCCAGGATGGAGGGGTTGACAAGAGAAAGTGCGTCAAGAGGGCTGCAGTGCCTCGCACTGTGGAAAAGCCCGGTGCTATAGTCCGCCCGTTCTTCCCCGGGGTGATGGGGCCCCCGGCGACCTCCGACCCCGATGCCTCCCCGGATGTGGGTTATCCACCGGTGTGGAAAGGTTCTGTGGAATCTCAGATGTCCGTCGCATTGCCCGACCAGGAAGCTCGACGGACGTGGTCGGTCGTCTTGGACCGAGCGCGAGCTGAGCTGCCTGAGACCACGTTCCTGATGTGGTTCACCGACGTCCGCCCGATCGGTCTGCGCGAGGAGGTGTTGTCCCTCGCCGTTCCCAGCCAGTTCGTCAGAGAGCGCCTGCAACACAACCATCTTGGGCTCATCGAAGAGGCCGCCGAGGGAGCCTTCGGGCGGCCCGTGAAGATCGAGATGGAAGTCGACGAGGCGATCCGACACGAAGAAGGCCCGCTCGTCGATCTGACCTCGGTACCGCCGGCCGCGTACGCGACGATCGGAGCCCCGCCCGCCCTCGCGCCCGTTTCGGGGAGACCCCTTGGCGCGCCCGGCCTCCCGTTCCCCAACTACACCTTCGACGCGTTCGTGCCGGGCCCGTCAAGCCGGTTCGCGCACGCAGCCGCCATGGCGGTCGCGGAAGCGCCGCTCTCGACGGCCTACAACCCGCTGTTCATCTACGGGGGTACGGGACTGGGCAAGACCCACCTGCTCCTCGCGATCGGTCACCACATCTGGCGTCTGATGCCCGACACCCGCATCAAGTACGTGACGTCCGAGCAGTTCGTGACCGAGTTCATCAAGGCGGTCCGCGAGCGACAGGGCGACACCTTCCGTCACAAGTACCGCGAGGTCGACATCTTGCTCGTGGACGACATCCAGTTCCTCGCCAAGCGCGAAGAGACGCAAACGGAGTTCTTCCACACGTTCAACCATCTGCACGGCGCCGGCCGTCAGATCGTGATCGCGTCGGACCGGCCACCGCACGAGCTGTCGGGGCTGGAAGAGCGGCTGGTGAGCCGGTTCCGATGGGGTCTCTGCGTCGACGTCCAGCCGCCGGATCTCGAGACCCGGATCGCGATCCTCCAGCTGAAGGCCGAGCGCGAGAACATCCCCGCGGTCGTACCCGAGGTGATCGAGTTCGTGGCGTCCAAGTTCGACCAGTCCGTTCGCGAGCTCGAGGGTGCGCTCGTGCGGGTGGTCGCCTGGTCGGAGCTCACGCGGCAACCGATCGACATCGAGCTCGCGGAGCGGGCGCTCCAGGACCTGATCCCTCAGACGGAGCAGGAGATCCCGCCGCCGCTGATCCTCGAGGAGACCGCGACGTACTTCCACCTGTCGACCGGCGATCTCGTGTCCAAGTCCCGCTCCCGGCCGCTCACACAGGCCAGGCACATCGCGATGTACCTGATGCGCGAATGCACGGGCCTCTCCCTGGTGAAGATCGGCGAGATCTTCGGGGGTCGCGATCACACGACCGCGCTGCACGGCATCAAGAAGGTCGAAGACGAGATGCGCTCTCGCGACGACACGTTCCGGCACGTCCAGGATCTGACTCGGATCATCCGAGGCCGTGTCCGCGGAGTGGTGTGAGGCCGGTGGATATCATCGCGGTGACGGCCCTCAGAACGGACGCCCGGTGGACTCGGCCCCGGAGCGACGACGATCGT
>Ga0299913_10001567_pt1 | contig 17107 bp, 13 predicted proteins | sample RVTome_9_FD_201360 | JGI IMG/M metagenome (GOLD analysis project Ga0299913, IMG submission 201360) | Soil microbial communities from uranium-contaminated site in the Upper Colorado River Basin, Wyoming, United States - RVT155D38 (version 2) ... | reverse complement strand
ACCTTCTGCCGTCTGGGCGCGCGCGGGGCGCTCCGCGAGGTGGCCCGGGCGCTGGGCGTCCCCGACCGCGAGATCTCGAAGGTGACGAAGCGGATCCCCCACTTCTCGAGCGTCCAGATGCTGGACGAGCTCAGGGACACGCTCCCCGAGTGCCGCGGGCTCCCGCTCGACGAGCCGCCGTGGGACGAGGTGCTCGCCCTGGCTCGACAAATAGACATGTATCCACGCCACATCGCCGTCCACCCGGGCGGGATCGTGATCAGCCCCGAGCCGATCGACACCTACGTGCCGCGGGAGATGTCCGCCAAAGGTGTGGCCGTCGCCCAGTTCGACATGGATCCGATCGCCGACATCGGGCTGGTCAAGATCGACCTCCTCGGAAACCGCGGCCTCTCGGCGATCACCGACGTGTGCGACGAGCTCAGGACGGAGGAGGGGATCGAGATCGAGTGGGCGCACGACGAGGACTTCGAGGACGCCGGCGTCATCAACCCGTTCCGCGACCCGGAGACCATGCGCATCATGCGCGAGGGTCGGACGATGGGGTGCTTCTACATCGAGTCGCCGTCCATGCGGGCGCTCCTCAAGAAGCTGCAATGCGACTCGTTCGAGATGCTGACCGCGGCCTCCTCGATCATCCGCCCGGGGATCGCCGACAGCGGGATGATGGACGCCTTCATCCGCCGCTTCCACGGCGCCGAGCCGGTCTCGTATCTCCACCCGGTCATGGAGGAGCTCCTGGCCGACACCTATGGCGTCATGATCTACCAGGAGGACGTGATCAAGGTCGTCCACCGGCTGGCCGGGATGACGCTCGGCGAGGCGGACGGGCTCCGGCGCTCGATGACCAAGAAAGGGGAGTACGAGGACATCGAGGTCTACCGGCGGCGGTTCCTGGAGGGCGTGCGCAAGAACGGTGTCGATGACGCGACGGCGAGCGAGATCTGGCGCCAGATCGAGTCGTTCGCGGGGTACTCGTTCTGCAAGGCGCACTCGGCGTCGTACGCCCAGGTGTCGTTCCAGTCGGCGTATCTGAAGGCGCACCGGCCGGCCCGGTTCATGGCGGCGGTCCTGGCCAACGGGGGCGGCTACTACCCGGCCTTCGCCTACGTCGAGGAGGCGCGCCGGATGGGGCTCGAGATCCGGCTCCCCGACGTCAACCGGAGCGGCGCCACGTGGCGGGCGGAAGGGGAGGGCGCGATCCGCTGCGGGCTCGGCCAGGTCGCCGAGGTGGAAGCGGCGACGGTGGCGGGGATCCTGGCCGAGCGGAAAGCACGCGGCCCGTACGTCTCGCTGGCCGACTTCTGCCGCCGCGTGCCGATCGGGGTCGCCGAGATCCACCGGCTGATCGACGTTGGCTGCTTCGACGCCTTCGACCTGACGCGCCCCCAGGCCAAGTGGAAGACGGAGATGACGATCCGCGGGTGGGGCTCGGGCGGGACCCTCCCGGGAGCCGTTTCGCGCGGGAACGAGCCGAGACCCGCAGCGCTCCTCCGCGGGGCTCGGCGAAGTGGAGCGCCGGCTCCCGGGAGGGTCCCGACCGAGCCCCGGTCACGAGCGGCAACGCTCTTTCCCCCTGGCCCGTGGCGCGAGATGGAGGAAGGATCGGAACGGCCGGTCCCCGCGTTGACGGAGTACCCGGCCGCCGAGCGGCACGAGCGGGAGTGGGATCTCCTCGGCGTCTCGGTCCACCACCATCCGGTCGAGTTCCGGCGGGACGAGGTTGCCGCCGTCCGCCGTAGGCGCCACCCGGGCGCCCCGGCGATCTTGGCCGCGGATCTCGCCCGCCACCGGGGGCGGCGGGTCACGCTGGTCGGGTACCTGACGACGACCAAGCGCGTCCGCACCAAGCACGCCGAGCCGATGATGTTCCTGACCCTGGAGGACGAGACCGCGCTCTACGACGTCGTCCTCTTCCCGCGCGCCTACCAGCGCTACGGGGGGCTCCTCGGGAGTCGCGGGCCGTTCGTCGTGACCGGGAGGATCGAGGACGATCCCCACCCGTCCAGCGTGACGGCGGAGCGGCTAGGGCGGCTGGCGTGAGGGATTTGACAACTCGCCCCACCGTGGCCAGACTACATTGTGTGTCGGCTGGTAGAATGGGGCCAGCCGGTCTCGCCCGCCTGGAGAGAGCCAGCCCTCCCTTGTCGAGCGGCCAGAGTCTCTGGCCACCTCCCAGGATGGACCCTGATGTGACCGATGTTTAGGCGCTGGCTTGCTGTCTTTGTCCTTCTCAGCGCGGCCTGCTCGGACACGACAGGTTCTCTCCCGCCTCCGCCGGAGACCGCCCCGACGGTCGATCTATCCGTGGGCTTCGGTGACCCGCCGGTGACGGGAGTCGTCGAGGTCCGCCGGCAGGATCCGTCCGACCCGTGGTCCTTCAGCGTGGATCTCGATGCCAACGGAAGCGTTGACGCGGCCGGTCAGGTTGGAAACGGTGCCGACGTTCCCTTCGAGTTCACGACCCCGGGGATCCACCGGGTCCGGGTCGAGCTCTCGCTCGGGGGACAGCGATTCCAGACCGAGCGGCTGGTGATCGTCAACGATCTCGCGGCTTCGGAGGTCGTCAGGACCGTTGCCATCCCTCCCCGCGACGAGCCGGAGCCTAGCTTGGAGGGAATCGCGATAGGGCAGGGTTCCACGGGGCTCGAACTGTACGTCGCCATGGCATTCGCGAAGCGTGTCTTCCGACTCGATCCCGTAACGCTCGAGGTTCAAGCCGAGATTTCCCTTGCTTCCGAGAACCTGAACACGCTCGAAGGAATGGATCTCGATCCGGCGGGAGAGGCTCTCTATGTCGTCTCCAAGTCCCATCGGCTGATCACGCTCACCGCGCCGGACTTGACGGTCGAGAGCATTCTCCCCGTTGACGGGGCCGCCTTCACCGTGCATGCGATGAGCCTGGGTGTCGCGCTGACCGGGGGCGAGGGGTCGATCTCTATTGTTGATACAAGGGAGGGCACCATCCTGAACTCCCGGCTGATCCTGGGGGCGGTGAACTTCGCAGTGGCATCGGATGAGACCGCGCTTGCCCTAATCCTACGGCCCGACGACGGTCCGCGGTTCATTCGATTCCTGCGCGTGCCGGAATTCACCGATATCGGAACGACCGTACTCCCGTTGGGTTTCGAACCATCAGTGTTGAGCTTCGAGCCTTCAGGGGAGCTGCTCTACGTTCTCGGGGGGACATCCGAGTCCGCGCAGTTCATTGCGATCGACGCCGCATCTTTGCAGATCGTCTTTGAACAGCCGCTCGAAGGTCCGCCAGGGGCCTTCCGCCTGACGATCGCGAACGCCCATGCCACCTCGCTCGACGGAAGGTTCGTCGTGTTTCCATCGCTGCATGGGGCCTACGTTGTCGATACGAGCGTGGATCTCCCGCTGCTTCGGATCCCGCTGGGGTGTTGCAACGTGGCGGCGTCGCCCACGACCAACGAGTTCTACTTCGCCAACTTTCTTCCGCCCGAGGTGTCGATCGTGGGGCTGACTCGGTGATGGCTAGCAGATTGGACCACCGCCGGATCTGCCCGCCTCCAGAACTCCCTTCCATTCAAGTCACCGCCGGCTTCGGCGACAGCCCGCTCGTCGGCGATCTCATCTTGGTCCCGGTTCCGAATGAAGGGCCCTGGCAATACCAGGTGGACCTCGATCGTGATGGAACGATCGAATTCGCCGCGCTCCTGTCAGAGGCCGTCGCGCTTCCATATCGCTTCGAGGAGGTCGGAGTCCACTTCATTCGGGTGCGGCTCATCCACGAGCAGACCGAGTTGACGGTCGACGAGTTCGCGGTCGTCAATGACCCGTCGGCCTTGACCGTCCAGCAAGTGGTTTTCGACCCTTCGATTTCTCCGCCTCGATTCGAGGGTATCGCTGCGAGCCGCGACGGACAGTTCGTCTACGCATCGAAGGCCCGTCGCGAGACGATCCTGCGATTGCGTGTATCGGACCTGGTCGTGGAAGACAGCATCGACATCGGGGACCTGGAGGAAACTGGCGTGCTCGAAGGGTTAGCGGTCTCGCCAGACGATCGACGGCTGTTCGTAGTCGACAAGTTCAACAGTCTGACCGCCCTCTCGGTCCCTGACTTGGCGATCATGAACCATTTCCCGGACGTCGCCGAGAGCTACTTCGTGGCCGCCGAGACGGAGGCCCACGCGGTCGTCAGTGGAGTGAGCGGGCGGATCGCGAGAATCGACGTCGATACGGGGCAGGTGATCGCCGAACGCCGTCTGGATGCCTATCACTTCGCGCACGCGCCCGACGGACAGACGATCGCGGTGAGCATCGACGATTCCTCCGAAGACGGCAGCGGGGTTCACCTCCTCAACGCCGAAGACTTCGGGGATGTATGGTCGACGCCGCTCCCGGAGCTCCGGCCGTGGGCGATCGCGTTCCACCCCTCGGGTGACCGGATCTACCTCTTTGCCTCGAAGGCCGGTGCCATGTGGCTGGCCGTCCTCAAAGCCGAAAATGGTCAAATCCAGCGCGAGTTCTGCATCGAGCCAGAAGTGGGTAGCGCTATTGGTCGTGGAGTGGCGAATCCGGCTGCCGTCGCTGCATCGGAGTTGGTAAATGTCTTCTTCATCGCCAGTGGAGCGTCCATCGTCAAGGTGACGCTGCTCGAGTAGGTCCTTGGGCGATTGCGGCCGGGCGTGACGCGAGTTGGAAAGAGCGGCTGGAGCGGGGTCGATCTGGGGCAAGCGGAGCCGCGCCGGCTCGAGTTGCGGGGCAGGAGCGAGCCCACGCTGGCTCGGGAGGTGCGGGTCCCGGCCGTCTCGCCTGAGGGGGCCGCTCGTTCTAGACGGTCAGGACAACCCGAAAGCGCGCCCGGCCACTCATCATGCGGTCGTAGGCCTCTGCGGCCCGCTCGAGCGGAAAGGTCTCGTTCATGGCGCGGACGCCGTTCCGGGCGCTGAAGGCGAGCGTGTCCTGGGAGTCGATCGAGGTCCCGGAATACCACCCCTTGACGGACCGACGCCCCGAGATCAGGACGAAGGGAGAGACTTGCAGCGAGGCCGGCGCTCCGACGACGAGGAGTGTCCCGTGGACGGCGAGGCCGCCCTGCGCCGCGGTCATGGCCTCACCGCTCGTCACCGTCGCCAGGATGACCCGGGCGCCGCCCAGAGCGGTCAGCTCCGCCGCCGGGTCCTGGGCCTGGCTGTCGATGTAGACGGACGCACCGAGCTGGCGGGCCAGAGGCTCTTTGTCCCTCCCGCGCGCGATCCCCACCGTGTGGAAGCCCATCCTGGCGGCGTACTGGAGGGCGAGATGCCCGAGCCCGCCGAGGCCCAGGACGGCGACCACGTCACCCGGCCGAGCGCCGCTGTTCCGGAGCGCGTTGAACGTAGTGAGACCCGCGCACATGAGAGGCGCCGCTTCGACCGGCGGAAGGCCGGCCGGCATGCGCGCGACCGCGCTGGCGTGGGCGATCATATACTCGGCGTAGCCGCCGTCGTGGGTGATGCCGGTGATCCGACCGGTCACGCACGCGAAGAGATCGCCACGACGGCAGGGGTCGCAGCGCCCGCAATACCCTCCGTTCCACCCGACCCCGAGCCGTTCGCCCGCCTGCCAGCCGACGACGCCGGGTCCCACCGCATCGATCACGCCGGCCACTTCGTGCCCGGGGACCCGTGGATACTCGATTCCCGGAAACGTTCCTTCCTTGACGAGGGCGTCGCTGTGGCAGATGCCGCAGGCCTCGACCCGGATGCGGACCGATCCTGGCCCCGGCTCGGGGATCGGCCGCTCGACCGTCTCGAGGGGCCCTCCGGAGCGGGAGACCTGCACGGCGCGCATCGTGGTCACGGCCACGCGTCATTATACAGCGCCCGGAAGGGTCACCGAGGCCCAGTTCCTGTTTGGGTGCCCCCCGACCTCCCTGCCGCCCCCGGCGTCTACGAGTTCCAGGCCGACGGCGGGACGACGCTGTACGTGGGAAAGAGCGTCAACCTGAGGCGCCGCGTCCGCGGCTGGTTCTATGGCGGCGGACCGAAGGACGACCGGCTGGCCGAGATGCTGAAGCTCGCGCGGCGGGTCGAGGTCGAACGGACGGGAAGCGACCTGGAAGCCCGGCTGGTCGAGGCCGAGCGGATCGTCGCCGGCCGGCCCCGCTACAATCGGGCGCTCAAGAACCGGGCCCGCGGTTGGTACCTGGAGATCGATCACTCCGACCCCTTCCCCCGGCCGCGCACGGTGCGCGCACCGCGGAAGGCACGGGCCCGCTACTTCGGACCGTACGCCGGGCGGCGGCTCCCGGACGAGGTGGCGCGGCTCCTGGAGCGGATCTTCGGCCTTCGAAGCTGCCCCGGCCGCATCATTCCCGACCGCGGCGGCTCGCCTTGCCTGGCCCACGGGATCGGCCTCTGCCCGGCCCCCTGCATCGGGGCCGAGCCGCTCGACGGCTACCGCGAGCGGGTCGAGCGCGCCGAGCAGCTTCTCACGAACCCCCGCTACGGGATCGAGCTGCGGCAAAGGTGGACGCGCCGCCGAGACCGGGCGTCGGCCGCTCTCGAGTTCGAGCGGGCCAGCCGGCTCCAACGACGCCTCGACGACCTGGACGAGCTCGAGTCCCGGCGGGGCGCGCTCGATCACGGTCTGACCGACCGGTCCTGGCTGGTCGCGCTGCCTCATGCGCGCCCTGGAAGCGCCGTCCTCTTCGCCATGGTCCGGGGAAGAGTCCTCCCGCGCCGGGAGCTCGGCTGGCACGATCCGGCATGGCGGGACCAGGCCGCCGACCTAGTCTACCGAGCGCGGGTGGCCGAGCTCCGGCTCCGGCAGACCTTCGAACCGGGCGAGATGGTGGCGAGCCTGATCGTGACCGGATGGCTCCTCGACGCTGCCCCGGACGGGCACGCGATCGAGCTGGACGGGCGAGAGGAGGCCGCGATCGTGGACGAGCTCGGGGCGGCGGCACGGGCCTTTCAAGACGGCACTTCGTAGGGGCGTTTGACGTCCTTCGAGGCGCGCGAGCCGCACCTGATCTTCCACGCCGCCGAGGGCCGGATCACCGGCTCCGGCGGCTGCAACCGGGACCTATACGCTGGACGGCTCGTCCCTCAAGATCGGTCGCGTGGTGAGCACGATGATGCCGTGCCTGGAGGGGATGGCGGATCCTGGGCGAGCACCTCGAGCTGTACGACGCGGCTGGCGGGCGGCTGGCCCGGTTCGACGCGACCTACCTCGACTGACGAAACGAGCGAAAACGCGCAGGCTCAGTCCCGGCCGCGCCGACCCTGGCGCCGGCTGACCCGCTCTTCGATGGCCTTGGAGTCCGGATGCCGGAGGGTCCACGATCGCCCGCAGCCGGGACATTCGTAGACCACGTGGCCGGCCTCGTTCTCCTCGCCCTTGTGAGGCCGCTCCTTGCGGCCGCAGTACGGACAGACCGGCGAGGTCATGGGCTCGGCGGGCCAGGGGTGGTCTTTCGACTCGGCGGTCATCCGTCGTCTCCTTGTCCCGAAGGGGCAGCTCTTCTCCGTACCCCCCGGCGGGACCCGAAGTTCGGACCGCTCGAGGAGCCGACGGGTACAACGGTACCCTTTGGCTGTCGCGGATTCCGTTCGCTATCGTACGTCAGCTGCAGCCGGGCCCGTAACCCCTGGCACCGCTCCTACCCGAAAGGGCGTCGCATGGTCCGCCTTCCTCCGATCGACCCGGGCGCCGACCTGGACGAGCGCGTCCGAAAGGGCTTCGACGACATGGCGCGCCGGATGGGGGAGGTGACCGAGAACCTCCGTATCCTCGCCCACAAGCCGCTGTACGTCGACCTGATCCGATCCGTTTCCAACACGATCGACGCGCCGACCGAGATCGACGCCGAGCTCAAGCAGATGGTCGAGCTTAAGACCGCGCGTCTGAACGGGTGCGAATACTCGGTCGACCTCCTCGAGGGGTGCCTGCTCCAGAAGGGGGTCGGCGAGGCCAAGCTCCGGGAGCTCGATTTCTTCGAGGAGTCGACCCTATATAGCGACCTCGAGAAGATCGCGCTCGAGTTCGCCGAGCGGATGATCCTGGACGCGGTCGACGACACGCTGTTCCACGAGACCCGGCGCTCATTCTCGATCGAGGAGATGCTGGAGCTCGTGATGACGATCGCGCTGGAGAGCTTCTACTGCCTGGTCAACCGGACTCTGGGTCTCAAGCCGCAGGGATTTCGGGACCGTGCGTTGGCAGAGATCGAAGCCACCGGCGCAGAACCGGGCGCGGCTGAGCCGGCGTGACATCGCGGCTCGTCGTCCTGGACGCCGCCGGCACGCTGCTCGAGCTCCGCCGCCCGGTGGGGGAGACGTACGCCGGCCTTGCCCGGCGGATAGGAGTCGAGCTCGATCCGGCCGCCCTCGAAGAAGCCTTTCACCGGACGTTCCGCGCCGCCCCCCCACTGGCCTTCGGAGACCTGGATTTCGCCCTCCGCCGCGCCGCCGAGCGCGACTGGTGGAGGTGGATCGTCCGAGGCTGCGTTGCCGAGGTCGGCGCCCCCGGCGATCTGCCGTTCGACCGTCTCTTCGATCTCGCGTGGGAGTTCTTTGGAGGCCCCGCTCCCTGGCGGGTTCCGGACGACGTCCGGCCGGGTCTCCGGTCCCTCCGCCGGCGCGGTCACCCGCTGGCGGTCTTCTCCAACTGGGATGGACGCCTCCCGGAGCTCCTGCGGGACCTCGGGCTCGGGGGCTACTTCGCCCGGATCCTGGTTTCGGCCGACCTGCCGGCCGCCAAGCCGGACGGGGCGTCCTTCGAGGCCGCGCGGGACGCCACCGCCGATCTTGCGCAGAGCCCGCCGGTCATGGTCGGGGACCGGATCGAACACGACGTCCGGCCCGCCATGGCCGCCGGCTGGGGTGCGATCTGGCTGGACCGCGAGGGCCGCAAGAGCCCGCTGCCCGAGGGCGCGACCCGCGTTCCTTCGCTTCGCGCGCTCGCGCTTGACCCCTTCTGACGTGGTTCCTAGACTCGCCCGCGCCGTGACCTTCTTCTCCGGTCCCCACCCGCGCCAGTTCGCCCACCGCGGCGCGAGCGGAACCCATCCCGAGAACACGCTGGCCTCCTTCCGGAGAGCCCGCGACGAGGGTGCCGAGGCCTTCGAGCTTGACGTACACCGGACGGCCGACGGCCAGGTCGTGGTGTTCCACGATCCGACGCTGGAGCGGACGACCGATGGCCGCGGGACGGTCTCCGGTCTCACCCTGGCCGAGCTCCGGGGCCTGGACGCCGGGAGCGGGTTCACCCCGGACGGGGGGCGGACGCATCCCTTCCGAGGGCAGGACGTCCGGATCCCGACCCTGAGCGAGGTGCTCGAGGAGTTCCCGGAGGTTCCCATCATCATCGAGGTCAAGCAGGTCGAGCCGCCGCTGGAGGCGGACCTGCGGGACGTGATCGCCGGCTCGAAGGCCGAGGGGCGGACGCTCGTCTTCTCGCTGGCCCAGGAACCCCTAGACCGCTACCGGGCTCTCGACCCGGAGCAACCGACCGGCTTCGGGCCCGAGGACGTGGCCGAATTCCTGGGTCGCATCCACGACGGCGGCTGGGACGGATACCGCCCGCCCGGTGTGGCCTTCGCCGTTCCGGTGTCGTGGCACGGCATCCCGATCGTGAGCGGGCCGTTCGTCGAGGCCGCCCACCGATTCGATTGCGAGGTCTACGTCTGGACGGTGAACGACGAGACCGAGATGGAGCGGCTCCTGGACCTCGGCGTCGACGGCCTCATCTCCGACTTTCCGGCCCGCCTGGCCGAGGTCGTGCGGCGGCGCGAGGCCGGGGCATAGAGCGCCCTGCATGGCCGTCCGCTATCTCGACGGGGTTCGGCTGCGAAGGTCGGCGGCAGCCGCCGCCCGCTGGGTCGGCCAGCGCCAGGAGAACCTGAACGGCATCAACGTCTTCCCGGTCCCGGACGGCGACACGGGCACCAACATCGCCGCGACGCTGGTGAGCGCGGTCGAGCGCGCGCAGCGGGTGAGGGACCGCGCCCTCGGCAAGGTGAGCCGCGCCCTCGCCGACGGCGCCCTTTACGGAGCGTGCGGCAATTCGGGCGCGATCCTCGCCCAGTTCTTCGAGGGGTTCGCCGAGGCCCTGGAGGGATCGGACCGGGCCGGCGGGAAGGATCTCGCGATCGCCGTCTCCAAGGCCAACGAGGCCGCGCAGTCTGCCTTGGCCCGGCCTCGGGAGGGTACGATCCTGAGTGTCATGCGCGCGTGGGCGGACCGCTTCCGGGACCGCGCCTCGACCGACGGCGTAGACCTGATGGACGTCTTCCGTGACTCGCTCGACACCGCCCGGCAGGCGCTCGCCAGAACCCCCAGCCAGCTCCGTGAGCTCGCGCGGGCCGGCGTCGTGGACGCCGGAGCCCAGGGATTCGTGTACTTCCTCGAAGGGATGCTCCATTTCGCCGAGGGGCGGCTGGCGGGCGCCGTGATCGAGGAGGGGGACCACGCCGCGCCCCTCCAGCGGGCGGCGATCGCCGAGGACCCGGAGTCGATCGAGTTCCGGTTCTGCACGGAGTGCCTGGTCGAGGGAGAGGCGCTCGAGATGGTGACGATCCGCGCGGTCGTCGATCCGCTCGGCGACTCGGTCGTCGTCGCCGGCTCGCCCAGACGGATCCGGGTCCACGTCCACACCGACCACCCCGAGCGGGTGTTCGAGGGAGTCGGCGCTCACGGCCGCGTCGTCCACCGGAAGGCGGACGACATGCGGGCCCAGCACGTCGACCGGTTCGCCCGCGAACGGGTCGCGGTCGTCACCGACACGGCCGCCGACATACCGGCGCGGGACCTCCAGCGGCTCCGGATCCACACCGTCCCGCTGAGGGTTTTCCTCGGCCGCGAGGTGTACCTAGACAAGCAGACGCTCAACCCCGACGAGGTGTACGAGCGGTTGACAAAGGGTGAGGCCGACGTCCGGACGTCCCAGCCCCCGCCCGGTGATTACGCCGCCCTCTACCGGTATCTGTTCGAGCACTATGGATCGATTGTCGTCGTGAGCCTCTCGGGCGCGGTGAGCGGAACCATCGATGCGGCGCGGAAGGGAGCCCAACTCGCGGATCCCGCCAGGGTCGAGGTGTTCGACACGGGAACCGCCTCGATCGCGCAGGGCCTGATCGTCCGGGCGGCGGCGGAGCGCGCGCTGGCCGGGGCGGAGCCGGCCGATGTGGTGGCCGCGGCCCGCGAGGCGCGGTCGCGGGTCCGGCTCATCCTGGGGGCGCCGACGCTCGAGTACTTCGAGCGCGGAGGTCGGGTGAGCGGCCGGAAGCTGCGGCTGGCCGGATGGCTCCGGCTGGTGCCCCTCCTTACCATCCCGCCCGACCGCGGGCGGCCACGTCTGGCGGGCGTGGCCCGTCGCGGGCACGTCCACCGGAAGATTTTGGAACGGGCGGTGGAGGCGGTGGCGCGGGAGCCGCGGCCGCCCGAGCGGATCTGGATCGCGCACGCCGCCGCGCCCGAAGTGGCCGACGCGTATCGCGCGCGGCTCGCCGACCTCGCCCCGGCCGCCGAGATCGAGATCGTCGAGGTGGGACCGGTCCTGGGCGCTCACGCCGGGCCGGGATCCGTGGCGGTGGCGTTCCTCGGCGACGGCGACGAGGCTCGGGAAGGAGGCTAGATGGCTGAGGGGAGAAAGAGCGTGGTCCTCTACACGACCGTCCCGTGCGGGTATTGCCACCGTGCGAAGGCACTCCTGGAGGCCCGGGGAGTGGCCTTTCGCGAGGTCCGGCTGCCGCGGACGGCCGAAGGTCGGGCGCGGCTGGCCGAGGTGGCGCCCCACGCCCGCACGTTTCCCGTCATCGTGATCGACGGGATGCCGATCGGCGGCTATGCGGACCTGGTCGAGTGGGACCGGGCCGGCCGGCTCGCCATGGGGGCCGCGTGAGCCCGGTCGTCGAGCGGATGCGGGAGGGTCTGGCCGCCCGAGGCTGGGACGGCGTACTCGCCACGCCTGGCGTCAACCTGGCGTGGCTGACCGGGGTCGCCAACCACGCGACGCTGGAGCGCTCGGAGCGGCTGGTCTGCCTGGGCCTTCCCGTCCAGGGCGAGCCCTGGATCCTGTGCCCCGCCTTCGAGGGCGAGCGGATGGGAGGGGCCGTGCCGTGGGCCCGGGTCGAGACGTGGGAGGAGGCGGAGGACCCGTTCGCCCTGGCCGCGCGTCGCCTGGCCGCCGGGGAGACGTGGGCCCTCGAGCCTACGACCACCTACCACGACGCCTGCCGGCTGGCGGACGGAGCCGCCGCCGGATTCGCCGACGGCGCGGCGCTCTTCGAGACCCTTCGGCGTGCCAAGACGCCGGCGGAGATCGAGGCCCTCGGGCGGGCGATCGACGCGGCGTGGGAGGTCTTCGACGAGGTCGTCGCCTCGCTGGCCGCAGGCGACAAGGAGCTGGAGGTGGCCGACCGGATCGCGGACGCCTTCGGGCGGCGCGGGTTCGAGCCGTGGTCGCTGGTCCAGTTCGGTCCCTCGAGCGCGGTCCCGCACGGCGAGCCAGGCGGGCGGCGGCTCGAGGGTGGCGAGGCCGTCCTCCTCGACTGGGGAGGATGGAAGGACGGGTTCTCGGCCGACCTGACCCGCACGTTCTGGTGGGACGAGGAGGCCTTGGCCGCCCAGGACTCGCCCGCGGAGTTCCGCGAGATCCTCGAGACAGTTCGCTCGGCCCAGCGGACCGCCTTGTCCCGCATGGGCCCGGGGGTCCGATGCGGCGACGCGGACGAGGCCGCGCGTGCGGTCATCCGCGAAGCCGGCTACGGGGAACGGTTCACCCACCGCCTGGGGCACGGCCTCGGCCGCGAGATCCACGAGCCGCCCTACCTCGTGTCCGGGAGCGAGGTCGAGCTATCGCCCGGCGATGTCGTGACTGTCGAGCCGGGGATCTACCTGCCGGGGAAGTTCGGGGTGCGGTGGGAGGACGACGTGCGGGTCACCGACGACGGTATCGAGATCCTGTCCGACAGGGGGCGCTGAGACCGGCCCAGGTCGGGGCGCCTATTCCGCGCCGCAGACCCACTCGTAGCTGCCGACCGGCGGTCCGGCCGGGACGAGCCCGCCCAGGAACGTGGTCTGGTTGTCGGTGTCGGGGCTCGAGTTGCCCGGCGAGCGGCTGTAGACGATGTCGCCCGTCCGGCGGTCGAACGTCGTCAGGTCCCCTGTCGAGATCACGGGCGTCATGATGCTCGACGTCGATCCGCCCATGTGACCCATTCCCATCCCGTGACCCATCTCGTGCGCCAGCACGGCGTAGCGCACGCCGGCGTTCGGGATGCCGCTGAAGCGGAGCCAGATGTGGGCGCTCGAGATGGCACGGGAGCTGGACCAGAACGTGCGCGCGAGTCCGACCGCCTGGGGCCCCGTGTAGCGGTCCGGGTCCTCGTCGAACTCGATCACGAGCGCCCCCGGCGTCCCCTCCGACGGCGGCGAGCTCGTCACGGTCACCGTGGCCGAGACTGTTCCACTCGACCAATCCTGGACGATGTCGCGCGCGACGTCCGCGGCCTCGTCGATCCACGCCTGCGGAACCGGGCCGCCGCCCGGGAAGTTGTGGGCAGTCGTGTCGATGTAGATCTTCGGGTTCTGGACCCAGCGGATGGTGCGCGGCTCGTACTCGCGGGCCACGTCGTTGAAGGGCTGGATGGCGAAGCTCGAGGGGATGACCTCCCAGCGGTCGTCGCTGCCGCGGGCGAACGTGCTCCGGGTATGGATCGAGCCGCCCTGGATCGTCAGGTCGCGGAGCGAGGACGACGGGTCGCCCGGGATCGCGAAGCCGCCGCTGCCGTCGGTGGTCGTAGTCTCCCCGGCGAAGCTCACCGTCAACCCCGTGACCCCGCTACCGCTGAACTGGTCCACGATCCGGCCGGCCAGCGCCGTCGATCCGCCGGGCGGTGGCGGCGGCGGTGGCGGTGCCGGTGGCGGTGAGCCCGACTCGACCTGCAGTCGGACGACGAGGTCACGCGAGCCGCCGTTGGACGAAAACGTGAAGCGGGTCTCGTACGATCCTGCGGCCAGGCCGTCGCGGGAGACCGTCACGACCACCGGCTGGGTCTTCTTCGGATCGACCGTGCCCGAGTTCTTCGACAGGGTCACCCACGACGCTCCGCCGCTCGCCGACCAGGTGAGCGGCTTCCCGCCCGTGTTCATGACGCCCGCGGTCTGGCTGGTCGTGGAGGTGCGCAGGTCGAGCAGGGACGGCGATAGCGCGAGCTGCGCCGGCGAGGCGACCTCGACCAGCATCTCGATGGTCGGCGTGCCGCCGTTGGACGAGAGCGAGAGAGTCACGGCGCGGACCCCGTCCTGGAGCCCGCTCCGGTCGACCTGTATGGCGAGCTCGACCGCGCCGTCCGGCGACAGCACGCCGCCGTCCGGATCGACGGTGACCCAGGCGGGACCGGCGAGGGCCCAGCTCAGCGGCGCCTCGCCCTGGTTGGAGAGCATCGCCGTGGCGGTCGTGACGTCGGGTTCCAGCCGCAGGCTCTCCGGCTCCAGGCTGGCCGCCGCGTTGCCCGTGTTGACGGCCGTCACCGTCACGGGAAACTCCGCGCTGCCCAGCGTGAACCGCACTTCGCCGCCAAAGGTCCCCAGGTCGAGAAGCTGTCGCAGGACCCTCACCGATACCGTGGTCTCGCCCGGGGCGAGCGTGCCCGAGGTGGGCGAGACCAGGAGCCACTCGGCGGACGCCTCCGCGTTCCAGGGGACGGAGCTCTCGCCGCGATTCTCGAGGTCGACCTCGTGCGCGGTCTCTTCGGCCTCGAAGGCCAGACGGGTCGTGGAGATGCCGAAGATCCCCGAAGGGCCATCGGGACCGGCCGGCCCTGCCTTCTTCCCGCACGCGAACAAAGCTAGGAAGAGGGACAGAAGGAGGAGCAGGGACGCCGGGGTGCGGCGTGTGAGCGTGGAAAACGCCATGGCGCGGATCATAGCTGCATCCTCCGTGCCACCCTACCGGGGGCCGTAACGGTCGCCCGGGCGGCTACGGGTCTTGACGGCGGGTCTCGCATCGCGCTAGGCTGGCTCCTCGATGCACGCGACGTCCGACCACGTCCAGCGGTTCGTCTACGGGGCATGGTTCACCCGCTCCCGGGTGGGCGTCGTGTAGCGCACGGAACGACTCGTGACCGACCGACCCACCCGGATGCACCGGGTGGGTTTTTTGTTTCCCTCATCGTGCCCCCCACGGGCACGAACCGTCCCGCGGAGGGCGGATGGCGCGACCGTTCGATCCCGCCCACGAGATCGCAGCGGACCTCGAGACTCCGGTCTCGGCGTTCCTGAAGCTGCGCGACCTGGAGCCGGTGTTCCTGCTGGAGAGCGCCGCCGGTGGGGAGCGGCTCGGCCGCTACTCGTTCATCGGCCTTGGCGCCCGGCACCGGATCCGGCTCGAGCGGCAGCGGATGGTCGTGGACGGCGTGGAGAGGCTGGTCGAGGGGGACCCCCTGGATGCCCTGAGGGGGTGGATGGCCGAGGCCGGGCTCGACGCGAGCGGGCTCGCGCGTGGCCCGGCCGGGCTGGTCGGGTTCGTCGGCTACGAGGCGGCCGGATGGTTCGAGCGCCTGCCCGACCGCGGTCCTCGTGTGCTCGAGCTGCCGACCGCCGCCTTCGTCGTCCCGGAAGGCCTCCTCGCCTTCGACCATCTCCGGTCGACGATCCGCTATCACTCGCTGTCCGCCGGGAGCGACGGGGGGGATCAGCGACGGGAGGTCCACCGAGCCCTGGCGGGGCAGGCCGAGCGCCCGCCCGCCGGGGCGAGCGCCTCTCCCGTACCGCACCTCGAGGCGGAGCCGTTCCGGGAAGCGGTTCGCCGTGCCCAGGAGCACATCCGGGATGGCGACGCCTACCAGATCGTGCTCTCGATCCGGTTCGAGGGCGATACCGACGCCGACCCCTTCGCCGTCTACCGGGCGCTCCGGATTCTGAACCCTTCTCCCTATCTCTACTTCCTGCGGGTGGCGGGCGCGTCTTTCGTCGGGTCGAGCCCCGAGGCCCTGGCACGGCTGGAGGGGCGCCGGGCGCTCCTCCGACCGATCGCGGGGACCCGGCCGCGCGGAGCCGACGACGAGGAGGACGCCGCGCTGGCCCGGGAGCTCGCCGCCGACGCCAAGGAGAACGCCGAGCACACGATGCTGGTCGACCTCGCCCGGAACGATCTCGGACGAGTGGCGGCGACGGGCACCGTCGGGGTCTCGGCGCTCATGGAGATCGAGCGCTACAGCCACGTCATGCACCTGGTGAGCACGGTCGAGGGGGTGCTCAGGGCGGGCGCGGACCAGTTCGACCTCTTCCGCTCGGCGTTTCCGGCCGGGACCGTGACCGGCGCCCCAAAGATCCGCGCGATGGAGATCCTGAACGAGCTGGAGGGCGTCGAGCGGGGGCCCTACGCGGGCGCGGTCGGCTACTTCGGCGCCGACGGGAACATGGACCAGGCGATCGCGATCCGGACCCTGGTCTTCCGGGACGGGCGCTACGCGTACCAGGCCGGCGCCGGGATCGTCGCCGACAGCGTGCCGGAGCGGGAGCACGCCGAGGTCCTGAGCAAGGGACGGGTGATGGAGCAGGCCCTCCAGCTCGCCGCGGAGCCGCTTTGAGGATCCTCGTCATCGACAACTACGATTCGTTCACCTGGAACCTCGTCCAGGCACTGGCGGGAAACGGTCGCGAGGTTCTGGTGCGGAGGAACGACGCCGTGGAGGCCGACGGGATCGAGGCGCTCGAGCCGACCCACATCGTGATCTCGCCGGGACCCGGCCGCCCCGAGGCCGCTGGCCGGACCTGCGCGATCGTCGAGCGGTGGCAGGAGCGGCTCCCGGTCCTCGGGGTGTGCCTCGGTCACCAGGCGATCGGGCACGTGCACGGCGCCCGGATCGAGCGCGCCCCGCGGGCCGTCCACGGCCAAGCCTCGCGGGTCTACCACGACGGCCGGACGATCTACGGCGGGCTCGCGAACCCGTTCGCCGCGGGCCGATACCACAGCCTGCTCGTGGACGAGCACGGCCTCCCCGCGACCCTCGAGGTGTCGGCCTACACCTCGGACGGGGAGATCATGGGGCTGCGCGTGGCGGGCACGCGGACAGAGGGCGTACAATTCCATCCCGAATCGATCCTGACCGCCGACGGTCGCCGACTGCTCGAGAACTTCGTCCGAGGGG
>Ga0299913_10001566_pt1 | contig 17110 bp, 20 predicted proteins | sample RVTome_9_FD_201360 | JGI IMG/M metagenome (GOLD analysis project Ga0299913, IMG submission 201360) | Soil microbial communities from uranium-contaminated site in the Upper Colorado River Basin, Wyoming, United States - RVT155D38 (version 2) ... | reverse complement strand
TACCGCAAGCAGGTCCGGCGCTGGCTCTGACGGGTCGGTTCCCGCGCCTGCATCCCGCGGGGAGCGGCACTTCGCCGGCGCCGCGAAGCCGCGCGCCGGGACAAGAATCAGCGAGAGAGAGAGAGAACGAATCCAGCCGGCGGAGCGCCGCGCCACCGGTGACTTTTTGCGTTTGTGCGGCTATAGCGTGCACTAACGCGAAAAGTCGGGGGGAACGCCCGGTTCTCCGCCCGCCTCACTCACGACGAGCTGATCCGCCACTACGGACGCTACGGCGACGGAGGGTGCGCGGCCTCGCCCTCCTCCGACGGCTCGGCGTGCTCGGGCAGCGCCTCCAGCTCGTCGACGTCGATCGCCAGGCAGATGCGGCAGAAGTCCTCGCCGAAGGGCGTCAGGTGGATGCTCCGACGGACGATCTTCGCCATCCGCACCGACTTCGTCGCCTCCAGCATCTCCGGCTGGGCCTCGAGCACCTGGTAGCGCACCGGGTCGCGGAGGGTCTCGCGCGAGAACCAGATCATCCCGAGCCGGTAGAGGTTGTTGAGGTACTGGGGGACGCGGGCGGGGTAGCGGCACCCGGCGCGGGCGCCGATCATCGAGAAGCCCTGCGCGATCAGGCGCGAGTTGAGCAGGGCAAGCGGTCCTCCGGTGCGGACGTCGATGCTGGGCTGCGGCCCGTCCAGCATGAACAGGCGCAGGATCCTGGCCTCGTCCGGGGCGAGGTCGCCGAGGATGCGCTCGTAGGCGGGATGGGCGGTCTCGACGTAGTTGACGTCGCGCGACTTGCGCATCACCTCCGCTCCCATCACCCGAAGCTCGGCCCACTCCTGGGTCGAGTCCGAGCCGGTGTCCGCAGCCCCGGCTTGACGGTGCCGGCTGCCCTGTCCGGTCACCTCCCGCGCGTATTCGCCGACTGCCTCGCGGACGTCGTCCGCCAGCTCGCCCGCCCGCTCGGGCCGGGCCGCCACGCCCAGCAGGCGTCTCCCCGCCCGCACGTAGCCGTGCGCCGCCCACTCGGCTGTGTGCCACGCGGCTGAGGCGGCCAGCCGTGCCACGCCCGGAAGGTCGTCGATGGTCTCGCGCTCGCCGGCGCCGCGCTCGTTCCCGGCTTGCTCGAGCGGATCGTCGTCAGGCTCGCTCATCCGCCGCTGACCCCGAAGATCCACAGATGCAGGAAACCGCCGGCGAGGCCCATGATCGCCCCGTGCGCGTACAGCATCCACTCGTCCTCCTTGATTGCCGAGCGCATCATCTCGACGAAGTCGCCGGGCGGCAGTTCCTTGGTGCGCTTGGCGACGAGGGTGAAGATCTTCTCGCTCTGCTTCTCCGAGAAGTCCGGGTCGCGCAGCGGTGTCATCGTGTGATCGGCGGCCTGCTGGGCAACCGACTCGCGGATGGTGTCGTACTCGCGGGTGCCCACGGCCACCCGAACGGCCGCCCGCGCCGGGCCCGCGGCGCGGTCGATCGCGGGCCCGAGCGCCTCCTCGAGCATCTGCCGGGTACGGTCGCCGCGCGGTCCGTCGAGCAGGAAGCTGCCGATGTTCTCGAGCGTAACCACGTCGTCGGCGATGATCCGCGCGTAGACGTCGGCGGCCTCGTCCTGGCGGCGCAGGAACAGGCCGTGGAGCTTGAACGGGCCGACCCGCCTCGGCTCGGTTGGCTCGAAGATGAGCTGCATGCCCAATAGGTTCGTGGTCCAGCCGACGATCACGCCCAGGATCGGCAGCAGCCACCACACGTGGAACGCGTGGTCCAGGACCGCGACCGGGATCCCCAGCAGGAACCCGAAGATGAAGCCGAACCCGATCATCAGGTTCAGCTCCCTCTGGCCGAAGTCCCGGAAGATGCGGTTGACGAGGGCCGGGGTGCGCTGGAACTGGTCGATGACCATGATCTTCGGGTCGAGGAGCTGATCGATGTGGACCCCGATCTCGTCGGTGATCTCCTTGACGATGTCGGGCAGCTGCTGCTGGACCCGCTCGTAGACCGCCTCCTTGGCCCGGGGCGGCACGTTGGACCACATCCCCGGATGCTCGCGCTGCATCGTCTCGTCGACGATCTGCGGTATCTCAGGCGAGAAGATCCTGACGATGTGCTCGGCCAGCTTGTCCGGCTCGAGCTGCTGGTAGAACTCGGCGGGCGTCCCGAGCTTCGCGATCGCCTTGTCGACGGCGATCGAGCCCATCTTCGCGGCCCGGGCGGGGACGATCCCCTGCCAGCCGACGCCCCCCTGCATGATCCCCGGGACCTCCTGGAGGCGGTGTGGCAGCAGGGTGGAGAGCTCGCGCAGCCCCGGGATCCGGAACCCGTGGAAGGTCACCGGGTTGAACAGCATCCAGACCCCGCTCCAGTTGATCAGCCACCCGATCACCCCCGTGAACACGGGGATGGTCGCGATGTGGATCCAGTCGTCGGTGGTCAGCGCAACAAGCACGGTGCCCTCGTCCCGCGGCGCGCCGGGCGCCGCGGGCGGAACATACCCGCATTGAGGTCGATTCGAGCCGGTATGAGAGGAGCCGCCAACATGTGTTCATGCGCATCGTCGTCCTCGGAGGGACTCGGTTCATCGGGCGTGCCCTCGTCGGCGAGCTTCACGCGTCGGGTCACGAGCTCCTCCTGGTTCATCGCGGCGTCCATGATGCCGGCGATCTCCCCGAAATCGAGCACCTCCACACGGATCGTCGTAACCTGGCCGCACACCGGGGGTCCATTGCGCGATTCCGCCCGGATGCCGCGATCGACATGTCGGCGATGGCAAAGGCCGACGCCGAAGCCGCGACGGCCGCCCTCGACGGCTCGGTATCGCTCCTCGTCGCCTCGAGCGCCGACGTCTACCGGGCGTGCACGGCAGTTCACGCCGGGACCGTCACGGACCCCGTCCCGTTGACCGAGGATGCTGCGCTTCGCAGCGAGCCGCCGCCCGATGCGGACGAGGTGCCGCCGGGCTGGGACTTCGATCCCGCGCGGTACGAGAAGCTCGACGTCGAGCGCATCTACCTCGAGCGCGGAGCGATCGTCTGCCGGTTGCCGATGGTCTACGGCGAGCACGACTACAAGCGCCGCGAGGAGTTCATCCTGCGGCGTGTACGCGCGGGCCGCACGCGCATCCCGGTCGGCGCCGGATCGTTTCGGTGGTCCCGCGGATACGCGCCGGAGATCGCCCGCGGTTTGCGGCTTGCGCTCGAGCGCGCCGACGCGGGCGATGCTTTCAACCTAGCCGAGCCGGAGGGCGCGCCCGTTGGCCAGTGGGTGGGGGCCATTCTCGAGGCCGCACGTCACGACGCCGCGCTGGTCCGCGTGGCGGACGAGCACGTTCCCGAGGATCTCGGGCTGACCACGACGATTCCCCAGGACTGGTGGGTGGACTCGACGAAGGCCCGGGAGCAGCTCGGCTGGACCCACGCGCCATGGCGGCCGTGCGTCGCACGGTCGGTCGCCTGGCATCTCGAGAACCCGCCGGCGGGCGGCACCGAGGACTTCGGCGCCGACGATGCCGCCCTGCACGCGGCACACGGAGGGGGCTGAGCCCTACAGCCCGTACGAGCGGCCGATCACGTCGAGCATGATCTCGTCGGTGCCGGCGCCGATCCGGTTGAGGCGGACGTCGCGGTAGGAGCGCTCGATCTCGTACTCCTTCATGTAGCCGTAGCCGCCGAGGATCTGCACGCACTCGTCGGCGACCTCGCAGCAGATGCGGGAGGTGTAGAGCTTCACCATCGAGATCTCGCGCACGGGGTACTCACCGTTGGCGTAGCGCCAGGCCGTGACGTAGTTGAACTGCTTCGCCGCCTCGATCTTCGTCGCCATCTCGGCGAACTTGTGGCGGATCGCCTGGAACTTGCCGATCGGGCGCCCGAAGGCCTCGCGCTCCTTCGCGTACTCCAGGGTGCGCTCGAACATGCGCTCGGCGCCCGCGACGGAGCCCGCGGCGGCGACCATCCGCTCCGACTGGAGCTCCCAGGAGATGTGGTAGAAGCCCTTGCCGACCTCGCCCAGCACCGCGTCGGCGGGAACCCGGACCTCGTTGAAGGCCAGCTCGCCGGTGTCGGAGGAGTGCATCCCCATCTTCTCGAGCTCGCGCGAGACCTCGAAGCCCTCGACGTGGCTGCCGGCGTCGTCCTTGAGGTCGACCATGAAGAGCGTGATCCCCTCGTGGCGGGCGTCCGGGTCGGTCTTCGCCACCAGGAGGATGAAGTCTGCGCGGGGCCCGTTGGTGATGAAGGTCTTCGAGCCGGTGATCACGTACTCGTTGCCGTCGCGGATCGCCTTGGTGCGGATCCCGGCCACGTCCGAGCCGGCGCCCGGCTCGGTGATCCCGAGGCAGCCGATCTTCTCCCCCTTGATCCCGGGCACCAGATAGCGCTGCTTCTGCTCTTCGGTACCGAGCATGTGGACCGGGGGCAGCACCATGTCGGTCTGGACCGCGAACCCCATGTTGGTCCCGCCCGACGCCGAGTAGCTCAGGCACTCGGCGCGAACCAGCGAGTAGAAGTAGTCGCCGCCCTGGCCGCCGTACTCCTCCGGAAAGCAGAGCCCCAGGTAGCCCAGCTCGCCCGCGCGGCGCATGATCTCGTCCGGCCACAGCGTCTCCTCCCACTCGTTGCGGTGGGGGTACATCTCGTTGCGCACCCACGAGCGCATCGACTCCCGCAGGTCCTCGTGCTCCCGGGTGAAGATCAGGTGCTTGCGGGAGCCCTCGTGCTCGGGCTTCAGCACCTTGCTGCCGTCGGTCGCGGTCGCTGTGGCCACTTCTCGCTCCTTGGTCTGTGCCTGGCGCGGCTCCGCGGAGCCGCCTTGCGCACGAAACACGCACGAAAACCGCACGGATCGCATGCGAAGTGTAGAGTATTACTTCCTACTTATGGCGTACGAGAAGATCAGCTACGGCGCCGGCTCCGACGGCGTCGCCACCGTCGCCCTCGACGACCCCGACACCCGCAACGCCCTCTCCGACGAGCTCCTGCTGGAGCTGCTCGACGCGCTGCGCTCGGCCCGCGACGACGAGGCCGTGCGCGTCGTCGTCCTCACCTCGACCCACGAGAAGGTGTTCTCCGCCGGCGGCAACCTCGCGGGGTTCGGCGCCGAGGCGCCGGCAGCGGTCAAGTACGAGGCCACGGGCCACTTCATCGACGTCTTCGAGGCGCTCGGAACGCTCGGGAAGCCGACGATCGTCGCCGCCAACGGCCACGTCCTCGCCGGCTCGCTGGGGATCGCGCTGGCCTGCGACCTGATCGTCGCCAAGGAAGGCGCCGGCTTCGGCACCCCCGAGATCAACGTCGGGCTGTTCCCGTTCATGATCATGGCGCTGATCTTCCGCAACGTCCCGCGCAAGAAGGCGATGGAGATGCTGCTCCTGGGCGAGCGGCTGACCGCGGAAGAGGCGCGGGAGGCCGGGATCGTCAACCGGGTCGTGCCGGCCGAGGAGCTCGACGGAGCCGTCGCCGACTGGGCCGCCAAGCTCGCCTCGAAGTCGCCGCTGGTGATGAAGCTGGGCAAGGACGCGGTCTGGCGGCAGATGGACATGCCGCTGATGGACGCCCTCGACTACCTGCGCTCGCAGCTGACGATCGAGCTTTCGACCGAGGACGCGGTCGAGGGCGTGATGGCGTTCTTCGAGAAGCGCGAGCCGGAATGGAAAGGGCGTTGAGATGACCGATCCTGAGCACGCCAGCACCGACCCCGCCGCCACCGAGCACACGGCCGACGCTCCCGAGGCGCCCGCCGAGCCCAGCCCGAAGGCGGACTCGGCGATGCAGGACTCGGTCCGCGACCTGCACGAGCGCCGCGAGCGGGCGAAGCTGGGCGGCGGCCCGGGGAAGATCGAGAAGCAGCATCAGCGCGGCAAGCTGACCGCGCGCGAGCGGATCGACCTGCTCTGCGACGAGGGCAGCTTCGTCGAGATGGGCATCCACGGCCGCCCGCACTTCTCGCAGCGGGCGATGGAGGGCAAGGAGGCGCCGGCCGACGGCGTCATCACCGGCTGGGGCGACGTCGACGGGCGCCGCGTCGCGATCGCCGCCTACGACTTCACGGTGATGGCGGGCTCGATGGGGATGACCGGCGAGCTTAAGGTCACGCGCCTGCGCGAGCTGGCGCTGAAGCAGCGGATGCCGCTGGTGTGGCTGCTCGACTCGGCCGGGGCGCGGATCCAGGAGGCGGCTGGCAGCCTGTTCGCCGGCTCCGGGCACCTGTTCCGCGAGGAGGTCGAGATGTCCGGGGTGGTGCCGCTGGTGGCGGCGATGCTCGGCCCCTGCGCCGCCGGCACCGCCTACATCCCCGGCCTCTCCGACTTCGTGCCGATGGTCGTGGGCCAGGGCGCGATGGCGCTCGCCGGCCCGCACCTGACCAAGGCCGTCACCGGCGAGGACATCTCGATGGAGGACCTCGGCGGGGCAAAGGTCCACTGTCGCAAGTCGGGCGTCGGCGACCTCGAGGTGAAGGACGACCCCGAGTGCATCGACGCGGTGAAGACGTATCTCTCCTTCTTCCCCTCGAACTGCGAGCAGCGGCCACCGATCCGTCCCAGCGACGATCCCGACGATCGCATGTCCGAGCGGCTGATGGAGATCGTCCCCGAGTCGAACCGCCAGCCCTACGACATGTACGAGGTGATCGCCGAGATCGTGGACGACGGCGAGCACTTCGACATCAAGCCCAGGTTCGCGAAGACGATCATCACCTGCCTCGCCCGCTTCGGCGGCCAGCCGGTGGGGATCGTCGCCAACCAGCCGAAGCAGCTCGGCGGCATCCTCGAGAACGACTCGGCCGACAAGGCGGCCCGGTTCGTCAACCTCTGCGACGCGTTCTCGATCCCGCTGGTCTTCCTCCAGGACGTGCCCGGGTTCATGGTCGGCTCCAAGGTCGAGCACGCCGGGATCATCCGCCACGGGGCGAAGATGCTCTACGCGATCTCGCGAGCGACGGTGCCGAAGGTGACGGTGGTGATCCGCAAGGCCTACGGCGCCGGCTACTACGTGATGAACGGCAAGGCCTACGAGCCCGACCAGATCTACGCCTGGCCCTCGGCCGAGATCTCGGTGATGGGCGCAGAAGGGGCGGTCAACATCATCGGCCGCTCGGCGATCGAGGCGTCCGACGACCCCGACGCCACGCGCGAGGCGATGCTCGAGGCAGTCCGCGAGCAGATCGACGTCTACATCGCAGCAGGCAACGCGATGATCGACGACGTGATCGACCCGCGCGAGACCCGGCCGCGGATCATCCAGGCGCTGCGGATGGCGAAGGACAAGCGGGTCGAGCGCCCGTGGCGAAAGCACGGGGTGATGCCCGTATGAGCCTCGCCGAGCGGCTCTCCGACGCGAGCTACCGCTTCTATCGCCTGATCCGCCACCCCCGGGCCTCGGAGCTCGCGGAGGGAGCGCCCGGCGCCGAGGGGTTCGACCACCTCGAGGGGCACAGGTACGGGCTTCTGATCACCTATCGGCGCAGCGGCGAGGGCGTCCCGACGCCGGTCTGGTTCGGGCTCCGCGACGGCAAGGTCTACGTGCACACCGAGCCGCGGACTGCGAAGGTGCGGCGCATCCGTGCGAACCCGAAGGTTCGCTTCGCCCCCTGCACGATGCGGGGGAAGCCGCGCGGTCCGGCGGCTGAGGGCCGGGCCCGCATCCTGCCCGCCGAGGAGGAGGTCAGCGCCGAGGCGGCGATCCAGGCCAACTACGGCCTCGGCCGGCGAGTCTACGAGCAGCCGCTCACTCGCACCAGCCTCGAGTGGGTGTACCTGGAGATCTCGCCGAGCGCCGCTCGCGCGCAGGATGCGAACGGCGAAACCAACGCGGCACCGGCTGGGGCAGGGGACCGATGATGAGCAGCTTCGAGGATCCGGTGATCATCTCGAACTCGATCTCGGGCGCGATCGCCAACCGCGACCAGTGCCCGGCGATCCCGTATACGCCCGACGAGTACGCGGCCGAGGCCCGCCGCGCCGTCGACGAGGGCGCCTCGCAGATCCACATCCACGCGCGCACGCCCGACGGGACGCCGAGCTACGAGATCGAGGACTTCCGGGCGATCACGCGGGCGATCCTCGACGAGGTCGGCGACGTGATCGTCAACTACTCCACCGGCGCGATCGGCGTGCCGATCGAAAAGCGCCTCGAGTACCTGCGCGAGCTGACCCCCGACGTGGCGGCGCTCAACATGTCGTCGATGAACTACGCCAAGTACTCGCGCCGGCGCAAGGACTTCGTGTTCAAGGCGGTGTTCGAGAACTCGTTCGACACGATCATCGAGTTCCTGACCGCGATGCGCGAGCTGGGCGTGAAGCCCGAGCACGAGTGCTTCGACGCGGGGCACGTCGCCAACCTCGATCCGCTGATCGACATGGGGCTGGTCACCGAGCCGCACCAGATCTCGCTGGTGATGGGGGTGAACGGCGGCATCCGGCCGACCTCGCGCAACGTCGGGGTGATGGCGGAGCAGATCCCCGGCGGCCCCGACGCCGGGGCGAACTGGCAGGTGATCGGGATCTCCCGCGACCAGTGGCGGCTGCTGGCGACCTCGCTGACGCTGGGCGGCAACGTCCGAGCGGGGCTCGAGGACAACCTCTACCTGCCGAACGGCGAGATGGCCCGCTCGAACGGCGAGCTGATCGCGAAGGCCAGGCAGATGGCCGAGGACGTCGGACGTCGGGCCGCGAGCGTGGCGGAAGCGCGAGAGATGCTCGGCCTCGCTGAGAAGTCCCAGGCCCTGACGGCCGGCGCGACCGCATGACCGGCTCGCTGGAGGGCGTTCGCGTCCTCGATCTCTCCCGCCTGCTCCCGGGCGGGTTCTGCTCGCTGCTCCTGGCCGACGCGGGCGCCGACGTGATCAAGGTCGAGGACACCGGCATGGGCGACTACGTGCGCTGGGCGCCGCCCTACTACGGCGACGACTCGCACCAGGCCCTGGGCACGCGCTCCTCGCTGTACCTGGCGCTCAACCGGGGCAAGCGCTCGATCCGCCTCGACCTCAAGGCGGACGCCGGCCGCGACGCGTTCCTGCGCCTCGCCCGCGACGCCGACGTGGTGCTGGAGAGCTTCCGCCCTGGGGTGCTCGACAAGCTCGGCGTCGGTTACGGGGCGCTTCGCGAGGAGAACCCGGGCATCGTCGTCTGCGCGATCTCGGGCTACGGGGCGACCGGCCCCAACACCGCTCGCGCCGGGCACGACACCAATTACCTGGCGCTCGGCGGCCTGCTCGGGCTGACCGGCGCCAAGGACGGCCCCCCGGAACAGGCGGCCGGCCAGATCGCCGATCTCGGCGGGGGCGCGCTGATGGCCACGTTCGGGATCCTCGCGGCGCTGTGGCGTCGCGAGCGCACTGGCGAGGGGCAGTTCGTCGATGTCTCGATGACCGATGGAGCGCTGAGCTGGCTGGCGATGGTCGCGGGGCAGTACCTATGCGACGGCGAGGTGCCGCAACGGGGGACGGGAATGCTGAACGGCGGCGTCGCCTGCTACCTCCCCTACGAGTGCGCCGACGGCTGGATCTCGTGCGGCGCGCTCGAGCCGAAGTTCTGGCGGGCGTTCTGCGCGGGCGCCGAGCGGCCGGACCTGCTCGAGCACCAGTTCGCGGCGCCCGGCTCGGAGGGCCACGCGAAGGTCGCCGGGGTCTTCCGATCGAGGACGAAGGCCGAGTGGGCGGCGTTCAACGACGAGCATGACTGCTGCATCGAGCCCGTGCTCGACCTCGACGAGGCCCTCGGCTCCGAGCTGGTGCGCGAGCGGGAGATGGTGGTCGAGCTTGAGCAGCCCGAGCTGGGGCGGGTGCGCCAGCTGGGGATGCCGGTGACGTTCTCGGCGACGCCCGGCGACCCGACGCGGCCGGCGCCGGCGCTGGGCGAGCACACCGAGGAGGTGCTGCGCGAGGCCGGGCTGTCCGACGAGGAGGTCGGCGCGTTGTTCGAGCGCGGTGCTGCCGCCGGCCTCAACCAGCAGCGCGAGCAGGAGCCGTTCCTCTCATGAGCCCATGCGCTCATGAACGCGGCCCGGCCCGCGCCTGGGCGGCTGCAAGCCGTCGCCTGCCGTCGTCCCCGGTCAGGCGAATAGGCCACGGCTATTCGCCCTCCCTGCGTCCTCGCCAGTCTCGGCTTTCGCTCGCCCAGCCACGACCCGGACCACGATCATGAGCGCGCCGGCGAAGGAGCTGCTGAAGATCTCCGAGCTGGCCGAGCGCTCCGAGGTGCCGGTGGCCACGATTCGCCACTACCTCCGCGAGGGGCTGCTGCCCGAGCCGGTCAAGACGTCGCGCAACATGGCCTACTACCCGCCGGAGTTCGTCGAGCGGATCCGCCTGATCAAGCAGCTCCAGGAGGAGCGGTTCATGCCGCTGCGCGTGATCCGCGATCTGCTCGAGCGCGAGCAGTCCGACCCCGAGCGGCTGCGGGCGATGATCGAGCTGGAGGACCGGATCCTCAACCGGGCCCTCGCGGATGAGGGCGAGCGGATCCCCGCCGCCCAGGCGCGCGAACGCTACGACGTGCCCGAAGAGGTGCTCGACCGCCTGGCCGAGCTGGAAGTGCTGACGCCCGACGCCGACGGCTACTCACCCTCGGACATGCGGGTGATCGAGGCGATCAGCCGCTTTCGTGCCGGCGGCTACGACGAGAGCCTGGGCTTCACCGTCTACGACACCCTGCGCTACAAGCGTGCGCTCGAGCCGCTTGTCGAGGAGGAGCTTCGCGTGCTGCGTGAGCGCCTGCCCGGCGAGGTCGATCCCGAGCGTGCGCTGGAGATCATCGAGGCGGGCCTCGGCCCCCTCAACGACCTGATCGCCGCCCTGCACACGAAGCTGATGGTCGCGTCGCTCGGGGGCGAGCGCCCGTAGCAGGCACGTGGGCGCCGCGGGTGCCGGCTACGGCCAGGAGCCTGTGGGGGCGTCGGCGGGAAGGTGGTCGGCGATGGTCTCGTCCAGCAGGGCGAGAACCGGGCGAAGGCGCTCGTGGACGCTGCCGTGCTCCCCGCTGATGATGTTGTCGAACCTGATCGTGTGATCGCCGCGCGTGAGCGTCGAGGACACGCAGTCGGCGCACCCGCTGGGCTCCGGGCTCTCCAGCTCCTCGAACCCGGCCCGGTCGAACGCTTCGTCAAACCGCCGGAGGCGGGCTCGGGAGAGCGTGAAGCGCTCCCGGGGCGCCCGGTCGTCGCCGGTGGGGGGGTTGGTCGTGAGGGTGGCCGTGCCGGCGGGCCCGATCACCAGCAGGCTGCGACCACCGGTCTGGCCGCCGGCGTGCGAGTAGGTGATCCGCTGGGGCCCGCGGCCGTCGACGATCTCGACCAGCGAGTCGCGTACCGGCCGCAACTCCTCGGGGAGGCTGGCGTCGTTGCCGCGCACGGTGTGCTCGCCGCGCGTGATCTCGTAGGTGAAGCAGTCGGGGCAGTTCGGGGCATCGGCCGGGCTCTCGATCTGGACGAAACCCGCGGCGTCGAACCGCTCGTTCAGCTGCTCCAGCTCGGGTCCGGAGACCTCGAAGCGCTCGACACCGGTCTCGCCGCCGACCATGCTCCGAAGCGTCGCGGCGCCGTCCGGCTCGATCTCCAGGCGGTCGGAGAGCCCGGCGATGCCGCCGACCCTGGAGAAGGCGATGGCCTGCGGCGGGCCGCCGTCGGCACCGTCGTCGTCTCCGCACCCGCCGAGGGCGCCGGCGGCCACCGCCGCGCAGATCGCGATCAGGGATCTCATGCCCTGAACTACGACCGTATCCGGTTTTCGTCACGGTCGGGCCGGCGGCCAGCCCGGCCCGGGCCTGCGTCAGTCGCGCACGCTGAAGCGGATCTGCTCGCCGGAGAAGTCCGCGTCGAGGGTCTTGTCGTCCAGGGCCGGGGCGACCTCGGGGTCGAGGTAGACCGGAGCGTCCGGCACCTGCTGGTCGGTCTCGGGCGGGTTCTCCACCACGCTTAGCTGCAGCTCGCCGGATGCATCACCGCCATCGGCGGCCCGGGCGATTCGGACCCCGGCCTGGTCGGGCGATGGCGTTTGGGCTACCAGCGCGCCTACGGCCTCGGCTGCGGTGGGGGTGACGCTGAGCATTGGATCCCTTCGATCGCTTGCGTTGTAGTCCTCAGGGCCTTCCCGCGAGCGGGATCTCGAAACATGAATCGGGCGATCCCGTCCTCATCCGGGAGCATGCGCGCCTGCTCGCGCCTACGATCTGCCGGTGGACGAGCAGCGCGCACCCCTGCTGGCGCTGGGACTGGGCTTGGGCTTCGCGATCGCCGGCCTGCTCCTCGCCGCAGCGACGGGCGAGCCCTATCTCGACACGGACTCGGTCAATCCATGGGTCGTCGTCTTCGCCGCGGGCCTGGGGGCCGCGCTGTTCGCCACCCCGTTCGCGATCGAGCGCCGGATGCGCTCCCGGATCGCCGAGAGCGACCGCCGGTGGGAGCGCGCGCTTCTGGCCTGGGGCGCGGTGTCGGTGGGCGTGCTCGTCGCCGGGTTCCTGCTGGGGGTCGCCGGGGACTGGGCCTCCGGCAGCTCGCTCGCCGGCGCGGCCGGTGTGCTGATCACGATCGAGGCCGTGCTCGTCCTGGGCACGATGGCCGTGTGGCTGCTCTCAGGCTGACCGCATCTCGGCGAGGCCCTGCTCGCGTGAGCGAACCGGTCCGTAGCCAAGCTCCGAGCGCGCCTTCGAGTCGTCGAGCGTGCACTCCTTGGTCGCCGCCCACAGGGCGAAACGTGTGAGCGGGGGCGAGCCGCGCAGCGGCAACAGCCGCCAGGCCAGCTCGCCTCCGCGGGCCAGGCCCGAGGCCACCCAGCCGGGGACGTTTCGGTCCGGGGCCTCGATCCCGCGGGTGCGAAGCAGCTCCGAGATGAACTCGCGGAAGACGACCGGCTCGCCGTCGGTGACGAAGTAGGCCTCGCCGCCCCGGCCGCGCTCGGCGGCGCGGATGAGGCCCTCGACGACGTTGTCGACGTGGGTGATCGAGGTGCGGTGGGCGCCACCGCCCACCCAGGCGAACTTCCCGTCCTCGACTGCCGCTGCGATCTCCGGCAGGAGCGTCGTGTCGCCCGCGCCCCACACGAATCGGGGGCGCACCACCACCGTCTCGATCCCGTCGCCGCTCGCCGCGAGCACGAGCGCCTCCGCCTCCGCCTTCGTCGCGGAGTACAGGGCGGGCGAGTCGGGGCGAAGTGGCTCGGACTCGTCGGCGTCGTGGAGCGCCTGACCGGCGAGGATCGCCGCCTCGGTGCCGCAGTGGACGAAGCGGCCGACGCCCGCCCGGCGACTGGCCTCAAGCGCGTTGCGCGTCCCCGCCACGTTGCCGCGCTCGAACTCCTCGCGCGTTCCCCACTCGGCCACGTGCGCCGCGAGGTGAAAGGCGACGTCGCATCCCGCGGCCCCGGTCGCCATCGCCGCCCTGTCGCCGAGGTCGCCGCGGACGGGCTCGGCGCCCAGATCCGCGAGCTTCCTCGCCGACGCCTCCGACCGCGCGAGCGCCCGCGCCGCGGCGCCCTCGTCGCGCAGACGGCCAAGCAACCGACCACCGATGAAGCCCGATCCGCCGGTGACGAAAGCCCGCTCGAAGCCAAGCGCCATGGGGCGGAGGCTATCTTCCGGCCGGGGTATCCTCCTAGATTGACCCGTCAATCAACGGCGGTCGCCGGGGGCAGAGCCCCGGCGGTCGCGCCGGGATCGCGTCATGCGCGTCGCAGCCGTACAGCTCAACTCAACCGCCGACAAGGACCGCAACCTCGCGATCGCCGAGCGCCTGGTTCGCGCGGTGGCCTCCGACGGGGCGGACCTCGTCGCCCTTCCCGAGAAGTGGAACCTGCTGGGTGCGCCCGACGAGCTGCGGGCCGGGGCCGAGTCGCTGGACGGCGAGACCCTCGACGCGGCCGCATCGTGGGCGCGGAGCCTGGGAATCGCCATCCTCGCGGGCTCGATCACCGAGCGCCCGGCCGACGGCGATCGCCTCTTCAACACCTCGGTGCTGATCGACCCCGCGGGCGAGCCGATCGCGGCCTACCGCAAGATCCATATGTTCGATGTCGACGTGGGCGGGGTGGCCTACCGCGAGTCGGAGGTCGAGCGCCCCGGCGAGGAGATCGTGACCGCTTCCCTCGAGGCCCGCGGCGAGGAGGTCGAGGTGGGCCTCACCGTCTGCTACGACCTGCGTTTTCCCGAGCTGTACCGGATCCTCGCCCTGCGGGGCGCCCGTCTTCTCTGCGTGCCCTCCGCGTTCACCGCGACCACCGGGCGCGCGCACTGGGAGCCCCTGCTTCGCGCCCGCGCGATCGAGAACCAGGCGTTCGTCCTCGCCCCGGGCCAGTTCGGGGCGGCGCCGCCGCGCTACGAGTCGTGGGGGCACTCGATGATCGTCGACCCCTGGGGTCGGATCCTCGCCGAGGCTCCCGAGGGGGAGGGCTTCGTCTGCGGCGACCTCGACCTCCGGGAGCAGGAACGCATCCGCGCCGAGCTGCCCGCGCTCGCGAACCGTCGCCCCCAGGCCTACCGCTGGCCCGAGCGGATCGGGGCACCGGGCTGATGGCCAAGGCGCCGCCCGTCGACCGCCGCCGGCAGATCCTCGACGCGGGCATCCGCGTGTTCGCCCGCCAGGGCTTCCACTCCTGCCGCGTCTCGGACATCGCCGACGAGGCCGGCGTCGCCTACGGGCTCGTCTATCACTACTTCAAGTCCAAGGACCAGGTCATGAACGAGTTGTTCAGCGAGCGCTGGTCGCTGCTCCTGGCGGCGATCGACGAGGTCGACGCCAAGCCGGTGCCGGGGCGCGAGAAGCTCGACGCGGTGGCCCGGTTCATCATCGACTCCTACCGCCACGACCCGGAGCTGATGAAGGTGATCATCGTCGAGGTCACCCGGGCAGCCAACTCGTTCGGGCGCACCCACCTGCCCGAGATCCGCCGCGCCTACGAGTCGATCGCGAAGATCGTGGCCGACGCCCAGGCCTCGGGCGAGTTCCGCTCCGACATCGACCCGCTGGTCGCCTCGATGTGGTTCTACGGCGCGATCGAGCAGCTGCTCTCCGGTTGGGTCTTCGAGCTGATCCCCGCCGGTGAGGGCGACTTCGACCGGGCCCGCGAGATGGTTGTCGAGGCGATCTGCGGCGGGCTCGAGCAGGCCCCGCGAGCCTCCTAGGAGCGCCAGATGGTTTACTGCCCCTGGCGAGCCGGGTAGGCGCCGCGGGAGACCCGAAGGCGATTGGGGACGTAGGGCCACATGGAGAACGACATCGTGAGAAGACTGCTCTGGACGGGCCTGCTGGCCGCGACCGGGGCGCTCGCGAGCGTCGCCGCCCACCGCGTCTCCGCCGCCATCTGGGTGCGCATCTTCAACGAGGAGCCGCCCGAGTGAGCCCAAACGGGGGCACGGGGGCACCGCCAGAGCGGCCCCACACCGAGCGCCCGCCCGAGGACCGGTCGGTCGGCGAGCTGGTGTTCGACGTCTCCGAGCGCGTCACCCTCCTCGTTCGCGAGGAGATCGAGCTGGCCAAGGCCGAGATCTCGGAGAAGGTCAGCGCCTTGCTCCGGGGCGGCGCCGTCGGCATCGCCGCCGGCGTCTTCGCGCTGATGGGCCTGGCGATGCTGATGCACGCCTTCGCCTGGCTCATCAACGAGCTCTTCTTCGAGGACGAGATCTGGGTGGGCTTCGCGATCGAGGCGCTGTTCTGGTTCGTCGTCGCCGGCGTCGCCGGGCTGCTTGCCTACCGCTCGTTCCAGAAGGGCTCACCGCCGACGCCGGATCTGGCGATCGAGGAGGCCAGGCGCGTGCGCCAGACGCTCGAGGGCGAGACCACCCCCTCGGAGAGGCAGCCGTGAGCGACGGAGGCGAGCTCTACGTGAGCGGCGCCGGCGAGCCGGTGGCGCGCCGTGCTGGCGGCGCACCGGGGCGCACGTCGGACGAGATCCGGCGCAACATCGAGGCGCAGCGCCAGCAGCTCGGTCGCTCAGTCGAGGCGCTGCGCGGCCGTGTGACCGAGCTGACGGACTGGCGGCGCCAGGTCCGCGAGCACCGCCAGGAGCTGATCGTCGGCGCCGCGATCGTCGGCTTCGCCGTCGGCGGGCTGCTCGCCATGCGCCGCCGGCGCTAGAAGAGCTCGCTCTTCACTCCGCCGAACCCGAGCAGGCCGGGCCCGACGTGGGCGCCGATCACCGGGCCGATCTCGGATACGAAGACGGGCTCCGAGCCGAACACCTCGCGGCAGCGTTCGACCAGCTCTCGTGCGGTCTCCGGGTCGTGGATGTGCTGCACCACCCACTTGTCGGCGCCCGCCTCCTTGCGATCCCTGGCGAAGTCCACGAGCCGCTCCATCGCCCGGCGGCGGGTACGTACCCGCTCGACGGGGGTGATCTCCTCCTCCAGGGTGAGGATCGGCTTGATCTGAAGCGCCGAGCCCAGCAGCGCCTGCGCCGCTCCGATGCGACCGCCCTTCCGCAGGTACTCGAGCGTGTCGATCGCGAACCACATCCGAAGCGAAGCTCTCACATCGCGGGCGGCCTCGAGTGCCTCCGGGCCGCTGGCCCCGTCCGCCGAGGCGCGCGCGGCGGCCATCGCCATCAGGCCCTGGCCTCCGCACGCCGAGCGGCTGTCCTCGACCTGGATGCGCTCGCCGCCCTTGCCCTCGTCGATCAGGCGCTGGCGCGCCTGGAGCGCGGACTCGCAGGTGCCCGAGATCGCGGCCGAGAGGTGGACCGAGACGATCTCCGACCCCGCATCCAGGAGGGGCTCGTAGACCTCGGTGAAGTCCCCAACCGAGGGCTGGGAGGTGGTCGCACCCTGCTCGGAGCGGCGCAGCCGCTCGAAGAAGTCGTCGTACTCGCCGGCGGCGATCTCGCTCTCCGGTCGCTGATCGCCGTCGAGCGTGACGTACAGGCTCACCCGGTGGATGCCGTGCTCCGCCACCACCTCATCGGGCAGGTACGCCGTCGTGTCGGTGACGACGGCGGTGGGGGCGTCCGGGCTCACCGTTCCCCTTGTAACACAACCGCTGCCGGGTCAAGCGCCCGCCTCTGGTTCCGTACGCTGCCGGGATGGCCCGTGACGAGCTGGTCCTCTTCCGCTGCCCGACCCGCACCAACGTGCTCTGCCCGTGCGGCGCGGTCGAGCGGAAGCTGCGAAAGCTCGGCCTCGAGCACGCCACGGAGCGGGTCCCCT
>Ga0299913_10001565_pt1 | contig 17116 bp, 16 predicted proteins | sample RVTome_9_FD_201360 | JGI IMG/M metagenome (GOLD analysis project Ga0299913, IMG submission 201360) | Soil microbial communities from uranium-contaminated site in the Upper Colorado River Basin, Wyoming, United States - RVT155D38 (version 2) ... | reverse complement strand
CCGGCGACCACCAGCCATGTCGCATTGATCCCGATACGGATCGTGCGAAGCAGGAAGTCGACGTAGTGCTGCTCCTTCTGGGCCACGCGATCATTGTGAGGCCCGAACGGGCAACGTTCAACGCCGTCGACTGCCCTTCCTCTCTAGTCCTAAAGGACTAGTCACCTCGTGCCGATGGACGTACCAGATAGTGCTCCACGAACAGGCAAACCTGCGGCGACGCAGGGACGCAAAGCCAGGGACCTCGCCCAGCGAGGCAGCCCAGCTGCCGAAAGGAGAACCATATGAAGAATCTCAAGTCGATCGCGGGCGCGGTCGCCTTCATGGTCCTGTGGGCGGGAGCCGCGATCGCCATGCCCACCACTTTCTTCGCAGAGGACGAGTCCCCGTCCACCGTTGCGGATCTGGTCGCCGAGGAAGAGCTCGACGACGACCAAGGCGAGACCGAAGAGGTCGAAGTGCCCGATGAGAACGAGGACGGCGATGTGGGCGACGCCGAGCATCCCGAGAACCACGGGAAGGCCGTGTCCACGGCCGCTCACTGTGACCTCAAGGGACGAGCGAAGGGCGCGCTGGTGAGCTCGGTTGCTCGGGACAAGAGCGCAACGGCAGAGAGCGCGCAGGCCGCTTGCGACGCCGCCGTGGCCGAGGCCGAGAGCGCGACTCCCTCCGCGACCGGGAAGCCGTCGAAGCCCGCAAAGGCCCCCTCGGGATCCGATCGCGGCCCCAAGGAGAAAGCCCCGAAACCATCCGAGGGTGAGACGGTCCCGACCGACCACCCGTCCTCGGAGCTCGAGGACACAGCTGTGGAGTCGGGGCCACCGGCCGACTCCGGCTCATCGTCCAACAAGGGTGGGAGCAAGAAGCCCTAGATCCGACGAATGCACGATCTAAGGAGGCTCGGACGCCGCGTCCGAGCCTCCCGTTTGCGTGCGCGATCCGACCGGTCTGCGATCCGCAGTTCGATTACTCTTTCCCCGCGGCTGGGGGGCCGGAAGAGGTGAAGCTGCGGAGAGGAGGATCCGTGGGGGTCATCGAGGCAGGACCTGCCGAGGACAAAGCCGCGGCCGGACCATCCGGTCTTCGCCGCGAGTGGCGGTTCTTCCGGTCGCAGACGAATGCAATGGTCATCGCCGGCGCGCTCGCGGTCGCGCTCGCCGTCCGCATCCCTTTGGGGGGCTGGCGATGGTGGGACCTCGCCGTCGTAGGCGGTTTCATCGCTCTTCAACCGTTCATCGAGTGGATGATCCACGTGTTCATCCTGCACTGGAGGCCGAAGGAGCTGTTCGGGCGCAAGATCGACCCGCTCGTGTCACGCAAGCATCGTGCTCACCACAAGGACCCGCGCAAGACGGAGTGGATCTTCATCCCGTTTCCCGTGCTGGTGCAGCTGATCCCGATCAGTGTCGTTCTGTACCTCCTGATCATGCCCACCGTCCGGCTCGCCCTCACGACGATGGTCACCGGGCTCTCGATCCTGTTCGTATACGAGTGGACCCACTACTTGATCCATTCGCGTTATAAGCCTCGATCGGCCCTGTATCGCTACGTATGGCGGGCGCACCGGCTGCATCACTTCAAGAACGAGAAGTACTGGTTCGGAGTGACGATGCACGCCGGCGACCACGTCCTCGGTACCTTCCCGGACAAGGACGCGGTCGAGACCTCTTCCACGTGCAAGACCCTGGGGATCGCCGAACAGGTGTGACGCGCCCCGCTCCCTCTGATCGGCGGCCGTCCTAGATGAGGCAGGGTGGCGCCATGCGCACCGCTGTGGTCGGTCACGTCGAATGGGTGACGTTCATGCAGGTTCCCGGCGTGCCGGCTCCGGGCGACATCGTCCACGCGACCGATTGGTGGGAGACCCCCGGCGGCGGGGGGGCGGGGGCGGCCGTCCAGCTGACGAAGCTGGCCGGGACGTGCGACTTCTTCACCGCTCTAGGAGACGACGAGTTGGGCCATCGCACAAAGGCCGAGCTCGAGGCGCTCGGCGTCACGGTGCACGCTGTGTTCAGGCCGGAGGCTACGCGCCGAGCGATCACGCACGTCGATGCCACCGGCGAGCGAACGATCACGGTTCTGGGTGCGCGGCTGGCACCCGAGGCGTCCGAGGCGCTTGATTGGGAGATCCTGTCGGAGACCGACGCCGTTTACGTGACCGCGTCGGACCCCGAAGCGCTTCGGTCGGCACGCCGCGCTCGCGTGGTCGTTGCGACGTCTCGCGTCCTCGAACTGTTGCGTACCACGGCGGTGCGCCTGGACGCAGTGGTCGGCAGTCTGAACGACGCCTCGGAGGTCTACCCGCCGGGGGCGCTGGATCCGCCCCCCGGCCTGGTGGTTCGCACCGATGGAGAGAGAGGTGGAACCTTCGAAACCGACATCGGGGACAAAGGCGACTACCAGTCACCGGCCCCTGACGGGCCGGTCGTCGATCGCTACGGTGCCGGGGACAGCTTCGCGGCGGGATTGACTTATGGACTCGGCGCGGGGATGTCCCCACGTGCCGCGCTGAGGCTCGCGGCACGGTGCGGCGCGGCCGTCGTGACCGGGCGCGGTCCTTTTTCAGGCCAATTGCGTCTTTGAGGTTCCATAGCACGCGACCTCCGTGTTACATCTGTGTCTGGTGCTCATGTAGGGTCGGGCAGCACTCGAGCAAGGGGGCTGAGTGGGGCAGATCGTCCTAGACAAAGTGACGAAGAGATACGCCTCCGGCCCTGCCGCGGTCAACGAACTCGATCTATCCATCCAAGACGGCGAGTTCATGGTGTTCGTCGGACCTTCCGGATGCGGCAAATCCACCGCTCTGAGGATGATCGCCGGACTGGAAGCCATCTCCGACGGCCAGATACGGATCGGCGACAAGGTCGTGAACGACATGCCCCCCAAGGATCGCGACATCGCGATGGTTTTCCAGAATTACGCTCTCTATCCGCACATGTCGGTGCGGGACAACATGGCCTTCGGCTTGAAGCTGGCGAAGGTAGACAAATCCGAGATGGACGAACGCGTGCGGAAAGCGGCGCGCATCCTCGGCCTCGAGGAGTTCCTGGACCGCAAGCCGCGTGCTCTCTCCGGCGGGCAGCGACAGCGCGTCGCGATGGGCCGAGCGATCGTGAGGGAGCCACAGGCTTTCCTGATGGACGAGCCTCTCTCGAACCTCGATGCGAAGCTGCGCGTTCAGATGCGGTCCGAGATCGCACGGATCCAGGCAGACCTCGATGTGACCACGATCTACGTCACGCACGATCAGGTCGAGGCGATGACGATGGGGGATCGGGTCGCCGTCCTGCGAAAGGGCATGTTGCAACAGGTGGGGTCTCCGAAGGAGCTGTTCGCCAAGCCCGTCAACCTCTTCGTGGCGGGGTTCATCGGAAGCCCGGCGATGAACTTCGTGTCGTCGCGGCTCGAGCGGAAAGATGGCGGAGCGGCTGTTTCGCTGGGGTCCCAGAGGGTCGAGATCTCGAATGAGACGGTGGGGGGGCGTTCGGAGCTCGAGCGCTTCTTCGACAAGGACGTCATCGTCGGCATCCGGCCCCAGGATTTCCAGGATGCACGCTTCGCGGCCGGGGGAGACGCGGCCCGGCTGAAGGCAACGGTCGATCTGGTGGAGGCCCTGGGTACTCAAACGCTCATCCATTTCGAGATCGATGCCCCTCCGGTGAATACCGAGGAGATGAAGGAGCTCGCGGAGGATGCCGGCGCGGGCGAGGGTGGCCTCGGGGGCGAGAGAGCGCAGTTCGTGGCCGAGGTCGATCCGAAGTCGCAGGTCTCGCGCGGCGAGCCGGTGGAGCTCACGATCGATTCAAGTCAGCTGCATTTCTTCGATCCTCAGACGGGGTCGGGTATCTACGGGAACAAGTAAGCCGCACCACCGATAGAAGGGGGCAGTTATGCACCACAAGAGGCGCCTATGGGCGCTGTTGTTCGCTCTGATGCTGGTACTCGCTGCGTGTGGCGGGGGAGAGGTCGACACCGGCGATGACGACGGTGGCGATGACGACGCGGGCCAGGCCTCCGGCCCGATCGATGTTGCGGCGGTGTGGACCGGCGGGGAACAAGAGAACTTCGAGGCCGTCCTCGATGCATTCACAGAGGAAACCGGCGTCGAGACGACCTACAGGCCTACCGGTGACGACGTCGGTGCCTTCCTCGGAACGCAGATCGAGGGCGGGAGCCCACCCGACGTGGCGATGCTCCCGCAGGCGGGTCTGCTTCGGGATCTGGCCGGTGAAGGCTCGCTAACGCCCGCCGGCGAGGACGTCCAAGCCGCGATGGCAGAGCATTTCTCGCCGGACTGGACGGAGCTCGGTTCGGTCGACGGCGAGCTCTACGGGGTCTACTTCAAGGCCGCCAACAAGTCGACCTGGTGGTACAACACCGCGGTCTTCGAGCAGGCCGGCGTCGAGCCTCCGACCACCTGGGACGAGATGCTGGAGGCCGCAGGTACGGTCAATGCCTCCGGGACTCCCTTCGTCTCCATCGGCGGCGGTGACGGATGGACCCTGACCGACTGGTTCGAGAACATCTACATCCAGACCGCCGGGCCGGAGATGTACGACCAGCTCGCGACCCACGAGATCCCCTGGACGGACGAGAGCGTGATCGAGGCTCTGGAGGTGTTCGCGCAGTTGGTCGGTGACGAGGCCAATATCGCCGGTGGGACCGCGGGTGCTCTGCAAACGGACTTCCCGACCTCGGTCCAGCAGGTCTTCGCGAACCCGCCGGAGGCTGCAACCGTGTACGAGGGCGACTTCGTGGCCGGAGTCATAACCGGCGAGACCAATGCAGCGGAAGGTGACTACGACTTCTTCAACTTCCCGCAGGTCGGTGACGCGGGCGCGGCCGTGGTCGGCGGCGGCGACGTTGCCGTAGCGCTGTCGGACGAGCCGGGTGCGCAGGAGCTCTTGGCCTTCCTAGCGACCCCCGAGGCCGCCGAGGTTTGGGCATCTGCGGGAGGGTTCACGTCTCCGAACCAATCGCTGGACACGTCGGTGTACCCGGACGATCTGACGAGGCGGTCGGCCGAAGCCGTGGCCGGAGCAGATACCTTCCGCTTCGATCTGTCGGACCTCCAGCCTGCGCAGTTCGGGGGCACGGTCGGCAAGGGTCTGTTCCTGAGGTTCCAGGACTTCCTGCAGAATCCCGACGATCCTCAAGCGGCTGCTCAGGCTCTCGAGAGGGACGCCAAGAGAGCTTTCTAGCGAGCGTCGGGGTAGACGACGATGGCAAGTACCGCCGCGGACGTCCGGCCGGGGGTCGGACCGCGGGCCAAGATGGAGATACAGCGACCTCCGGGTGCTGCGAAGAGGTGGCTCGCTCTTCTCTTCCTGTTGCCCGCGTTGTTCCTGTTGGGTGCCATCGTCGTCTATCCCACGATCGACACGATCGCGCAGAGCTTCCAGCACGACACCTCGCGAGCTTGGGTAGGTCTGGCCAACTACGAGCGCGCCGCTCAGGCCGACACGATCATCACGGCTCTGAAAAACAACGCGGTCTGGGTCCTCAGTGCGCCGGCGATCATCACGAGCCTGGGGCTGATGTTTGCGATCTTGACGGAGCGCGTTAAGTACTCCACCGCCATCAAGATCATCGTTTTCATGCCCATGGCCATTTCGTTCCTGGCGACCGGAGTGATCTGGCGCTTGATGTACGAACCATCCCCGAGCCAGGGACTGATCAACGCCGCGATCGCAAAGGTGGTCGACGTCACCGGAGGAGCCGGCGCATATCCGACGGCGACCGTCCTGCCGGATGGCGCTGCAACCCAGGAACCCTCGGGAGCGGTCACTCTGAACGAGCCGATCCAAGCCGGGGAAACGGCACTACTCGGCTTGACCGCGATCGGCGAGACGGACGTGCCCGAGGACGCCGTGCAAGCGTCCCAGCCGGAGGTCTCCGGCAACTCACTGGGGATCGTCGTGTGGCGTGACTTCAAGCCGGGCGGCGGTGAACCGGGCGTCGTCGAGGAAGGCGAGCTTGGTCTTCCGGGAGCGCAGGTCGAGGTGCTCGACTCATCCGGAGCTGTGGTCGCTTCCGGTACGACCGAGGCGGACGGTTCGGTCGTTCTCGACGACCTCGAGGGAGGGCCCTTCACGCCGCGTGTGGCGGCCGCGACCTTCTCCCAAGGCTTCACCGGGATCCGCTGGCTCGCCGCGGATCTCGTGACCCCGGCCATCATCGCCGCCTTCTGCTGGATGTGGGGCGGGTTCGCGCTCGTCGTCATCGGAGCTGGTTTGGCCGCGCTGCCGCGCGACGTGCTCGAAGCCGCGCGCGTCGATGGAGCGAACGAGTGGCAGACCTTCCGCTACGTCACGCTGCCGCTGCTGGGCCCGGTATTGGGGGTGGTGTTCGTGACGATGGTCATCAACGTGTTGAAGATCTTCGACATCATCTTCATGGCTCCCGGCGCGAGCCAGGACGAAGCTAACGTCATCGCGGTCGAGATGGTTCGCACCGCCTTCACCAGCAGGCAATACGGCGTAGGGAGTGTCATCGCCGTCCTTATCTTCGCCTTGGTGATCCCGATCATGTTCCTCAACATCCGGCGCTTCCGGAGACAGGAGACCTGATGGCGGCCGCCCCCGAGGACATGGTTCAGGGAAGGAAACCGGCCTGGCGTCGTGCTCTGACTCATGGCCCTCTCAACGTCTTTCTCATCTTGATGGCGCTGTTCTGGATGACCCCGACGTTCGGTCTGTTCATCACGAGCTTCAGGACGGCCGGTGACAGCGCAGAGTCGGGCTGGTGGACGGTGTTCAGCGAGCCTCGACAGATGACGTTGGAGCCCTACAAGGATCTGCTCAACAACGAGGGCCTGGTAACCGCGATCGTCAATACCGTCAAGATCACGGTTCCGTCCGCGATCCTGGTGGTGTTGGTGGCGGCGCTCGCCGCCTACGCCTTCGCATGGATCGACTTCAAGGGCCGCGAGCCTTTGTTCATTCTGGTGATCGCATTGCTGGTGGTCCCGCTTCAGATGGCATTGATCCCCATCGCCCGGCTGTTCGGCACCATCGGACTCTTCGGCACGGTGTGGGCCGCGATCGTCTTCCACATCGCGTTTGGCTTGCCTTTCGCCATCTTCTTGCTACGCAACTTCTTCATAGGGATCCCACACGAGCTGTTGGAAGCAGCGCGCATAGACGGCGCCTCGGAGTGGGCGATCTTCTCGAAGATCGTTCTACCGCTGGGCATGCCTGCGATCGCCTCACTGGGGATCTTTCAATTCCTATGGACCTGGAACGACCTGCTGGTGGGCCTGGTCTTCACCGATTCCAGCTCGGCCCCCATCACCGTCTTCATCCGCGACCAACTGAGGCAATTCGGATCGAACCTCGAGGTGATCGCGCCCGCCGCTTTCCTCTCGATGATCGTCCCCCTGATCGTCTTCTTCGCATTCCAGCGATACTTCGTCCAAGGTTTGCTGGCGGGTTCTATCAAGTGAGCCGACGCGCCGCGGCCGTCCTCGTTGTTGTTGTGCTCGCGACGGCATCCGGCGCGTTGTTGCTGAGCCGGCCCGCGGAGATCCGCGTGGGAGCCGAAGAGGACCTGCAGGCTGTCCTCGACCGCGCTTCCCCGGGAGCCGTCGTCGTGCTGGGCGAGGGGGAGCATCGTGGCCCGGTGACGATCGACCGGCGTCTCACGCTGCGAGCCGAACCAGGAGCGATCGTGGCCGCGTCCCCGGAGGAACCGGCGGTCGTGACGGTGCTGGCCGACGGAGCCTCAGTGGAGGGCATCACCACCTTCGGAGGCTCAAGCGGCGTGATCGTGAGAGAGGTCGACCGCGTGTTGCTGGATTCGGTCCAGGTGATGGCAGCGGATCTGCATGGGATCGAGGTGATCGATGCCTCCGCTCGCATAACGGGAGTGGAGGTCGCCGGCCTAAAGCACCCCTTGGCACAGGGGATAGAGGTTCGCAACGCCGACGGGCGCCCGGACTCGGTGATCGAAAACTCCACCGTGATCGGGGGGATGGAGGGGATTGTCTCGCACGTCGCGGAGCTGGTCATCCGCGACAACGTCGTGACGGATACGACCATGCGCGGCATCACCGTCACGGAGATGAGTGACGGTGTAGTCACCGACAACACGGTGGAACGCGCCATTGGGGCTGGGTTGTACTGCGGCGACATGTCCCGCTGCCAGTTCCAGAACAACGTGGCGACCGGGGTAGCTGCGAGTGACGACGGTCGCTCTACGGAGGGTTGGGGGTTGGTCGTGACCTATCACGCGGCCGCATCGACGGAGAACGACGTCCTGGAAGGCGCGGCCGGAGCCAAGATGGCCTCGATCGGGGGGAAGTTCACCCAACGGTCCCCGTTGGAGCCCGGCGACGGTTTGGGAGCTGCGCTACCCGCCGGGTTGGCTGTGGCTGCAGCGCTGGCGTTGCTGGGGTTGCTCTATGCAGCGGCCCGGCCGGCGGCGAGGTGGCTCGCTCGCGCGATGTCGCCCGCAGGGGATCGCCGAGGTCCCTCATGGCTCTTGTCGCTTGGGCTGGTCGGACTCGGTGTGCAGACCTTCCACATGATCGAGCACTCTCTGCAGCTCTATCGCGTCCGTGTTGACGGGATCCCCAGCCGGGGCGGCATCGTGGGGCCGCGGGTGGAGGCGGAATGGATCCACTTCATCTACAACGGCGCGGTCCTGGTGGGCTTCTTGCTCGTCGTCGCGGCGCGCAAAGCCGGGTGGCAGCCACCCGGGCGACAAGAGATCGGTGATCGCATCCTGCTTGCAGGTGTGTTGATCCAGGGCTATCACGTGGTCGAGCACTCGACGAAGCTGGCTCAGCACATCGCGTCCGGCGCGAAGGTGAATCACGGCATCCTCGGCGGCGAAGTGGACCTCGTCTTGCTGCACTTCTCGGTCAACCTCGCCGTCTATCTGGCCGCGGTCGGCGCTGCCGTCGCGTATGTCTGGGGTGTGCGGATGCGAAAGCGAGTGACGCAACGCGTCCTTGGCTACGGGTGATCAACGAAGCGGCGCGCGCCGTACTGGAGTCGAATGTCGTCTGTCATCTCGCAACGGTCGATGAAGACGGGAAGCCGCACGTGACGTTGGCCTGGACCGGGTTGGACGGTGACGAGATCGTGATGGCAACGATCCCCGATCAGCGCAAGCTTCGTAACATCCGCCGCGATCCACGCGTCACCTTGTCGTACGAGACCTCCAACACCAACGAGTGGGGGCTGCGTGAGTATCTGATCGTCTATGGCCGAGCCACCATCACTGAGGGCGGTGCCGCCGAACTACTGCAGGAGCTGGCTCACGCCTACCTGGGCCCGGAAGTCGTGTTCCCCGGACTCCCCGATCCGCCTCCGGGATTCATCACGCACATCGCGATCGATCGCATCGCCGGCGTTGGACCCTGGGCCTAGCTGGCTCCGCTCCGGGCCGCCGCCGACCCCGGCCCTCGGTCGAAACCGTTTTGACTCCCTCGGACCGGGGCACGGTCGTCGGCCCTCCGCTCCTGTAGACGTGAGACGAGCGGAGGCGGAGGGCCTTCGGATATCTAGCCTCTGCGGTAGAGGCGTGTGGTCAGGGGCGCGAACACTGCCGTCATGACCGCTGCTACCGCCAGGACGATGACGATGTCGCTTGCCTGGGCGTTTCCTCCCATCAACCCGCGCGAGGCGGTTGCCAGGGTTGAGATCGGGTTCACGTTGACAAAGCCCTCGAGGATCGGTGGCAGCGTGCTCGGGGGGACGAACACGTTGGACAGGAAGGTGACCGGGAAGATCCCCATGAAGCCGGCGTTCATCACCGCGTTGGGGGTGCGCAGGATCAGTCCTAGTGTCGTGAAGACCCACGAGAGCCCGAACGCGAAGACCACGACCAGACCGAGGGCCGCGACCGTGCCGGGGACACCGGCATCCGGGCGGAAGCCGAGGATCACGCCGACCAGGATGATCACGCTCCCGGCGATCACGTAGCGCACGCTGTCACCGAGCAGCGAGCCCACCAGGGGCGATGGCCTCCAGATGGGCAACGAGCGGAAGCGGTCGACCACTCCCTTGGTCAGGTCGGTGTTGAGGGCGACTCCCGAGTAGACGGTGGTGAACAGCACGGACATCACGAGGATCCCCGGCAGGAGGTAGTCGAGATAAGCACCCGTGGAGCCCGCTATCGCGCCGCCGAACAGGTAGGTGAACATCACGACGAACATCACGGGTGTGATGGTCACGTCGAGAAGTTGCTCGGGGACGTGCTTGACCTTCAGCATCCCGCGCCAGCCGAAGGTGAGGGCGGTCGACAACGCGTTCGCCCTGGGTGGGCGCGAGGTCGATGCGATCGCCTTGCGGACCGCGGCTTCGTCCGCAGTCTCAGCTGGGGCCTTTTTGGTCGTTCGCATCGCGCTCATACCGGTTGCCCCTCCTCGATCGGATCGGATTTCTCGGACGGGACCTCCTCGGCCGGATGGCCCGTCAAGGCGAGGAAAACCTCGTCGAGGCTCGGCTGGCTGAGTGAGAAGTCCGCGATCCGCACGCCGGACCGCGACAGCTGGGCGACCGCCTCGGCGGCCCGGTCGGTGTCGGGGCACGAGGCGGACAAAGCAGCGGGGTCCGGCTCGAGGGTGATATCGCCGAGCTCGCGATCCAGGATCTGCTGGGCTTGGGGACGCTGCGCGGGGTCCAGCAAGCGGACCCGCAGGGCCCCGGAGCCGATCGAAGCCTTGAGCTGACCCGGGGTCCCCTCGGCGATCACCTTGCCCTGGTCGATGACCGCGATCCCGTCGGCGAGCTGATCCGCCTCCTCGAGGTATTGGGTGCAGAGAAGGATCGTGGTACCTCCGGCGACCAGCGCCCGGATGATGCCCCAGACCTGGTTGCGCGAGCGTGGATCGAGGCCGCTCGTCGGTTCGTCCAGGAACATGAGCTCCGGGGTGACTACGATGCTCGCCGCTATGTCGAGCCGCCTGCGCATCCCACCGGAGTAGTTCTTGACCAGACGGTTCGCGGCCTCCGCGAGCCCGAATGCCTCCAGCAGCTCGTTCGCACGGGCTTTCGCGCTCGGACGCTTCAGTCCCAGCAAGCGGCCGATAAGGATCAGGTTCTCGCGACCGGTGAGGTCCTCGTCCACGGAGGCGAGCTGGCCCGTGAGGCTGACCGCGGCGCGGACGGCATCGCTCTCCTCCACGATGTCGTGTCCCAGGACCAGGGCGCTGCCCGCGTCTGGACGGATAAGGGTGGCCAGCATGCGGATGGTAGTGGTCTTTCCGGCGCCGTTCGGTCCGAGCATGCCGTAGACAGACCCCCTGCGCACGACCAGATCGACGCCGTCGACGGCGCGCGTTTCGCCGAAGCTCTTCATGAGGCCCGTGGCCTCGATCGCGAGAGAGTGCTCCGCTGTCATCCAGTTCCTCCAAGATCGATTTTCAACTTTCGATACAAAGACCGGGTCGGGCCTCCAAACTCATCGCGCTCCCGCGCTGAAACGGGCAGCGACAACATTCTGCAACGCGACGCTCCACAGGGTTGTTCCCGTCTGGGCAGGGGCGGGATCGGAGTGGGACAAATCCCCCCGACTAGACAAGGACGCCTGCGGCGCGAGCTTCGAGCGCCGCCCCGGCTAGGGCGTCAGCGTCACCGCGATCTGGACGACGTCTTTGCGGGAGCCGTCCTCGGGCGAGTCCCACCACACTTCGATGACGCCGTGTTGCTCGGAGTCGACCTGGAAGGTGAGATCGTGGGTGAAGTCTCCGCGGCATCCGGTGCCGCATGTGGCGGTTGTGAAGGCACGGTCGAGACGGTTGCCCTCGGCGTCCAATATCCGCATCTGGACCGTTGCCTCGAAAACGTTCGCCGTTCCGGCGACCGTTACGGGGCTGGTCACCTTCTCGCCCATCGTCGGCGAGGTGACCAGGATCGAGGGCATGAGGTCCTCCCAGTCGGCCCGCCGTTGTGGGTCTCGCAGATCGATGCCGTGACCCGGGGTCATCTCCAGCGGGGTTCCTTCGATCTCGAAGGCCACACCTTTCACCGTCGGGAACTGCGTGAGCGTGTAGACGACCTGGGCGACCGCCATACTCTCGCCCATCGTTCCTCCCCCCGTCGATCCGTACTCTTCGGACAGATCGACCGTGGCGAGGCCGTCCTCGATCGTCAGGCCCAGCAAGCGGGTGCCGGGCGGCACATTGGTGGCGACGCCGGCATTCGCCTCGAACTCGCTGGGACGCGAGAGGAGCTCCTCCATCGCGGCGCGGGCGACCGCCGGTCCGGTCTCGACCTCGTGCTGAGCCGCGAAGAGGTGCTCGCGGTAGGCGAACCACACCTCGAGTGTCGTGGCCGCCGCCGCCGGCGGGGTGTTGTCCTCCGGTGTCGGCTCCGCAGGCGCGGCCGGGGTCGCCGGCGAGGATGGCGGCGAGCTCGATGCCGCGGGCGTTCCTTCGTCGGTGCGACCACAACCGGCGAGGGTGAGTAACAGGGCCAGGACCACGCCGGTTTTCCTCATGATGCCCATTAGACGCCGAGGGGCAAGGATCGGTTGCCCGCCTCTCCCGCTCCGGGCCGCCGCCGACCCCGGTCCTGCGGTCGAAACCGTTTTGACTCCCTCCGAACCGGGGCACGGTCGTCGGCCCTCCGCTCCAGAGCTGCCGCGTTCAGGAGGGCCAGAGATGGGCGGCGGCTTCATGGTTTCCTTCTACCCCGCGACCCACAGATGCCTCACGAGGGGAACCGACGTGGCCCGAGCCGTTCGAGGATGGAGAGGACCGTTCGCACTTGGTGCGCTGACCCTGGCCCCTGTCGTCCTGTGGCTTGTAAGCGACCCGAGTGCTTGGCGCGGCGGCGTCGCACGCTGGTTGACGGCTGCGGGTGTGGGGTTCGGGCTCGCCGCGATCTCCGCGTTCGCCCTGAACGTCGTGCTGGGGGCGCGATTGCCTGCGATCCAGAGATTCTTCGGAGGCCTGGAGAAGCTGTACGCGGCCCATCGCATGAACGGCCGCATCGTCTACGCGCTGGTCTTGGTGCATGTGTGTCTCATCCTGGCCGGTCGATCCGCAGTCTCGATCGGAGACGCCGTTCGGCTCTTCACACCGGCGGCCGGGGCCGCCGTACTCGTCGGGGTGGCCGCGTTCCTGGTCATCACCGGCGGCATCTTCCTGACGCTGTACGCGCGGTTGACGCACGAGATGTTCGTGTACGTGCAGAGGGCGTTGGGAGCGACCTTCTTCCTCGCCGGCCTGCACGTGTTCTTGACGGCAGGCGCGACCGGTCGCTCCAGGGAGCTGGCCATCTATCTGGCCGTTCTGGGAGGCGCGGCCCTCGGTTCGTTCGTCTATCGGTCGCTGCTGGACGACCTCTTGGTCCGCCGATACGACTACGTCGTCACGCACGCGCGCAGGCTCGATCCGTCCGTCGTCGAGATCGCGATGGCACCGGTGGACCGCGCGTTGAAGGCTCGGCCTGGCCAGTTCGTCTTCGTCACTTTCTACTCGGACCGCTTCAACGCCCAGTTCCATCCGGTCAGCGTGCGCGCGACCGGAGCAAGTGCCGTCGTGGAACTGCGTCCGGGCCAGGCGCGCGATCAGTTCCATCCCTTCTCCCTCACGTCCACGCCCGCCGATACCGAGCTCAGATTGGTCGTGAAGGCGGTAGGCACTTTCACAAGGGCCCTTCACCTGCTCGAACCGGGGGCGGCCGCCCGCGTCGAAGGACCGTACGGAGAGTTCTCCTATCGGAACGTCGACAATCCGCGTCAGGTGTGGCTCGCGGGCGGCATCGGCATCACTCCGTTCCTCAGCATGGCCCGGGCTTTGGACGAGCGCACGGGCTACGAGATCCTGCTGTATCACGGGGTGAAGACAACATCCGAGGCGTTCTTTGCGGACGAGCTGGAGCAGATCGCCGCTCGCGTGCCGGGGTTCAGCGTCAAGATCGTGCCGGAGGACGAAGCCGGCTTCATCACCGTCGAGAAGATCGCGGCGGATATGGGACTCGAAGATACCGACTTCCTGATCGTGGGTCCGCCGGCCATGGAGAGCGCTCTCCGTGCGCGGCTGGTGAGCTCCGGCGTGCCGGAGCGAAGGATCCATTCCGAACGGTTCGCGTTCGGCCCTGCCCGCTGACTCAACGATCGCGCCGAACGCGAGCTCCGGAGGAGCGATGTTTCAGGCGTTGATCTTGAAAGCCACTAGGCTGCCGACCCCTTTGAGGCGCACGCGGCCTATGCGGCTCGCGTCCCGGTCCCGCGTGAGCGAGTCCATCAGGTCGGCCGACGCCACGACCGTCCCCGCGCGCGCGAAGTTGGTGAGCCGAGCCGCTACGTTCACCGGACGCCCGAAGTAATCGCCGCCCAGCGGGCTGACCTCGCCTCGATCGAGCCCGGCACGTGCCCGCGGCAGCTCGGGATCGTCTGCGGCCCCCGTCACGACCGCGAGGGCGGCGTCCACCGCCGCGTCGGGTGCGGTGGACACGAACATCACCGCGTCGCCCAGGACTTTCACGACCTGTGCTCCGGCCTCTACGCAGCGCGAGATAGCCATGCTCTCGAAGCGAGAGATCAGATCCTCGAGGTCGTGGGACTCCAGGTCGTTGCTTACGCGGCTGAACCCGACCAGGTCGACGAAGCCTGCCGTCAGCAGCTCGGTCGCACCGGCGGTCTCCGCTCCCGTCACCTGTTGAAGCGCGATCGCGAGGTGGCGTCGGTGGATCGTGCTCAGCGTGTCGTCGAGCAGGTCGAGGAGATCCGGCACCACCTCGCCGACCTTCTCGTGGAGCTCCTGGGTCGGAGTGCCCCGTTCGATCAGGGGATCGACGAAGGTCTGCCGGAACAGACGGGCCTCGGCGAATCCGATACGCGAGATGGATTGACCGTAGGTGCGGGCGACGGTGACGATGTCCCGCTCCGTGTAACCCTGGTCCAGGAGCAAGCGGACGGTCTTCAGTACCTCGAGGTCCCTGTCGTCGAACTCGATCGCATCGTCGGAAACGTCGGGCAGACCGAGGGCCCGCAGTAGCCGTCGTCCCAACTCGAGGTCGATGCCCGCGGCGTCGGACACCTGCCGCGCGGTATAGCGAGGCTCGGGTCGGAAACGTTGGGGGTCGAGCTCCATCGACCCAGGCTACGCGTCCCGGACTTCTTGGGACCGAAGGTGAGGGTCCTTCTCCAAGCCTCGCAACCCGTTCCAGGCGAGGTTCACGAGATGAGCGGCCACAACCTCTTTCTTCGGCTTCCCTTCGTCGAGCCACCACTGACCGACCAAGGCCACCATGCCGACCAGGGCCTGGGAATACAGCGGCGACAACTTCGTGTCGAAGCCGCGCTGCTCGAACTCGTTCCTGAGGATGTATTCAACCTGCATCGCGATATCACCGATGACGCTGGCGAGACTTCCGGTCGAGCTGGTCACGGGAGAATCGCGCACAAGGATCCGAAAGCCTTCGGGATCGGACTCGATGTACGACAGGAAGCCGGATGCGGCCTGCTCGAGCAGCGTGCGCGGATCTTCGCCAATGAGGGCGTCGGTGATGCGCCCGAGCAGGCTCTGGACCTCTCGATCGACAATGACCGCGTAAAGTCCTTCTTTGCCGCTGAAGTGCTCGTATACGACCGGCTTGGTGATCTTGGCTCTGGACGCGATCTCTTCCACCGACGCGGCTTCGTACCCGCGTTCCGCGAAGACGCTGCGCCCGACGTCGAGCAACTGCGCCCGTCGCTCCTGGCCCGTCATGCGGACCCGACGGACGTCCGCAGTCAACTAGTAGGCGCGTTTCTGCTGCAGCTGCTTCTCCGAGACCAGCTTGAGGTCCTCTGCGAGGTGCAGCTTCTTGAGCAGCCGGATGAAGCCGCCCGTGATGTCGATCTGACCCCTCTCGATGCCGTGGACGGCCGAGGTCGGGAAGGCGTGATGGTTGTTGTGCCACGATTCGCCGAACGAGATCAACGACAGCAACCAGTTGTTCGTGCTGAAGTCCGTCGTCTTGTAGGGACGGTTCCCGTAGAAGTGACAGATCGAGTTGACGCTCCAGGTCACATGGTGAAGGAAGAAGATGCGCGCCAGGCTGCCCCAGAGGAACGCCGTGAGGGCCCCGCTTCCGGTTCCGGTCACGAGGAAGCCGATCGCCGGAGGGATCGAGAACGAAAGCAACGCCCAGAGCGGGAACAAACTATCGATCTTGCGCATGGCGGGCTCGCGCACGAGGTCGGGCGCCCAGCGCCGTGCCGAGGTCTGCTCGTCGTCGAAGAACCAACCGATGTGGGCGTGCCACAGGCCTTTCACGACGCCTTTCAGACCGGGGCCCTCGTCCAGATGAGGCGAGTGAGGATCGCCGTGCTGATCGGCGAACGCGTGGTGCCTGCGGTGGTCCGCCACCCACCGGATGACCGGACCCTGGATGGCCATCGAGCCCGCGATCGCGAGCAGGTTTCGCATCCACGGCTTGGTCTCGAAGCTCTGATGGGTGAACAAACGGTGGAAGCCGACGGTTACGCCCATCCCGGTGAAGACGTACATCCCGAAGAAGATCGCCCCGTCGAGGAGCGACAGGCCGTTGCCCCAGAGCATCCACGCGGCGATCAGGAAACCGATGAAGGGCACGATCGTCACGACGAGGGTGAGCCGGCGCTGAAATCGCGCTTGTCTGGGTTCCAGCGGACGTACGCCGGGGATGGCAGGCGCGGCGGCCTCGCGGCCGGGCGCCGCGGCGGTGCGGCGCGGGCGGTCCTCCAAGGTGGTCGGGGTCATGAGCGTCTCCTCGCCGGGTCTGGTCTATACGGTTACGTAAGCGTAACTTACCGTACCGTAGGGATGCCCGCAAGCGGCCGCGCCGGTAGGAGGAGCGGGGTCGCAGACGCCGTATATGTGCGAGATGCGCCGGATCGTTCTCGCGGCCCTGCTGGTCGCGCTCCCACTGCCCTCGATCGCGGCGCCGCGCCCCCACGAGCTGGCGGCGGGAGAGGCTTTCTTCGTCCGCGGCCCCCACCTGGAGGGGCCCTCCGACGGAGAGACCTGGACGTACGCGCTCCGCGTGACCGAGCCTGCCTACCGGCTCAGGGTCGGGATCGACCACCCCGAGGTCGACGACTCCTACGACGTCTCGATGACCACACCGGAGGGCGATTCCCTGACGTTCTCCGCGGGCGGGGGCCTCTATTCGGCGGAGCACCTCGAGCGAGCACC
>Ga0299913_10001564_pt1 | contig 17117 bp, 13 predicted proteins | sample RVTome_9_FD_201360 | JGI IMG/M metagenome (GOLD analysis project Ga0299913, IMG submission 201360) | Soil microbial communities from uranium-contaminated site in the Upper Colorado River Basin, Wyoming, United States - RVT155D38 (version 2) ... | reverse complement strand
CAGGAGTCGTGCCCACTCGTCGGGCGGCGCCTCCCAGGGTGGCCCGAGCGAGGTGCCGACGATCCCGGCGTTGAGGCAAACGAGGTCGACGTGCCCGACGGCAGTCGCCAGGCGGTCGACCTGTTCGTGATCGGTGACGTCCAGGAGATGGCTGGTGCCGCCGGCTTCGACCGCAGCGTCGTGTGTGGGGGCTACGTCGGCGAGGTGGACCACGTAGCCGTCGTCGGCCAGTTGGATGGCGAGGGCGTGACCGATTCCGCTCGCAGCGCCGGTGACCACTGCAACGGGCATGGTTGTCGTCACGATCGCCTCCGGTTCTTCACGCCCACGATGGCACGTCGCCCGATTGCCGACCCTGCACGGGCTCAGCCCGGTCACGCCCTGGCGGCACGCCGGTGCTGCTGGGGGCTGATCCCGCGGACCCGCTTGAACGCCGCGCTGAGTGCGAACGGGCTGCCGTACCCCACCTCGCGGGCCACCTGCTCGATCCCACGGTCGCTGGCCGCCAGGAGGTCCGCCGCCAGGGAGAGCCGCCATCCCGTCAGGTAGGACATCGGCGGCTGCCCCACCGCCTCGGTGAACCGGCGGGCCAGTGCCGCCCGGGACACGCCCGCCTCGCGGGCCAGCGAGCCGATGGTCCAGCCGTGCCCGGGGCTGTGGTGCATCAGCCGGAGGACGTGGTCGACGACCGGGTCGTTCGCGGCCAACCCGGGTGCCGCCGCCTGCTCGGCGAGCCACGACCTGACCGCGGTCACCAGCACGAGGTCGATCAGCCGGTCGAGTACGACGTCCTGGCCCGGCTGCTCGCGGACGATCTCCGTTGCGAGCAGGTCGACGAGCGCCGCGTCCCACTCCTCGCGACGTCGAATCAGCAGCGGCGGAAGCGCGCTCAGGAGTGGCCGCCCGGCCTCGGCGGTGGCCTCCCAGGTCCCGATCAGGAGGACGGTGCCGCCGTCGTGGCTGTTGCCCCAGGTCCGGACGCCGAGCGACATGCTCTGGGCGACCAGGTGGCCCTCGGGGTCGTAGCACTGGTTCCCCTTCCGCACGGTCACCTGGGCAGGAGTCGACGGGTGGTCACAGACGGTGTAGACGGGTCCGCCCTGCACGACGATCACGTCGCCCGTGCCCAGCTCGAAGGGCTCGCCCAGCTCGCCGGTCACCGACAGCGATCCGCGGGCGACACTCACCAGCGTCAGCGCGGGGTCGTCCTCGATCCGGACCGACCAGGGCGGCTCCATCACCATCCGGAGGAGGAACGCCTCCCGGGCGCGCGGCCCGGAGAGCAGATGACCCAGCCCGTCCATGACCCCTACCATGCTGGACGATCACGCATGAAAGCAAGACTTCAGATAATGGATCATCTCGCCGATCGGCGATTGGCTGAGGCCATGACTACTCACCTCATCATCGGTGGCACCGGCAAGACCGGCCGCCGCGTCCTGGACCGACTCACCGGCCGCGGGCTCGAGATCCGCGCCCTCTCCCGTCCCGAGTTCGACTGGGAGGACCCGAGCACCTGGTCCTCCGTGGAGGGCCGGTACGACGCCGCCTATCTCACGTTCGCACCCGACGTGGCGTTCCCCGGTGCGCCCGAGGCCGTTGCGGAGGTGGCGCGCCGAGTCCTGGCCTCGGGCACCAAGCGCCTGGTGCTGCTCAGCGGCCGCGGTGAGCCCGAGGCGCAGCGCGCCGAGCGGCTGGTCGCCGACCTGGCGGCCGATCACGGCGCGGAGTGGGCGGTCGTCCGGTGCGCCTTCTTCATGCAGAACTTCAGCGAGGGCTTCGTCGCCGGCGCGCTTGCCGCCGGCCACCTCGCGTTCCCCGCGGACGCGGTGCGCGAGCCGTTCCTGGACGTCGACGACGTCGCCGACGTGGTGACCGGACTGATGGTCGGCGAGATCCCGGCCGGCGGGGTCCACGAGCTGACGGGCCCGCGGCTGCTGACCTTCGCCGAAGCCACCGCCGCCATCGCCGAGGCCGCGGGACGCCCGATCTCCTACTCGGCCATCACGCTCCCGGAGTTCGTGACCGGGCTGATCGACGCGGGCCTCCCGCAGGACGACGCCCACGGGCTCGGGGAGCTGTTCGCGTTGATCCTCGACGGCCACAACGAGCAGCTGACGGACGGCGTACGCCGGGCGCTCGGCCGCGGGCCCCGCGACATCACGGAGTACGCCGGCTCGGCGGCCGGGTCGGGCTATTGGTCCTGACCGAAGGGGCCAATCTTCGCCCCACTGGCTGCGCACCGCCCGTCGCTTCCCCCCGCGAGCACGGCCGCCTGACGCCCGCGTCCCGTTTCGGGGGACTATGGGCCGATGGCGTTGGAGGCTGCTGGACTCGGGTCGGAACAGGAACGTGCCTACCGGATGCTCGTGCGGCTCGGGGATGCCCCGGCCGCCCAGGTCGCCGAGGTGCTGGGGGTCGGCGAGGTCGTGATGAAGGAGCTGCTGGCCGACCTGCAGGAGCTGGGACTGGTCACGTCCGTCGACGGTGATCCGGTCAGATACGCGCCCACCCCTCCGGACGTCGGGTTCGCTCCGCTGCTGTTGGGCGGCCTGGAGGCCCTGGACCGGGCTCGCGCGACGGTGGCCCAGCTGACCGACGAGCACCGGGCCACCACCAGGCGCCGCGACGCCAACCAGCTGGTGGAGGTGATCACCGGGACCAACGCCATCCGGCAGCAGCTGCGCAACCTGCAGCTCTCCACCCGCTCGGAGATCCTGTGGTTCTGCCGCGCCGGTCACGTCGCGATGGCCTCGAGCGACAACGACGAGGAGTTCGCGATGCTGGCCCGGGGGATCGGCTATCGGGTGATCTACGAGCAGGCGCTGCTCGAGGAGCCGGGCATGATCGACAACCTGGTGCTCGGGATCCGGGCGGGGGAGGTCGCCCGGGCCACGCCCTCGCTGCCGGTCCGGATGGCGATCTCGGATCGTTCGATCGCGCTGTGCCCGCTGGTGCCCGGCGGGGACGGCATCACCGAGCCCACTGCTGCGCTGGTCCGCGACAGCAGCCTGCTCACCGCGCTCCTCGCGCTGTTCGACAGCTACTGGGCGGCGTCCTCCCCGCTGCACGTGGCCGAAGGCGGGGGGTCGGACGGTGCTGGCATCAGCCTCGTGTCACCGTCCGACCCGATGTCCGCGGAGGAGCGCGAGCTGCTGTCGTTGCTGGTGGCCGGGGTCAGCGACAAGGCCATCGCCACCCGCCTCGGGGTGAGCATGCGCACCGTCCAGCGCCGGATCAGCGAGCTGATGGCGCAGACCGGCGCCCAGACCCGGATGCAGCTGGCCTGGCAGGTGGCGCGGCGCGGATGGCTGGAGCCCGACGGCGTCAATCAACGGGCGTGACGCCGTAGGCGCGCACGACGGTCTGGTCGATGCTGTTGCCCTCGTGGTCCGCGGCGGCGACCCGCAGCGAGACGTGCCCGCCCGCTGCGGGGTGGGGCAGCAGCGCGGTCCAGGAGTCGCCCTGCTCCCCGGACAGCGCCAGTCGCTGCCAGGACCCACCGTCGTCGTACGAGACCCAGGCGTCCAGGTCCCGGAGCTCCGCCGGGTGGGGTCGGCCGGCGTACCCGACCGTGAGCTCCAGGGGCTGGGTCTCCCCGCCCGGAACCTCGTTGTCCAGCCCGACGGGGACGATGTAGTCGACCTGGAGCAACGGCAGGAGCGCCGAGTCGGTCCCGGGTCGCGAGGAGCCGAACGCCCAGGACGTGTCGGTGCGCGTGGAGTACTCCCAGTTGACGTCCGTGGTCCGCCGGACGCTGAGGTCGAGGCGGTAGTCCGCCCGCTCGCTGGTGGCGGTGTAGGTGCCCCAGGCCTGGTCGTCGGAGGTCAGCAGCCGGCCGTCCTCGTAGAGCTCCATCGTGGTCTCGTTGGGCCGGGATCTGTCGTACGTCGTGCCGTCGTTCCCGGCGAGCTCGGCGATCCGGATGTTGAGCGCGTCGCCGGTCCGGGTCGGCATCGTGCCGGACGGCACTGCTGGTCGGACCACGGAGCCGAACCAGTCGTAGGAGACCCGCTCCCGGGGCCGATAGGTGCGCAGCGCATGGACGGCGCCCCCGTTGATCGGGTTCAGCGTGTCCCAGCTGAAGAGGTGCAGGACGTGCTGCCGCCACAGGGTGTCGGGGCTGCCGCTGGAGATCGTCTCGGTCCGCCGCTGGGGTGTGTGCAGCTCCTGCTGGTTCTCCACGATCGTGCTGCGCTGCCAGGGACGCCAGGCGTAGCGCTGCTCCTTGGCCCACGGCTCGCCGCCCATCTCGTGGTAGTCCGCCGTGACCGTCGCGCTGTTGTCGGGCGAGACGGAGTGCACGACTCGCTGCGGCACCTGGTCCTGCGACACCTGGACGACGTCGTAGGTGTACCGACTGTCCTCGGTCCCGGTGAGCACCAATGTCACCGGTCGGTCACCCTGCATCCGCTCGGCGAGCTGGTCACGCTCCCTGGGGGAGAGGACGAGCACCGGGAGCGGGAGCCGGGTGCCGCGGCCCGTGTACTTCGTCCACCACTGGGTGCCCTCCTTGGGCACGATCAGCAGCATCGCCGCCCCGGCCTCGACGGCGGCGTTGACGTCCTGGCCGCCCTTGGCCGCGGGCTTGACGAGTGCGATCTTGCCGGCCACGTCGATGCCCTCGTAGTCCGCGGGCTTGCCCGCGCCGGCAGCGACGACCTGCAGGGGCCGGGTCCCGACGACGGCGGGGGAGGTGCGCTCGTACCTCGGCCACAGCTGGAGCGGATGGGCGTCGGTCGTCCGCGCCGAGAGCAGTGGTTCGCCCAGCTGCCAGCGTGAGGTGAACTCGAACTCGCCGCCCTTGGCGCGCTCGGTCGGGGTGACCCAGATCGACGTGGTGGCGTCGAACTTCTGGACGGCGTGGGTGAAGCTGCGCGCGTCCGTCTTTCGGTACGTCGTGTAGCCCAGGTTGCCGCGCGGGGTGGTCGGCTTCGGGGTGTCGATCTCGACCCGGCTCGCCTGGCGGGCGTCGAGCACGACCTCCCTGTCCTCGTCGACCTCGAGGTCGGGGTCGATGAACGCGACGGCCGAGTCCTCGTCGTACACATCGGGGGTGACCATCGCGCTCATGAAGTAGTCGCCCTCGCCCAGCTCGATCGTCCTCGTCGTGTCCTTCCAGACGTGGACCAGGGTGTCGAACCGCGGGTCCTCGCCCACGAAGATCACCGGGGTCGCCGTGATCGACTCGCCGTCGAACCCGACGGCGCGCAGCGTCACCTCGTGGGTGGGGGCCGCCTTGACCACGCCGACCGTGGTGTGGACGGTGACGTCGCCGCTCGTCGCGACGAGCTGGCCGGCGTACCTTCCGTGAGCCAGTAGCGCCGGGTCGAGGGTGAGCGGGACCGTGGCGCTGGACCCGGCCGGGACCGTGATGACGTCGTCGGCCAGGGTCAGCGCCCCGGCCGCGGGAGCCACGCCGCTCAGGTCGGCGACCTCGAGGTCGAGGTCCAGCACGACGTCCTGGTCGGTGGTGTTGGTCCAGGTGATCTGCCGGGTCACCGGGCCGGAGTCCTGGTCGACGCTCCCCAGGTTCACCGTGCCCGTGCCGTAGACCCCCTGGGTGACGGCTCGGGTCACGTCGACCCGGCCGCCGCCCTGCTCGTACTCGGTGAGGTCGCCGGGCCGGGCGGTGCTGACCAGGCCGTCCTTGAGCCGGGGGCCGGTCCAGCCGGGGTGCTGGGCGGCCAGCAGCGCGGCCGCCCCGGCCACGTGCGGCGCGGCCATCGAGGTGCCGCTGGCGCGGGTGTAGAGGGCGTCCAGCGGGGTGCCCATCGTGGTCCCGGAGCCGCGGGCCGCCGCGATGTCGACGCCCGGCGCCGTGATGTCCGGCTTGATCGCCAGGTCGCCGGCCCGCGGGCCCCGGCTGGAGAAGTCCGCGAGGGACTCGTCCCGGTCGACCGCTCCCACGGTCAGGGCGCTGTCGGCCGCGCCGGGGGTCCCGATCGTGGAGGCACCCGGGCCGTCGTTGCCCGCGGAGACGACGAACAGCGCGTGGTCGCTCAGCCCGTCGACCGCGGTGCTCAGCGGATCGGTGCCGTCGGTCGGGCCGCCGCCGAGGCTCATGTTGACCACGTCCGCGTCGGAGTCGACCGCCCACTCCATCGCCTCGATGATGTCCGACTCCCAGCCGGAACCCTCGTCGTCCAGCACCTTGCCGGAGAGGATCGTGGCTCCCGGGGCGACGCCCTTGCGCAGCCCGTCCGAGCCGGCGCCGGTGCCGGCGATCGTCGCTGCCACGTGGGTGCCGTGGCCGAACGCGTCCCTGACCGTGTCGCTCTCGGAGAAGTTCTGCTCCGCGGTCACCTGTCCGGCCAGGTCCGGGTGCGCGGCGTCGACCCCGGTGTCGAGCACGGCGACGGTGACGCCGGTGCCGTCGTACCCCGCTTCCCACGCGGTCGGTGCGCCGATCTGCGCGACGCTGCGGTCCAGGTCGGCCTCGACCTTGCCGTCCAGCCACAGCTTCTCGACCCCAGCGGCGAGCCGCGACCTTCCACCAGCGGCCACCGACTCCCAGAACTCCGCTGCTCGGTCCTTGTCGACGCTCAGCGCGCGGCCGTCGATGCTCTCGAGGGTCTCGTCCTGGTCCACGGCCGCAAGGGTGGACAGCGACCTCGTGCTCCCGGTGGTGGTGGCGATGAGCGGTACGGCGTCGATCGACGCGTCGTCGTACCCCTGTGCGATCAGCGCGTCGATGTTGAACAGGTCCCGATCGAGGCGGTCGGCCGAGAAGTAGGGCACGGCGTCGCCTGGGAAGACGTGCAGCTCGCCGTCGATCTCCATCTGGTGCACGTCGAGCTCGGCCCGGCCCTCGGCAGGTTCGAAGCCGACGGACCGTCGACCGCCGGTCTCCTCCCGGAGCACGACCCGGTCACCCGTCACCAGGGTGACCGACACCGACGGCGACCGACCAGCGGCGGGGTCCGCGCCGGCCGGGCGGGCCTGGTCACCGCCGTCCTCGGCACCGGCGGAGGAGACCGGGGAGGCGGCGGCGACCAGGATCCCCACGCAGGCCAGCGCGAGCAGGCGAACGCGAGAGGGGAGGGTCAGGGCATCACGCATGGGGGTCCTTCGATCCGAGAGCGGGGGAGCGGTCTGCGGAAGACCCTGCTCCCGGTCGCGCGCGATGTCATCGGATCACGGCTGCGGGCTTGCGCCATGTCGCAAAGCCGACACCCGGGTCAGAACGTTCCGGTGGAGCATGGGTCGACGGCGGCTCCCCGAGTGGTGGCCTCCCCGAGCGTGGTGGCAGCCCCCCGGGGGTGTGTGGCCAGCAACCTGTCGACCCGGCCCGCGCGAACCTAGCGTCAGGGACATGACAAGCACCGCGACGTACCCCATCGAGGACCCGACCATGAGTGCGCCGCGAGGCGTACGAGACGCGCTGCGCGAGCACTGGGTGTTCTTCGCGGCGACGGCCGCGGTGATGCTGCACATCGCGGACGACAACTTCTTCCAGCCGGCCGACGGCGTGTCGCCGAGCGACCACCTGGTCAGCGGCCTGGTGCCGCTCGGCCTGGCGGCGGCGGCTGCCGCCGTCTACCCACGGGTGCGCGCCGGCGCGCGGGCCGTGCTGGCCCTCTCCCTCGGCCTGGCGGGGCTGATGGTCGGTCTGGTCGAGGCCGGCTACTACACCGTGGCGGTTGGCCCGTCGGGCGACGACTACACCGGGTTCCTCGCCGGCGGGGGCGGCGTGGCGTTGCTGGGCCTGGCCGCGGTCACGCTCTGGCGATCCCGCAGGCCCGGACGCAGCCGGACCCGTCGCTACCTGCGGCGGGTGGTCCTCGGGATCGTCGGGCTCTTTCTCGTCGCCGAGGTCGTCACCCCGTTCGCGTTCGGCTATCTGACGACCCATGTCCACACGGCCGAGGTTCCGGAGCCGGACCTCGGTGCGGCGTACGAGGACGTGGCGTTCACCACGAGCGACGGGCTCGAGATCGAGGGCTGGTACGTGCCGTCGCGAAACGGCGCAGCGGTGATCCTCCCCGGACGAGACAAGAGGCAGCCGCACGCCCGGATGCTCATCGAGCACGGCTACGGCGTCCTGATCCACGACCGGCGGGGGGAGGGCGCGAGCGAGGGCGACCCCAACCTGTTCGGATGGGGCGGCGCCCGTGACGTCCACGCCGCGGTGGAGTTCCTCCAGGACCGGCCCGACGTGGACCCCGGACGGATCGGTGGCCTCGGCCTCTCCGTCTCCGGAGAGATGCTGCTCCAGGCCGCGGCGGAGAACCCGGACCTCGCCGCCGTGGTGTCCGAGGGTGCCGGCACCAGGTCGCTCAGCGAGGAGCTCGAGGAGCTCTCCGACGCGACCGTTGTGCGCGCGTTCCACGCGCTCATCGCCAAGCAGGCCGGGCTCCTGCTCTTCTCCAACGAGTCGCCTCCACCGAGTCTGGTCGAGCTGGTGCCGCGGATCGCACCCCGTCCGGTGTTGCTCATCTGGGCACCCAACGGCGGCAACCGCGAGACGATGAACACGACGTACCACCGACTGATCGGTTCGTCGGCCAGCATCTGGTCGATCCCCGATGCCCAGCACGTCGAGGGGATCAAGCAGCATCCCGAGGAGTACGAGCGGCGCGTCATCGACTTCTTCGACCGGGCGCTCCTCGGCGACGTGGCGGGGGAGTGACGTGGCCACCTTGCTCTCCGCTATCGACGAGTGCTGAGGTTGCCCAGGTCAGGCCGCGCTGCGTGCGTACGCCGTCGGCGTGGTGCCCAGCAACCGCCGGAAGTGACGGGTCAGGTGCGCCTGGTCGTGGAACCCGACGGTCACCGCCACGTCGGCGGCGCTCCGGCCCGACAGCAGCAGCCGTCGGGCCCGGTCGAGTCGGCGGCCGGTCAGGTAGCGGTGCGGCGCGATGCCGTACTCGGCGCCGAAGGCGCGCACCAGGTGCGTGGCGCTGACGCCCAGGGCCGCCGCCGCGTCGTCGAGCCTGATGCCTTCGACCACGCGCGCGTCGAGCAAGGCGCGCAGCCGGCGGGCGACCGGGGCGTCGTTCGCCTGCGGCTCGATCTCGGTCACCGCCAGGTGCCGCCGGAGTCGGTCGCGGACCAGGACCAGCCGGCTCTCGGCCTCGAGGGCGTCGCCCGGGTGGAGCACTGCCTCGTGCAGCCGGTGCACCTCCGCACGCAGCGGCGGGTCGGCCCAACCCGGATGATCGACGGCCGCGCCGACCAGACCGAGGTCGAGGGCGTCCTGCTCCAGGTAGACCACCCGCTTCCGGAACCCGGCCGCGTCGACCGAGCGACCGTCATGCGGCACGTGCGGTGGCAGCAGCGTGACCAGGCTGCGCAGCGCACCGTGCTCGTGCCGGTCCAGCCCGAACCGGACCGCTCCGGTGTCCACCACCAGCAGCGTCCAGGTGTCGTGCGTGTGCGAGGGATAGGCGTGCTCGGTGAAGCGGGCGTGCAGCACCTCCGCGATGCCGGCGACCTCGGGCCGCCAGGCCCGGATCATCGTCGGCGGGCGCATGTCAGGAACGTACAAGACCGCGCCGTACGGACCCCCGACGCTGGTCGCATGGCCATGCGCTTCGACACCAAGATCGCGATCCTGCTGCGGGACGACCTGGAGACCTGGCAGCGCCTCAACGTCACGGCGTTCCTGACCAGCGGCATCACCGCGGCCTGCCCGCAGCTGATCGGTGAGCCGTACGCCGACGCCGACGGCACGGCGTACCTGGCGATGCTGGGCCAGCCGGTCCTGGTGCTCGAAGGCGGTGGCGACGTGCTGACCGCGGCCCACGAGCGATGCCTGCGCCGCGAGATCGCGGTCTCGGTGTTCACCGCCGACCTGTTCCGCACCGGCAACGACGACGACAACCGGGCTGTGGTCGCCGCTGTGTCGCGCGCCGACCTCGACCTGGTAGGCCTGGGCATCCACGGCCCGCGCAACGCCGTCGACAAGATCGTCAAGGGCGCGCGGATGCATTCGTAGGATGCGCCGAGGAGACGTCTTCAGCCGGGTCGCGACCCGCCCCGTGTGAACTCGCCGTCGATGCGCCGGCCGAGACCGAGCGGGTTGTCGTCCCGCAGGGCAGGAGGCAGCAGCTCCGCGGGGTAGTCCTGGAAGACGACGGGGCGGAGGAACCGACGGATCGCCGTTCCGCCGACCGACGTGTGGGCGGCGTGAGTCGCCGCGGGGAAGGGCCCCCCGTGCTGCATCGCCAGGCTCACCGCGACCCCCGTCGGCCAGCCGTTCCAGACCAGCCGTCCGGCCCGGTCCCGAAGCATCCGGACGAGCGGTGCCACCTCTGCCGCCTCGTGGTCCTCGGCGTGGATGGTGGCGGTCAGCGTCCCCCCGAGCACGGTTGCGGCCTCGAGTGCCTCCCGCGTGCCGTCGTACTCGACCACGACCGAGGTGGGTCCGAAGGATTCGCTGAGCAGGAGCTCACGGTGCTCGAGCAACGTCTCCAGGTCCGTCGTCACGAGCAGCGCTCCGCCCAGCAGGTCGGAGCCCTCCCCGGGCGCCACGGCGGCGATCGTGCGCACACCCGGTACGCCGGCCAGCGCGGCCTGGCTCTGGCGGCTCGCCTCCGCGATCCGCGACACCAGCATCCGGGCCGGCGCAACGGCACGCACGGCCGCGGTGAGACGTTCGTCGAGGCCGTGCCCCCGCGGCAGGAAGAGCAGCCCTGGCTTGGTGCAGAACTGGCCGACGCCCAAGGTGAACGAGCCGACGTAGCCGTCGGCGATCGCGTCACCCCGGGCCGCGACGGCACCGGGCGTCACGAACACCGGGTTGATGCTGCCCATCTCGGCGTAGAAGGGGATGGGCACGTCGCGCTCGGCGGCGATCCGTGCGAGGGCCGTGCCGCCACGCTCGGAGCCGGTGAAGGCACCGGCGGCGATCGACGGGTGGCGCAGGGCCGCGACGCCGGCCTGCTCGCCCTCGACCAGCGCGAAGGAGCCGGCCGGCATGCCGGCCGCCTTCCAGGCACCGGCGACGATCTCTGCGGTTCGCCGTGAGGTGGCCGGGTGGCCGGGGTGCGCCTTGACCACCACGGGGCATCCGGCCGCCAGGGCCGAGGCCGTGTCGCCGCCCGCGACGGAGAAGGCGAACGGGAAGTTGCTCGCCGCGAAGACGACCACCGGTCCGGCCGCGACCTGCATCCGGCGCAGGTCCGGGCGGGGCACCGGCCGAGCGTCGGGATCGGCGGTGTCGATGATGACGTCGAGCCAGCTTCCCTCGTCGAGCTCGGAGGCGAAGAGCCGAAGCTGACCGGTCGTCCGCGCCACCTCGCCGGTCAGCCTCGGCAGGGGGAGGCCGGTCTCGTCGTGTGCCAGCGCGACCAGCTCGTCGACGGCCGTGTCGAGCGCGTCGGCCACCGCGCGCAGCGCCCGGGCTCGGTCGCCGGGGACGCTGTCGGCCAACCGGGGCGCCGAGGCCGCCAGCGTCTCGAGCAGCCCGTGCAGGATCGTCTGGTCCAGCTCGGGGGACGGGTCGGTGATGGTGGTCATCGGGACCTCTCTCTTGCGGATGGGTCGTCGACGGCCGCTGCGAGCCAGTCGATCGTGGTCGACAGCGCGACCGGGTTGCTGAGGGTGCCGACCTCGTCGATGGTGATCTCGACGAGGTCGCCGGGACAGAGTGTGAGGTCGAGGCCGGGGACGATCCCGGTGCCGGTCGCGAGCACCGCACCGTCCGGAAGCGCGAGTGCCGTGCGCAGGTGCGTGACGAGGTCATCGAGTCGGCGGTGCATCCGTGCCGTGCTGGTCCCCTCGTCCAGCAGCGTCCGCCCATCCCGCCGTACGACGAGCCGGATCCCGAGAGCCTCCGGGTCGGGCACCTCCCAAGCCGGTCGTACGGCCGCGGCGAGTGCGCACGAGCCGTCGTAGATCTTGGCCTGCGGCAGGTAGAGCGGGTTCGCGCCCTCGAGGTCGCGCGACGACACGTCGTTGCAGACGGTGTAGCCCAGCACCTCGCCGGGTGCGGTGACCAGCATCGCGAGCTCGGGCTCGGGCACGGTGACCTCGGCATCCGGGCGTACGCCGATGGGCTCGCCGGCGGTGACCACCCGCCACGCGGAGCCCTTGAAGAACAGCTCCGGTCGCGGAGCGTCGTAGACCCGTGCGTACACGTCCTGCGACGCGGCGGTCTCCTCGATCCGGGCATCCATCGACCGCTCGTAGGTCACGCCGGCCGCCCACACCTCCGTGCGCCCGTCGACGGGCGGCAGCAGCAGGACGTCGTCGAGCGAGCAGCCCTCCTCCGGGACTGCTCGGGAAACGAGTGTCCGGACGTCGGCGACCGGCCGCCGGAGCAGCTCGGCGAACCCGGAGACCTCCGGGAGCGGGAGCACGTCACCATCGGTGAGGACGCCGACGCGAGTGCGCCAGGTGGCGCGCTCGGCGTATCGGACCAGGTGCATGGGGTTTCCGCCTCGCGTCGGAGTGTTCAGGGGGTGGTGTCGGCAGCCCAGGCGCGGACCGTGGCGTCGTGCTCCCCGAGCAGCGGCGGGGGCAGGTGGCTCGCCCGTCCGGCCGGCGACCCGTCGGCCGTCTCGAGACGCAGCGGTGGGCCCGGCAGCCGCACCCGCCCGAGCGTCGGGTGGTCGACCTCGATCAGGAGGCCCTGGCTCAGCGTCTGGTCCCAGGTGTAGACCTCGTCGAGCGACCGGATCCGGCCTGCTGGCACTCCGGCCTCGCCGAGACGCGCGAGCCAGGTGTCGGCCGGCGCGGTCGCGAGACGCTCCTCGATGGCCTCGATCAGCTCCGGGCGGTGGTCGACCCGGTGTCGCTGCGTGGCGAAGCGGGCGTCGTCGGGGTCCAGCCCGAGGCAGGCCGCGAAGGCCTTCCACTGCAGGTCGTTGCCCACGGCGGCCTGGATCATGCCGTCGGCAGCTCGGAACGAGCCGTAGGGCGCGATCGCCGGGTGGTGGTTGCCGGCGGCCCGGGGCACCTCGCCCGCGACCGTCCACCGCGTGCCCTGGAAGGCGTGTACGGCGACGATCGCGGCGAGCAGCGAGGTCCGCACCACGGTGCCCCGACCGGTCCGCTCGCGTGCGGCCAGGGCCGAGGCGACACCGAACGCGCCGTTCATCCCGGCCAGCAGGTCGGCGATCGGCACCCCGACCTTCGTGGGGTGGTCCGGGTCCGCGCCGGTGAGCGACATCAGCCCGCCCTCGCCCTGCGCGATCTGGTCGTAGCCGGCACGCCCACCCTCGGGTCCGTCGTGCCCGAACCCGCTGATCGACAGCACCACCAGACGCGGGTTGATCTCGGCCAGCCGGGTGACCGGGAAGCCGAGCCGGTCGAGCACGCCGGGGCGGAAGTTCTCGATGAGCACGTCCGCCTTCGCGACCAGTGCCGCCAGCGTCGCGGCGTCCGCCTCGGTCTTGAGGTCGAGCCGGACGGACTCCTTGTTGCGGTTCGCCGACAGGTAGTAGGTCGACACCGGCTCGTCGTCCGGCCCGACGAACGGCGGTCCCCAGCCACGCGAGTCGTCGCCGCCCGGCGTCTCGACCTTGATCACGCGGGCTCCCATATCGGCGAGCATCATCGCCGCGTGTGGCCCCGCGAGGGCCCGGGACAGGTCGAGCACCACGGTGCCGGCGAGCGGACCCCCGGCCTGTTTGGTCATCGGCCCTCCCACGCGACCTGCTCCTTGGTGGCGAAGGCTGCGACCGCGCGCTGGAAGTCCAAGCTGTCGAACGCGCGGGCGACGATGTCGTCGCCGTCGGGGATGGCGGCCCGGCGGAACCTGCGCACCGCCTCCTTCGCCGCCCACATCGAGAGGGGGGCGTGACCGAGCAGCGTCTCCACGACGGCCTCGGTCGCCGAGTCCAGGTCATTCTCGCCGCAGAGCTCGGCCACGAACCCGAGTGCGTGCGCCTCCTCGCCGGTGAGCAGCCTGGCCCGCAGCAGCAGGTCGAGGGCCACCGACGGTCCCACCTGCTGGAGCAGCACGGAGTAGCTGTTCATCGACAGGCAGTTGCCGAGCGTCCGCGCGATCGGCAGGCCGAACCGCGCCGACGGGGTGGCCACCCGCAGGTCGCAGACGCTGGCCAGCCCGAGGCCACCGCCCACGCAGAATCCGCGGATCGCGGCCACCGTCGGTACGTCGACGTCCTCCAGCCGGTTGGTGATGCGGGCGATCTTGGCCTCGTAGGCGACACCGTCCTCGCCGGCGGAGAACTCGGTGAACTGGCCGATGTCGGTGCCCGCGATGAAGGCCTTGTCGCTGCTGCTGCGCAGCACCATCACCCGGATCTCGTCGTCGGCGTCGACCCGTTCGCAGGCGTCGAAGAGTCCCTCGTACATCTCCCACGTCATCGCGTTGCGCTGCCGCGCACGGTTGAACGTGACCGTCAGCACGGGGCCTTCCTGGTCGACGAGCAGGTCTGGCGCATCGGCCATGTCGGAACTACCTCCGGGGGTCATTTGGTGGATGCCACGGCTGCCGCACGGCGGCCGCGGAGCAGGCGGGAGAACACCGTCGGCGCCGCGACCTGGAGCAGGGCGAGGCCGAGCACGACGATCGCGATCGGGCGGTCGAGCAGGATGCCGAGGCTGCCGTCGCCGATGGCCGAGGTCTGCACGAGTGCCTTCTCGAAGAGCGGGCCGAGCACCAGGCCCAGCACGAGCGGCGCCATCGGCAGGTCCAGCCGCTTCATGACGTAGCCGACGAGCCCGAAGATGAGGACGACCCAGACGCTGAACATGTTGTTCTGGATGGAGAAGGCGCCGACGAAGCTGGTGAGCAGGATCAGCGGGTACATGTAGCCGTAGGGCACCCGCAGGATCTGGGCGAAGACCGGTGCGAGCGGCAGGTTGAGGGCCAGCAGGATCACGTTGCCGATGAAGAACGACGCGATCAGCCCCCACACGAGCGTCGGCTGCTCGTCGAAGAGCAGCGGTCCTGGCTGGATCCCGTTGACCAGGAACGCGCCGAGCAGCACAGCGGTGGTCGCGCCACCGGGGATGCCCAGCGTGAGCGTCGGCACGAAGTTGGCGTTGGCAGCGGCATTGTTGGCGCTCTCGGGTGCCGCGACGCCCTCGATCGCACCCTTGCCGAACTCGTGCTTGTTCTTCGACACGTTCTTCTCGATGCCGTAGGCCATGAACGACGCGAGCGTCGAGCCGGCGCCCGGCAGCACACCGAAGCCGAAGCCCAGGAAGCTGCCGCGCAGGATGGCGCCACGAGACCGCATGATGTCGGCCTTGGTGATCATCAGCTCCTTGAAGCCGGCCTTGATGGGCTTCGCCGCTCCTATGTGGATCTGGTTCAGCACCTCGCCGACCGCGAACAGCCCGATCATCACCTCGACGAAGGGGATGCCCGACAGCAGGTAGATCGAGTCGAACGTGAACCGCGACGTCCCGCTGCCGGTGTCGACTCCGACGCACGCGATGAGCAGTCCCACCAGCGCCATCAGCAGGCCGATCACCCGGTTGTCGCCCGCGAAGCTGATGATCGTCGCGAGCCCCAGGACCATCACCGCCAGCATCTCCGGTGGCCCGAACCGCAACGCGAAGTGGGCGAACGGCGGCGCCAGCAGGATGAGCAGGAACAGCGAGATGATCGCCGCGACGAAGGAGCCGATGGCTGCGATCGAGAGCGCTGCCCCGGCTCGCCCTTGCCGCGCCATCTGGTAGCCGTCGAGCGTGGTCACCACGCTCGATGCCTCGCCGGGCGTGGAGATGAGGACGGACGTGATCGTCCCGCCGTACTGCGAGCCGTAGTAGATGCCGGCCAGCATGATCAGGGCGGTGACCGGCTCGAAGGACATGGTCAGCGGCAGCAGCACCGCGACGCCGGTCGTGGAGCCGAGGCCCGGCAGGACGCCGATGACCGTGCCCATGAAGACGCCGATGAAGCACCAGAAGAGGTTCTCCGGCGTCAGCGCCGTCTCGAACCCGAGGAGGAGGTTGTCGATCATCTGTCAGCCACCGATCCCGAGCGAGCCTGTTGGGAGGGGAACCTCGAGGAAGACCGCGAACACGCCGTAGACCACCAGGACGGACGCCGCCGTGATGAGCACCGAGGGCAGCCACGGCCGCCGCTCGACCACGACCGAGACGAAGAGGCTGAACAGCCCCAGCGCCCCCAGCAGACCGACCAGCGAGACCAGGAAGAGCGCGGCCACCAGGGCGACCGTGACCATCTGCAGCTGTCGCATCCGTTGGGCCGCGGTCCGACCGAAGATGTCGACGTCGTCGTCGCCGGCGTCCGCGCCCGGGTCGGCGGTCTCGGGGGGCTGGTCGCCCACCACCGACTGGGCGACCTCGGCCAGACCGTGGTCGTGCCGGGCCCGCCTGCCGGTGACGGTGAGCACCAGCAGCACGCCGGAGATCAGGGCGATCAGGCCACCGACGACGGCCGGGACCAACCCGGGCCCGACCCGGTTCCCCTCGTTGAGCAGGTCGTAGTCGAACCACGCCGTGAGGAAGGCGTAGCCCCCGACCGCGGTCAGGAAGCCGAAGGCGATGGCCTCCTGGACCGCGATCTGGTGTCGTGGCTGAGTGGTCACTCGCCGATGACCTCATCCAGGAGCGCGTTGTTGTTCTCCAGATAGGCGGTGAAGTCGTCGCCGGCCGCCGTGTTGGGCTGGAGGAAGTTGTCCTCGACGTACGACTTGTACTCGTCGGTCTCGAGGACCGCCTCCATCTGCTCGACCCAGTAGTCGCGCGCGGAGTCGCTGATGTTGCCGGGTGCGATGACGCCGCGGAACTGGGCGAACGACACGTCGATGCCCTGCTCGGCCGCGGTCGGGATGTCCTCGAGCTCGGGGTAGTCGTAGCGCTCGTCGGCGAAGGCGCACAGCGGCTTGATGTCGCCGGACTCCAGCTGGCCGATCACCTCGCCGGGGTTGAGGGAGGCGATGTCGATCTGCTCTCCCAGCAGCGCGGCGGTGAGCTCGCCGCCGGACTCGAACGAGACCCGGTCGAACTCCACGTCGGTCTGCTGCTCGGTGAGCGTGAAAACCACGTTGTCGAGGCCGGTGGCGCCGCTGATGCCGGCGACGATCCGGTCGCTCTCCGCCGCCTCCACGACGTCCATGCACGTGTCGTAGGGAGCGTCCGCGCGGGCGACCATCAGCGTGAAGTCGTCGGCGACCTTCATGATCGGAGTGAAGTCCTCGTAGGTGAACTCGACGTCACCGCTGAGCGGC
>Ga0299913_10001562_pt1 | contig 17132 bp, 13 predicted proteins | sample RVTome_9_FD_201360 | JGI IMG/M metagenome (GOLD analysis project Ga0299913, IMG submission 201360) | Soil microbial communities from uranium-contaminated site in the Upper Colorado River Basin, Wyoming, United States - RVT155D38 (version 2) ... | reverse complement strand
GACATCGACGGTGTCTTCGACCCGCTTCGCGATGAAGGCGATGATGTCGTCGGCCTCGTGTCCGGGGAGCTCGTAGATCGGGATGTGGAGGACCTTCAGCACCTCGCGTACGAGCGGGATCTGCGACGTGAACGTTTCGGGGGCCGTGGACCGGTTCGACTTGTAATCCGAATACGTCTCCGAGCGTTCGAGCGGCGCGGCCATGTCGAGGCAGCATGCGATGTAATCGGGCTTCTCGTCCTGCATCACCTTGATCAGCATCGAGGTGAAGCCGAAGACCGCATTCGTGTGGGTGCCGTCGGTCGTGGCGAGGTCCTCGGGAAGAGCGAAGAAGGCGCGGAAGGCCAGCGAATAGCCGTCCAGCAACAGAAGTTTGGGACGCTTCGAAGCCACGTAGCCAGACTACTTAGAATCCCCCCGTGGCCACATCACCGGATCTTCGCGACCTCAACCCAGCATCGAAGGAATACCTCGAGGCGATCTTCGAACTTGGCGAGGAGGGCCAGAAGATCCTCCAGGCCCGCGTCGGGGAGCGATTGGGGCTCGCCCCGGCCACGGTGTCGGAGGGGATCAAGCGTCTCATCGCGGAGGGCTACATCTCGATCGAAGGCACGCGCGAGCTCGAGCTCACCGAGCACGGTCGGACGATCGCCGAAGCTCTCGTACGGCGCCATCGTCTGGCCGAGCGGATGCTCGTGGACATCCTCGGGATCCAGTGGCACCTGTGCCACGAGCAAGCCGAGGACTGGGAGAAGGTCATGACCCCCGAGGTCGAGACCGCGATCCTCGCCAAGCTCGAAGGCGAGGCCACCTGTCCGCACGGGAATCCGATCCCCGGCGCGCCGTCGTCGATCAAGTGGTCGGACCTGAAGCCGGTGGGGAAGATGGACATCGGCGAAACCGCCCGGCTTACCCGGCTGCTCGAAGACGTCGAGCTCGATCACGACGTCTTGAAGTACCTCGAAGACCACAACCTGATGCCGGGCCGGGACCTGACGCTCGTTGAGATCGCTCCCGACGAGACCCGGACGCTGGAAGTGAACGGCGAACGGGTGGCCTTGGGCCACGCCCTCGCGGACAACCTTTGGGTGCTGCCGGGATAGTTCGGCCTCTACGCGGCGGGGAAGAACCTCGCCTCGCCGGTGATCGCCGCGGAGGCGCGCACACCGATCGCAAGATCGGGTCGGGGCCCGAGTAGCCGCACCTCGAACGACGTGCCATCGTCGAGTCTGGCACGCACGAGCTGGTCGTGGCCGTAGAACTCGGTGTCGACCACACAGACGGGCCCGTCATCCTGATACTCGAGAGCGATCGACTCCGGCCTGAGCATCACGTCGACGCGCCCGTCCTGGATCCCGCTCGCGGGGATCCGGCCCAGCGCGGTCGTTGCGACCCCGTCGTGAACCTCGCCGGGCAGATAGTTCGCCTCCCCGATCAGCGACGCGACCACCCGATCGACCGGGGAACGATAGACATCGTGCGGACTCCCGGTTTGAAGGACCCGGCCGCGGCTCATGATCGCGATGCGGTCCGCCATGGACAGCGCTTCTTCACGGTCGTGAGTAACGAAGATCGCGGTTGCCTTCGCATCGTGCAATACCGAGCGGACGTCACTTCTGATCTCGGCCCGCAGACTGGGATCGAGGTTCGAGAACGGTTCGTCGAGAAGGATCACATCGGGGGATGGTGCCAGAGCTCGCGCCAGGGCAACGCGCTGTTGCTGACCCCCCGAGAGCTCGTGCGGCATCCGGTCCTCGAGCCCCGCGAGGTGGACCATCTCCAGAACCTCGGTCACGCGTGCGAGCGCCGAACCATCGAGCCCGAACGAGACGTTCCGGGCGACATCTAGGTGAGGGAAGAGAGCCCAGTCCTGGAACACCATCCCGATCCGCCGCTTCTCCGGTTCGACCCAGCGGCCCGGCCCCGCTACCGCGCGCCCGTCGACCCAGACCTCTCCGGCGTCGGGACGTTCGAAGCCGGCCATGATGCGCAACGCCGTGGTCTTGCCACATCCGCTCGGTCCGAGCAGGCCGAGGACGGCGCCCTTCTCGAGCGCGAGATCGAATCGGTCGAGCGCGATCGCACTCTCGAAGCGCTTCGAGACGCCTGCGCAGCGAAGGATCATGTCGTCGTCGTTCACTCGGGATGCATCTCCATCTCGGGGACCTGCGCTACCTCGATCTTTCGAGCCAGGAAATACAACGGTACGGCACAGATCACCACTAGGAGGAGAGCCGGACCCGCCGCCTTCGAGTACAAGCCCGCGGTCGCCCCGGTCCATACGCGCGTGGCCAACGTCTCGAAACCGGTCGGGCGCAAGAGCAAGGTAGCGGGGAGCTCCTTCATCGCGGTGAGGAAGACCAGAGCGGCCCCCGCAAGGGCCCCGCGCGAGATCAGCGGGGCAACGACGGACCTGAACACCTGTCCCCTTGACCTTCCGAGCGACCGTCCGACCTCTTCGAGGCGCGGGCCGACCTGCAACAGCGCGGTGCGCATCGGTTCGACGCTCTGCGGGAGGAACAGGACCACGTAAGCCAATACGACGAGCGGCAGCGTCTGGTAGAGCGCCGGAGTGAAATTCGCGGCGAAGAAGACGAACGACAGGGCGACAACCAAGCCCGGCAATGCATAGCCGAACCAGGACACTCGATCCGCGAGCGCCCCCACCCACCCCCGGCGACGCGCCGCTATCAGTGCCAGAGGAAGGGCCGCGAAGGTAGCCATCACGGCACCGGCCGCAGCAACCCCGACGGATCCGCCCGCGGCGACCCAGGTCAAGCGAGCCTCATCACCACTCGCCAGCCCCCTAACGAACCACCAGACGATGACCGCCATTGGCATGACGAACGCGAACAGGACGACGACCGAACAGAAGATGAGGGCCGGGGTTCGCCAGCGTCCGAGCGGTATCTGTTGTGGGGGCCTGGCACTCGATCGAACGGAGCTGTACCTCGCGCGCCCGCGCGCGCGACGCTCGGCGATGAGGATCAGGGCCGCGACCGCGATCAACAAGAGCGACAGGATCGCGGCGGGAGTGCGATCGAACGCGCCCTTGTACTGCAGGTAGATCGCCTGCGTGAACGCCTGGAAGCGCATCATCGAAACGGCGCCGAAGTCGTGCAGCGTGTAGAGCGCCACGAGCAGGCCACCGGTGGCGATCGAGGGCCGCAGTAACGGCAGGGTCAACCGGAAGAACCCGCGCCAGCGGTTCATCCCGAGCCCCCGGGCCGCGTCCTCGAGGCCCGGGTCCAGGCCCCTGATCGCGGCCCCCACGAGCAGGTAGACGTACGGGTACGTGAACAACGTCAGGGCGATGAACGCTCCGGGGAAGCCTCCGATATCGGGGAGCGTCTCCCACCCGGTCACCCGGGCGATCGGTCCCCGCAGAAGCCCGCGCGGCCCCAGCGCGGCGAGCAACGCGAACGCGCCGACGTAACTCGGGATCACAAGCGGAAGCGCCAGCAGCAACGTCCAGATCCGCCGGCCGGGCAGGTCGGTGCGGGCCGTGAGCCACGCGGCGGGCACACCGATCGCGATCGCCGCGAGCGTCACCGCGGCTGCAAGTCCGAGCGATCTCAGGGCGAGCCACACCGTGCGCATCCTGAGGATCAGGTTCCAACTATCGGAATCTGCCTCCGACGCGCGCACGACCAGGTATGCCACGGGCAACAGGACGATCGCGCCGATGACGGCGCCCATGATCAACAGCCCGGGCGCGGAGCCACCCCGCCCGGCTTCCGCCCGACGGGGTGCGCTCCTAACCGCGATCGCCATGTTCGTTCATCCGCTTAGAGGAGTCCAACCTCCGCGAGCAGGTCGAGAGCGGGCTCGATCGTTCCGGCCAGATCCGAAAGGTCGATGTCGGGCGACTCGATCTCGTCGAGCGGTACGAGGTCCACGCTCGGCTCGTAGCCCGCAACGACCGGGTACTCCCACGTCTCGGTCGAGAAGTACGTCTGACCCTCTTCGCCCGTCAGGTATTCGATCAACGTCTGGGCACCCTCTGGGTTCGCGCTGGTCGCAAGGATCCCCGCGCCGGCGCTGTTGACGAGGGCACCGGGGTCGCCAGCGGTGAAGAAGTGATTGGCCACGGGGATCTCGCCGTCCTCGGCCGCCACCTCGTAGATGTAGTAATGGTTGACGAAGCCCACCTCGACGTCACCGGCCGCGATAGCGCGCACCGTTGACCCGTTGTCTTCGTACAGCTCGGGTTCGTTCGCGACCAAGCCCTCGAGGAATGTGCGGGTCGCGTCCTCACCTTCGAGCTCGATCATGGCGGCAACGAAAGCCTGGAACGACGAGTTCGTCGGGGGAAAACCGATGCGACCCTTCCACTCGGGGTCAGTGAAGCCGAGGATCGAATCGGGCAGATCCTCGTCCGAAAGCTTGTCGGTGTTGTACGCGGCAACGCGGCCCCGTCCCGATGTGCCCACCCACAGTCCATCTTCAGACCGGAAGCGCTCGTCGACCCGGTCGATGATGTCGGACGGAAGTTCCGTGAACAGCCCTTCGGCTCCGATCGCCCCGAGCGATCCCGCGTCCTGGGACAGGAACACGTCGGCCGGAGAGGAGTCCCCCTCTTCTAGGATCGTCGCGGCCAGCTCCGCGGAATCGCCGTAGCGGACGTCGAGCGCGATCCCCGTGTCGGCCTCGAACTGGTCGAATAGGGCTCCGACGAACTCCTCGTCGCGCCCCGAGTAAACGGTGACCGTGCCCTCGCCTTCCGCCTCGCTGCCCGGCGGGGCGGCAGGTGCATCGTCCCCACATGCAGTTGCCAGCAGGGCGATCCCTAGGACCGCCGTGATAAGCCGCAGCCTCAAAACTCCTCCTTTTCGGTGGACCGAACGAACTTGCTTAGGTGAGCCGCAGGTTAGGCCCCCCTAACCTCACCTGTCAAACGAGGGTCGTTGCCGGGCAGGGTCCCGGCCAGGTAGGTTGTCGGGGACTTCCCACATACTGAGCAATGGCGCTCTGCACCGGGCGCCTTTTTCGTGTCCGGGGCCCGACGGAAAGAGGCTCGATGGGGCTCTACGACCCTGCTCGCGGGGAACGCGACGCCTGCGGGATCGGCTTCGTCGCCGATGCTCGAGGGCGAGCGTCCCGGGCGATCGTCGACGCGACCCTCGACGCGCTGTGCCGCGTGAAGCACCGCGGCGCGGTGGCGGCCGACGCGCTCACCGGGGATGGGGCGGGGGTCCTGTTGCCGCTCCCCCACGCCCTTATCGAAGCGGCCGAGCCCGGCCGGGCCGGACTGGCTATGTGCTTCCTCGACCCCGCCGATCCCGGCCCCGGCCGGGCAGCGGTTGCCGATGCCTGCGCGGCCGAGGGCCTCGATCTCGTCGCCTGGCGGGTGGTGCCGATCGACGAAGCCGCTCTCGGCGACCGTGCGAAAGCGGGCGCTCCCCTGATCGAGCAGGCAGTGCTCGTCCGTCCCCAGGGGGTCGACGAGGAGGAGGGCGAGCGGCGCGCGTTCCGGGCTCGGCGGCGCGCCGACCGGGCCGCGGCCGAGAACGGCACGAGGCTCTACATCGCCTCGATCTCGTTCCGCACCGTCACCTACAAGGCGCTGTGCGCGGCCGACCAGCTCGCGACGTTCTATCCCGACCTCGCCGACGATCGCTACGACGCGTGGTTCGGGATCTTCCATCAGCGCTTCGCGACGAACACCGCACCGACATGGGAACGCGCGCAGCCGTTCCGCTTCCTCGCTCATAACGGTGAGATCAACACGATCCGCGGCAACGTGGCCCTCCTCCGCGCACGTGAAGGGCGACTCGGCTCGGGGGATCTTGCGTCCGAGGAGCTCCTTACGCCGATCGTCGACGCGTCCAGCTCCGACTCCGGCATCCTCGACCAGGCGTTGGAATTCCTCACCCGCGGGGGCCGCGACGTGCGACACGCGGCGGCGATGCTCATCCCCCCGGCATGGGAAGAGGTGATCGGGGTCGAACCCGAGGTGCGCGACTTCTTCCACTTCCACGCGTGCTTGATCGAACCGTGGGATGGACCGGCGGGGCTCGTGTTCTCGGACGGCCAACGCGTTGCCGCAGCACTCGATAGGAACGGCCTCCGTCCGTTGCGCGTGTCGATCTGCGAGGACGGGCTCGTCGCGTGTTCGTCGGAAGCCGGCGCGGTACCGACGCGCGGCCATGGCCGCGTCCAACGCCGCAAGATCGGGCCGGGCGAGTCGTTCTCGGTCGATCCGGCAGAAGGTGGTGCCCTGTTCGATGCCGACATCAAGAGCCGTCTGGCGCACCGCCGCCCGTACGGCGACTGGGTCGCCGAGCATCTCGTCGAGGCTTCACCGGGCGAGCCCACAACCTCGATCGGTAGCGATGTCGTGGCGCGGCAGGTCGCTGCCGGTTACCAGAAGGAAGAGTTCACGGTCGTGCTGCGCCCGATGGCGACCGACGGCCACGAGCCGACGTCGTCGATGGGCGACGATACGGCCCAGGCTCCTCTCGCCGAGTTCGCCCGGCCGATCTTCTCGTTCCTGAAACAGCGCTTCGCCCAAGTCACGAACCCGCCGATCGACCATCTGCGCGAGCGCCACGTGATGTCCATCATGACCCGTCTTGGGCCGCGCGGCCCCCTGCTGCAGGAACAGCCTCGTTCGGCCGCGCTCACCGAGTACCGCTCGTTCCTGTTGTTCCCGTCCGCGGTAGCCGAGCTGGAAGGACGCGGGACGGTCGTCGACGCAACGTTCGACGTCCTCGAGGGGCCCGACGGTCTGGAGCCGGCCTGTGTCCGGCTCGCGCAGGCGGCGGTCGATGCGGTGGTTGGGGGGGCCGAGGTCGTGGTCGTGAGCGACCGCGCCGTTAGTCCCGACCGGGCCCCGATACCTTCCGCGCTGGCCGCGGGGGCCGTGCACCATGGCCTTCTTCGGGCGGGCTTGCGGTCGCAGGCGAGCATCATCGTGGACGCCGACGATCCGCGCGAGACCCACCATGTGGCTTGCCTGCTGACGAACGGTGCCGACGCCGTCTGTCCTCGTCTCGCGCTCGAGTCCATCGCGGAGCTCGTAGCGCGCGGCCGTCTCGGTGGGGACACCCCAAACGACGAGGCCCAGCGCAACTACTTCGCAGCGATCGAGGACGGGTTGCTCAAGGTGATGTCGAAGATGGGCATCTCGACCCTCGACTCGTACCGCGGGGCCCAGATCATCGAGGCGATGGGGCTCGGTCACGACGTGATCGAGTTGTGCTTCCCGGGGGTCTCGTCCGCGCTCGGTGGCTTGTCGTTCGTTGAGATAGGGGCAGACGTCTTGGCCCGCCACGAGGCTGCGTACGAGCGCAAGCCGGTCCTCGCGAACACGGGCTTCATCAAGTTCAAGAAGGGCGGCGAGTACCACGCGTTCAATCCCGACGTGCTCGATGGGCTTCATGCATCGGTCGGCCTGAAAGAGGTCACCGATGAGATGAGGGCCGCGCATGAGCTCCAGAAGGCAGCCAAGGGTAACGACGCGGCCTACGATCGGTTCGCGGAGCTCGTGAACGGCCGCCCTCCGACCGAGCCGCGCGACCTCCTCGAGCTCGTCACCGTCACCGAACCGATCCCCTTGGAAGAGGTCGAGCCCGCGACCGACATCGCACGACGTTTCTCGACCGGCGCGATGTCACACGGCGCTCTGTCGGCCGAAGCACACGAGACCCTGTCGATCGCACTCAACATGATCGGAGGCATGGCCAACACGGGTGAGGGCGGCGAGGCACCCGAGCGCTACCGCGACGAACGGAACTCCGGCATCAAGCAGATCGCGTCCGGTCGCTTCGGCGTGACACCCGAGTACCTCGCGTTCGCGTCCGAGCTTCAGATCAAGATGGCCCAGGGATCCAAGCCCGGTGAAGGTGGGCAGATCCCCGGCGTGAAGGTGACGGAAGAGATCGCGCGCCTGCGCCATACGGTCCCCGGCGTCGCGCTGATCTCTCCCCCACCCCATCACGACATCTATTCGATCGAGGACCTCGCGCAGCTGATCTTCGACCTCAAGCAGGCGAACGAGCGCGCCGCGGTTTCGGTGAAGCTCGTGTCGTCCGAGGGCGTCGGCACGATCGCGGCGGGGGTCGTGAAGGGCCTGGCCGACGTCGTCCACATCTCCGGCGGAGATGGTGGGACGGGCGCGAGCCCGCTGTCGTCGATCAAGAACGCCGGGATGCCGTGGGAGCTCGGCCTCGCCGAGACCCAAGCGGCTCTGGTACACAACGACCTCCGGGGCCGCGCCCGGGTGCGGGTCGACGGTGGGTTCAAGACCGGCCGCGACGTCGTCGTTGCAGCCTTGCTCGGCGCCGACGAGTTCTCGTTCGGAACCGCGGTGCTCGTGGCCGAAGGCTGCATCCTCGTTCGCACCTGCCACCGCAACACGTGTCCGGTCGGGATAGCGAGCCAGGATCCCGAGCTCCGCGCGAAGTTCGCCGGCACACCCGAGATGGTCGCGCGCTACCTGCTACTGGTTGCCGAAGAGGCTCGTCTGCTGCTGGCATCGCTCGGGTTGCGCTCGATCGACGAGGCGGTCGGACGGACCGACCTGCTCCGCCGCCGGATCACCGGTGACGTCAGGGCGGACTCGCTCGACGTCGATGCGTTGCGGGTCGATCCCGGGGACAAGGACCGCCGCTTCACCGGTTCGCTGCCGATCCAGAAGACCCGTTCGAGCCTCGGCGACCGGCTCTACACCGAGGGGATCACCGCGCTCCGTGAGGGCACCGAGGTCGATCTCTCGTACGACATCACGACCGCCGATCGCACGGTGGGCGCGCGCCTCGGGTGCGCGATCGGATTCGAGCTCGGCGTCTCGAAGCCTGGGGGGCGCGTCAGGGCCGCCTTCGAAGGTGAAGCAGGGCAGTCCTTCGGAGCATTCTTGTCCGAAGGTGTCGAGCTCATCCTGACCGGCGAGGCGAACGATTACGTGTGCAAGGGCATGGGCGGGGGCCGCGTCGTGATCCGTCCGCCGGCCAACGACGGCGGTGACCCCCACCTAGTCGGCAACACGGTTCTATATGGGGCGACCGGAGGCCAGCTCTACATCGCGGGGCGCGCCGGGGAACGCTTCGCGGTCCGGAACTCCGGAGCGGTTGCAGTCGTCGAGGGCACGGGCGACCACGCCTGTGAATACATGACCGCCGGTGCGGTCGTTGTGCTCGGCCCGACCGGCAGGAACCTGGGGGCCGGGATGAGCGGTGGCGAGGCTTACGCCTACGACCCGCAAGATGACCTCGACGCGAACCTGAACCACCAACTCGTCGCCGCGTACGAGCCCACCGCCGGTCAGCTCGAGTCTCTACGTCGGATAGTCGCCCGCCATCACGACGCGACCGGATCGGCGATCGCGAACGAGATCCTCGAGGATTGGGAGACCGCGTCGACCCACTTCAAACGAGTGGCCCCGGTGGCCGAGATCGCGAGACTCGAGGCCCTCTTCGAAGGAACCGCCGTGAGCTGGGTCTGACCCAACGTGCCCCCCGCCCACGGAGGCACGGCCCGGCCGAGATCCGTAGCACCCCTAGGTCAAGGTGTCATACATCTGTATGACAATTGTCATGCAATTGCATGACACCCCAGAGGCAAGGTGCAGTTCCCTAGGGATCAGTGCGTTAGGGCTCGGGCTCGCTTGAACACGTGGTCGGTCATCTCTTCGGTCAATTTGCCGGTAAAGGTGTTCTGTTGGCTCGGGTGGAAGCTGCCCAGCAGTACGTAGGGGCCGATCTCGACCTCGGCCAGGTGCCCGAAGCGCGGTTTCGGGCGCGGCGTGGGGATGCCGTTCGCCGCGAGGGTCCGGAGCGCGCCGTCCCATCCGAAGCTTCCTAGTGCGACGATCACTTTCACCTTCGGGAGCAGGGCCATCTCGCGCCCGAGATAGGGCAAACAACGGTCGCGCTCGTCGATCGTGGGCTTGTTGGCCGGAGGTGCGCACTTCACCACTGCGGACACATAGGCGCCGAGCAGATTCAGCCCGTCGTCCCGGTGGATCGAGGTCGGCTGGCTCGCCCACCCGGTCCGGTACATCGACGCGAAGAGCCAGTCCCCCGAGCGGTCCCCCGTGAACACCCGGCCGGTGCGGTTGCCGCCGTGGGCGGCAGGAGCGAGGCCCACGACCAGCAAGGTGGCATCCGGGTCACCGAAGCCGGGCACCGGCTTGCCCCAGTAGTCCTCGCCGGCGAACGACGCCCGCTTCTCCTGGGCGACCTTCTCGCGCCACCGGACGAGCCGGGGGCAGGCGCGGCAGGACACCACCTCTGCCTCGAGCAGCGCGAGTGCCGTCCTTCGGTCCACGGGGGGCAGTATCCGCCCGGATCTCGACGAAGGGGGCAGGATTCGGTCGCTCTCCGTCGAAGAACCGCTACAGAGAGTCACCGGCGGCTAGGGAGGATCTGATGCGGGCACGGAAGACGGCTGCGGTCGTAGGTGTTGGTGCGACGATGGTGCTGGGCTCGTTGATGACCGCGGGGGCTACGGACCTCCCGAGGGCATCGGTCCTTCCATCCCTATCGGCCGACCGGGTGCTCGACATCGCCCGGGTCGATGCCCTCCCTGAGGGCGTCGGGCTCGAGATCCATGCCGACTTCCCTGCCGACGCGCCTCTGATGCTCGATGGACTGGCGATCAACTCCCTCACCGCGGACCTGACGCCGGACGGGGGCGTCATCGTCCGTGGCGCACACGCGCTGGCAGCCGAGTCCTCGGCCGCGGGTGTCGATGAGTGCGACGATCCCGCCTTCATCCCTACGGGCGTCAAGTGGGCGGCCGACACGATGCCCATCGGGTGGTACCTCGACATCGCCTCGGTCCCCGAGGAGATCAAGGCACCCCGGACCGTTCTCACCGTCCGGACCGCTCACCGCATCTGGCCGCGTGCCCAGTCGAGATGCGGCGGCCGCGACAACATCCATTTCTCGTACGACTACCTCGGGCACAAGAGTGACAAGCCCGACCCCGACAACGTGAACATCATCGACTTCGGCCGCCTCGGCGGCAACGCTCTCGCGGTCAACTACACCTGGTACCGCGGTGCACGCGAGATATTCGACGTGGACCTGCGCCTCAACAAGTTCGACTACTTGTGGACGAACCTGGCCAACGTGAATCGCTTCAACGTGCGCAACGTCGTGGCCCACGAGCTCGGCCACCAGTTCGGTCTCGATGACCTCGGATCCCCGCACACCTCGCTGACGATGTACGGATTGATCGGCAGGGGTGAGGTGAACAAGGCGACGCTGGGCCGCGGCGACATACGCGGTGCGGAGAGGCTGTCGCCCTAGTCTTACAGCACGTGTGACAGGAACGACTTCGTACGTTCCTCGCGCGGGTTCTCGAAGATCTCCCTGGGGACCCCGTCCTCGACGATCTTCCCGTCGTCCATCACCAACAGACGCGACCCGACCTCACGGGCGAAGCCCATCTCGTGGGTGACGACAACCATCGTCATGCCCTCTTGAGCGAGTGCCTTCATGGCGTCGAGGACCTCTTTCACGAGCTCCGGGTCGAGCGCCGATGTGACCTCATCGAACAGCATCAGCTTCGGACGCATCGCGAGAGCGCGTGCGATCGCGATGCGTTGCTGCTGGCCTCCCGAGAGCTGCGATGGGTAGTTCTGGGCCTTGTGATCCATCCCGACGCGTTTGAGCTCGGCCATCGCACGCTCGGTCGCCTCAGCCTCGTCGAGCTTCCTCACTTTCCGCAGAGCGATCGTCACGTTGTCGATGATCTTCTTGTGGGGGAAGAGGTTGAAGGCCTGGAACACGATGCCGATGTTCGTTCGCAGCTCGTCGAGGTTCGTGCGGATGTCGGTGATCTCGACCCCGTCGAAGATGACCTTGCCCATGGTCGGCTCCTCCAGGAGGTTGATCGTCCGCAGCAGCGTCGACTTTCCCGACCCCGACGGGCCGATCACTACAAGCACCGTGCCGGCCTCGACCTCGAGATCGATCCCCTTCAGCACATGGAGGTCGCCGAAGTACTTATGGATGCCCTGTAGCTGGACGAGCGCGCCGGTGCCGGGGGTGGAGGCAGTCATCACATCCCCACTATCCCGGTCAGACCGCTGCGGAGCTTCCGCTCGAGAGCAGTGACCGCACGGATCAGCGGAAGGGTGATGGCCAGGTACCCCAACACCGAGCCGATGTAGGGGGTCGCGTTGAACGTCTCGGAGTAGGCATCCCGACCGATCCCGAATAGCTCTCGCTGGCCTTCGGTAAGGCCGAGGAAGACGATCAACGATGTGTCCTTGATCAGGATGATGAACTCGTTGGTCAGCGGCGGGATCACGCGCCGGAAAGCCTGCGGCAGGATGATGTAGCGCATCGCCTGGAGATATGTCATCCCGAGCGAGCGCGCGGCCTCGATCTGCCCGCGCTCGATCGATTGGATACCGGCCCGAAAGATCTCTGCCGAATACGCTCCCGCGTTGAGACCAAGCACGAAGATGCCCGCCTGATAAACGGAGATGGGAAGGCGCGAGGTGAGGATGATCCCGGCATAGATGAACGACAATTGCCAGATGAGCGGCGTGCCCCGAAAGAAGTTGATGTAGGCCCGCGCGGGAGCACGCACCACCGCACGTTTCGACAGCACCAGCATCGCAAGTACAAGCCCCAAGATGATTCCAAGCAGCTCCCCCCCGGCTGCGAGCAGCACCGTGTTCTTGCCACCGTTGAGAAACTCCGGTGCTATCTCCCCGAGGATCTCGAAACTGAAGTTCTGGCGGACCAACAGGTCGAACTTCTCGATGTCGCGGACCCAGAGGAACAGACCTGCAAGGGCCGCGGCCTGCACCCCAAGAGCACCACCAGAGATCGCCGTTTCACGCGCCGCCTTGGTGGGCATCCGCCGGTAAACCGAGAACCCAAGAGCGATACCGATCGCTCCGAGCAGCAAGGTCAGAAAGAGGACGGCTGTCTGAGCCCCGCTGTGAGACGTCTTGATGATCGACTCGTACGGCGTCAGTCCGCCGGTCGTGAACACGATCGCCGAGCCCACGATGAGAACGAGGATCCCCGCCGCACCGGCAAGGACGGCTGCCAGCGACAGCTTCGTCTGCTCGTCGAGCCAGGCTTGGAACCCCCCGGCGGGTCGCGTCATGGGATCGCTCCTATAAGAAGTTGGGCCCGCCTCTCGGCGGGCCCAACAGCCTTGCTACCCAGTCTTAGCCCTCGGCGACGTTTCCGCCAGGGGGTAGGTCGGGATATGCCGCGTAGATCTCGGCGTAGGTGCCGTCCTCGATGATCTCGGCCAGCGCCGCGTTGACGGCGTCGAGAAGCTCTTCGTTCTCGGGGTCGACCGCGATCCCGTAAGCCTCGTCGGTGTCGATCGTCTCGATGACCTCGAGACCCTCGCGACCGGCGACCTCTGCCAGAGCCGTGGGCTCGTCGTTGATCACACCGTCGACCTCACCGGCCTCAAGCGCGGTGTACCCGTCGGGACCCTCGGGGAACGACCGGATCTCGACGCCGTCGGGGAGGTTGTCTTCGGCCCATGCCTTGCCCGTCGTCCCGCTCTGTACGGCGACCGTGTGACCGTCACCGAGGTCGTCGACGGACTGGACCTCGCCGCCGGACTGAACCGTCAGGGACTGCTGGGCGTTGTAGTACGGGTCCGAGAAGTTGACCTGCTCCTCGCGCTCCGGGGTGATCGTCGAGGCCGCGATGACGACGTCGTAGCGACCACCGGCGAGCTGGGTGAAGATCGTGTCGAAGCCGGTGTCGATGATGTTCGTGGTCAGGCCGAGACGCGTCGCGATCTCGTTGATCAGGTCCATGTCGAGACCGACGAGCTCACCCTGCTTGCGGAACTCGAACGGCGGGTAAGGGATGTCCGATCCGACCGTCAGGACGCCGTCCTCGAGCGTCGTGAACGTCGGCTCCTCCATCCCATCGTCGGTAGCCCCCGTCGTTGGGGTTGTGGGCTCGTCCGAGCCACATGCCACCCCAGCGAACGCCAGCACGGCGAGCAGGGCCACGGCGACCCACTTCTTGGTTACCAACAACTCCATCACTGCCTCCTATCGGATAACGATGAACTGGATGTTACTCAACTATGACTCTGCGACCCAGGGCGTGAGCTGGAGGAACCTCTGGCGCAGCTGGGAGAACGGGCACTCGTCCTCGACGACCTCCAGCGTAAGGGCGCCGCCCGATCGCTCCCACCGGTAAACCCCTTCCATGTGGGGGCACTCCCCGTCGTTGAACAGCCGGATGCTGTCGCCGGAGAGGGTGAAGTGCCCCCGGCTCCGGAACTGGCTCGAATCGGGGCCCGGCCCATGATGAGCGATCGCGTAGCGTCCGGCACGCAATGTGAGCTCCGTGGTCCCCGTCTCGATCCGGTATGGCGCGCAGCGCCGGCACTTGACGGAGGGACCGCCCGCCAGCCGAACGGTCACGCGCCGGGAGTACGTGCCGTCGATCGCGGTGGGCTCGAGGGGAGGGACGGGAGTCGTGAACGGATAGGGCTCGGCCGTGTCGCTCACCCACAACGGAACCTCCTCACCGCGTTCGGCGGGCGGCGGGTCGTCGCCGGAACAAGCGGAGAGCACGAGAAACGCCAGGAGGAACAAGCCCAGGCGATCAAGTGATCTCGCCGAGGTAGGCCTCCTTCATCTTCGGGTCGTCGAGCAACGCCTTGGCGGTATCCGCGAGCACGATCGAGCCGGTCTGGATCACGTAGGCCCGGTCGGCGATCTCGAGAGCCATGTTGGCGTTCTGCTCGACGAGGAAGATCGTCGTCCCGGCTTCGTTGATCTCCTTGATCGTGTCGAAGACCTGCTGGACGAGGATCGGTGCGAGGCCCATCGAAGGCTCGTCCATCAACAGGACCTTGGGGGCGGCCATGAGGGCACGGCCCATCGCGAGCATCTGCTGCTCACCCCCGGACAGGGTCCCCGCCTTCTGAGTGAGCCGCTCCTCCAACCGCGGGAAGATCTGCAGGATCCGGTCGAAATCCTTCTGCATCTTTTCGTGATCGTCCCGTAGCTGGGCCCCGATGTTGAGGTTCTCGCGCACGCTCATCCGCGCGAACAGTCGCCGGCCCTCGGGGACCATCGTGATGCCCTTCGAGACGATCTCGGTCGTGCGGAGACCGTCGAGGCGCTCTTCCCCGTTGCCCGACCTCAGGATGATCTGGCCGTCGTTGGCCTTGACCATGCCGAGGATCGTCTTGAGGGTCGTCGTCTTCCCCGCAGCGTTCGAGCCGAGCAGACAGACGATCTCGCCTCTCTTGATGTCCAGGGTGACGTCCTCGAGCACCCGCACCGGGCCGTAGCCCGAGAACACGTTGCGCATCTCGAGCAGGGCCTCGCCGCTCTTCGGCTGCTTGACGGTTTCGGTGCCGCCGGCCTCGGGGCCGCGGGAGGCCTCGTCCTTGCGGGGCTCGCCGCCCTGCTGGACCGTCGGCTGGTCGGGCTGGCCGCTCATGCGCTCTCCTTGTGGCGCGCGCCGAGATATGCCTCGATCACACGCTCGTTACCGGCGACGTCTGCGTAGCTACCTTCGGCGATCTTCTTGCCGTAGTCGAGCGCCAGGACCCTGTCCGAGACGTTCTTCACGACCGGCATGTCGTGCTCGATCAAGATGATGGCGTAGCCACGCTCGTCGCGTAGGCGGCCGATCAGCTCGACGATCTCGTCCTTCTCTTTCGGAGTGAACCCGGCTGCGGGCTCATCGAGGAGCAGCAGTTTGGGCTCGGTGGCCATCGCGCGGGCGATCTCGAGGCGCCGGCGATCCGCGTAGGACAACGAGGCCGCGAGCTGATGCTCGCGGCCCCCGGTCAAGCGCTTGCCGAAGAACCGGAGACATTCGCGCGCCTTGTCTTCGATCGCTTTCTCCTCGCGCCGCGTCTTCGGAAGGCCCAGCACCGCGCCGGTGATACCGCTATGTGTCCGGCAATGCTGGCCGACCATCGCGTTCTCCAGAACGGTCATGTTGGCGAATAGACGAACGGCCTGGAACGTGCGCGAGATCCCGAGTGCGGTGACCTGGTTGGGCAACAGGCCCACCAGGCTGTTCCCGTCGAAGTCCATCGTCCCCGCATCCGGGGTGTAGAAGCCGGTCAAGATGTTGAACACGGTGGTCTTGCCCGCGCCGTTGGGGCCGATGATCGAGAGGATCTCGCCGGAGCGCGCGGTCAGGTCGATGCCGTCGACCGCCTTCACACCACCGAAGTGCTTCATCATGCCCTTGACGACGAGCTCGCTCATGCCGGCGACCCCTCTCCTGCAGATGTAATGACGGGTGCACCGGATTCGGCCCCGGCACGATGGGCATATTGCGCGTCTTCGATCTCGGACTCGTGGAGCTCGCGCCGGCGACGGACATCGGGCAGTACACCCTCGGGCCGGGAGATCATGATCACCATCAGGATGAGTCCGTAGAACAGCAGCCGGAACTCACCGAACTCGCGCAACACCTCGGGGATGCCGACGAGCACGAACGCACCGATGACGACACCCGGGATGCTCCCCATCCCACCGAGAACGATGATCGCTAGGACGTTGATCGAAACGATCAACAAGAAGGTGTTCGGGAACAGTGAGCCGATCTTCGCGGCGAAGATCATGCCGCCGAAGCTTGCGAGGCCGGCACCGAGGCCGAAGGCGAGCAGTTTCGTCTTGATGATGCTGATACCCATCGACTCGGCCACCTGCTCGTCCTCGCGGAGAGCGTTCCACGCGCGGCCGACGCGCGAGCTCTTGACCCGATAAGCGACGAAGGCCACGAGGAGGACGCAGGCGAGGATCAAGTAGTAGATCGATTGCGGATCTCGTAGCTCGGTGCCGAAGATCGAGGGGGCCGGGACCCGGAGGAGGCCCTGAGCACCACCGAGCATGGGCGAAGCCCAGTCCGACTGCACGATCACGCGGATGATCTCACCGAAGCCGAGGGTGACGATCGCGAGGTAGTCGCCTCTGAGCCGGAGGACCGGAGCACCGATGATGATGCCGGCGATCGTCGTGATCACGAGAACGATCGGGAGCGCAACCCAGAACGAGAGTTGCGGCGCGAACAGTGGCGAGGCCGGTGACGTGAGGATCCCAACGGAATACGCACCGACCGCGTAGAACGCGACATATCCGAGGTCCAGCATCCCGGCGTAACCAACGACGATGTTCAGTCCCAAACCGAGAAGGATGTATAGCCCGACGACCC
>Ga0299913_10001561_pt1 | contig 17132 bp, 15 predicted proteins | sample RVTome_9_FD_201360 | JGI IMG/M metagenome (GOLD analysis project Ga0299913, IMG submission 201360) | Soil microbial communities from uranium-contaminated site in the Upper Colorado River Basin, Wyoming, United States - RVT155D38 (version 2) ... | reverse complement strand
CAACCTCGGCTACTGGGACGAGGCGACCGGGACCGCGGCCGCCGCGGGCGAGCGACTCGTCGACGAGGTGCTGGCGCTGGCCCCGGGGCCACGCGGGCGCCTGCTCGACGTCGCCTGCGGCGAGGGCGCGACGACCCGGCGGCTGGCCGCGCGCGAGGACGTCGAGGGCGCGACGGCGGTCAATCTCTCCCTGCCACAGCTCGTCGCCACGCACCGGCGCGGCGCCGGGTCTCCCGTGGCCGCCATGGACGCCTGCGCGCTCGCCTTCCCGGAGGCGAGCTTCGACACGGTCACCTGTTTCGAGGCCGCCTTCCACTTCCGCACCCGCGAGACCTTCCTGGCCGAGGTCCGGCGGGTGCTCGTCCCCGGCGGGCGGCTGCTCCTCTCCGACCTGCTGATGGCGCCCGGCACTCCGCTGGTGCCCGCCGAGAACCGCCTCCACGCGCCCGAGGCGTATCGCCGACTGCTCGAGACGGCGGGCTTCGAGGAGGTCGTCGTGCGCGACGAGCGCGAGCGGATCTGGGGCGGCTTCCGGCGCGCCTTCACTCGCTTCGTCGTCTCGAACGCCACCTGGGCCACCGCGGCCGTGGCCTGGCGCGACCTTCTCGCCTGCAATGTCGCCTGCGCCTGGGCGATCCGGCACTGCGTGCTGGTCGCGGCGCGCAAGCCGCGCTGGTGACCGCCGGGATCCGCCATCATGCCCGGCTCCGGTCCGGGCGCTACGACGCGGGCAGGGCGCCGACTCTCCGGTACCACCTCACCGCGTCGCGTAGCGTCTCCTCCAGGGGTCGCGGCTCGATCCCCAGCGCCGTCTCGTCCCCCCGCTCCGGCAGGCTCGCCTGGGCGGCGACCAGGAGGGGGATCAGCGCCGGGCTCGGCGAGTCGCGGCCCCAGGGCGCCAGCACCGCCTCGAGCCACCACGCCGGTGCGATCGTCCAGGCCGCCGGCACCTGCAGAGCCGGCGGCCTGGCGCCGGTCAGCTCGCAGGCGAGGCGAGCCAGCCCTGCCGCCTCGACGCGCCGTCCGACCAGCAGGTGCCGGCGGCCGAAGCGCTCGCGCTCGAGCGCCGCCAGCAGGGCCGCGGCGGCGTCGCGCACGTCGACGACACCGATCGGATCACGGGCCACCATCGGCAGCTCGCCGCGCAGGAGCCGCGGCAGCAGGGCTTCGTTCCCCGGGCGGGAGTCCCACGGACCGAGACAGGTCACCGGGTTCACCAGGGCGATCCTCGCCCCGTCGACCGCGGCGTCCAGGAGGAGCTCCTCGATGGCCGACTTCACCGCGAAGTACGGATGCAGGAGCCGCCCCGCCCTCGCCCCCCAGCCGGCGGTCCCGCCGTCCGGCTCGACGCAGGTGACGAACGAGCCGACGCAGCCGAGGGGGCAACCGGCGGCCCTCACCGCGGCGAGCAGCTCGGCCGTGCGCCGGCGGGCGTGCTCGAGCGCTTTGCCCCCGCCCGTGAAGGCCCGCACGGGGTAGGGCGCTGCGGCGTCCAGCACCAGGTCGTGTCCCGCGACCCACGAGGCGATCGCCCCGGGCTCGCGATCGTCGCCGCACACGAGGCGCACGCCGAGGCCTTCGAGGCTCGCCGGCGCTTTCTGCCGACCGGCCGCCGTTACCTCGTCGCCGCGGGCCAGGGCGGCGCGCACGAGGGCGGCGCCCAGGTGACCCGAGCCCCCGAGCACCAGCGTCCGGACGGGGTGGGTCGCGGTCTCCAGCACGGCCCCCTCAGCCGAGCTCGTCGAGCAGCGAGCGAGCGTCGGCGACGAGCGGCGTTGCGGTCTCGTCGAGATCGTCCAGCGACTCCCGCAGGGCGCCAGCGGCCACCGCCGCGCCGTCGGTCCCGGCGCTCGCCCGTGCCAGGCTGACCGCGGCCCGCAGCTCGAACTGCCTCGATCCGCGCGCCCTGGCCAGCTCGCGCGCTCGGCCCAGCAGCATCCGCGCCTCCTCCGACCCGGGCTCGTCGAGGCGTCGAAGCTCCGCGCGCAGGTGCAGCAGCTCAGGCTCCCAGAGTCGTTCGCCCGTCGACTCGACGACCTGCAGGCCCTCCTCGACGGCCTTCAGCCCCGCCGCCGCCTCTCCCAAATGGAGATGGCCGTCGGCCAGCACGCCGAACGATAGCGCCCGGCCCGAGCCCAGGCCGAGCTGCCGGAGGAGATCCATGCCCGCCTGCATCTCCGCGATCCCCGCGCCGTTCCCCTCGCGGGTCTCGAGCCAGCCGTTCCAGAGCCGGCCGTAGCCGATCCAGACCGGGAAGCCCTCGGCAGTGGAGACTTCGAGACAGCGGCCCACGGTCGCGGCAAACTCGTCGTCGGCCCGGCCGGCGCTGAAGAGGGCGACGTTGAGATGGGCCAGCCCGCGGGCGAGCTCGACCGGATTGGCGAGCGCCTCGGCGGCCTCTACCGCCCCGCGCACGGCGGCGAGCCCCTCCTCGCCGAGCCCGGCGAGCGCCAGGGCCCAGCCCCACGTCACCAGCGCCCCGAAGCAGGGGTCGTCGGCGAAGCGGGCCACCCGGTCGTAGTGCCTGGAGGGCTCGAAGCCATCCGCGGCCCTCTTGAGGCTCTCCATGGCGTCCGCATGCGCCCCGGAGTAGTACCGCGTGATGCCCCCCGCCGACGCGGCGGCCAGGGCATCGCTTCCCCGTCCCGTACGCCCCGCCAGCTCGGCGAGCTCCTGGACCCGGCGGTTCGCCTCGAGCACCGAGCCCCGCAGCAGGTGCATGCCCCAGGTGCGGTAGCGGATGCCGAACCCGACGTCGTCGCGCCCGAGGGTGGTCGCGAGGTCCGAAGCGCGCTGGTAGTTGCCTTCGACCGGCTCGCTCGTGTACCCGGTGGTGGCCACCAGTGGCAGGCCCCGGGCCAGCTGCAGACCGAGCTCGAGCTCGTCGCGCTGCGGCGAGGCCTCGATGCCCTCGAGCAGCTCGAGGCCGTGGTCGAGGTGCCCGAGCGCCTCGACGAAGGCCCACGACGCCAGGGCCCGCTCGCCCGCGCGCTGGAGGTAGCCGACCGCCTGGACCGGCCGCTGGGCGTGCTCATAGTGCCCGGCCAGGACCTCCGGCTCGCCCCGTTCGACCTCGGGGAAACGGTCCTCGAGAATGCGCGCCACGTGCTCGTGCAGCTGGCGCCGCTCGCTGCGCAGCAGCGACTGGTAGGCGGCATCCCGTACCAGGGCGTGCTTGAACAGGTATTCCGACTCGGGCGGCGTGCCGGTCTGCCAGACCAGCCCTGCGGTCTCGAGCTCGCCCAGCCGCGCGGCCAGCGGCGCCGGCTCGAGACCGGAGACCGCGGCCAGGCGGTCGAAGGTGAACCGTCGCCCCAGCACCGACCCGAGCTGGGCGATGCCCTTGGCCTCCTCCAGACGGTCGAGCCGCGCGGTCAGGGAGTCCTTGAGAGTGTCCGGAATCGCCAGGCGGCCCCGCGTCCTTCCCGCCGTCCAGCTCCACTCCCGCTCCCTCTCGGTGACCACGCCCGACTCCAGGATGGTCTTGGTCAGCTCCTCGACGAAGAGGGGCACGCCGTCGGTCTTGGCGACGATGCGCTCGACCAGCTCGGAGGGCAGAGGCTTGCCGCCGGCGAGGCTGAGGATCATGCCCTCGACGTCCTCGCGGCCGAGGCGGTCGAGCGAGAGGACCTCCGATGCGCCGGTGCCGTCCCAGCCCTCCAGTCCCTCCGGCCGGGTCGTCATCACCACCAGCAGACCGGCCGAGGCGACCCGCTCGAGGAGGGCGTGGAGCCACTCGCGCGTCGAGAAGTCGATCCAATGCAGGTCTTCCACCACCAGCGCCGCCGGGCGCTCCCGAGTCAGTGCCAGCGGCAGCTCGACGAGGGCCTCCAGCGTCTTCTGCTTGATCCGCATCGGGCTGAGCGGCGGCAGCGGCTGCGCGGGATCGGGGGGAAGGTCCAGCAGCGCAGCGAGGAAGGGCAGGAGGTCACGTCGCTGCAGCGCCGCGGCCTCGACGGCGGCGAGGAGGGCGGCACGCACGGCCTCGGCGCCGGAGTCCGGCCCCACCCCGAGGATGTCCCGCAACGCCTCGCGGGCGACGTGGAGCGCCGAGTGGCGGTAGGCGTCGGCCCCGGCACAGACCCACCAGCGGTCGATCGATCCGGCGAGGGCCGTGCGGGCCAGGTGCAGGAGACGTGACTTGCCGATGCCGGCCTCGCCCGCCAGCACGATGGCCCGGCCGCGCCCCTCCACCGCCCGGCGGCCGAGCGCGGTGAGGCGCTCGACCTCTTCCCGCCTGCCGACCGCCGGGGTCAACCCGAGCGCGGCGGTGGCCTCGAAGCGGCTACGCACCGAGCGGGGGCCCATCGCGCGGTAGAGACGCAGGGGATCCGAGACGCCCCGCAGGGTCCGTTCCCCGAGGTCCTCGAGCTCGAAGAAGCCCCGGACTAGGCGCCGCGTGCTGGCGCTCAGAACGACCCAGCCGGGCTCGCCCATGTCCTGGAGACGGGCCGCCACCTTGGGAGTCGACCCCAGGGCCAGGTCTTCCTTGAGACCCTCGCCGCCGGAGTCGCCGGTGACGACGACTCCGGTGTGTAGGCCCACCCGCGCCGCCAGCTCCACCCCTTCCAGTGTCGCGACGCTGCGTCCGAGCTCGGCCACCGCCCGCGTCAGCTCGAGCCCCGCCGCGACCGCCCGTGCGGGGTCGTCCTCGTGCGCCCGCGGGTAGCCGAAGTAGCAGAAGATCCCGTCGCCCTGGTACTGGGCCACGTGGCCGTCGTGCCGGCGCATCACCTGCTCGCAGACCGAATGGTAGTCGAGCATCAGCTCCCGGAGCTCCTCCGGGTCGAGGCGCTCGGCGAGCGCGGTGCCGCCGGAGAGCTCGCAAAAGAGAACCGTCAGCTGGCGGCGCTCGGCGGTGGCGCGCGGCGTGGAAGTGAGCGTCGCCTCCACCAGTCGACCGCAGGCGCCGCAGTAGCGGCTCCCCGGCCGGTTGAGCTCACCGCAGTGCTCGCAGCGACGGGCGAGCTCGGCGCCGCAGCCGCCGCAGAAGCGCTGCCCTCGCGACGCCGGGAGCCCGCAGCCGGCGCACCGCAACGTCGCGGAGCCGGCGACGCTGCCGCTCTGCGAGGGCACCCTCCGCGACGCCGACGATACGACGGCGCCGGGCTCCGGACGCAGCTCCACCGTCGGCGCCTCGGCCGCCGGCGCACGGCCGCCGCGCAGCGCCCGCAGCGCCTCGCCGAGCTCGCGCGCGTCGGAGAAACGGTCCTGCGCCTCCTTCGCCAGGGCCCGGTCGAGCAGCTCCTGGAGCCCGGCCGGAGGATGGGCCAGATGGGAGCTCAGCGGGTCCGGGTGCTTGTGCAGGACGGCGTGCACGACGGTCGAGCCGCCCCCGGCCCGGAAGGGCGGACGGCCGGTCACCATCTCGTAGAGCACGGTGCCCAGCGACCAGACGTCGGTGCGCAGATCCACGCGCTCGCCCAGCGCCTGCTCCGGCGACATGTAGGCGTAGGTGCCCTGGATCACCCCGGTGCGCGTGAGGCTCCCCTCGCGCTCGACCTTCGCCAGCCCGAAGTCGACGATCTTCAGCCGTCCCTCGCGATCGAAGAGGAGGTTCTCGGGCTTGATGTCCCGATGGATGACCCCGGCGGCGTGGGCGTGGGTGAGCCCTCCGGTCGCCTGCGCCGCCAGATCGAGGGCCTCGTCCACGCTCAGGCGCCCGCGCCGCAGGCGGCCGCGCAGGGAGCCGCCGTCGTAGCACGCCATGACGATGTAGAGATCGCCCTGCTCGGTCGCCCCCACCTCGTGGATGGTGCAGATGTGGGGATGGTCGAGCGCCGCCGCCGCCCGCGCTTCGCGGATGAAACGCTGCCGGGCCTCCTCGCTGCCCATCCGCTCGCGGGAGAGGAACTTCACCGCCACCGAACGGTGCAGGTTGCTGTCCTCGGCCCGGTAGACGATGCCCATGCCGCCGTCGCCCAGCTTCTCCACGACACGGTACTGGGAGATGGTCTTGCCGATCACCAGCGGGCCTCGAAGGGGCGCAGCATAGCAGCGCCCCGGGCTCCCGCCGGGGCTCCCGAGGTTGCCTGCCACAACAGCGACAACCCGTTCGTGCCCGAGGACTTCGTCTTCGACTACGCGGCGATCGCCGGCGAGGGCATCCACGAGCACTTCGAGCTGAAGTACCCGCACTGAGCGGCCCGGCAGGCCGGCAGCCGTCAGTCCACCTGCCGGTCCGCTTCCGTCCGGCCCCGGGGATCAGCGACGGCCGCGCGGTTTCCGCGACACCAATGCAGGATCTGCAGCGAGTTGCAGGATCTGCAGCGAGAGGTGCGGGTCGTGCCGGGGGCGGCTTGCAGGCGGGTCGCGCCCCCGCGAGCGACCTCCTACGGGGCGGCCCCGACCGTGCTTGCACGCGATGGGATCTGGCATACAGCGTGCACCACCGCGACGCGTCGTGAGTCGTGAGAGGCGGCAGTCGCCGGGACCCGTGGGAGTCGACGTCGTCGGGACCGCGTCCGCCGAGCCGCGGACTCCGGCGATGACCGCCCGCGCCGCGACCGCGGACGAAGTTACCTGGAGAGAGCTCCTCGCCCCGTACAAGCGGCCGAGCCTGCGGCGGGCGGTGGTGCAGCTCCTCGACACCGCGCTGCCGTTCGCCGGCGTGTGGGCGCTGATGGCGTGGAGCGTGCACGTCTCCTACGCGCTGACCCTGCTCCTGGCGGTGCCGGCGGCGGGCCTATTCATCCGGCTGTTCATCATCCAGCACGACTGCGGGCACGGCTCCTTCTTCCGCTTGCCGGCCGCCAACCACGCGGTGGGCGCGGCGCTGGGAGTGGTGACTCTTTTCCCGTATGGCTACTGGCGCCGTACCCACGCCATCCACCATGCCACCTCGGGCAACCTCGACCAGCGCGAGTTCGGCGACATCAGGACGCTGACCGTGCTCGAGTATCGCGCGCGCTCCCGCTGGGGCCGCCTGGCGTACAGGCTCTACCGCAATCCGCTGATCCTCTTCGGGCTCGGGCCGTTCTACCAGTTCGTGATCAAGCACCGCTTCCCGTTCGACATCCCGTGGGCATGGAGGCGGGAGTGGGCGAGCGCTCTCTGGACCAACGTGGGGATCGTCGGGTTCGCGGGCGGCCTGTGCGCGCTCGTCGGCTGGCAGACGTTCCTCATCGTCCATCTCTCCATCATCGCCCTGGCGGGTCCGCTCGGCGTCTGGCTCTTCTACGTCCAGCACCAGTTCGAAGAGACCTATTGGGATCGCGAGGACGCCTGGGACTTCTACCGCGCCGGCGTCCACGGCAGCTCGTTCTACGACCTGCCGCGGGTCCTCCACTGGCTCACCGGCAACATCGGGTACCACCACATCCACCACCTGTGCAGCCGGATCCCCAACTACCGTCTGCGGCAGTGCTTCCAAGACAACCCGCCGCTCCAGCGCGTCACCCGCCTCACCCTCCGGCAGAGCCTGCGCTGCGCCCGCTTGCGGCTGTGGGACGAGGAGCGGCGCGCCATGATCGGCTTCCGCGAGCTGTGTAAGGTCCAGCCGGGCGGCTTCGTCTCCGAAGAGGACTGAGCGCCCGGCCGGCAGCCGTCAGTCCGCCAGCAGCTCGACGATCGCCGCCTCGACGTCCTCGTCCGTGAACTGGTGGTTGGGGTCGTCGGCGTCGAGAGTGCGGGCGAGAGTGCCGTCGCGGGCGTAGATCTTGACCGCGGGGATGCCGAGGAGGTCGAGGTGCTCGAAGGCGACCGGGATGACATCGGCGGTGACGTAGTGCTCGATGCGGCCGCCCTGCTCGGCGATGAAGCTGCCCGCCATGGCCATGGCGCCGGCGTCATCGCGGTCGTCGAGAGAGAAGGCGATGAAGGTCACGCCCTCGTCCGCGTAGCGCTCCGAGAGCTCGACCATCCTGGGGAAGCGCTCGATGCAGGGCAGGCACCAGGTGGCCCAGAAGTCGACGACGACGAGATCGCCCTGGTGGCCGGCGAGCACCTCCCGCCACTCCGGGTGCGTCACCGGTTGCAGGACGGGCCGGGCGGCGGAGGGCGCCGGCAGCGCCAGCGCGGCGAGCAGGAGGAGCAGGTGCCTCATCCCTCGTACTCGACCGAGCAGCCGTGGGCGCGGGTCTCCGCGGTCGCTACCGGCTCGCCGGCGAGCGCCGCGCGGATGGCGTCGGCGACGTAGTGCACGGTCGGCTCGCCCTGCGTGTAGTCGATCGAGCCGTCGCTGGACTCCTGCGCCGGCGAGTCGTGGATGGCGCCCATGTAGACGAGCGCCCGGTCGGCGTCGAAGACGAAGTACTCGGGCGTGCGGGTGGCGCCGAGGGCGCGGCCCAGCTCCTGGCTCTCGTCGAAGACGTAGGTGAACCGGTAGCCGGTCTCGGCCGCGTGCTCCTTCATCGCCGGGAGGCGGTCCTCCTCGCGATGGTTCACCGAGACGCCGACGAAGCGGACGCTCTCGCCCTCGAAGGAGTCGACCAGCTTGACGAGGTCGCCGTCCATCCCGCGCACCCAGGGACAGTGGTTGGCGAGGAAGACGAGGACCACTACGTCCTCGGTCAGCTCGCTCGCGGAGAGGGCGGAGCCGTCGGTGGCCGGCAGGTCGCTGAAGGCGGGCAGGGGGTCGCCGATCTCGGCCACCGCGTTGTAGGTGCCGGCGGAGAGGGGCAGGGCCGCGAGCAGGGCGGCGGCCAGGAAGGTCGGGATGCGGGGGAATCGGGCCATGGCATGTCCTCCAGAGGTCTTCGCGTGCGCCCGTGTGGGCGCTCGTGCGTCCATGTTACCGGGGCCTTGCCGACGGGCACCGTGGGGCGGGCCGTCCGGGCGCCCCGCTCCGGCGAGGCCTCACCCGACCATGCCCCTCGCCTGCGCGGGGCGCCCGGACGGCCCTTCGCGGTTGGTGAGCACTGCCCGCTGCCAGGCTAGATCTCCGCGCGCAGCGCGGCGAGGTCGAGGGGTTCGGTGACCATGGCGAGCCGGCCGTCGGGGGTGCGCGGCCACTCCTCGCGGGGGCGGTCGTGGTAGAGCTCGACGCCGTTGCCGTCCGGGTCGCGCAGGTAGAGGGCCTCGCTGACCCCGTGATCGGCGGCGCCGTCGAGCCCGATGCCCGCCCCCTCCACCCGCGCCAGGGCGTCGGCGAGCGCGGCGCGGGTCGGGTAGCGGATCGCCAGGTGGTAGAGACCGGTCGCGGTGGGCGGCGGCGGCGAGCCGCCGAGGCTTTCCCAGGTGTTGAGGCCGATGTGGTGGTGGTAGCCGCCGGCGGAGACGAAGGCCGCTCCGGCACCCATGCGCTGGGTCAGGTCGAATCCGAGCACTCCACAGTAGAAGTCGAGGGACCGGTCGAGGTCCGCCACCTTGAGGTGGACGTGGCCGATGTCGACGCCGGGATCGATGGAGCCGGAGCGCTCCGTCACGGAGCCAGTCTAGCTCCGGTTGCCGATCTGCGTGGGAGCGCCCGCCTACTGCACCACCAGCGCCATGTCCCGGAAGTTGATCGTCCAGGAGCGGAAGCCGGCGAGGGCGTCCTGCCCGAGGTTGCAGTCGAGGGAGTCGTGGTTCGGGTCGCCGAGCGGCGTCGTCAAGACGTCGACGTCGCGCAGGGTGACGCCGGCGGCGGCGACGGTGAGGACGAAGCGCGGCAGGCGCAGCGCCGGGAGCTCGCGCGCGCCGCCGACGCCGGCCGAGCGGGTGGTGACGTGCTTGCCGAGTCTCTCCAGGCGCTCGTGATAGCGCCGGTAGAAGGGCTCGTAGAAGACGGTGTGGGCGGCACCGGTGTCCAACCGGCAGAGCAGGGTGTCGGCGTCGTAGCGGGCCCGGACCAGCAGCTCGAGGCCGTCGAGCGCGAGGTTGCCCAATGTGCGCCGGGGCGCTCGCGTGGGGATCTCGACCACGTCGTCGGCACGGAAGGTGAGCTCGCCGAGGGCGTCGGCGACCGGAAAGCCGACGAGGCCCGGGATGCGCGTGCCGTCGGGAAACGTCAGCAGCTCGTCCGGGAAGACGAGGAAGGCGACGTTGCGCAGGTGGGCCTGGCCCACCGTCATCCGCGGCGCCAGCGCCACGTCCGCGGTGACGGACCGGCCGGTCGAGGTCGAGACCCGCACGCCGGCCGGCCGGATGGCCAGGCCCAGGGCCTCCGCCTCGGAGCGCATCAGCACCGAGAGGTTGGCGCCGGTGTCGAGGGTGAGCCGGCGTTCCCGGTCGCCGATCGTCACCGGCAGGCGCCGGTTGCGCTCGAGCGCCAGCCGGCTCGGGCCCCGGATCTCGACCTCCTGCGGCGGTGCGCCGGCGAGCGCCTCGAGCAGGGGGAGGGTGCCGGCGGCGTCGTCGACGAGGTCGGGAGCGGCCCCGGTTGCGGCCAGGGCCAGCAGCGAGCGGGCCGAGACGAGCGCGTCGGCGTAGCGGAAGAGACGGAGGTGGTTGCCGATCTGGAGGTGATGGAGCTGGGCGGCGAAGGCGGCGTTGGGCGCCCCGGCGAGGAGCTCCGCGGCGAGGCCCCGCGACCCCTCGGGGTCGTTGAACGCCTGCAGCGAGGCGGCGCGAAGGAAGCCGCTCTCCGGATCCTCGTCGCCACCCTGCGACCGCGCCGCCAGCTGCTCCCTGAGGGCGAAGAAGTCCCGTGCCTCGTAGAGATCGCGGGGCGACGGCGCCCCGTTCGGCGCTCGGTCCGGCGCCCCGTCCGGCGGCCCGGCCGCGAGGGCGGTCGCGGCGAGCAGGGCGAGCAGCGGCGGCAGGCGACCCATCCTCGGAGCATACGGCCGAAGCGGTGCGCCGGACCCGTTCCGGCCGTGGACCTCACCCCCTGGCGGCCGTCTCGACGTCGCCCGGATGGGCGGCGGCCCAGCGGGAGAACGACCCGTCCACGTAGGAGACCCGAAGGCCCTCGCGGGCGAGCCACGAGACCGCCGAGCCGGCGCGCTGACCGCTGGCGCAGTGCACCAGCAGGTCGGTTCCGTCGGGCAGCTCCCGGCGCTGCGGCGCCAGCCGGGTGTGAGCGACCAGCAGGGCCCCGCGGACGTGCCCGGCGGCCCACTCCCCGGCGCCGCGGACGTCGAGCACCCGCGTGCCGGCCTCGGAGCGTCGGCGCTCGAGCTCCACGAAGTCGAGGTGGGGGATCGATGCCAGGCCAGGGAGGCCCTGCAGGGTCTCGGGAGTGGCGTACGAGTCGATCCGGTCGTAGCCGATGCGCACCAGGTCGCGGACCGCCTCCTCGAGCCGGCGATCCTCGACGATCGGAACGACCGGGAGGTCGGGATCGACGTAGGAGCCGACGATGGTGGGGAAGGTCCGGTCGAGCGGGGTGTAGATCGACCCGGCCAGGTGCGCGGCCATGAACGCCCCACGATCGAGGCGGGTGTCGAGGACGGTGACCTCGCGGCTGCCGGCCAGGGCGGCGAGCCGATCGGCCGATAGCGGCTGCGGCTCGGGGAGACGCCCGAGCCGCGGCGGCCCCTCGCGATTGAGCCTCTTCATGCGCGCGAAGTAGGGCGGTGGCTCGGGCTGTCCAGAGAGGATGAAGTCGACGAAATCGGCCTCGGACTCCCGGGCGGCCGCCAGCGCCGGGCTCGTGCGCCGTTCGTAGCCGACCGTCGTCTGCGGCACGGCGCCCAGCGCCTTGCCGCAGGCGCTGCCCGCGCCGTGCCCGGGCCAGACCTGGAGGTGGTCCGGCAGCGCGAGGAAGCTCCGGGCCGAGGCCCACAGCCGCCGGGCGGAGGGCCCCATGGCGCCGGCCTGTCCGGCGGCGGACTCCAGCAGGTCCGGCCGCCCGAGGTCGCCGGCGAAGACGAAGTCGCCGCTCAGCAGACCCATCGGCTCGTCGGCGCTCCGTGCGCCGTCGGTGATCAGGAAGGCCAGGTGCTCCGGCGTGTGGCCGGGCGAGTGGACGGCCCGCACCTCGATGCGGCCGATTTGGAAGGCGTCGCCGTCGCGCAGCAGGCGAGCCCGCTCCCCGAGCTCTCCGGCCCAGAGGTAGGCCCAGTCGGGAGCGCCCTCGGCGGAGAGATGGACCGTCGCCTGCGGCAGCACGGCGGCGAGCTCGCGGGCCCCGGAGAGGAAGTCGGCGTGGATGTGGGTCTCGGTGATCGCGGTGACGCGCAGGCCCTCGCGGGCGGCCAGGTCCAGGTACCGGTCCACGTCGCGTTGCGGGTCGACGATCAGGGCCTCCCGGGTTCTCTGACACCCGATCAGGTAGGAGTGCTGCGAGAGCTTGTCGTCGACGATCTGGCGCAACAGCATGGGGACCTCCCGGGGCCGGGCCGGGGACGGATCGCGACCCGTGGACGGCAGAAGCCTATCGCCCTCGGCCGCCGGAGGGGTCTGGCCGCCCTCCACCGGAAGGATGGCGGACTCTGCTACCTTCCGGCCAGTGCGCCTGGGAATGGTCGCCATCGTCCGCGACGAGGCCGACCTGATCCGCGAGTGGATCGAGGTCCACGCGGCCTCGGGCGTCGACGTCTTCGTCGTCACCGACCATCGTTCGGTCGACGGTACGAGGGAGATCCTGTCCGAGCTGACGCGCCACCACGAGATCGAGGTGATCCGCCGGGGCGGACCGCTCGTGGAGCAGGCGCGATGGATGACCGAGATGGCCCTCCGGGCGCGCCGGCGGCACGGCGTCGATTGGGTGGTGCTGGCCGACGCCGACGAGTTCTGGCTCCCCCGGCAGGGCTCGTTGCGGCGGCTCGCCGAGTCGGCGCCCGCACCGGTCCTGCTCTGCGAGCGCTCCAACATGCTGCCCGACCGGGCGGCGGTCGAGGCTCCGGGCTATCGCTTCTTCCACAACCTCTGGCGCGTGGCGCGCCCCTTCCCGGACCATCCGCCGCGACCCGACCTCGACCAGGAGCTCGACTGGCCCCTCTTCCTGCGCCGCATGCCGCCGAAGGTGCTCTGCGCCGTGGCGGGTCTGCAGGAGGTCCTTGCGGGCAACCACGACGTCGTCCACGAGGCGGCCGCACGTGCCCCGGCCGCCGCCGAGATCCTCCACTACCCGGTGCGCGGCTGGGTCGATTTCGAGCGCCAGACGGCGGGGCACGGCGAGGCCATCGCCCTCGACCCGTCCACCCCCCGAGACCAGGGGTGGCACGTGAGGCGGCTGCACGAGACGTGGCAGCGCGGGGAGCTCCGCCGGTTCTACGACCTCCTGCTCGACGATGTGGAGGCCCATCGCCGGGGGTCCGAGCCACGGCTCGTCCCCGACCTCCGACTCTGGCGCGCCATCTCGCCTGCGACCGTCCCGTCCTCGCCGGGACGACCGGGCGGCGTCCCTACCACCGAGCGCTAGCGACGCCGCCCGCGCAGGACGTGGGCGAAGTCCTGGAAGCCGATGAACTTGACGCCCCAGAAGAGGGTGAGGCCGAGGAAGAGCCAGGTGTCGAAGAGCCAGAGGAAGAGCGGCGAGGCGGAGTAGAGGCAGCGCACGCCCAGCGTGTAGCGGTTGGAGGCGCGGTTGATCAGGGTGGCGAAGTAGTCGACGCTCGAGCCCTCCTCGGCGTCGAGGACCGCCGGGTCGGCGCCGATGACGAGATTGAAGTGCCCGAGGTGGCGCAGGGAGTTCATGCAGTAGGCGAACGCCACTCCGAAGACGGTGATCAGCAGGAGCAGCTTGCCGCTGACGAGCTCGGGCCGCATGGCCCAGGTTCGTGAGTCGACCAGGTCGGAGGAGACCTGCGGGAGATTGAGCAGCATGTTGGCCGTGACGCCCATGAGGATCAGGGCCGACGAGGCGAGCAGCGAGTTCACCATCGTCAGGTTGCGCGTCTGCTGCGCCGCCAGCAGGTAGTCGCGGCGTTCGAGCAGACCCTCGATCCAGGAGCGCCGGAAGAGATCCATGCGCGTCTTGGCCGCCTGATTGGGGAAGATGCGCATCAGATACGGGTAGACGCCGTGGTAGACGGGAAAGACGAGCACGAAGAGGGCGAACCCGACCAGGTCGAGTGGGTTGCGGAACGGGGCGAGCCACTGTTCGATGGGCATCACGGTCCTCCCTTTCCCGGCCTCGGCTGGGTGACGGCGCAACGGCGAGACTATCGCGGGCGGGCCCGTCCGCGAGGTGTAACAACGGTCGGCTGGCGCACGTAGACGGGCCAGAGGGATGATCCTCGAGGGAGAGCACCGCTGATGAGACACCTCCTCTGGCTCGCCGTCGTCATCGCGGCGCCGGTCGTCGGCGCGGTGGATCCGGACCTGCCACGGTTCAGCCAGACCGTGGAGGTCGTCGACCACGCGCAGCTGGCCCAGCCGGTGGCGCGGGGAGAGCGGGTCGAGGTGGTCTTCCGGGTCGGGGAGCTGGCCCTCGAGGCCGCGGACGTCGCCGAGGTGCGGACCGAGCTCGCCGTCGGGTGCGCGCGGCTCCCGGCGAGCCGCTGCGCGCGCTACCGCGAGCGCCTGAGGCTGGTGGCTCGGCACCACGGGGGCGTGGTGCGCGTGGAGCTGCTCGGCCTCTCGAGGTGGAGCCTCGAGAGGCTCGACCTGAAAGGGCGAGTGGTCTACCCTCGCTGGGCCCCTCTGAGCCTGCGGTTGGGGATCGGCGTGGCCGAGCTGGCGACTGGGGATCGCGACGTCGACGTGTCGATGGGAATCGGAGAGCTCAGCATCCGGTCGCCGCGCCAGGCGGTGCGCCGGGTGGCGATGCGCACCCGCATCGGCGACGCCACGCTGCAGGGAGGAGACGGCGACGAGCGGGCTCGACGACCCCTGCTGGTGGGTGCGAGGCTCGAGTGGAGCGAAGGCGCCGGCCCGGCGGAAATCCGCGCCCGTCTCGGGATCGGCGACGCCCGGGTGGTGCTCGAGTGAGCGGACGGGACGCGTCTTGCAAGCCTTCGAGGATCTCGTCGACAGGTGCCAGCGGCAGGTCTTCACCTATGCTTCCTACCTGCTCCCCCGCCCCGAGGACGCCGAGGACGTGACCCAGGAGGCCTTCTTGAAGCTCTGGCACCACTGGCCCGAGATCGACCGGGAGCGCGCGGCGGCCTGGCTGATGCGCGTCACCCGCAATCTCTGCTTCGACCGCCTGCGCCACGTCAAGGTCGTCCGCGAGCACGTCAGCGACAGCGGCGCGGACGCCCTCGAGGGGACCGCCGACCCGGAGCCCTCGCCGGCGCTCAGGGCCGAGGGCGCGGAGCTGCGGGGGCGCCTCGAGGAGGCCCTGCACGCTCTCGGCGAGCCGATGCGCAGCGTGGTCGTCATGCGGGAGGTCCAGGGATTCAAGTACCGCGAGATCGCCGAGATCCTGGAGCTGCCGCTCAACACCGTCCGCGTCTACCTGCACCGAGGCCGCCGCCGCATTCGCGAACGGCTCCGGGCGCTCGCTCCGCAGGGGCTGAAGGCCTGATCGTGCACTGCCGGGAGATCGACGACCGGATCGAGGCCTGGCTCGACGGTGAGCTGCCAGGGGGCGAGGCGCAGCGGATCGCGGCCCACGTCGAGAGCTGCGCCGCGTGCGCCGCGGCCGTCGACTGGGCCCGCGCCGTGCGCGACGGGCTGCGCGGGTTGCCGGTCCTCGACGCCCCGCCGGCCCTGCTGGCGCGGGTCAGGGCCGTCGCGCGCGAGGGAGAGGCGCGGCGGGGGAGCAGGCACCGCCTGGCCGCGGGGCTGATCCTGTTGGCGGCCACCCTCGCCGTGGCGCTCGGCCTGACCTGGCGGCTCGGCCCTCCGGGGCCGCCGGCCGGTCAGGCGAGGATCGTGGAGGAGATGGACGTGGAGCGAGCGGAGCGCGAGGTGAGAGTGGCGCTGGCTCTCGTCGGCCGTTACACGCGGCGGGCCGGTGCGGACGTGCAGCGGGAGCTCTCGGGAGGACCGGTCGCGGGGGCGACCCTGCGCGGGCTGGCGAGCGCCCTGGCGCCGCTGGCGCGCGTCGAGGAAGACAGCGGCGGTCCCCCCGCCGCGTGAGGTGACGACGATGAGCGTACGACGGATGAAGCGAAGTCTCTGGGGCGTGATCCTGGCGGTGGGCGCGGCCGCAGCGCCCGCCGTACGCGCCCAGTGGGAGGAGCTCGAGGCCCTCCCCGGCTATTTCCCCCTCGAGGAGCTGGCGATCGTGGATGCGGAGGCCCTGACCATCGAGATCAACCTGACGGCGCCGATGCTGCGCATGGTCGCGGCCTTCGCCGGCGAGGAGGAGCCCGAGCTCGCCGCCCTGGTCGAGGGGCTCCAGGCCGTGCGCGTGCGCTCGGGCGAGCTCGGCGAGGGCGAGGCGGCGGGCGCGCGTGCCCGCTTCCAGACGGCCGGACGGTGGCTCGACGAGCGGGGCTGGACGCCGGTTGTGAAGGTGCGCGAGGGGAGCGAGGAGGTGCTCATCTACTCCCGCCTGGACGAGGCCGGCGCCGTCGAGGGGATGACGATCCTGGCCCTCGAAGGGGGCGAGATCACGGTCGTCAACCTCATCGGGCGGCTCGATCCGGAGCAGCTGGGCCGCATCGCGTCCGGCCTCGACCTGCCGTTCGGCGGCGCCCGCGACCTCGCGGACGACGGAGACGGCGAGGACGGAGAGGAGGAGCGATGAGAGGCGAGGGCGCCGCGGCGCTGATCCTCGCGACGACGCTCCTCGTCGGCTGCGACGGAGAGCCCCCGTCGGCCGACCGGGTCCGAGCCCACCTGGAGCACGATCTGTCCGGCGTGCGCTTCCACCGCGGCGAGCACATCCGCCTGGGGCGCTTCACGATGGCGCTGGTGCGTGGCCTGGTGCGCGTCGCGGCGGCCGACGACCGCGAGACGAGGCAGGTCCTGGGCAGCATCCGCCGCGTCGAGGTCGCCACCTGGGCGATCGAAGGGTCGTTCGACTTCGCCGACATCCGCGGCCCCGGCGACCTCGAGCGTCGTCTGGCGCGTTCCGGCTGGGAGCTCATGGTGCGCGAGAGCGAGGAGGACTCCCGCACCTGGATCTTCGTGCGGTCCGACGAGGAGGGCGCGATCCGCAACCTCTACATCGTCGAGCTCGATCCCGACGAGCTCACCGTCATCGACCTCGCCGGGCGGATCGACGAGATGATGGCCGCGGCCGTCGCCGACGATCCGGACGGCTTCGTCGCCGACCTGGGCTGACGGCCGGAAAAGAGGGACAGGTACAAATTGACGGCACCGTGGTGCCGACCCGCTCCCCGGGGGAGTCAATTTGTACCTGTCCCTCTTTTCCCTCTTTTTCGCGCCCGCAGGAGCACCTGCAGCTCGTCGGGCCGATCGTTGTCCAG
>Ga0299913_10001560_pt1 | contig 17133 bp, 17 predicted proteins | sample RVTome_9_FD_201360 | JGI IMG/M metagenome (GOLD analysis project Ga0299913, IMG submission 201360) | Soil microbial communities from uranium-contaminated site in the Upper Colorado River Basin, Wyoming, United States - RVT155D38 (version 2) ... | reverse complement strand
GCCGCCCGTGCCGTCGGCCCCCGCACGCGCGGGCTCATGCCGGTGCACCTGCTGGGCAACGCCTGCGACATGCGCGCGCTCGGCGCGCTGGCCGCGCGCCACGACCTGGTGATGATCGAGGACACCTGCGAGGCGCACGGCGCCCGGTTCGAGGGCAGGATGGCCGGGACCTTCGGCGCCATGGGGACGTTCAGCTTCTACTTCTCGCACCACATCAGCACGATCGAGGGCGGCATGGTCGTGACCGACGACCCGGCGCTGGCCGACCTGGCCCGGATGCTGCGCGCCCACGGCTGGACGCGCGACGTCAAGAGGAAGCCCACCGTCACGGGGGCGCCGATCGACGAGCGCTTTCTGTTCGTGAACCTCGGCTACAACTTCCGTCCCATGGAGCTGCAGGGCGCCTTCGGCCTGCACCAGGTGGCCAAGCTGGAGCCGTTCATCAAGATCCGGCGCGACAACGTCGAGTACTGGAACGCCGGGCTGCGCCGCCACGCCCGCTGGCTGCGCGAGTGCCCGGGACGCGACACCGACGGCTCGCGGTCGGTCTGGTTCGGCTACCCGATCAGCGTGCGGCCCGAGGCGCCGTTCTCGCGCGACGCCCTGGTGCGCTTCCTGGAGAGCAAGGGCATCGAGACGCGCCCCATCATGGCCGGCAACTTCCGCGACCAGCCGGCGATCCGGCTCTTCCCGCACCGCATCGCCGGGCCCCTCGACAACGCGCACCTGATCATGCGCCAGTCGTTCTTCATCGGCAACCACCACGCCATCAGCGACCGCGACCGCGCCTACGTCGTCGAGTGCGTGGACGAGTTCATGGCGCAGTGGCCGTGACGATGTCCCTCGCCGGCGCCCGGGTGCTCGTGACCGGCGGTGCCGGCTTCCTGGGCCGCGCGGTCGTGGCCCGGCTGCAGGCAGCCGGGTGCGCCGGGGTGATCGTGCCCCGGCGGGCCGAGGTCGATCTCACCCGCGAGGCCGACGTCGAGCGCCTCTTCGCCGCGCACCCGGTCGATCTCGTTCTGCACCTGGCCGCCGACGTGGGCGGCATCGGCTACAACCTCGCCAACCCGGGGCGGACGTTCTACGCCAACGCGATGATGGGGGCGCTCGTGATGGAGCATGCCCGGCGGGCGGGCGTGGCCAAGCTGGTCGCGGTCGGCTCGGTGTGCGCGTATCCGGAGCACGCGCGGGTGCCATTCCGCGAGGACGAGCTCTGGGACGGCTACCCGGAGCCGACCAACGGCGCCTACGGGTCGGCCAAGCGGATGCTGCTGGTGCAGGGGCAGGCCTATCGGGCGCAGTACGGCTTCGGCGCCGTCCATCTGCTGATGATGAACCTCTACGGCCCCGGCGACCACTTCGACGCCGAGCGCGCGCACGTGATCCCGGCGCTGATCCGCCGTTTTCTCGAAGCCGCCGATGCCGGCACGCCGGAGATCGTCGTCTGGGGCGACGGCCGCGCCACCCGCGAGTTCCTGTACGTGGACGACGCCGCCCGCGGCATCCTGCTGGCCGCCGAGCGCTACGACGGCGCCGACCCGGTGAACCTCGGGGCCGGCTTCGAGCTCTCCATCCGGGACCTGGCCGAGCTGCTGGCCGAGCTGACCGGGTATCGGGGGCGGCTGGTCTTCGACGCCTCCCGGCCGAGCGGGCAGCGGCGCCGGTGCGCCGACGTCTCGCGGGCCAGGACCCTGTTCGGCTTCGAGGCCGAGGTGGGCTTCCGCGAGGGCCTGGCCCGCACGATCGAGTGGTACCGGCACAGCCAGGCGGTGGCGGCCCGGTGACGCCCGCCGTCACGCTCATCGTGCTCACGCTGAACGAGATCGACGGCGTCACCGACGTCTTCCCGAAGCTGCCGCTGCACTGCCTGGACGAGGTCCTGGTGGTTGACGGCGGCTCCACCGACGGCACGCTGGAGTTCTTCGAGTCGCGGGGCGTGCGGGTGATCCGTCAGAAGCGCCGCGGCCGGGGCGAGGCGTTCCGCCTGGCCGTGCAGCACGCGCGCAACGACTTCTTGATCTTCTTCAGCCCCGACGGCAACGAGGACCCCGAGGACATCCCGCGGCTGGTCGAGGGGCTGGCGGCCGGCTACGACATGGTCATCGCCTCGCGCTTCATGCGGGGGGCGCGCTCCGAGGACGACGACAAGTTCCTCTTCGCCAGCCGGCGGTGGGGCAACCTGCTCTTCACCTGGCTGGTCAACGTGCTCTGCCGGGGTCGTGCGCGCATCACCGACACGATCAACGGCTATCGCGCCGTCAGCCGCGCGGCGTTCGAGCGCCTGGCGCCGGACGCCGAGGGCTACGCGATCGAGTTCCAGATGTCGATCCGCGCGCTCCAGCTCGGGCTACGCGTGCTGGAGGTCCCGACCCAGGAGTCGCCCCGGATCGGCCGCGGGGTGTCCAAGCTCAACGCCATCCCGGTGGGCCTGAGGTTCGGGGCGCTCCTGGTGCGCGAGTGGGCCCGGCCGCGCATCCGCCGCTGACGACCCGCCGCCGCCTCGCCGAGGCCCTCCTCGTCGTGCTGGCCGCCCTGGCCCTGGCGGGGGGCCTGGTGCTCGTCGGTGACACCGACCTTCGCTCCGACCAGCACGCCTACAACCTGCTCGTCGCCCGCAAGCTCGACGCCGGCCTGCTGGCGCGCGACGCGCTCTATCGCCACGATCCCGACCTGCTGCACGTGCCGTGGTTCCTCGACCTGCACGCCGCCCTCGCGCGGCGCCTGGGCGACGACGTCGAGTGCGCGCTGGCCTGGCTGGGCTGGCTCATCGGCGCCGTCTTCATCGTCGGCCACTACGCCTTCTTCCGGGCGGTGACGGGACGCGCCGCCCCGGCAGCCCTGGCCACGCTGGGCGCCCTGACGCTGCGCAACGCGCTGGGCGGCGAGGTGTGGGGGTTCGACGGCTTGCGCTCGGCGTCGACCCGGACGATCCTGGCCGGGCTGATCCCCCCGCTGCTGCTGCTGTTCCTGTACGCGCGCCGCCGCCCGTGGCTGCCGGCGTACTGGGGGCTGCTGGGCGCGCTCTTCAACGTCCACCCCGTCTCGGCGTACCATCTCGCCCAGGTGACCGCGGTGGCGCACCTGTGGCAGGACCGGGCGCGGCCGCGCGCGCTGGGCCAGGTGGCGCTCGGCGCCGCGCTGTTCGTGCTCGGCACGCTGCCCTACACCGTGCCCTTCTTCGTCGGCCGCGAGGGCGGGGGGATGCCGGCCGAGGTGCGAGCCGCGCTCGACGCGCGCTTTCCGTACCTGCTCTACCCGATCGCGCCCAACGCGCTGATGTCGGTCGCCTTCCACATGGCGCTGCCGCTGGGGGCCTGGCTGTGGTGGCGTCGGCGCGGCGAGAGGAACGCGGTGCTGACGCCGCTGGCGCCGGTGATGGGCGCGGCCATCGTCCTCGGCTTCGCCGGCACGGCGGCCATCCAGGCCCTGGGCGTGTGGCTCGACCGGCCGTACGCCGACATCCAGGAGCTGCGGATCCTGCGACTGCTGTACCCGATACTGCTCGGCGGCCTGGCCCTGCTCTACGCGCGGTGGCTGTCGGCGCCGCGCCCGTGGGCGTGGGTGGCCACCGGCGCCCTCCTGCTGGTGTCGCTGATCCCGCCGGGGGACATGATCCACGCCTTCTCGCGCGAGACCCGAGGCGCCGTCAAGCACGCGCTCGGGATCGGCCCGCCGCCGCGGGCCGCGGTGCCCGTCGACCGGGCCTCGCAACGCGCGCTGTGGGCGTGGACCAGGGCGTCCTCGCCCCCGGCGGCGCTGTTCTTCACCGACGATTTCCACTTCCGGGTACACACCCGCCGTGCCATCACCGGCTCGTTCAAGGACGGCGCCTTCATGTTCCTGGCCGGCAGCGGTCCGCTCGTGGCCTGGCTCGCGCTCGAGCGCGAGCGCGCGGCCTGCCGTGCGGCCGGCGGCGCCGGCTGCTGGTTCGAGCTGGCCCGGCGCCTCGGCGCCGACTACGCGGTGCTCGATCCCGGTCTCGCGCGGGCCGCCGTCGCGCCGCCCGGCGACTTCGAGCGCGTGTGGGGGCAGGGCGGCTGGTCGGTGTGGCGGCGCCGCGGAGCGGTCTGAGTGCTCACGTATTACTCGGTCGCCGCCCGCGAGGACTTCTGGACCGAGCACTGGGGCGGCCACACGGTGGACGAGCTGCTCGCGGTCGCCCGGCTCTCGCCGCTCACCACGCTCATCACCGGGGCGCTGCCGGCGTCCGGCGTCGTGCTGGAGGCCGGCTGTGGCCTCGGGCAGTACGTGATCCTGCTGCGGGAGCGCGGCTGGCGCGCGGCCGGCGTGGACGGCAGCGTGGCCGCGCTCGCCGCCGGCCGGCGCGCGGCCGCGGTGCCCCTGGCCGCCAGCGACCTGCGCGCGCTGGCCGTCCGCACCGGCGCGGTGGCCGCCTACGTCTCGCTCGGCGTGGTCGAGCACGACCCCGAGGGCCCCGACGCCATCCTGGCGGAGGCCCGCCGGGTGCTGGCGCCGGGCGGCGTGCTGGTGATCTCGGTGCCCTACCTCAACGGCGTGCGCCGGCTCGGCGCGCCCTGGATCCGGCGCCGCCAGGCGGCGCTGGCGCGCGGGGGCGGGGCCTTCTACCAGTACGCGTTCTCGCGGCGCGAGCTCCTCGCCGCGCTCCGGGGCCACGCGTTCGCGCCGCTCGCCGCCCATCCCTACGACCCGGCCCGCGTGCTCCGCGCGGCCGCGGGCAGGCTGCGCGGCGCGCGGCGCCCTGCCGGCCCTGCCGTGTCGCCGCGCCCGTCCGGGGACCGTCGCCGCGGCGGGCTGCGGGCGCTCGCGCGGCGCGCGCTGTACAGCGAACCGGCGCTGCGCTTGCTGGGCCACATGCTGCTCGTGGTCGCCCGGCGGGCGTGACAGGATAGGCGCCATGCCCGAGTCGTTCCGGATCGTGGACCTGGGCGATCGTCGGGTGCTGGAGACCGGCGGTCGGCAGTACACCACCCGCTACAGCGCGCGGGTGATCGAGATGCTGGTCGAGCGCAAGGGGCCGCACCGCGCGCCGCTCTACTTCGACTTCAAGGAGACCCGGGGCGGGCGCTTCCTCGGCCCGCTCTTCGCCTACCTGCGATCGCGCGGCGCCGGCGGCCTGCGAGTGCTCGAGGTCGGCTGCTCGTTCGGTCACATGACGGAGTACCTGGCCGAGCAGCCCGAGGTGGCCACGCTGGCGACCTTCGACACCGACCCGGCCTTCGTCGAGCTCACGCGCACCAAGGTCGAGGAGCAGCGCCTCTCGATCGTCCAGGAGGTGCGCCACCTCGATCAGGACGCGACGCGCCGGCTGCCGTGGGCCGACGGCGCCTTCGACCTGGTGCTGGCCGTCGGCGTCGTCGAGCACCTGCCGGTGCGCTGGCGGCGCGCGCAGGTCGACGAGTACTACCGGACGCTGGCGCCCGGCGGCCACATCGCGATCCTCGACACGCCCAATCGCTGGTTCCCGCTGGAGACGCACTCGGTCGGCCTGCCCCTGGTGCAGTGGCTGCCGCCGCGCCTGGCCTGGCGCTACGCGCGCCTGGGCCGCCCGGCGCGCTACCGCGGCCTGCCCTTCGAGGAGTTCGTCGCCGACGGCACCGGCTGGCGCAACGCCACGCTGGCCGACTGCCTGCCGTCGGCCGGGCGCGCGGGACTGGCCGACGTCACCGAGGAGTCCGGCTACGGCTTCGGCTTCTTCCGCGCCACCGCCCGGTCGCGCACCCGCCGCGCGGCGCTGCCGCTGTTCGCCACGGCGGCGGCCGCGCTCCGGGCGGCGGGCCGCTCTCCCTCGCTGGTGCTGCCCTACCTGAACCTCGTGTTCCGGAAGACGTGACGACGCCGGCCGTCTCCGTCCTGATGTCGGTCCACGACGGCGCCCCCCTCGTGGGCGAGGCCGTCGCCAGCGTGCTGGGGCAGAGCGACGGGGACCTCGAGCTGATCGTCGTCGACGACGGCTCCATCGACGCCACGCCCGGGCTGCTGGCCGCCGTCGCCGATCCCCGGCTGCGCGTGCATCGCCAGGAGCGCACGGGCCTCACCCGGGCCCTCAACCGGGCGCTCGGCCTCTCGCGGGGCGCGCTGGTGGCGCGGCTGGACGCCGACGACGTGGCGCTGCCCGAGCGTCTGGCCCGCCAGCGCGCGTTCCTGGCCCGGCACCCCGACGTCGGGCTGCTCGGCACCGCGGCGCGCGAGGTGGACCCGGCCGGGGCGCTCGTGCGCATCGTGCGGCCGCCGGTGGACGATGCCGCGCTGCGGCGGGCGCTGATCCGCGCCAACCCGTTCGTGCACTCCTCGGTGATGGTGCGTCGCGAGGTGCTGACGCGCGCCGGCGGCTACGACGAGGCGCTGGCCGTCGCCCAGGACTACGAGCTGTGGATGCGCCTGGCCGGGATCACGCGCCTGGCCAACCTGGCCGATGTCCTGGTCGTGCGGCGGCTGGGCGAGCGCCGGGTCTCGGTCGAGCGCGAGGAGGACCGCCTGCGGACCGAGGCGCGCGTGCGCTGGCGGGCGGTGCGGAGCGGCGCCTACCCTGCGTGGTGCGCGCTGTTCGCGGTGCGGCCGGCGCTGGCGCTGGCCCTGCCGCGCCCGCTCCGGCGCGCCGTCCGGGCCGTCACCGTCGGGCGCCGAGCGTGACCGGGCCGGTCCCGATCCTCCACGTGCTGGTCTCCACGCGGGTGGGCGGCGGGCCCCAGCACGTCCTCACGGTGGCGCGCGGGCTGCGCGCGCGGGGCTGGCGCCCGATCGTGGCCGGGCCGGCCGACGGGCCGCTGTTCGCCCGGCTCCGCGAGGCGGGTGTCGAGACCTCGGCGGTGCGGAGCGACCGCCTGGGGCCGTGGACGCTGCTGCGCCTCGTGCGGCTGATCCGCCGGCACCGCGTGCGGCTCGTGCACTCGCACGGCAAGGGGGCGGGCCTTCACGGCCGGCTCGCCGCGCGCCTGACGGGCGTGCCCGCCGTGCACACGCTGCACGGCATCCACTACGAGGGGTACCCGGCGCCGGCCCGCGCCGCCTACCTCGCGCTCGAGCGCCGGCTGGCGGCGTGGACGCGTGTCGTCGTCAACGTCTCGCGCGCCCAGGAGCGCGAGGGGCTCGCGCTGGGCTTGTTCACCGCCAGCCAGAGCCGCGTGATCCACAACGGCGTGGACGTCGCGGGGCTGGCCGCCGGCGCCCTCGATCGCATCGAGGCGCGGGCGGCCCTGGGCCTCGACCGGGCGTCAATGGTGGTCGGCTGCGCGGCCCGGTTCGACGAGGTCAAGCGCCTGGACCTGCTGGTGGAGGCGGTGGCCGCCGTGCCCGCGCTCACGCTGGTGCTGATCGGTGGCGGCGCCGCCGAGGGGCGGCTGCGCCGGCTCGCGGCCGATCTCGGGCTGGCCGGTAGGGTGCGGTTCACCGGCGAGCGGCCCGAGGCGGCGCGGCTGTTCGCGGCCTTCGACGTCTTCGCGGCGCCCTCCCGCAAGGAAGGGCTGCCACTCGGGGTTGTGGAGGCCATGGCGCTGGGCCTGCCGGTGGTGGCCAGCGATATCGCCGGCCATCGCGAGGTGCTCGGCGCGGGGAGCGCCGGGCTCGTCCCCGGCACCGTCGCCGCGTTCGCCGAGCGACTGGCCACGGTGATGGCCGACGCCGACCTGCGGGGGCGGATGGCGGCGGAGAACCGGACCCGGGCGCGGAGCGAGTTCGACGCCAGGGACATGCTCGCCGCCCTCGAGGGCGTGTACGGGGAGGCGCTGGCGCTGTAGTACTATACCCCCCGATGCGCCTGTCGATCACGGGCATCGGCCTCCGGCAGCGAATCCCGCAGCGGCTGGACGTCCTCGAGTATTGGCCACGGCACCTTCCCGCTCGCTCACACTGAACGACCGCGACGTCGGCGTCCCGCCCCTGCGCCGGCCGCGCGTCGCCCTCGTCCACGACTGGCTCACGGGCATGCGGGGCGGCGAGCGGTGCCTGGAGGTGTTCTGCGAGCTGTTTCCCGAGGCGCCGCTCTACACGCTGGTGCATGTGCCCGGCAGCGTCAGCCCGGTGATCGAGCGGCGCCGGATCGTGACCTCGTTCGTGCAGCGGCTGCCCGGCGCCGCCACCCGCTACCGTCAGTACTTGCCGCTGTTCCCGGCGGCCGTGCGCGGCCTGTCGCTCGACGGCTACGACCTGGTGCTCTCGCTCAGCCACTGCGCGGCCAAGGCGGTGCGGGTGCCGCCCGGCGCCCGCCACCTCTGCTACTGCTTCACGCCGATGCGCTATGTCTGGGACCTCGAGGACGACTACGTGCGCGGCGCCGGCTGGCTCACACGCGCGGCCCTGCCGCCGCTGGCCGCCGCCCTGCGGCGCTGGGACCGGCGCACCGCCGGCGTCGACGAGTTCGTGGCGATCTCCCACCACATCGCCGACCGCATCCGCCGCGTCTACGGCCGGGAGGCCGAGGTCATCCACCCGCCGGTGGACGTGGCCCGCTTCCGCCTCGCCGAGGCGGCCGAGGACTACTACCTCGTCGTGTCCGCGCTCGTGCCCTACAAGCGCGTGGACCTGGCCGTGGGCGCCGCTTCCCGGCTCGGCCGCCGCCTGCTGGTCGTCGGCTCCGGACCCGAGGAGGCGCGGCTGCGCGCGCTGGCGGGGCCGGAGGTGACGTTCCTGGGCTGGCGCCCCGACGCCGAGGTGGCCGAGCTCTACGCGCGCTGCCGGGCCGTGCTGTTCCCCTCGGTGGAGGACTACGGGATCGTCCCGCTGGAGGCGGCTGCTGCCGGCCGGCCCACGCTGGCGCTGGCCCGGGGGGGCGCGCTGGAGACGATGGTCGGCCTCGACGACGGGCGGGAGCCGCCGACCGCGGTCTTCTTCGCCGAGCCGACGGTGGAGGCGCTGGCCGGGGCCATCCGGACCTTCGAGACGGCCGCCCACCGCTTCGACCCGCTGGCGCTGCGCGCGCGGGCGGTACGGTTCGACCGGCCGCTCTTCGCCGAGCGGGTGCGCGAGTACGTCGAGCGGCGGTGGCGCCAGCTCGCGGCGGCCCGCGCGTGCTGAAGGCGCACTCGCGGCTCTTCGAGCACCTGGCGCTGGCCACCGACCTGGTGCTGATCGCGGTCTGCTGGCTGGGCGCCTACGCCGTTCGGTTCACCGTGTTCGGCCGGGGCGACGTCCCGCCGTTCTCCGACTACGCGCTGCAGCTGCTGCCGATCCTGATCGTGTGGGGCGTGGCCTACAAGACCTTCGACCTCTACCGGCCGAACCGGCTCGGCTCCCACCTGGCCGAGTGGTTCGACATCGCCAAGGCTTCCACGCTGGGCGTGCTCGTCCTCATCGCGGGCATGACGTTCTTCTTCCGCACCTACGAGTATTCACGGCTCGTCATCGTGATGTTCTGGATCGCCTCGATCGTCAGCGCGAGCCTGTCGCGGGCGGCCTTCCGGGAGGTGCTGCGGTTCGCCCGGCGCCGCGGCTACAACCAGCGCTACGCGGTCGTGGTGGGCGGCGGCGAGCCCGCCGCCGAGGTGCTGCGCGTTCTGCACCGGCGGCGCGACACCGGCATCCAGGTGCTGGGGCTCCTCAGCGACAAGCCCGAGGCCGAGGGCGCCTCGGTGCGCTGGCTCGGCGGCGTCGAGGAGATCCGCGCCGTGCTGACCGCCCGCCAGGTGGACATCGTCATCATCGCGCTGCCCCACAGCGACTACCCCCGGCTGAGCACGGTCTTGCACGAGATCGGCGACGAGCCGGTGGCCATCCACTTCGTGCCGGACCTGTTCAGCCTGGCCTCGCTGCGGGGCGGCGTGGAGGAGTTCGAGTCGATCGCGTTCATCCACCTGCGCGAGTCGCCGCTCTACGGCTGGAACCGGGTGCTCAAGCGTGGCTTCGACCTGGCGCTGGGCTCCGCCGCGCTGCTGGTCGGACTGCCGCTCATGGCCGGCATCGCCGTCGCGGTCGCCCTGACCTCGGGCCGGCCGATCCTCTACCGCCAGGAGCGCATGGGGCTGGACGGCCGCCGCTTCCGCATGCTGAAGTTCCGCACGATGGTGGCCGATGCCGAGGCCCGCACGGGGCCGCAGTGGGCCGTCCGCGACGATCCGCGGCGGACGCGGGTGGGCGCCTTCCTGCGGGCGTGGAGCCTGGACGAGCTGCCCCAGCTCTTCAACGTCCTGCGCGGCGAGATGAGCCTGGTGGGGCCGCGGCCCGAGCGCCCCGGCTTCGTCGCCGACTTTCGCCGCCGCGTGCCCGGCTACATGCTGCGCCACACCGTGAAGGCCGGCATCACCGGCTGGGCCCAGATCAACGGCTGGCGCGGCAACACCTCGATCGAGAAGCGCATCGAGTACGACCTCGAGTACATCGCGCGCTGGTCCCTGGCCTTCGACCTGTCCATCCTGCTCCGGACCCTGTGGCTCGGGTTCCGCAACCGCAACGCGTACTGATCGATCCGTCAATGCGCGCCCCGACCACGCTCGACGGCCCGACCGCCGTGGCGTCCGCCTGGCTGCCGGCCGCGCGCACCGCGCTGCTGGGCGCGCTGGTCTTCGGGCTCGCGCTGTCGATCTCGGTGAGCCAGATCGCCCTGGGGGCGCTGGCCGTCTGGGTGCTCGCCGCCCGGTGGGCGGGACGGATCCCGCCGCTGCAGGCGCCGTTGCTGATGCCGATCGCCGCCTTCGCGGCGTGGAGCCTGGTGGCCGCGCTCGCCTCCGAGCGCCCGCTGGAGAGCTTCTACGCCTCCAAGCACCTGCTCAACCTCGCCGCCCTGTTCGTGCTCGTCAACGCGCTGTCCGATGCCGCGATGGCCCGCCGCTTCGCGACCTGGCTGCTGATCGCGGTGACCGGCACCGCGGTGCTGGCGATCGTGCAGGTGGCGGCCTGCCCCGGCCCCGAGGCCACCGCGCCAGCTCCGGCGCTGGTGGGCAAGCTCCTGAGGAAGTGCGCGCGGGCGCGCGGCTTCTACAGCATCTACATGACGCTGGGCGGGGTCCTGGCGATGACCGCGACGGCCGCGCTGCCGCGGCTGGCGCTCCTGCCGGCCCAGGCCCGGTGGCTGGGGCCGGCCTGGGTCGTCGGTCTGGCCGCGCTGGGGCTCACGCAGGTGCGGGGGGCGTGGATCGGCTTCGCCGCCGGGGCGCTGGCCGCGGTGGCCGGCTCCGGCCGGCGGGGCGTGATCCTCGCCGCCGCGCTCGTCGTGCTGCTGCCGGCGCTGGTGCTGGCCCTGCCGGGCGTCGGCGCGCGCTTCAGGACGATCGGTGACGCCAGGGACGACACCACGCGCGACCGCCTGGCGATGATCGAGGCCGGCCGCCGGCTCGTCGCGGACAACCTTCTGACCGGGGTGGGGCCGGGCCAGCTCAAGCACGTCTACGCGGACGTCGCCCCGCCGCAGGCCCTGCGGCGGTCGACCAGCCACCTGCACAACACGCCGCTGCAGATCACGGCCGAGCGCGGCCTTCTGGGCCTCGTCGCCTGGCTGGCGATCTTCGCGGCCTTCCTGGTCCGCGGTTTCGCGATCCTGCGCCGGCTCCCCCGCACCGCGGCAGCCGAGCGGGCGCTCGTGCTGGGCTCGCTGGCCGCGCTCGTGGCGTTCCTCGTCGCCGGCCTGTTCGAGTACAACTTCGGCGACACCGAGGTGCTGCTGGTGGCGATGGCCCTCATGGCGCTGCCCTTCGCGCTGCGCACCGAGGCCCGCGCATGAGCCTGGCCCGCGGGCCCCGCTGGGACGTCGTCCGCGCCCTCGTCACCGACGTGGACGGCGTGCTGACCGACGGCGGCCTCTACTACGCCGAGAACGGCGACGAGCTGAAGCGCTTCGACGTCCGCGACGGGCAGGGGCTGGTGCTGCTGCGCGAGGCCGGCCTGCTGACCGCCATCGTCACCCGCAAGCAGACCACCATCGTGGCCCGCCGCGCCCGCGACCTGGGCATCGCCGAGGTCCAGCAGAACGTGACCGACAAGGCCGCGGCGATCACCGAGCTGCTCGCCCGCCACCGGCTCGCCCCCGCCGCGGTCTGCTACGTCGGCGACGACGTGGGCGACCTCCCCGCCATGCATCTGGTCGGCCTTCCGGTCGCCGTCGCCGATGCCGTGAGGGACGTCCGCCGGGCCGCCGCCTACGTCACCACCGCCGGCGGCGGCCGCGGAGCCATTCGCGAGGTCTGCGACTTGATCCTGGCCGCCCGGGCCAGCCGCCGGTAGTCCGCCGAGACATCAGGAGGTCCGACGATGGCAAGGAAGACCACGCCGGGACGCGGGCAGGGCCGGAGGACGCGGGCCCCCGTGGAGGCGCCGCCGTACGATCTCGTCCTGCGCGGCGGCCGCGTGATCGATCCGGCCCGCGAGATCGACGGGCACCTGGACGTCGCCGTACGGGGCGGCACCATCGCCGCCGTGGCCCCGGCCATCGCCGCGGCCCGCGGCACGCGGGTCATCGACGTGCCGGGCCGGCTGGTCGTCCCCGGGATGATCGACACGCACGCCCACGTCTACCAGTACGTGACCGGGGCGTTCGGGATGAACCCGGACCTGGTGGGCGTGCGCTCGGGGGTGACCACCGTGATCGACCAGGGCGGCGCCAGCCCGCTCACCATCGACGGCTTCCGGAAGTTCATCGCCGAGCCGGCGAGCACGCGCGTGCTCGCGTTCATCTCGAACTATCTGGTGGGCGGGCTCGTGGGGCATCGCTACGTGAAGCTCTACGGGCCCGACGGCATCAACGTCGGCGAGACCGTGAGGGCGATCGAGCGGAACCGGGACCTGGTGAAGGGGATCAAGTGCCACGCCGAGGTCGGCGGGTACTCGCGCTGGGGCATCGAGACGCTGAGACTCGCCAAGCAGGCCGCGCGGGAGGCGCGGGTGCCCGTCTACATCCACCTCGGGCGGCTCTGGGCCGAGGCGGATGGCACCCGCCTCGACCCGGACACTGTCATGGCCGAGGTGGTGCCCCTGCTCGACCCGGGCGACATCCTCGCCCATCCGTTCACCCGGAACCCGGGCGCGTTCGTGTCCGGCGAGGGCCAGGTCCACCCGCTGGTCTTCGAGGCCATTGCGCGCGGCGTGCGCATCGACATCGGGCGCGGCGGCCACGCCAGCTTCGCGGCGGCCCGGGCCGTGCTCGAGGCGGGGATCCGGCCGTTCACCATCGGGGCCGACGTCCACGGCTACACCATCAAGCGGCCGGTCGACGCGGCCTGGGCCGCCGGGTACTTCGACGAGAGTGGCCGGGCGAGCCCCGCCGCCGGCGGGATGCTGGGGGGGCCGGTGGTGTTCAGCCTCGCCCAGGTCATGAACGAGCTGCTCGGGCTCGGGTTCGCCCTCACGGACGTGATCGCCATGGTGACGAGCAACGCCGCCGTCGCCGTGGGACTGCCGGACGAGCTCGGCTCGCTGGCCGCCGGGCGCGTGGCCGACGTGTCCGTGATCGCGCGCGACCACGGCTCGTGGAGGGTGACGGACTGCCTGGGGAGCACGATCGACATCGCGGAGCGCCTGCGGCCCGAGCTCTGCCTGCGCGCCGGGGTGGTGCACCGGGCGGACGCCTCGCTGCTCGTGGAATCGACCGCCGACGTGGTCTGACGAAAACGAGCGTGGCGGCTCGTGGCGCTCAGTACATCGGCACGGGCTCCGTCGTGGCGCGGACGCGCCCGAAGTACTCCTTGAAGCGCTCGACGTCGTCGGCGGAGACCATGTCGGAGACCAGGAAGCAGCCGATCTCGCCCTGCTTCCACACCCAGGCCGCGAAGCCGCTATCGCGGAGCAGGGCCGGGCGCCAGCGGCCGATCTGCACGCGCGCGGGGTCGGGCACCGTGAGCCCCGGGGCAGGCAGCGCGATGTAGGTCAGCATGTGACCGTCGACATCGCGGTAGTGGATGGCGATCCCGCGCTGGCGCTCGAGGTAGACGGGCTCGGCGGTGACGAATTCCAGCCGCTCGTCGCCCACGAAGACCTTGAGCAGGGCGATCCCGGACTCCTGCGTGAGCCACGGCAGCGCGGTCGGCAGGATCTCGCCGTGGCGGGCGCCCCACATCAGCGTGCGGGAGTGCTCGCTCACGACCGCGCGCACGAAGCGCTGCGCGGGATCGGAGGGCACGATGCGGGGTAGTACGGGCAGCACCACCAGGACGAGCAGCATCGCGGTCGCGGCCGCCGACAGCAGCGGCCCCAGCCAGGCCGCGCGCCGCGCGGGCGAGGCGGCCGCCTCCACGATGGTCACCCGCAGGTGCGCCGGAGCGGCGTAGCGGGGGAGCTCGCCGGCCAGCCGGCGGCTCAGGATCTCGTCAGAGCTCTCGTCGAAGCCGTCGCTCATCTCGTCTCGTAGTCGCGCAGCAAGCCCCGGAGCCGCTCCTTGGCCCGGAAGATGCGCGACTTCACCGTCCCGACCGGGCAGGCCATCACCCGGGCTACCTCCTCCAGCGGGAGGCCCTCGACCTCGGCGAGCAGGAGCACCGTGCGGAACTCCTCGGGCAGGCGGCGCAGGGCCCGCTCCAGGTCGGTGTGAGAGTCCATCGCGGTTCCGTCGTCGTCCGGGGCGTGGTGGAACATGGGCACGTCCCATTCGGGGACGCCGTCCTCCGCGACCGGGGATTCCCGCTCGCGGACCCGGTAGAACGTCAGGAACGTGTTCCTCAGGATCTGGAACAACCAGGCGCGGAGGTGGGTTCCCGGCTGGAAGCGGTGGGAGAACCGGAAGGCCCGCAGGTAGGTCTCCTGCACCAGGTCGTCCGCGTCGGGGGGGCGCCTGGTCAAGTACATCGCGAAGTTGTAGAGGGCGTCGATGTGGACCAGGGCCTGGCGCTGGAACTCCAGATCGGCCACGCTAGCGCTCGAACCAGTGCGCGGGGTAGGCGCTCCGGCGCACCTCGTGCTCGTCGGCGAGGTCATCGAGCAGCTCGCGCACGCGCCGGTAGAGCGTGGGGTGCGTGAAGTCGGGGGCGATGTCGGCCAGCGGACGCAGCACGAACGCGCGCTCGGCGGCCAGCAGGTGGGGAATGTGCAGGTCGTCGGGAGCGCTGATGACCGCGTCGTCGTAGAAGAGGATGTCGATGTCGACCGTGCGAGGCGTGAACCGGCGCGCCTCCGGCGTGAGCCCCGGCGGGCGCGTGCGCCCCAGCGCGGCCTCGATGGCCTGCAGGCGCTCCAGCAGCGTGCGCGGTGGCAGCGAGGTCTCGATCGCCACGACGCAGTTGAGATGCCAGGGCCGCTCGCTCTCCGTCTGGCCCGGCTCCACCTCCCACGGCTCCGACTCGTAGAGCGGCGAGGCCGCGATCAGCGCCAGGCCATCGGCTTGCAGGCGGGCCAGCGCGCCACGCAGCAGCGCCAGGCGGTCGCCGAGATTCGAACCGAGCGACAGGTACACCTGGGCCATCAGCGCGTCCGGACCAGCTCGACCGCCGGGGTGCCGACCAGGCCCTGCAGCGGCGGCGTGAGCTTGCGCACGCGCACGCGAACCGTCTGCACCGGGAACTCGCGGAGCAGCGCCTGGGCGATGAGGCCGGCCAGCCGCTCGATGAGGTTCACGCGGCCCTCGGTGCCGATCTCGACGATCCGGCGCGCCACCGCGCCGTAGTCGACCGCGGCGGCGAGGTCGTCCGACACGGCGGCCGGCGCCAGGTCCACGGCCAGCTCGGCGTCGACCGAGAACCACACCCCCACCGTCTGCTCGGCCTTGCTGACGCCGTGGTGCCCGTAGAAGCGGACGTCCTCGAGCAGCAGCCGGTCGGTGGTCACAGCCGTACCACGGTGTTCTTCAGCGCGCCGGCGCCCTCGATCCGGATCTCGACACGGTCGCCGGCGTCCACCGGGCCCGACACGCCGGGGGTGCCGGTGGCGACCACGTCGCCCGGCAGCAGCGTCATGATCTCCGAGACGCGCGCCACCACGTCCTCCACGGGCAGCGCCAGGTCCTTGGTGGAGCCGGACGCGCGCAGCGCGCCATTCACCCACGTCTCGATCGTGGCCGCGTGGGGGTCGAGGTCGGTGGCGATGCAGGGCCCGACGGGGCAGAACGTGTCGAACGCCTTGGCCCGGGTCCAGTCGCCGTCGCGCATCTGGAGATCGCGCGCCGTCACGTCGTTCAGCCCGGCGTAGCCCAGCACGTACTCGCGGACGCGCGCGGGCTGCACGTTGCGGCAACGGCGCTTGATCACCGCCGCCAGCGTCGCCTCGCACTCGACGTGCGCGCTGGCGGACGGGGCGACGATCGGATCGTCGGGCCCGACCAGGGCGCTGATCGGCTTGAAGAACAGCCGCGCCCCGAGGCCGACGATCTTGGAGGGCAGCACCGGGGCCAGCAGCACCACCTGCCGCAGCGGGAAGCGGAGCCGGCCGCGGCGGAAGTGGCTCCACGGCGTTCCCCCGTACTCGATCACCGTCGCGCCCTCCAGGGCGCCGTAGCGCGTCTTGCCCCCGATGCGGAAGCGGACGATCTGCACGGCTCAGGCCAGCCCGAGCACGTCGGCCATCGAGTAGAGGCCGGGGGGCTGGCCGGCGACCCAGCGCGCGGCGCGCAGTGCTCCCCGGGCGAACGTGTCGCGGCTATGAGCGCGGTGGGTCAGCTCGAGCCGCTCCCCCAGCGTCCCGAAGGACACCGTGTGCTCGCCGACCACGTCGCCCGAGCGCAGCGCCATGACCCCGATCTCCTTCGGCGTCCGTTCGCCCGGCAAGCCCTGGCGGCCGTAGACGCCCACCGTGGCGAGCTCGCGGCCGAGCGCCTCGGCCACGAGCTCGGCCATGCGCACGGCGGTGCCGCTCGGCGCGTCCTTCTTGAACCGGTGGTGAATCTCGGTGATCTCGACGTCGTAGTCGTCGCCCAGCGCGCGCGCCATGATGGGCAGCAGCTTGAACGCCAGCGTGACCGCCACCGACATGTTGGGCGCCAGCATGATCGCCGCCCGGCGGCCGAGCGTCTCGATCTCGGCGCGCTGAGCGGCCGAGAAGCCGGTGGTGCCGATCACCGCGCGGGCGCCGGCGGCGGCGACCAGGCGCAGGTGCTCGAGCGAGGCCTCGGGGACGGAGAACTCCACGAGGACACGGCCGGCGGCGATGGCGGCAGCCGCCTCGCTGGTGATCGACACCCCAAGGCCGCCGACCTGCGCGACCTCGCCGGCGTCGGCGCCGAGGGCGCGGTGCCCCGGAGCCTCCAGCGCCGCCACCACGCGCAGGTCGGGACGCTCGCGGGCGAGGGCGACGATGCGGGTGCCCATG
>Ga0299913_10001559_pt1 | contig 17144 bp, 17 predicted proteins | sample RVTome_9_FD_201360 | JGI IMG/M metagenome (GOLD analysis project Ga0299913, IMG submission 201360) | Soil microbial communities from uranium-contaminated site in the Upper Colorado River Basin, Wyoming, United States - RVT155D38 (version 2) ... | reverse complement strand
GGATACGACGTCCAGGGAGCCATCACCTCGGGTGAGTACATGTCCGGTGAGGGAAGGCGCATGTTCGGCGACACCGTGCCGTCCGGTCTCCCCAACCGTCTCGTCATGACCATCCGCGAGCCGGTGGGGGTGGTGGGGATCGTCACCCCCTGGAATCTCCCGATGCTCATGCCCGCCTGGAAGCTGTTTCCTGCTCTCGTCTGTGGCAACACGGTCGTGGTGAAGCCGGCCGAGGACACCCCGATGACGGCGGTCCGCCTCTTCGAGATCCTCGAGGAAGCGGGGGTCCCACCGGGCGTGGCCAACCTGGTCACCGGCTACGGGCCCGAAGCCGGCCACCCCCTGGTCACCCATCCCGATGTCGACATGGTCTCCTTCACCGGGTCACGCGCGGTGGGCAGGCAGATCGCAATCTCGGCGGGTGAGGACCTAAAGCACGTGTCGCTGGAGATGGGTGGCAAGAACGCACTCGTGGTGCTCGACGACGCCGACGTCCCCGAAGCGGTGACCGGAGCGCTCTGGGCGGGTTCTCCACTGCGGGGCAGCGATGCACCGCGAGCAGCCGTCTCGTCGTGGACCACAAGGTGGCAGACGATGTCGTCGCCGGCCTGGTCGAGGGTATCGAGCGGCTGGTCGTCGGAGACCCTCTCGACAACGAGACCAATCTCGGGCCATTGATCAACCGCCAACAACTCGACCGCGTCCACTCCTACACCGAGGTCGGCCAGGAAGAGGGTGCCCAACTCGTGGTAGGCGGCGAGAAGCTGGAGGAAGGCTTCGACGGCGGCTACTTCTATTCCCCGACCTTGTTCGACCATGCCTCGCCCAACATGCGAATCGCCCAGGAGGAGATCTTCGGGCCGACGATCACCGTGATCCGGGTCGACGGGTACGACGAGGCCATCGAAGTGGCCAACGGCACCCGCTACGGCCTGTCAGCTGCCGTGTACACCAGGGACACCGGGCGGGCGCTGCGCGCCGTCCGAGACCTGGAGGCAGGGTTGGTGTATCTCAATGCGCCCACGATCGGATCGGAAATACATCTCCCCTTCGGTGGGGTCAAGGACACCGGAAATGGCCACCGCGAGTCGGGCACCGCGGCAATCGACCAGTTCACCGAGCTCAAGACGGTGTTCCTCGACTACAGCGGAACCCTACAGCGGGCCCACATCGACGAGCCCATCGACTGACGGGTTCGGGCGTCGCCGGGTGGCGTCAACCTCCGTCACCCGGCCCATTCAGGTCCCCGCCACCAACCCGGCGGCGATGTCCACTGCACCGGCCACATCGTCATTGTGGGGGTACAGCAGGGCACGTCCCACCACGAGGCCACGCACGCCGGAGAGCCCCAACCCTTTCTCCCAACTAGCGAAAACCTCGTCGTCGGATCCCTTGGGGTCGCCCCCGAGGAGGAGAGTGGGCATCGTGGTGGAACGCATCACCCGCTCCATCTCGTCGACGACAGGGAGTTTCAGCCAGGTGTGACGGCTCGTGTTTCCCAGCCCTGAGGCGATGGCCACCGACCTGATCACGGAGTCCGGTGAGAGATGGTTGACCACCTTCCCGTCCTGCCAGTTCGACATGAACGGCTCGAGCATCGCCATCAACCTCTTGCCGGCGAGCGAGGACACCGCCCGGGCGGTGTGCTCCAAAGTGCGGACCGTTGCCGGGTCCTCGGGGTCGATGCGGATCAGCATCTTCCCGCCGTCCAGCCCCATGGCTGCAATCGAGTCGGCGTCATATGCAGTGAAACGGTCGTCCAGCTCGAACGAGGATCCGGCGAGACCACCACGGTTCATCGACCCCAGCACCACCTTGTTCTCCAAAGCACCAGCCAGCAACAGGTCCTCGATGATGTCGGGGGTCCCCAGCACGCCGTCGACACCCGGACGGCTCAGGGCTGTCACCAGCCGCTCCAACAAATCCTCACGGTCAGCCATAGCATCTGACCTCCCCCGCGCCCCCAGCGACCCGCGAGCCGGGTGGTCGGCCGCGATGAGCAGCAGACGCTCTCCCAAGCCCCTGCGGGAGCGGGCGGCTGCTGCGCGCTCGATCGCAGCGGGATCCTCGACTCTGATCTTCCTGATTCGATCGATGTCAACAGACATGCTCACCTCCACCCGGCCTGTGTCGCCATGACTTCCTCCGAATCCGGCATCGCAGTCGAGCACTCCAGCCTGGTGGCGACGATCGCCCCGGCCGCGTTGGCGAACTGCAACATCTCCTCCAGTGGCCAACCGCCAAGCAGACCATGACACAACGCGCCCCCGAAGGCGTCTCCCGCACCGAGACCGTTGACGACTTCGACTTCGACGGGGGGGACCGACACCGACCCCTCCTGACCGAAAGCGACCACCCCATCGGGCCCCAGCTTGACGATGGCCGTGGACGGTCCCTCGTCGAGCAGAGCCCGCCCGGCCCGTGCGGGGTCCGTCTCCCCGACCGCCACCTCGCATTCGGCGATGTTGCCGACAACGACGTCCACGTCGGACAGTACCCGGGAGATCTCCCGCCGGGCTTCGGCCGGGTCGCTCCAGAATGGCTCTCGATAATCGAGGTCGAGAACAGTGATGCCGGACCCGTCCCTTCGCATCCGCAGCGCTTCATGGTGGGCGGACCTGCTGGGCTCGTCGGAGAGGCCCGTGGTGGTGATCCAAAACAGGTCCGCCGCGACCACGGCTGACTCGTCGAGCTCGGCGGGAGAGATCTCCATATCCGGTGCCTTGGGATACCGGTAAAACGTGATCGGGAAGTCGTTTGGCGGGTGGATCTCACAGAAGGTGATCGGAGTCGGCAGCCAGTCGACCGTGGTGACGTACTCGCTGCTCACCCCGAGACGCTCCAATTCCTCACGCAAGAAACGGCCGAAGTCGTCGGCACCGGTCCTCGAGATCAACGCGGTGCGACGTCCGTGCCGGGCCGCGGCCACTGCCACATTGGCCGCGCTCCCACCGAGAAACCTGCCGAAGCTGGTCACCGAGCCCAGAGAGACACCGGACTCCAGCGGGTACAGGTCGATCCCGAGGCGACCCATGGCGACGACCTCGAAGCTCATCCCGGCTTCCCGTCGAAGATGCCCGCCGACATGTCGCCATCGGGGTCGACCTCGATCGACAGTCCCGACACCCACGGCGGCTCACCGATGTCTCGACCCAACAAGTCCAGCCCCACGGCGCGGAGCAGTGGCGAGTGGGTCACGGCCACCACTGCCTGCGGGTCGCCGGGTATGGGATCGGTCAGACTGGTGATGAATGCCTGGACTCGAGCAGCCAGGGCGGCTGCGTTCTCGCCCGGAGGTGAATCGTGACTCAACCACCATCCGACGCGATCGGGTGATGCGAAGAAATCCGGGAAGAAGTCGAGCGACGCCACCGCCTCCGGGGTCAATCCCTCGACCTGTTCTGCCAGGGCCTCGGCGCTGCTCACCATGTTCACCCGTGTCCCGGCGACATAGAGGTCGGGGTTGCGCAGGGCGAAGGCGACCCGGGGACCGAGCACAGTTGCCCCCGCATTGGTCAATCCCTTCGCCATGTGAGCGGCGGTGTCGATCGCCCGTCGGGTCTCTCCACTCAGGATGAGGACGGTGCGGCCGGCCTCCTGCCCGGCGAGACTCTCTCCGGCAAGGAAGGACTCACGCTCGGCGTCGGCGGTGATGGGGACGTCACCCCGATGCGAGGTGACCTCACCATGTCGGAGGAGGTAGAGACGCACGGTGCACTACCCCGAGCCGGTCATCTTGTCATAGAGGGAGGCCGCGTTCAGGGTCTGGATGTGATCCATCATGTAACCCTGGCCCACGTCGACGGGGTACCTCTCGGCGAAGTTGACCCGCTCGATGGTCTCTTCTCTGGTCCATCCCTGGGCCACTGCGGCGGCAACGGCGGCCTTCCAATCCAACAGGTTGGAGCGCTGGACGTCGAGGTAGCTCTTGGTGACCACCGGGCCGTGGCCAGGGAGGATGTGGTCGACATCGAGATGTCTGATGGTCTCCAGCGCCGTCAGCCATTGATCGACGTCGGAGGTCATCAACCAAGTCTGACATTCGCTGAAGATGGTGTCGCCGGTGAAGACGACTCCCTCTTCGGGGACGTGGACGGCGAGCTGTCCCGGGGTGTGGCCCGGGGTGTGGATCAGCTCGAAGGTGTGGTCGCCGACATGCAGGGTCAGGTTCCCGTCGAAGACGATCGTGCCTTTGTTGGGGTCCGCGTAGTACTCGTCCCGGTCGGGGAAGATCGCCTCGCCTTCGGGGTCGTCGCTGGGGATGGCTTCGGCGGCGTAGTCGAAGGGATCGAGTTCGGGGCTGGTCACCATGAAGTTGTCGTACAGCCCACGGTGGTTGACGACCGTGCCGGCGCCCTTGAAGTAGTAGTTGCCGAAAATGTGGTCGACATGATGCTCGGTGTTGATCAGGTACCTGACCTGACCGAGCTCTTCCACCCGGCGTCGCATCTCAACGGCTTTGGTGGGCAGCTGGGGTGTGTCCACCACTACCACTCCATCGCTGGTCAGCACATAGCCGGGGTTGCAGCCTCTCAGCCCTGTCTCGAAGTAGACGCTGCCGGTCACGTTCTCCATGGTCGCTCTCCTCTCCAAACTCACTGGGTGGCGGTGAGGCCACCGTCGATGGTCAGAATCTGGCCGGAGATGAACGATCCCGCCGGGGAGCAGAACAACAATGCCGCCCCGAGCAAGTCGTCCGTGGTCCCCACCCTCCCAATCGGGATCCTGGAGACGATTCCCGCCTTGAACGCCGGGTCGCCCAAGAGGGACGCCACCTGTGGGGTGTCGACGAAGGTCGGCGAGATGGCATTGACTGCAATCCCGTGCTTGGCCCACTCGGTTGCCCACTGTCTGGTGAGCGAGTCGATCGCGCCTTTCGCCGCCACGTAGGCCGAGTAGCCCGCATTGATCCCGAGCTGCCCCCGGACGGACGAGATATTGAGCACCCGGCCTCCTCCACCCTGGGAGATCATTTGGCGTACCGCCGCCTGGGTCGGCAACAAGGTGCTGCGCACGTTCAACTCCATGATCCAGTCCCAGGCGTCCCCGGGGTACGCCTCGGCATCGTGGAGGACGTCCCCGGCCCCACCCCCGATGGCATTGACGATGATGTCCACCCGGCCCAGCTCGGCGACGGTCCGGTCGATTGCGTCCTGGGTCTGCTCGGGTTTGGTGGCGTCCGCGGATATCGCCAGGGCCGTGCCACCGGCGTCGCCGATCTCCCTCGCGGCAGCGTCGACGCGGCCCTGCGACCTACCCATGAGCGCCACCGCCGCCCCGGCGTCGGCGAGCCCGCTGGCGATGGCCGACCCGATGGCACCTCCTCCACCGGGGACCACGGCCACACGTCCCGAGAGGTCGAACATCTCATCCGTCTTCATGGTTCACGCCTTTCTCCGTTCCCTTTTCTCGTAGCTCCTCCAACCCTTGCCAGACCCGCTCCGGAGTGATGGGCAGATCGATGATGACGACCCCCGTGGCCTGGGCGACTGCGGCGGCAATGGCCGGCGCCGTTGCCAGCAGGCCCCCCTCACCGCTGCCCTTCGCCCCTCCCGGGCCCGGTCCGTCACCGTTCTCCACGAGAACCGACTGCATCGAAGCGGGAAGGTCCTTGAAGGTGGGGATCCGGTAGTCGAGCGCACCGAGGTTCCTGATGCGCCCATGCTCGTCGAGGAGCAGATGCTCCATCAACGTGTGGCCGAGCCCCATCACCGCCGCCCCTTCGTCCTGCATCTCGACGTGTTGGGGGTTGATCGCCTTCCCGATGTCGGCAACGGTGACATGTTTGATCAGCTCGTAGTCACCGGTCTCCAGGTCGACCGCCACCTCGGATGCCGTACAGGAGAACTCGTAGAAGGAGGCAGGGCCACCGAGGGGATGATCGGGGGCGCCTTCGCTGCGTTGCGTGCCCACCGCGATGATCTCTCCGGGCACGTGGCCGAACACTTTCTGGAGGATCTGGGGAATCGTGTAGTCCTCTCCGGACACCGACACCTTCCCGGGCGCGAACATCACCTGGTCCGCACCCACCTCGTGGCGCTCTGCGGTCAGCCGGGTCAACTCGTCGACGGCCTTTCGGCAAGCGTCGACCACGGCACTGCCCATGAACACCGTGGAGCGGCTGGCCGAGGTCGAGTAGTCGAAAGGGACCACCGCGGTGTCTCCCATGACCAGCGTGACTTGATCGGCGTCCACTCCGAGATTCTCGGAGACGAGTTGGGTGAGGATGGTCCGTGCCCCTTGTCCCATGTCGGAGGTGCCCGCCACCAATGAGATGCTGCCGTCGAAGAGGATGCGAAGGATGCAATAGGACGAGCCCGCCGTGGCAGACGCCTTGAGACCGACCGCGATCCCTCTCCCATGGCCATCCGGCAGAGGGTCGTTCCAGCCCACCCGTTCGGCCGCAATCCGCAACGACTGGGCCCAGTCGCCGTCGGCGGGCTTGTCCCCGGGGACGATCTCCTCTCCGGGAGCCGCCAGGTTGCGCAACCTGATGTCAACCGGGTCGATGTCGAGCTCCCGGGCGGCGGCGTCGATCTGGGACTCGATTGCCCAGGCGATTTGTGGCGCCCCGAATCCCCGGAACGCAGTGCTCGGGGTGGTATGAGACATCAGCCCGCGCACCTTCGCCCGCAGCGATTCCACCTTGTAAGGACCTGCGGCGAAGTAGCTGCTCTTGGAGATCACCCTCGGGGCGATGTCGGCGTAGGCACCCATCAGGAAGTCGTTGTCGGAGTCGATGAACAGGAGACGCCCGTCCCTGGAAAAGCCGGATCGGAAACGGAGCCGGGCATTGGTGCGGCGTACCGCCTGGAACGTCTCCTCGAGGGTGAGGACGAGTCGGACCGGGCGACCCATCTCGAGGGCGATCATCGCCACCAACGGCTCGTATTTCGGATAGCCCTTGCCCCCGAAGCCCCCACCCGGGTCCGGAGCGTGGACCCGAACCTTGGAGATGGGGAGGCTCAGCATGTCGGCCAGGGTCCGCTGCAGGATGTAAGGATGCTGGATCGAGCTCCACACGGTGACTCCTCCCTGCTCCGGTGCAGCCATGAAGGCGTGGGGCTCTATGGAGAAGTGGGTCACCATCGGGAACTCATAGGTTCCCTCGATGACGAGATCGGCATCGACGGCATCGACGTCTCCCCACCCCCAATCCCACTGCTGCCTGATGTTGGTCTCTCGCAGTGGATCGTCGTCATCGCGGAGCTCGGGTTCGACGACAAGAGGGGACCCGGGGTCGAGGGCGTCGTCGATCGAGTAGACGCCGGGAAGCTCGGAATAGCGCACTCCGACCGCGGCGGCACCGCTCGTCGCCGCCTCCCTGGTGACTCCCACGACTGCCGCCACCGGGTCACCGTGGTACTTGGTCTCCGTGGTGGCGATCACCGGCCGGTCGACGAAACGAGGCCCGAACCTCGGCACGGGTTGTGCGAAGTCCCCACCAGTCAAGACCCGGACCACACCCTCCACCGCATAAGCGTGCGAGGAGTCGACATTCTCGATACCGGCCCGGCCGCAGTCGAGGTGCACCAGGGCAACGTGCAGCATGTCCTCGACCGCCAGGTCGGCCACGAAACGCTGCGCCCCGGTGACCCGATCGACGCCGCCCACCCGCGGCGCGGAAATGCCCAGTCCCCGCTCAGACATCGGCCGCTTCCGGAGTGGCTGCTCTCAGCACGGCCTGACATATGCGCGCGTAGCCCCCGCACCGGCACAAGTTCCCCGACAAAGCCTCCTGAACCTCATCCAATGTTGGGTCGGGAACACGTTGCAACAGCGCAGTCGCCGCCACCACCATTCCCGGAATGCAGAACCCGCATTGCACGGCCCCGGCTTCGACAAACGCCTCCTGGAGCGGGCTCATGCCGGCGGCCCCGACGCCCTCGATCGTGGTGATGGAGCTGCCATCGGCTTCGACAGCCAGGATCAGGCACGAGTTGACCGGTTCGTCACCCAACATCATGGTGCAGGCACCGCACTCCCCCTCGGAGCAGCATTCCTTGGAACCGGTCAGGCCGAGACGACTGCGCACCATTTCGAGGAGGGTCATCGATGCCGGCACGGTGATCGTGTGGCGGACGGTGTTCACCGTCACGGTGATGGCCTGCTCTCGGGTCACGACGCCGCCTTCATCTCGCCCACTGCCCTCTGCAAGGCTCGCCTGGCGTGTACCCGGAGCATGGCCCGCCGGTAGTCGGCGCCGGCACGCAGGTCCGAGATGGGGCTGGCTATGGCGAGGAGACGGTCGATTCCGTCGTCGGTGACGAGCTCGTCGACGGTCGATTCCGCCACCAGCGGAGTGGGGCCGACCGCACCCAGGCCGAACCGGACATGGCCCGAACGGTCCACGAGACACGCCAGGCTCACCGACGCCAGGTCGACGCCGCGGCGACGGGTGACCCGGGCGAATGCCGATCCACTCACCACGGAAGGGATCGGCACCTCGATCGAGCTGACTACCTCACCCCGCTCGAGCACGGTCACTCCAGGCCCCTGGAAGAATTCTGCGACGGGCACGGTGCGGCTGGTTTCGCCATCACTGATGGTCACAGACGAGGCGAAGGCCAGTAGTGGTGGCGCGGCATCGGCAGCAGGAGACGCATTGCACAGGTTCCCGGCGAGGGTGGCCCGATTCCGGATCTGCACCGAGCCGACCACCGATGCCGCTGCTGCCAGAGCCGGGAAATACCGGTTCACCTGCTCGTCGTGGACGAGACGGCTCATCACCGCCCGACCACCGATGGTCAGTCGATCGGCGACACGGCTGATGTCGTCGTCGATGTCTGCAATTGATTTCAGGTCGACGACGACCTCGGGGGAAATAACGCGGTGACGGATCGCCACCAGCAGGTCGGTGCCTCCGGCGAGGGCGACGGCATTGTCGCGGCGGAGTGTATCGCTCGCTTCGGCGAGGGTTCCCGGTCGCTCGTAGTCGAAGAGGCTCATCAGGCCGTGATCGGGCGGGACTGGAGGACGAAGAGTTGGTCATCCTCGAAGGCCCATTCGATGTCCTGGGGCGATCCGAATGTCTCCTCGATCTGAAGTCCCACCGAAGCGAGTCGGGCAAGCTCGCCGTCGTCGAGCACCTGGGCGGACGCCGCATCTGCGTCGAGAGCCACGGTGATGGTGCCTCCGGTCTCGTTGCGTACGATCTTCTTGTCCTGGCTTCCCACGTGCGCCTTCTTCAACCGCCCATCACGTCGGACCACGTAATTGTCTGGGGTCACCATTCCCGACACCACCGCCTCTCCCAGCCCGAACACCGCCTCGACGACCATTTGATCGGTTCGACGCCTGATCGGGTCCGTCGTGAAAATGACACCCGACTTGTCCGACGCGATCTGTCGCTGCACGGCCACGGCCATCCCCAAATCGGCGAGGGATCCTTTGCGGTGACGGTAGAAAAGGGCACGTTCGGAGAAGAAAGACGCCCAGCACCCCACCACCCGATCGAGCACCTCCTCGGGCCCGACGACGTTGAGGAAGGTCTCCTGTTGGCCGGCGAAGCTGGCCGCTTCACCATCCTCGGCGCAGGCGCTGGATCGCACCGCGACGGACACGTCCTGGCCCAGCGCCACATATGCCGATGTGACCTCCGCGACCAGGTCTTCGCCCAGAGGAGTGGCGGTGACAATCGCCTGGATCTCGGAGGCGATCCGTGCGCTGTCATCTCCACCGTCGAACGATGCGGCCAGTGCTGCCACCTCATCGAGTGCTCCACGCCTGGCGAGGGAGTCGCCCATGGTGGACGCCGCGATGACAAATCCGGGAGGAACGGGCAAGCCCGCCTTGCGCAGTCGGCCCAGACTCGCTCCCTTGCCCCCGGCCACTTCGGCCCGATGACACTCGGAGTCGTCGAACCAGAGAACGTGTTCAGCCACCCGCCACCCTCATCGTTTGGGGCGCGAGCCCTGCCTTCCCGCCGTCACCGTCTTCGAGCAATTCACGCGCCTCCCGGGCGTGGTCTCTCATCACCGACGCGGCGAGATCGGCGTCGCCGGCCTCGAGCGCCTCAACGATCGTCGAATGCCTGTCACCCAGCCAGACGAGGTCGGTCCCGGGGACCATGGCGGTGACATAGGTTCGAGCGAACGGCTCGAGCACGGACCACGCTCGCATCAGCCCATCACTTTCCGCAGCCTCCACGACCATTCTGTGAAACTCCGTGTTCGTCATGGCCTGTCCGTGGGCATCACCGGCCTCACCCATACGATGCATCTCCGCGACAAGTGAGCGCAACGTGGCGATTTCGGCGTCGGTGATTCGGGATGCGGCCCGGCGCGCCGCTATCGCTTCGAGCTCACCCCTGATCTCCATGTCGTCGAGGAACTCCTCGCGGGTGAAGCGGCGGATCTTCGCACCTCGATAGGGCTCGATCTCCAAGAACCCGACCGCGACCAGGTCCCTGATCGCCTCACGCACCGGCGACTGGCTGACTCCGAGCTCGCGAGCGATCCTGGTCTCGACGAGACGGTCGCCTGGCTGCAGCTCCCCTTCGAGGATGAGCTGCAGGATGCGATCTTTGATCTTGGAGCTGAGCATCTCCCGCGATATGGGCCCGGTCTGTAGCGGTCCGGGCTCGGACCGAGAGGAGTCCCTCATGTCGAGAGCAGATCAGAGGTGGGGGCTTCCCGGGCTTGGTAATCCTCGGGAAGGATCTCCACGATGCCAGTCGAGCCGTTGACCCGCAGCCGGTCGCCAGTCTTGATCTTCTGCGTGGCCACCGAGGTCCCGATGACCGCGGGGATCCCGAATTCCCGGGACAGCACCGCGGGATGGGATGCTGCACCACCGGCATCGGACACCAGCCCGCTGATCTTGGTGAACAGAGTGACCCAGGCGGGGTTGGTCATCTGACAGACCAGGATCTCGCCCTGCTCGACCTGATCGAACTGCTCCGGGCTCAGCACCACCCGTGCCACCCCCTCGATGACACCGGCCGACGCGGCCAAACCCTCGACCCGGTCCTCGGTGGCGGCATGATCACGATGGAGGCGCTCCGGGAACCCCCACAGCGGCAGATAAGGAAACGCCAGAGCCTCCTCGGTCGCGGTCCCCACCCAGTCGCGCGGCCGCACCTCGTAGGCCGTCTCCCGCTCGTCCCTTCGGTCCGAGACCAGGTCACGGATCTCGTAGCCCTCAGGGTCCGCCATCAGGTAGCGAAGCTCGTTGTACTTGAGGAACATCACGTCGTCGGCTGACCCAATCGCACCCGCTCGCTCCAGATGGCGGCCGATGCTGATCAAGACCAGACGGAGGTGGGCGTTGGTGCCTTGGTCGATGTAGAAGTGGTGATCCGGCGTGAGCGGGGCCATGCGGGCATTGGTCTCGTGTGCCTGCTTCATGCGCTCCAATGCGTCGCCCTCGAGCCCCTCGAGCAATTCGTCGGCCGCGGCGTCCAAATCCGCCCTGAGGTCTGCGATGGCCGCGGGATAGTCGTAGTCGGTGTCGACGTAGCCCTTGATCACCTCGAGGATCGGCTCGGGCTGCTCAAATCGCGTCGGGAAAACGAACTCGTGGCTCCACACTGCATGCCAGCCGAACTCTCTCTGATAGGGGCGAAGGCTGCTTTCGACGAAGCGCCGCCCCCGGTCACTTCCCTCGAGGGCATTGCCGATGTCGCCGCCGGTCTCTCTGGAGAAGATCGCAGCGAGCTCCTCGTCATCCCGGATCTCGTTTTTCATCTTCCAGAGTGCTTCGATCGAGTCCCAGTTGCGGTCACTGGCCGAGTTCTGCAACCGCCCGAGAAGGGTCGGGTCGGCATCCGGCTTCAACTCTTCGACGGCTGCCTGCAGGGCGAGGGTGGCCGAGAGTTGGGAGAAGTTGAGCATCCAGTGAATCTTCCAGTGACGATCGTGGATGTCCATGGCATCCTCGAGGATCGTCGCCCACTCCATGAGCGGGATCTGCTCCCACCGGTCGATCTTGTCCTCCAGGTATTCGAAGTTCCTGATCATCTCCGGAACGAGGCGAGTCTCCCACCAATCGGCGAAATGGGCTCCATAGGTGGGGAGGACCGCATCCAGGTAGGCGCCGATCTTCTCGGGATACTCCGGGTCGTCGACCGGGGTCCGTGGGGCGTACCGGCTCCCGATCTCGACACCATCCACCTCGACCCCCGCCTGGGCGGGGATGGCGGCGGTGTACAGATAGCCATTGATGTTCTTCGCGATCCAGTCCGAGGCGAAAGGGGTGCCGAAACGGCGGAACATGTGATCACAGGTCAGCCACCACCCCCCTATGTCGAAATACATCGGTGACAGCGGTTGCGGGCAATGGAGGTCGTCGAAGAACCAAAACAGCTCCTTTTCTCCCTCGCTGGCCCAGTCGATCGGAAAGTCCTCGTCCCCCAGAAACTGCTTCAGGACCTTGCTGTCAGCCACGGCACTCCTCCTCGATGCCTCAGGATCGTCGATAAACGATTATCGACGATGACGGTACCCGTCCCGAGAGCCCGGCGTCAACCAGTTGCCGGCGTCTTGCGCAGAGCCAAGGCGAGTCTACGGCCATGGTCGGCATAGGCAGTGTCGAAGAGCCGATCGGACTCCTCCTCCCCGACCAGTGATGAGGACGTGAGCACGGGCGGCATCTCCCCCATCCCCACCAGCAACTCGGCCGTGCGCACCTTGATCTCGTTGACCACCGCGGCATTGGCCAGGGTGGATCCGGGGCCGATCGGGTGCTCGAGACCCTCGAGAGTCACCAGGGCGTCTCCACTTGGGGTGCCGATGTCTATCACCACGTCGGCAAGGTCCAAGAGCCTGTTCCCCGAGCGATGGGTGGCCGGGCTGGCGGTGCTCTCCGCAACGGAAGTCACTGCCACGACCTCGAGGCCGCGCTCTCGGGCGCCGAGCGCCATCTCGACCGGGACCGCAGCCCTTCCAGACGCGCTGAAGATCATCATCGAGTCTTCAGCGCCGAACTCGAATCCGGAGAGGATGACATCAGCCAGCCCCTCGACCCGCTCGATGAACATGGCCTGGGGCTGGCCATTGGTGCCGACGACTTCGGTATGAAAGGTCATGGAGAGCTCGACCATTGGGTGAAAACCGGGAAACGACCCATAACGGGGAAACATCTCCTCGACCGGGATCCGGGAATGACCCGAACCAAAGAGATGGACGAATCCTCCGTGTGCGATTGCTCGGGCACACAGTTGTGCGGCTTTTTCGATCGACTCCATCTGGGTCGTCTCGATGTGGTCGAGGAGGTGGTGTGCCGCGGCTAGCCAGCGGCCAAGACTGGTCATTCGCTTAAATGTATATACATTTCTCCGACAATGCCCGGAACGAGACCGATGAGCAAACAAAACCAGGCCCGCTACGAGCAGATCGCCGCGTACCTCCGTGAGCTCGTCGCCAACGCCGAGCCGGGCGACCGGCTCCCCTCAGAAGCCGAGCTGTGCGAGCGTTTCGCAGTGAGCCGCATGACCGCGCGCCAGGCCATGCAGCTGGTGGCCAACGAGGGTCTCATCGACCGCCGACGCGGGGCAGGCACCTTCGTGCGAGCCCACCCGGTGCCACGCGACCTGGGATCTCCTCTGTCGTTCTCCGGCTCGATGAAGGCGCGGGGAATGACCGCCTCGAGTGAGACCCTGCAATGGGGTGAGGTCGCCCCAGATGAGGACGAACGCACTGCCCTGGGACTCGATGAGGGGGCCACCGCCTACGTGCTGGAACGTCTGCGACGTGGCGACGGGACGCCGATGGCCATCGAGCGGGCGGTCATGCCCCAGGACGTGGCGCTCGCCCTTGGTGAAGACTTCCAGGAAGGGTCTCTCCACGAGGAGTTCCGTCGCGTCGGACGCACGCCCACCGAGGCTCACGCCGAGGTGTCGGCACGCCTGGCGAACAAGAGGGAGCGGGAGCTGTTGGGTTTACCCGCAACGGGGATCATCATCTCCGAGCGGCGGACGATCTACGACCAGGAAGGTCGGGCACTGGAACGGACCGAGACCCGGTACGCGGCGAACAGGTACACCTTCCGGGCGATCCTTCTCGACCAAGGGCCGGCCCGGTGAGCAGCACGCATCTCGGCCTCGATCTCGGCGGAACCAACATCAAGATCGTGATTCTGACCAACGACGGTGACGGGTTCGAGGTCGTGTCCAAGGATTCGGCGGAGACCAGGGCGAGCGAGGGCCCCGAGGCGGTCACCGATAGCCTCATCGGCGCCGGGCGGGCGGCAATGGAGACGGCCGAGATGGACACCCTCGGCCTCGGGGTTCCCGGCCACTTCGATGCGGAGACCGGTCAGGTGCATCTCTTTCCCAACCTCCCCGGTGATTGGCGGGGATTCCCTTTGCGCGGGCGCATCGAGGACGCCCTCGGGCTACCCACGCGGATGATCAATGACGCCCGCGCCTTCACGCTCGCCGAGGGAACGCTGGGTGCCGGCCGCGGGTGTTCCAATGTTGCCTGCATCACCCTGGGCACCGGGGTGGGCGGTGGTCTGATGATCGATGGCCGTCTGCACCGGGGCGCCTTTGGCGTGGCCGGCGAGCTGGGACATCAAACGGTGCTTCCCGATGGTCCGCTGTGCGGCTGTGGCAATCGGGGCTGTGTCGAGGCGTTGGTTCGAGCCGACGTCCTCGCCTCAAATGCGGGAAGGTCGACGGCGTCTGCCGTTTTCGAGGGCGCCCGAGAGGGAGACAACAGATGCATCGCCGCTGTCTCCCAGATGGCCGAGTTCTTGGGCATCGGGCTGGCCAACGTCGTCACCCTGTTCGGCCCGGATCGGATCGTCGTCGGTGGTGGCATCGCCGAGGCAGGTGATCTCGTCCTCGGGCCGATCGACGCAGCTGTGAAGCGAAGGGTGACGTTGGTCCCCACCGACTCCATCGACATCGTACCCGCGGAGTTCGGCCGGTTCGCGGGTGCCGTGGGCGCGGCACTGGCCGGCGCCCTCGACCCGCATCACCACGTGTGAGCGCCGCAAAAAACCGTTCTGTGAACGCTGGGTGCGAATAATTCTCGCGCCCCGTTCACAGAACGGGATCCGGGGGGCTAGCTACCGGTACGCGCCCGGTAGTCGTCGAGCATCGATGCGGTGGCGGTGGCTCCGCACCGGTCCGCCCCCGCCTCGATCACGGCGAGCAGAGCGTCGAGAGTTCGCACCCCATGCGCCGCCTTCACCTTCACGCCAGGCCCGACATTGTCACGCATGAGCCGCAGGTCTTCGATGGTGGCGCCGGTGAGGGCAAAACCGGTCGAGGTCTTCACATAGTCGGCGCCGGCGGCCTCGGTCAGCTGACATGCGGTTACCTTCTGCTCGTCGGTGAGATAGGCGTTCTCGAAGATCACCTTGACCAGAGCATCACCGGAGACGTCGACGACGGCGGCAATGTCATCTTGCACTTCGCGGTGACGACCGGACAGGAGCCAACCGATGTTGAGCACCATGTCGAGCTCAATGGCACCGTCATCCATTGCCTTCGCTGCCTCGGCTACCTTGATCGCGGTGACCGAGTGGCCATGGGGGAAGGCGATGACAGTGCCAACGGCGACATTGGTGCCTTCCAACTCGGATGCGGCGAGCCGGACGTCGGCGGGACGGACGCAGACCGAGACCACCTCATAGTCAGCGGCCAACTTGCAGCCGGCGACCACTTCATCAGTGGTCAGCATCGGTTTCAGCAGTGAATGGTCGATAGTCCCCGCGAGCTGGTCGTAGGTGACGTCGTGGACGGTGAGTGAGATCGGCTCCATTTCCCGGAGTGTGGTCGCTGCTCCAGCAATTGTCTAGACAACTTGTGAGACCAGCTGCCTCGCTCGCCTGGTGACCACGGAGAGATCGGAATGGGTGGTGAGCCAGCCCCCAACGCCGACAGCCACTGCTCCGGCCTCCAGGTATGCGCGGGCATTGTCCCCGGTGACGCCGCCGGTGGGGATGAACCGTAGGTCTGGGTAAGGACCGAGCAGACTCCGCAGATACTCGGGGCCACCCACGTGAGCCGGAAACAACTTGACTGCAGGAGGCTCATACCGCTGCGCAGCGAAGATCTCGGTCGGGGTCAGGGCACCGGGGATCATGACCACACCGTTGGCCCCGGCCCACTCGAGGAGGGCGAGGTCGAGATGTGGTGTGACCAAGAACTCGGCACCGGCCTCCACCGCACGCCTCGCCTGATCGATGGTGACGATGGTCCCGGCACCAACCGTCGTCTCGCCGCCAACGACGGCCGCGATGGCGTCAAACCCACCGGCGGACTCGACGGTGATCTCGATGATGTCGAGCCCGCCGACGGCGAGGGCACCCGCCAGGGCGGGTGCCGAGCTGGCATCGAGGCCCCGCGCGACAGGAATGATCCGCTTGTTGAGAACGGTTGCCGCCAGGCTCATGCCTCGGTCACGCCCCACCCCCCATCAACCGTGAGCACCTGCCCGGTGATCTGGGACGACTCGTCGGAGAGGAGGAAAACGGCAGCATCGGCGATGGCCTCCGGTTCGAGAAATCCCCCGGCCAACGGCTGCTTGCGGCCGGCGTAAGCAACCGTCTCGGGATCGGACCCGGCCCTTGCCGACATCGGAGTCCGCACCAAGCCGGGAGCAATCCCATTGACCCTGATACCGGCCTCGGCGTAATACGAGGCGAGCGCGGTCACATATGCATTGGCTGCGCCTTTTGATGCCGCGTAGGCGTGCGTGCCGAACAGATGCGGGGAAGGGCTGGTGGCAAGGACCGAGCTGATCACGACGATCGATCCGCCCGAGTCACCGAAGTGCCTGATGGCGTTGCGGACGGCGAGGAACATCGGACTGGCATTGGCCTGCACCGTCTTCTCCCATGCTTCCAGTGTCAGCTGGTGCGTCGGTCCGTCGCCAAATGGTCGCCCGCTCCCTCCGGCGACAGCAAAAAGCCCGTCGATGCCACCCAGGAAGGAAACGGCCGCCTCGAAGGCCCCATCGGCCTCCGCTTCGACCCTGAGGTCTGCCACTCGGAAACCGGCACTCGCTCCCCCTGCCTCCAGCTCGGCGACGAGCGAGCGACAGTCTTCATCGTCGATGGCGACGATGAAGACCTTCCCGCCCTGTCGTGCCAACTTGTGGGCCGCGGCGGCGGCAATTCCGGTGGCTCCGGTGACGACGATCGATTTGTCGGCGAGACGCACGGGGTGCGTTCTAGCACGATCGTTTACCGAC
>Ga0299913_10001558_pt1 | contig 17146 bp, 17 predicted proteins | sample RVTome_9_FD_201360 | JGI IMG/M metagenome (GOLD analysis project Ga0299913, IMG submission 201360) | Soil microbial communities from uranium-contaminated site in the Upper Colorado River Basin, Wyoming, United States - RVT155D38 (version 2) ... | reverse complement strand
TCCTGGTGCTGGCGCTGGCCCTCGTGTCGTTCGAGTTCGACCTGGGCCGAAGGCTCGGGATCGCCCCCGAGTCCCCGGCCGACATCACGGCCCCCGAGGGACTCGACCTGCCCGGGCTGCCGGCGCCGGAGCCGGTCGCCGCGGCCGTCGTCGGTGGCAGCCCCTCCACCGCCGCGGTCAGGGCCGCGCTGTCGCCGTACCTCGGCGACCGGAAGCTGGGCCGCCACGTCGTCGCCGCCGTCGGCACCGTCGACGGGTCGACCGTCTACGACAACGGTGGCGGGCTGGTCACGCCCGCGTCGATGACCAAGCTGCTCACCTCCGCCGCGGCGCTCGCCTCGCTGGGCCCGGACCGGCGGTTCACCACCCGGGTCGTGGCGGGCAACGGCCGTCGCGTGGTCCTCGTCGGCGGCGGTGACCCCTTCCTCCTCAGCAAGCCGCGCGACGGCGACAGCTACCCGTCGTACGCCGACGTGCGGACGCTCGCCCGCCGCACCGCGGTGGCGCTGCGCAAGCAGGGCCGCGCCGCGGTCTCACTCGGCTTCGACGACTCGCTCTTCGACGGGCCGACGTTCAACCCGGCCTGGCCGGCCGACTACGCCGCCGACGTGGTGCCCCCGATCACCGCACTGTGGGTCGACGACGGCGACAAGCGCGACGGGTGGGGCTACGAGTCCGACCCGTCGCAGGCGGCAGCCGAGGTCTTCGCCGACGAGCTGCGCGACACGGGCATCCGGGTCCAGGGCCGGCCGGCCCGCATGGTCGCGCCGCACGGCGCCACCCGGATCGCGGCCGTGCAGTCGCCGACGGTGCGTCAGGTCGTCGACCGGGTGCTGCTGGTCAGCGACAACGAGGCCGCCGAGATGCTGGCCCACCACGTCGGCCTGGCCGAGGGGTTCGGCGGCTCGTTCGAGGGCGGCTCCCGCGGCATGCGCGCCGTGCTCGGCGAGCTCGGGGTGACGCTCGGCCCTCGCGAGGTCGTGTACGACGGCAGCGGCCTGTCGCGGCGCAACCGGCTGACCCCCGCGACGCTGCTGCGGGTGCTCGCGCTCGGCGCCGTCGAGAGCCGCCCCGAGCTGCGCAACCTGGTGACGGGCCTGCCGGTGGCTGCGTTCAACGGCTCGCTCGGCTACCGCTTCGGCGACAGCAGGCCGGCCGGTCGTGGCCGGGTGGCCGCGAAGACCGGCACCCTGACCGGCGTGAGCGGGCTGGCGGGCATCGCCACCGACCTGGACGGCAACCCGCTGCTCTTCGTGGTGGCCGCCGACAAGGTCAGGAAGGCGGACACCGAGGACGCCCGGGACGCCCTGGACCGGCTCGCCGCCGCCCTCGGCGCCTGCCACTGCTCCTGAGCCGTCCCCGGGCGCCCCGTAGGCTCAGCCGCATGACTGACACGCCGACCCTCGTCGACTGGGACTACGCCGTCAGGATCGGCACCCGCCTCGCCGGCGAGGGGCCGCAGGTGGCGCGTGCGGCCGCCGACGAGGCGGTCGCCGAGCTGCGGGCGGGGGCCCACCGCTCGACCGGCCTGGTCCGCGACTTCACGGGCCTGACCGCCGCGTCCGACCGCGAGGCGCCCGTGCTGGTCGTCGACCGGGGCGCCTGGGTGCAGGCCAACTCCGAGAGCTTCGCCCGCCTGCTGACGCCGGTGATGGAGAAGCTGCTCGACAAGCGGCAGCCCGGCCCGGTCTCGCGGGCGATCGGCTCGCGCATCACCGGCGCCGAGATCGGCGTGCTGCTGGGCTTCATGGGCGGCAAGGTGCTCGGCCAGTTCGACCCGTTCCACGAGCCGCACGGCCGGCTCATGCTGGTCGCCCCCAACGTCGTCCACGTCGAGCGCGAGCTCGAGGTCGACCCGACGGACTTCCGGCTCTGGGTGTGCCTCCACGAGGAGACCCACCGCGTGCAGTTCACCGCCGTGCCGTGGATGCGTGACCACCTCTACGCGCAGATCGGCGAGCTCGCCGAGACCATGGAGCCGGGCAAGATGCTCGAGGACGCCGTCAAGCGCGCGAGCGAGGCGCTCCGCGGCCGCGGCGGCGACCGCTCCGGCGCCAGCCTGATGGACCTGCTGAGCAACCCCGAGCAGCGCGAGGTCATCGACCGGGTGACCGGCGTGATGTCGCTCCTCGAGGGGCACGCCGACGTCGTCATGGACGGCGTCGGACCCGAGGTCATCCCGACCGTGCGCGACATCCGCAGGAAGTTCACCCAGCGCCGCAAGGGCGTCGGCACGCTCGACCGGATCCTGCGCCGCCTGCTCGGGCTCGACGCCAAGATGGCGCAGTACCGCGACGGCGCCGCCTTCGTCCGCGCGGTGGTCGACAAGGTCGGCATGGACGACTTCAACGCCGTCTGGGCGGAGCCCGCCCACCTGCCGTCGAAGGCCGAGATCCACGACCCCGAGGCCTGGGTGGCCCGGGTCCACGGCTGAGCCGCGGATGAGCAGGGCCCGCGCATGACGCTCCCCCCGGCGGTCGCCGCAGTCCGGGTGTGCGTACGCCGGGAGCTGGCGGCCCTGCCGCCCGGCGCCACCGTGCTCGTGGCCTGCTCCGGCGGAGCTGACTCGCTGGCGCTGCTGTCGGGCGCGGTCTTCGAGGGACACAAGCTCGGGCTGCGGGTCGTCGGCGCGACCGTCGACCACGGCCTCCAGGAGGGCTCCGACACACGGGCGTCGGCGGTGGTGGCGCAGATGGCCGCGCTCGGCGCCGACGAGACGGCCACGGCCCGGGTGCGGGTCGACCCCGCGGGCATGGGTGTCGAGGCGGCCGCCCGCGAGGCGCGCTACGCGGTGCTCGAGGAGCTGGCCGACCACCTCGGCGCCGTCGTCGTACTGCTCGGGCACACGCGTGACGACCAGGCCGAGACCGTGCTGCTGGGCCTGGCCCGGGGGAGCGGCGGTCGCTCCATCGCCGGGATGCGCCGCCGCCGCGACCGGCTGCTCCGGCCCCTGCTCGACGTCTCCCGCGCCGACACCGTCGCCGCCTGCGAGGCCGAGGGCATCGATCCGTGGGCGGACCCGCACAACGACGACCCGAGGTTCCTGCGCAGCCGGGTGCGGCACCGGGTGATGCCGGTGCTGGAGGCCGAGCTCGGACCCGGCGTCGCGGTCGCCCTCGCGCGGACCGCGGACCTGCTGCGCCCCGACATGGAGTACCTCGACGAGCTCGCCGACCGGGCCCTGCGGGAGGTCGCCGAGGGCGACATCGGCCTGTCCGTCGACCGTACGGCGACGCTGCCGGGCCCCGTCCGCACGCGCGTGCTGCGGCTCGCGGCGCTCAACGCCGGTGCTCCTGGCTCCGAGCTCTTCGCGGGCCACGTCGGCGAGATGGACCGGCTGCTCACCGACTGGCGTGGCCAGAAGTGGGTCGACCTTCCCGGCGCGATCCGGATGGTCCGCACCGGTGCCGTCCTGCGCTACGAGGCCCGGCCGCGCTGACGTCGTACGCGAGCGGGGTTGCCGGCGCGCGGTCGCGTCCGCGCGGACCCGGCTTGTTGACCCTTCCTGTCACCTGTTGAGGGTTGCAACCCTCAACAGGTGCCGGTTTCAGCGGTCGACCGGGGAAACCGGCAGCACTCGAAGCCCCGTAGGCTGGCCGCCATGGACACCGCCCACGTCGAGAGCGACCTGGTCAAGGTCCTCTTCACCGAGGACCAGATCCGCGACAAGCTGCGCGAGATGGCCGGCCGCATCTCCGCGGACTACGAGGGCGAGGACCTGCTCCTGGTCGGCGTGCTCAAGGGCGCAGTCATGGTCATGGCCGACATGGCCCGCTCCCTCGACCGCCACGTCGAGATGGACTGGATGGCCGTCAGCTCCTACGGCTCCGGCACCAAGTCCAGCGGCGTCGTCCGCATCATGAAGGACCTCGACACCGACATCTCGGGCCGCAACGTGCTGATCGTCGACGAGATCATCGACACCGGTCTCACCCTCAGCTGGCTGGTCTCCAACCTCTCCAGCCGCAACCCGAAGAGCGTCGCGGTCGCCACCCTCCTCCGCAAGCCGGACGCCCTCGCGATGCCCGTCGACGTCAAGTACGTCGGGTGGGACATCCCCGACGAGTTCGTCGTCGGATACGGCTTGGACTACCAGGAGCGCTACCGTAATCTGCGTGACGTCGCGACCCTCGCGCCGCACGTCTACTCCTGAGCCCGCGGGCGCGTCGGCGACACCGATGCGGGACCGCCGGTCCCGAGTGTCAGAATGAACGTGGGGCCGGGCGGTACCGTCTGACCCAACACACGCGTCGGTTGAGAGAAGTCGAGTGAAGCGATTTGTCAAGGGCCCCTGGCTCTGGATCATCCTTGCCGTGGTCGGGGTGCTCCTCGCCCTGCAGTATCTCGCGCCCAGCGGGGGGCACGACGAGATCGAGACCTCGCAGATGGAGCACTACATCTCCGAGGGCGAGGTCGCCGAGATCACGTTCATCGACAACGACCAGGAGATCCAGGCGACGCTCGACGACGACGTCGAGGACGGCCGCAAGGTCATGGCCCACTGGGTCGACGGCCAGCAGAACGACCTGATCCAGAAGACCCAGGAGCAGGTCGACGAGGGGAACATCGAGAAGTACAACTCGGAGAACCCCGAGCCGAGCCTGCTCGGCAGCCTGCTGGTCTCGATCATCCCGTTCATCATCATCATCGTCATCTTCATCTTCCTGCTCAACCAGATGCAGGGCGGCGGCGGCCGCGTCATGCAGTTCGGCAAGTCGAAGGCAAAGCTGATCTCCAAGGACATGCCGAAGTCGACGTTCGTCGACGTCGCCGGCTGTGAGGAGGCCATCGAGGAGCTCGAGGAGATCAAGGAGTTCCTCCAGGAGCCCGCGAAGTTCCAGGCCGTGGGCGCCAAGATCCCCAAGGGCGTGCTGCTCTACGGCCCGCCGGGCACCGGCAAGACCCTGCTGGCGCGTGCGGTCGCCGGCGAGGCGGGTGTGCCCTTCTACTCGATCTCCGGCTCCGACTTCGTCGAGATGTTCGTGGGCGTCGGCGCCAGCCGCGTCCGTGACCTCTTCGAGCAGGCCAAGGAGAACGCCCCGGCGATCGTCTTCATCGACGAGATCGACGCCGTCGGCCGCCACCGCGGCGCCGGCATGGGCGGCGGCCACGACGAGCGCGAGCAGACCCTCAACCAGCTGCTGGTGGAGATGGACGGCTTCGACGTGCGCGGTGGGGTCATCCTGATCGCGGCCACCAACCGCCCCGACGTGCTCGACCCCGCACTCCTGCGCCCGGGTCGCTTCGACCGCCAGATCCAGGTCGACGCCCCCGACCTCAACGGCCGGCACGAGATCCTGCAGGTCCACGCGCGCGGCAAGCCGATGGCCCCCGACGTCGACCTGCTCAGCGTCGCCCGGCGGACCCCGGGCTTCACCGGCGCCGACCTGGCCAACGTGCTCAACGAGGCCGCGCTGCTCACCGCGCGCCAGGACCAGAAGCTGATCGACACCCTGACGCTCGACGAGGCGATCGACCGGGTCATCGCCGGCCCGCAGCGTCGCTCGCGCCTGATGAGCGAGCGCGAGAAGCTGATCACCGCCTACCACGAGGGCGGCCACGCGCTGGTCGCCGCGGCGCTGCCCGGCACCGACCCCGTGCACAAGGTGACGATCCTGCCCCGCGGCCGGGCGCTGGGCTACACGATGGTGCTGCCCGACACCGACAAGTACTCCACCACCCGCAGCGAGATGCTCGACAAGCTCGCCTACATGCTGGGTGGCCGCGCGGCCGAGGAGATGGTCTTCCACGACCCGACCACCGGCGCCGGCAACGACATCGAGAAGGCGACGAACCTCGCCCGCGCGATGGTCACCCAGTTCGGCATGACCGAGAAGCTCGGCGCGATCAAGCTCGGCGAGGGCAACGCCGAGCCCTTCCTCGGGCGCGACCTGGGACACTCGAAGAACTACTCCGAGGAGGTGGCCGCGATCGTCGACGAGGAGACCAAGAAGCTCCTGACGACCGCCCACCAGGAGGCCTTCGACATCCTCGAGGAGAACCGCGACGTCCTCGACTCGCTGGTCGTCGCGCTCATGGAGCGCGAGAGCCTCGACAAGGCCGAGGTGGCGGAGGTGTTCGAGCCGCTGCGCCGGCGCGCGGCGCGCCCGGCCTGGACCGGCTCCGACTCCCGGGTACCGTCGCGGATCCCGCCGGTGGAGTGGAAGAAGGACGTCGAGCAGCCCGTCGACGAGCAGGGCGGCGTCGTGCTCGGCCATGACGAGCACGAGGGTGGCCGCAGGTGACTGACCCGATCACGCAGCACTTCCGCGAACCCGCCGAGATCCCTGCGTTCGACCACGATCGCGCGGAGTCGGCGGTTCGTGAGCTGCTCATCGCGATTGGCGAGGACCCCAACCGGGAGGGCCTCCGCGAAACGCCTGCCCGGGTCGCACGCGCGTACGCCGAGATGACGGCAGGGCTGCGCCTGGCGCCGGAGGACGTGCTCACCACGACGTTCGACCTGGGCCACGACGAGATGGTCCTGGTGCGCGACATCGAGCTGTGGTCGATGTGCGAGCACCACCTCGTGCCGTTCACCGGCGTTGCCCACGTCGGCTACATCCCCGCCGAGTCGGGCAAGATCACCGGCCTGTCCAAGCTGGCCCGTCTGCTCGACGTCTACGCCAAGCGCCCGCAGGTGCAGGAGCGGCTCACCACCCAGGTCGCCGACGCGCTCATGGAGCTGCTCGAGGCGCGCGGCGTGATCGTCGTGATCGAGGCCGAGCACCTCTGCATGACGATGCGCGGCGTCCGCAAGGCCGGTGCCCGCACGATCACCTCCGCGGTGCGCGGCCTCATGCACAACGCCGCCACGCGGTCCGAGGCCATGGCGCTGATCCACCGCAACCGCTGATGTCGATGCTGACCCCCGCGCCCTCCGACACCGGCCGCACGCTGGTGATGGGCATCGTCAACGTCACGCCCGACTCGTTCTCCGACGGCGGCCGCTACGCCAGCGCAGACGCCGCCGTGGCCCACGGTCGCCGCCTGCGCGACGAGGGCGCCGACATCCTCGACATCGGTGGCGAGTCCACCCGTCCCGGCGCCACCCGGCCGCTGGTCGCCGACGAGCTGGCGCGGGTGCTCCCGGTCATCGAGAAGCTCGCCGCCGACGGCGCCGTGGTCTCCGTCGACACCATGCGCGCGGAGGTCGCCGAGCAGGCCGTGGCCGCCGGCGCCCGCATCGTCAACGACGTCTCCGGAGGTCTCGCCGACGAGCGCATGCTCGCCACGGTCGCCGCCACCGACGCGACCTACGTCGCCATGCACTGGCGCGCCCACAGCCACGAGATGCAGTCCCTCGCCGTGTACGACGGCCCCGGCGGCGTGGTCTCGGCAGTGCGCGACGAGCTCTCCTCACGGGTCGACGCGGCCGTCTCCGCGGGCGTCGACGAGGGCCGTCTCGTGCTCGACCCCGGTCTGGGCTTCGCCAAGACCGGCGAGCACAACTGGGACCTGCTGCGCCACCTCGACGTGCTCGACGCGCTCGGACTGCCGCTGCTCGTCGGCGCCAGCCGCAAGCGGTTCCTCGGCGAGCTCCTCGAGCGCGACGGCGAGCCCCGCCCGGTCGACCGGCGCGAGGCCGCCAACACCGCGGTCACCACGCTGCTCGCCCGCCACGGGGTCTGGGCCGTCCGCGTGCACGACGCGCGTGCCGCCGCCGATGCGGTCGCGGTGACGCAGGCGTGGCCGGGCACGTTCGTCGTACCCGAGGAGGAGGAGTGACCGACCGCCTCGAGATCTCGGGCATCGAGTGCTTCGCCCACCATGGTGTCTTCGAGTTCGAGCGCCGCGAGGGGCAGCCCTTCGTGGTCGACCTCGTGCTCGGCATCGACACCCGTCCCGCCGCAGCCAGCGACGACTTGCACGACACGGTCGACTACGGAAGTCTCGTGATGCAGGTGAAAGGTGCTGTGGAGTCAGATCCTGTGGATCTGATCGAGACCCTGGTCCAGAGGATCGCGGACGTCTGTCTCTTGGACGGCCGTGTTCAATGGACGCAGGTGACGGTCCACAAGCCCGAAGCCCCCATTCAGGCGACGTACTCGGACGTCGCCCTGACGATCTTGCGGAAGAGGAGTGACGGGCCGTGACGGAGACCCCCAACCCCCACATCGTCGATGCGGACACGCTGACCGGTGAGATGCACCCGATCCGCCGGGCGGTGATCGCGCTGGGCTCCAACCTGGGCGAACGCCTCCAGATGCTGCAGGGGGCGGTCGACACGCTGGCCGACACCCCCGACGTGTGGGTCACCGCGGTGTCGCCGGTCTACGAGACCGATGCGGTCGACGCGCCGGCGGGGTCGCCGGAGTTCCTCAACGCGGTCGTCCTCCTCGACACCACGCTGCCGGCCCACACGATGCTCGACCGGGCGCTCGCGATCGAGGACGCCTTCGAGCGCGACCGCGACGCCGGTCCCAACGCCCCGCGCGTCATTGACGTCGACCTGATCGCGATCGGCGACCGTCGCGCCGACGACGACCGGCTCGTGCTGCCGCACCCGCGCGCCCACGAGCGCGCGTTCGTGCTCCAGCCGTGGTTCGACCTCGAGCCCGACGCGGTGCTCCCCGGTCACGGTGCCGTCAAGGAGCTGCTGGAGGCCGCGGACGCCTCGGGCATCACCCGCCGCGAGGACTGCTCGCTCGACCTGCAGTGAGCTCGGGCGAGGAGCCCCCGCGCCAGGAACCCCAGCATCCCGCCCCCGGACACGCCCGGGCGACCTCGCAGGCCGCCCTGGCGGCGTACGCCGTCGTCGGGCTGGTCGGGGGCTGGCTGCTCCGGCCGGTCGTCGTGCGCCTGGGGGGCAGCGCGCCGGTCGTGACCTGGCTGCAGGTCGGCGTCCTGGCCTTCGTGGCCGGCGCCGTGCTGCTGACGGCGTTCGTCACCTGGCGCTCGCTGCAGGTGCAGCGTGACTGGATGGAGCCCCACCGGGCGGTCAACCGGCTGGTGATGGCCAAGTCGTGCGCCCTGGTCGGGGCGCTCGTGGCGGGCGGGTACGCCGGCCACGCGGTGTCGTGGCTGGGCCTCGAGGCCGAGCTCGCGGGACAGCGCGTGGTGCGGTCCCTCGTCGCCGCCGTCGCGGCCCTGATCATGATGTACGCCGCACTCTGGCTGGAGCGCGCGTGTCGGACCCGGGCCGACGAGGACGACGCGTAGCCTCCTCGTATGGCCACCTCCACTGCCCGTCGTCGTCAGCGCAGCACCCGACTGGTCGTCGCCGTCGCCCTCCTGGTGGCCTCGGCCGTCCTGGTGGTCGGCGCGACCGCGAGCGGGTCGGCCGTGCTCGTCACCGTGTCCGCCTTCCTCGCCCTCGCGCTCGGGGCCGCGGCCACCAAGATCACCCACAGCGAGCTGCTCCAGTCGCGCCGTGACGCCGCCCGTGACCGCGCCGAGCAGGCGCAGGAGTACGCGCGCATCACCGAGAAGCGCAGCCGTGAGAACGCCGAGTTCCGCACCTCCATGGAGAAGCGCATCGCCGAGCGCCAGAAGCTCATCGGTGAGCTCGAGGAGGAGCTGGCCAAGGTGCAGAAGAAGGCCGCGGAGACCACCTCGAAGCTCGGCAGCGAGGCCCGCCGCGCCGAGCAGGCCGAGGCCCGCCTGGTCGACGCCGACGCCCGCATCGACGACGCCGAGGAGCGCGCCGCCGAGGCGATCGTGCTCGCCGCCGAGCTCGAGGACGAGGTCGCCCTGCTCAAGGCCGAGCTCGCGGCCTGGGAGCAGACCCGCAAGGCCAAGTCCGCCTGACCCGGCCAGCCAGCCAGCCGCAGCCCGCCGCGCACGCCCCGCCCCGCCGCGCACGCGATAGTCCCCAACGATCGGGCCCCGGGCCGGCGGTGCAGAGGGCCCAGGCGCTGGGGACTACCGAGGAAACTCGGCGAGCAGTGCCTCGGCGACCCGCAGGTCGCCCGGCGTGGTGACCTTGAGGTTGCGCTCCTCACCGGGGACCAGCGCCACCGGGACCCCGGGCGTGTAGCGGAAGACCACCGCGCAGTCGTCGGTCGCCTCGAACTCCGGGTCGCGCAGCGCCGCGTCGTAGGCGGCCCGCAGCGTGCCCACCCGGAAGCCCTGCGGCGTCTGCACCCGGCGCAGCGTCGCCCGCGACGGGATGCCGGCGAGGTGGCCGTCGCCGTCCACCAGCCAGATCGTGTCGGCGGACTCGACCACGGTGCCGACGGCGTCGTGGTCGGCCAGCGCCGCCAGGCAGTCGTCGACCATGCGCGCGGTCACCAGCGGCCGTGCGGCGTCGTGCAGCAGCACCAGCTCGTCGTCCTCCAGTGCCCCCAGCGCCACGAGTGTCGAGTCGCTGCGGGTGGCGCCGCCGGGCAGCACCGCCCGCACCTTGGGGTACGCCGACACGAGGGCCTCGGCGGCCGCCAGGTGTGCCGGCGCCATCACCACGAGGACGTCGGTGACCGCCTCGTGGGCGTGGAACGTCGCCAGCGCGTGCTCGAGCAGGGGCCGTCCGCCGACCTCGAGCAGCTGCTTCGGGACGCCGCCGCCGACGCGGGCTCCGATCCCGCCCGCGAGCAGGACCGCGGTGGTCATCAGCCGTGCTCCACGCGAGCGGGCCCGTCGTCGTCGACGTACCAGCTGCCGGCGACCTCCGCGAGCGCGTCGAGGGCGACGTCGGCGACCAGGTCGCGGGTGCCGTCCGGCACCGCCCGGGACCCGTCGGGGGAGCGCAGCGTGCCGTCGGGGGGCCGGGTGGCGCGGGTGTGGCCGTGCTCGACGGCGATCGCGGCGCCCCCGTCCAGCCGGCGCACGACGTCACGCCAGGCGGCCTCGCGGGTGGTGCCCACCTCGGCGCGGGCGAACGGCTCGTCGAGTGGCCAGTGGTCCAGCAGCCAGGCCTCGAGGGTCGGCGGGACGGCGGTGTCGGTCAGCTTCGAGCCGAGGATCTCGCTGCCGCTGACCGGGTCGACGTGGACGACGCGCGGGCGGCCCTCGTCGTCGGCGCGCACGACGTGCGTCGGCACGTGGCACAGCCAGTCGACGGCCACGACCAGCCCGCCGAAGCCCGCGGGGATGTCGGGGCGCAGCGTGCGGTCGGGCAGCCGGCGGGCCAGGTCAGGGGCCAGCCGGGCGGCCGCGCCGAGCAGCACCACCTCGTCGTACGACGACGCCCGGGCCGCGACCAGGTCGAGCAGCATGCCGGGGTCGTGGGTGAGCGCCACCGGGTGCGACCGGAGGTAGCCGTGCTCGCCGTAGAGGGCGGCGTCCCAGGCCTGCTTCCAGGTCGGCTGGGCGGTCGGCGGAGGCAGCGCCGGCATGCCGAGACTGGTGGTGCTCATGGTCACCGAGGCTACCGCCCGGGCACCGGAGGCCCGCGGGCGCGGCGTACGTCACACGGGTTTCCCGTTCCCACCGGGTTGCGCGGCACGTACCGTGGTCGTCGAAAGAGCAGACAAGACGTCCGGTACCCACACCGGCCCCCAACCGGGGGTGGTCGGAGGGACTGGAACCGAAAGAGGCTCCCATGTCCGCACCGCTCCGAGTCGGTGTCGTCGGCGCTGGCCGCGTCGGCGCCGTGCTGGCTGCTGCGCTCCGCGCCGCCGGCCACGAGATCGTCGCCGCCGCAGGCGAGTCCTCGGGCTCCCGCACCCGTATCGAGACGCTGCTCCCGGGCGTCCCCGTCGCCAAGCCCAGCGCCGTCGCGCGCGCCTGCGACGTCCTGCTCCTGACGGTGCCGGACGACATGCTCGGCAACGTGGCCGACATGCTCAGCGCCAGCGGCGCGATCCGCGAGGGCCAGCACGTCGTGCACAGCTCCGGCCGCCACGGCCTGGCAGTGCTCGCGCCCGCCGTCGCGGTGGGCGCCCGCCCGGTCGCGCTGCACCCGGCCATGACCTTCACCGGCACCGACCTCGACCTGCCGCGGCTGACCGGCTGTGTCTTCGGGGTCACCGCCGAGGAGGCGGAGCGCGGCTTCACCGAGTCGCTCGTCGCGGACCTGGGCGGCCGCCCCATGTGGGTGCCCGAGGATCGGCGCACGCTCTACCACGCCGGCCTCGCGCACGGCGCCAACCACCTGGTCACCCTCGTCACCGAGGCGATGGAGATGCTCCGCGCCGCCGGCGGTGACGACCCGGCGGGCACGCTGCGCCCGTTGCTCGAGGCCGCCCTCGACAACGCGCTCAACTACGGCGACGCGGCCCTCACCGGCCCGATTGTCCGCGGAGACGTCAACACCGTGCGCGCCCACCTCGCCGACATCGTCGACAGTGCCCCGCAGACCCTGTCGTCGTACGTCGCCATGGCCCGCGCCACGCTCGACCGCGCCGTCGCCGACGGCCGGCTGCTGCCGATCCGCGCCGCGCGGATCTCCGAGCTGCTCGACGGAGCCGACCCGGCCCACACCCGCGCTGAGCGTCCGGAGGCCAACCGCCGCTGGACCCGCCGATGACCGGCCCCCGTGTCGCGAGCACCCGCGCGGCTCTGCTCGATCTCCTCGCTGACGCGCGCGGCAAGGGCGACCGGGTCGGCCTCGTGCCCACCATGGGAGCGCTGCACGACGGGCACGCCGCGCTGATGGCGCGCGCCCGCGAGCAGATCGGCGACGGCCCGCTGGTGGTGAGCGTCTTCGTCAACCCGACCCAGTTCGGGAAGGGCGAGGACCTCGACCGCTACCCCCGCACGCTCGACGCCGACCTCGAGGTCTGCGCCCGCAGGGGCGTGGACGTGGTCTTCGCGCCGTCCGTCGACGAGGTCTACCCGGACGGCGTGGGCGCCGACTGGGCCGAGCAGTCGGTGACCGTCGACCCCGGTCCGCTCGCCACCGTCCTGGAAGGCCAGGTGCGGCCCGGCCACTTCCGCGGCGTGCTCACCGTGGTGGCCAAGCTGTTCGCGCTGGTCCGCCCGGACGTCGCCGTCTTCGGCGAGAAGGACTACCAGCAGCTCGCGCTCATCCGGCGCATGTCCCGCGACCTCTGCCTCGGTGTCGAGGTGGTCGGCGCCGAGACCGTCCGCGAGCCCGACGGGCTGGCGATGTCGTCGCGCAACCGCTTCCTCGACAGGGAGCAGCGGATGCGCGCCGCGGCCCTGCCGCGGTCCCTGGAGCGGGCCCGCGCGAACGCCGACCAGGGCGCCCGGGCCGCGCTCGCCGCCGCCCGCGCCGAGTTGCGCCAGGCCCACGGCGTCGACCTCGACTACCTCGTCATCACCCTGCCCGACCTCTCGGACCTCCCCCCGCGGACCCCCGCGGGCACCGAGGCCCGGATCCTGATCGCCGCGCGCGTCGGCTCCACGCGGCTGATCGACAACCTGCCCCTCACCCTCGGAGCCGTCGACAAGGGAGACAGCTGATGCTGCGCACCATGATGAAGAGCAAGATCCACCGGGCGACCGTGACCCAGGCGGACCTGCACTACGTGGGCTCGGTGACCGTCGACGAGGACCTGCTCGACGCCGCGGACCTGCTCTCCGGCGAGCTGGTCCACATCGTCGACATCACCAACGGCGCCCGCCTCGAGACGTACACGATCGCCGGTGAGCGCGGCTCGGGCGTCATCGGCATCAACGGTGCCGCGGCCCGGCTCGTGCAGCCCGGCGACATGGTGATCCTGATCGGCTACGGCCAGATGGACACCGCGGAGGCCAAGGCGCACAAGCCGCACGTGGTCTTCGTCGACGCCGACAACAAGATCATGGCGACCGGCTTCGACCCCGCCGAGGCCGTCGAGGGCTCCGGCCTCGTCCGCGGCGACACGACCGCCCGCTAACCTGCGCGGATGGTCGACAACACGCAGGCCGGGGCGGCCGCGCCGCTGCCGCAGCGGCTCACCGCACCCGCCCCCGGCTGGACGACCCGCGCCGACGTGGTCGTCATCGGGTCCGGCATCGCGGGCCTGACCGCCGCGCTGCGGATCCACGCGGCGCTGGTCGGGCGCCAGGACGCCGCCCGGGTCCTGGTCGTGACCAAGGACGTGCTGAACGCCGGCTCCACCCAGTGGGCGCAGGGCGGCATCGCCGCCGCGCTCGGGCCGGAGGACACCCCGGAGCAGCACCTGCACGACACCCTGGTCGCCGGCGCCGGGGCGTGTGACGAGGAGGCGGTGCGGGTCCTGGTCACCGAGGGGCCCGCAGCCGTGCACGAGCTGATCGCGCTCGGCACCAACTTCGACCACCACGAGGGCGTGCTGTCGCTGACCCGCGAGGGCGGCCACCACCGCGACCGCATCGCGCACGCCGGCGGCGACGCCACCGGCGCCGAGATCCAGCGCGCCCTTATCGCCGCGGTCGAGGCCGCCCCCGAGATCGAGGTCATCCAGCATGCGCTGGCGATCGACCTGCTCCTCGACGACGAGCAGGGCGTCGCGGGGGTCACCCTGCACGTGATGGGGGAGGGCCAGCGCGACGGCGTCGGCGCCGTGCACTGCCGCGCTGTGGTCCTCGCCAGCGGCGGCCTCGGCCAGGTCTTCTCGCAGTCCACCAACCCGGCGGTCTCCACGGGCGACGGCATGGCGCTGGCGATGCGCGCGGGTGCGACGCTGCGCGACCTGGAGTTCGTGCAGTTCCACCCGACGGTGATGTACCTCGGCCCGGACTCCCGCGGCCAGCAGCCCCTGATCTCCGAGGCGGTGCGCGGTGAGGGCGCCTTCCTCGTCGACTTCGAGGGCGACCGCTTCATGCAGGGCCGGCACGAGCTCGCCGACCTCGCGCCGCGCGACGTGGTGGCCAAGGCGATCACCCGTCGCATGCACGAGACCGGCCAGCCGCACATGTGGCTCGACGCCCGCCACCTGGGCCCCGACGGCAGAGCGTTCTGGGAGCGCCGGTTTCCTTCGATCTATGCCACCTGCCGCGAGCACGGCGTCGACCCGGTCAGCGAGCTCATCCCCGTGGCTCCCGCTCAGCACTACGCCTCGGGCGGCGTCCTGACCGACCTCTGGGGCCGCTCCGGCGTGCCCGGCCTCTACGCGACCGGCGAGGCGGCGTGCTCCGGCGTCCACGGCGCCAACCGGCTCGCGTCCAACTCGCTGCTCGAGGGCCTGGTCTTCAGCCGGCGCATCGCCGAGGTGCTCCCCGATGAGCTGCGCCCCTGGTCGGAGCCGGCCGAGGACCCGCGCACCGAGGGCCTGGCCGGCGTCGACGTACGACCGGCGGTGCAGGCGGCCATGACCGAGTACGTCGGTGTGCTGCGCAGCGAGCAGGGCATGCTCACCGCGGCGGCGGGGCTTCCCGGGCTGGGCCTGCCCGGTGACGAGCCGGGCGTCGAGGCCTGGGAGAACACCAACCTGCTGCTGGTCGCCGCCGCGCTCACCCGGGCCGCCCTCGGCCGCCGCGAGACCCGCGGGTCGCACTGGCGCGAGGACTTCCCCCGGCGCGACGACGCGCAGTGGGCGGGCCACTTCGACTGCCGCCTCATCGACGGCGAGGTCGACGTCGTCTTCCGCTCCGCGCCGGCCAGCGACGGCGCCGTACCCGTCTCCGGAGGCACCCGATGAGCGACACGACGACCTGGGTGACCGCCATCGTCGGGCTGGCCTACGACGACCTCCCGGCCGCGCTGGTCGACGAGCTCGCCGCGGCCGGCCTCGACCCCGCACAGGTGTACGCCGACGTGGCCGCGGCCGTGGCGGAGGACCTGCCCGGTGACGACGTGACGTCGTGGGCGACGATCCCGGCCGAGGAGACCGCGACCGCGGACTTCGTCGCCCGGGAGGACGGCGTGGCCGCCGGACTGGCGGTCGCCGAGGTCGTCTTCCGCCACGTGCTCGGCAACGACATCGAGCTCGAGCGCCCGGTCGCCGACGGCACCCGGGTCGCCCGGGGCGACGTGCTGCTCAGCGTCACCGGCGGCACGGCGCTGCTGCTGACCGCGGAGCGCACCGCCCTCAACTACGCCTGCCACGTCTCCGGCGTCGCCACCGCGACCGCCGCGTGGGTGGCCGTGCTCGAGGGCACCGGAGCCCGGGTCCGCGACACCCGCAAGACCATCCCGCACTTCCGCTCGCTGGAGAAGTACGCCGTCCGCTGCGGCGGCGGCGTCAACCACCGTCGCGACCTCTCCGACCAGGCGCTCGTCAAGGACAACCACGTGATCGCGGCGGGCGGCGTCGTGCCGGCGTACGAGCTGATCCGGGCGCGCTACCCCGACGTGCCGGTCCAGGTGGAGGTCACCACGCTCGAGCAGCTCCGCGAGCTGCTCGAGGTGGGCGTCGACCAGGTCCTGCTCGACAACATGAGCGCCGACCAGATGCGCGAGGCGGTCGCGCTGCGTGACCAGTCCGGGGGCGCCGGGCGCGTGCAGCTCGAGGCGTCCGGCGGGCTCACCCTCGAGCGTGCCGCCGAGGTGGCCGCCACCGGTGTCGACTTCATCGCGGTCGGTGCGCTGACCCACTCCGCGCGGGTCATGGACATCGCCATGGACCTGAGGCCATGACCGGACTGCTGCTCGCCGCCGACATCGGCAACTCGATGACCGTCCTCGGGCTCGTCGAGGACGGCGACGTGGTCGCCCACTGGCGGGTGTCGACCGACGAGCGGCGCACCGCTGACGAGTGGGCGGTGCTGGTCCGGGGCCTGCTCGGTGAGGACCGGCTGGCCGAGGTCTCCGGCGTCGCGGTGGCCTCGACCGTGCCGACGACCCTGCACGACTGGCGGCAGATGCTGCCCGCGCACTTCCCCGCCATCCCGCACGTGATCGTCGAGCCCGGCGTGCGCACCGGCGTCCCCGTCCTCGTCGACAACCCTCGCGAGGTCGGCGCCGACCGGGTGCTCAACGCGCTCGCGGCCGCGGATCTCTACGACGGGCCCACGATCGTCGTCGGCTTCGGCACCGCCACGACGTACGACGTCGTCAACGAGCGCGGCCAGTACGTCGGCGGCGCGATCGCCCCGGGCATCGAGATCTCGCTGGAGGCCCTGGGCCGGCGGGGCGCCCAGCTGCGCATGGTCGAGCTGCGTCGACCCCGCTCCGTGATCGCCCGCAACACCGTCGAGGCCCTGCAGTCCGGGATCCTCTTCGGCTTCGCGGCGCAGGTCGAGGGCCTCGTCGGCCGCATGGTCGAGGAGCTCGGCGTCCCGCCCGAGGCGGTCAACGTCGTCGCCACCGGCTTCCTCGCCGACGTCGTGTACGACGAGGTGCGCTGCTTCACCGACCACGCCCCGTGGCTGACGCTTCACGGCCTGGACCTGGTCT
>Ga0299913_10001557_pt1 | contig 17146 bp, 13 predicted proteins | sample RVTome_9_FD_201360 | JGI IMG/M metagenome (GOLD analysis project Ga0299913, IMG submission 201360) | Soil microbial communities from uranium-contaminated site in the Upper Colorado River Basin, Wyoming, United States - RVT155D38 (version 2) ... | reverse complement strand
GTACGGCATCGACGACGCACGGTCCGCGGGCAAGACGGGGACGGCGCAGCTCGGCGGCGAGCAGGCACCGCACTCGTGGTTCATCGGATTCGCTCCGGCGCAGGAGGGCGGGGAGCCGGTCATCGCCGTGGCCGTGCTCATCGAGAGCGGTGGTTCGGGCTCGGATCGCGCGGCGCCGATCGGTGGTCGGGTGATGGCGGAGTACCTCCGACTGCGCGATTCGGGAGGCTGAGCACCGACCCCACCTGAACCACCCGGTAACGTCGTGCGGTATTGTTGATCAAGGGTCGCGCTCGCAGGCCAGCGCCTCCGGCCCGATGCAGGGGAGCCCCGCCACCGTGAAGAATGTCCAGCAGCCCGCCGAGCGCGTCGTCGCCAGCGTCGAGCGCGTCATCATCGGGAAGCACGCCGAAGTCCGCATGGCGCTCGTCGCGCTGCTCTGCGAGGGCCACATCCTGATCGAGGACGTCCCCGGCGTCGGGAAGACGATGCTCGCCAAGGCGCTGAGCCAGAGCATCGGCTGCAGCTTCCGCCGCATCCAGTTCACCCCGGACCTCCTGCCCTCCGACGTCACCGGGCTCTCGATTTTCAACCAGAAGACGACCGAGTTCGAGTTCCGGCCCGGACCGATCATGGCCCAGGTGGTCCTGGCCGACGAGATCAACCGCGCCACCCCGAAGACGCAGAGCGCGCTGCTCGAGTGCATGGAGGAGCGGCAGGCCACGATCGACGGTGTCACCCACCCGATGCCCTCGCCGTTCCTCGTGATCGCCACCCAGAACCCGATCGAGTACGAGGGCACGTTCGCGCTGCCCGAGGCGCAGCTCGACCGCTTCATGCTCCGCCTCCGGCTCGGATACCCGAAGCCGATGGAGGAGCTCGTCATCCTGGACGAGCAGAAGCGCCGACACCCGCTGGGCGAGGTCGAGCAGGTCCTTGGCCTCGACGAGCTGCGCGTGATGCAGTCGGCGATCAAGGAGGTCTACGTCGATCAGGCCGTCGCGGAGTACATCGTGCGCCTCGTCAACGCCACCCGCGAGCATCCCGACGTGTACCTCGGCGCATCGCCCCGCGGATCGCTCAACCTGTACCGGGCGACGCAGGCCTACGCGGCGCTCGACGGCCGCGACTACGTGATCCCCGACGACGTCAAGGTGCTCGCCGTTGCCGTCCTGGCGCACCGCCTCATCGTGAAGAGCCAAGCGTCGCTGCGAGAGGTGGACCCGGAGCAGATCGTGCGCGAGATCATCGCCGCGGTGCCGATCTCCACGGCGGCAGCGACCGAAGAGACGAATCGCGCCCGGATCTCCTGAGCGCGTGAGATGGGGCTCTTCAACCGTCACCTGCGGCTCCTCTTCCTCGTCACCGCGCTCGTCGTCGCGGCGTTCAGCACGGGGATCGAATTCCTCTTCTTTCTCGTCTATCTCACCGTGGCGATCGGCATCGGCTCCTGGCTCTTCGCGCGGCGCGGCCTCTCCGGCGTGCGTGCCGACTACCGGGTGACGAACCCGCGAACGCACGTCGGCGAGGTCCTCCAGGCCATCTACCGGGTCGAGAACCACGACCGGCTCGGCAAGCCATGGGTCGAGTGCTGGAACGAGTCCACCCTGCCGAACAGCCTGCCGGGTCGCGTCGTCGGGATCCCGTCGCGTGGGGCCCGCCAGTGGCTGGCCAAGGTGACCCTGACGCGGCGTGGGAGCTACCGGCTCGGCCCGCTGCGGGTCCGCAGCGGCGACCCCTTCGGCCTGTTCAGCACCGAGATGCAGGTCGGGCAGCCGACGAACATCGTGGTCTTCCCGGAGATCATCCCGCTGCCGCACTGGCGTCTTCCACCGTCGCCGATCGACGGCACGACGCCGGTCCGGCGCCGCTACGAGGCCGCGACGCCCCTGGTGAGCAGTGTGCGTCCGTACGTCCACGGTGACGCCATCAACCGCATCCATTGGCTCTCCAGCGCCCGGCACAACGAGCTGCTCGTCAAGGAGTTCGACCTCGAGCAGGCCGCCGACCTGTGGATCCTGCTGGACCTCGATCGGAGCGTCCACGCGGGCATCGGGGTCGATGCCTCGGTCGAGACCGCCGTGACCGTCGCCGCCTCGGTTGCGATGCGCACGCTCGGTGACAACCGGTCGGTGGCCATGACCGCATCGGCCCGCCGCATCCAGGTCCATCAGCCCGACCGCGGGCCCCGCGTGGAGCAGAAGCTCCTGCACCTGCTGGCCAATGTGCAGGCCGACGGCGCCAACTCACTGGCCGAGGTCCTCACCGCAACGCTGCCGCAGCTTCGTCGTGGCGTGACGCTGTGCATCATCACCGGGTCGACCGATCGAACCTGGGTGCGCGGCCTGTCCGCGCTGCGACGGCGCGGGGTGGCGGCGCTCGTCATCCTGCTCGACCGCTCGTCGTACATCGGCGTCGAACCGGACGACTCTTCGCGGGCCGAGATGGCCGCGGTCCGCCACGCGCTCGCCGAGTACGACGTGACCCACCGGGTCGTCCGTCACGGCGACAGCATCGCCGAGGCGATCGGCGGGAGGGCTCGGTCCCGTGCCTGAGCTTCGCGAGCGTCTCTTCGCGCCGCGTGCCGGCTGGCTGAGCCTGGGGCTGCTGGTGGTCATGGGCCTTGCCCTGGCGTGGTCGGTGCAGGGCGCCGGCTGGCTCGAGCAGCTCGACTATCTCGTGCCGCTCGCCATCTGGGCGATCGTGATCGGCGGGATCGTCGGCATGATGCGCTGGAACGTGCTGGTGTCCCTGCCGCTCGGGGCGATCGTCGGTGCCGCGCTCATCATCTGGATGATCGGCGGCGAGTACCACCCGGCGCTGGACGAGCTCGGCCGGCTCTTCGCGCTCCGCGCGGACATCCTCGGGTGGCTCGTCGTCGTGCTGGACACGGGGTACCCGCCCCAGATGTCGCCCTACGCCCTGGGTCTGGCGGTCCTCATGTTCGCCACCGGGTTCACCGCGGCCTACGTCGTGTACCGATACCACCGCGTGCTGGATGCGATCCTCCTGATGGGGGCGGCGCTCATCACGAACATGTCGGCGACCTTCACGGACCTGTTCGGTCACCTGCTGCTGTTCGTCATCGCGGCGCTGCTGCTGTGGCTGCGTGCGTCGCTCGTGACGCGCCAGGATGGCTGGCAGCGGCGGCGGGTCAACGAGAACCTGGAGGTCCCGGCGGCGATCATGCGCTCGGGCATCATCTTCGCCGGCGCCTCGGTGGCCCTCGCCTGGATCCTCACCAGCGTGGCGGTCGCCGCGCCGCTCACCGGCGCGTGGCGGAACCTCGACGGCGTGTGGACCGACGTGCGCGACCAGTTCGAGACGGTCTTCGGCAACCTCACCAACCCCGAGGCGCGGATCAGCGGCAACAGCTTCGGTGCCGGGTTCTCGGTCTCCGGCGATTGGGTCAGCAGCGACGAGGAGGTCCTCGTCCTCGCCGCCGAGCGTCCGCTCTACCTGCGGACCGCCACCCACGACGAGTACACCGGCCTGGGCTGGCGGCGGACCGATGGGCCGCGCCGCGGCGTCGCGGCCGGCGATCAGCTCTTCACCGGGCCGACCTCCGAGCGCCCGACGGTCAGGGAGACCTCCCGCCCGGAGCTCATCGCCATCGAGATGCGCAAGTCGATCGGACGCAACCTGTTCACGGCGGGCTCGCCTCTCGAGATCTACGCTCCGTCATTCATCCTCGAGCCGAACGCGCTGCCGGTGCTCGGCGGCATCCATTCGCCGAACTCGCTGGGCGTCGGAGAGTCGTACGAGGCGCTCGTCCTCATCTCGCAGGCGACCGAGGCCGACCTGGCGGTGGCCGGCACCGACTATCCCCAGGCGGTCCGCGACCTGTACCTCGACACCAAGGGAATCACGCCCCGCGTGGCCGAGCTGGCAGCGGAGCTCACGGAGGATGCCGACAATCCGTACGAGAAGGCGCGTGCCCTGACGCGGTTCTTCCGGGGCTCGACCTTCACCTACTCGACCCAGGGGCTGGAGATCCCGCGCAACGCCGACCTCGTGGACACGTTCCTGTTCGGCGAGGGGGCCCGACAGGGCTACTGCCAGCATTTCGCCAGCGCCATGGCGCTCATGGCACGCTCGGTGGGGCTGCCGGCCCGCGTGGCGGTCGGCTTCGCCCCCGGCGAAGCGGCGGGTGACGGGCTGTGGCTCGTGCGCGAGGCGAATGCCCACGCCTGGGTGGAGATCTTCTTCCCCGGCCACGGCTGGCAGATCTTCGAGGCCACGAAGTCGATCGAGTCCCGGTTCGTTCGCGCTCCGGGCGACGTCGCGACCGCGCTGCCGCCGCAGCTCGGACCGGAGCCATGGCTTGAGACCGAGCTGCCGCCCGAGTTCTTCGATCGGCGTCCGCGGACGGCCTTCGTGTCGCCGGTGCCGGTTCCCGACAGTGTCGACCCCGCCCAGCCGGACCTGGCCGTCGTCGATGACAGTCGCACGCGGAACGCCATTCTCATGGCCGCCTTCATTCTCGTGGGGGCCGGTGCGCTCTGGTTCCAGGTCCACCGGTCACAGCGTCGTTGGCGGCTGCTGCCCGCCGGGGATCGGGCATGGCGGCAGCTCACTGCTGCCGCGGAGCGCGCCGGGATCGGCCCGCGTCCGGCGGAGACGTACTACGAGTACGCCGGCTGGCTGGAGGAGCAGCTGCCGAGCCACGGCGAGCCGATCCGGCACGTCGCCGAGGGCAAGGTGTGGCAGGCCTACTCCGGCCGGCGACTGAACGTCGGGGCTGCCCGACGGCTGGAGGCTGCCTGGTCTCGCCTCCGGTTCCCGCTCATCGGCCTGGCGGTGCGTCGGCGGCTGCGCCGCCTGGTCCGGCGCGACACGACGTGACCTGCCGGGCCTAGAGGGCGAGCGGTCGCCCCTCGGCCTCGTCGACGTGGGTGAGCTCGTACCCCAGCAGGTGTCGCGTATCGTTCCATCGGTCGAGGCGCCACCGGCCCGCGACCCGGGAGGCAACTCCGACCGACGCGTTATCGACGTCGAGCGCCCACGAGCGACCGTCGGCGAGGTCGAGGAGCACGCGCGCCAGCACGCGCATCGTGCCCCCGTGGCTCACCAGGCAGAAGGTGCCGCGGTCGTCAGCAGCGAGGTCGCCGACCAGCGCAGTGATCCGCGCGACGGCCGAATCGATCGTCTCGCCGCCGGGCGGCTGACGGATCCCGGCCGCGTCGCGCCACGCCCGGTACCGCTCTGCGTCCGTGACCTCCAGCTCGGCGTGGGTGCGGCCCTCCCACTCTCCCTGGCCGATCTCGATGAGCCGGTCATCGGTCTCGACTGCCAGGCCGACGACGTCGCCGATGGCCGCCGCCGTCTCCGACGCCCGTGCCAGCGGCGACGACACGATCCGTCCCGGCTTCAGGAGGTCGTCGGACCCGATGCGCTCGGCGACGAGCGTCGCCTCTCGCCGGCCGTCGTCGCCGAGTGGTGGGTCGAGGTGGCCCTGGAAGCGGCCCTCGCGGTTCCAGTCGGTCACGCCATGGCGCACGACGACCAGGCGCGTGGCACTCACCGAGCGGCTGCCGCCATGGCGTCGTGCGCCGCTCGCGCCGCGGTGGCCGCTGCCGGGCCATCGGCCTGGATGCCGAACTCCGGCAGGCAGTCGGCCATCAGGCCGAGGGCCTCGGTCATCTCGTCCATGCCGACGTCGCCCATGTGGCCGAAGCGCAGGATCCTGCCGGCCCACTTGCCCTGGCCGCCGGCGATGACCAGCCCCCGGTCGCGCATCCTGGCATTGAACGGCCCCCACTCCACGCCGTCCGGGACCCAGGCGGCCGTGACGGTCGACGACCGGTCGTCCGGGGCAGCGACCAGCCGGAGGCCGAGCGACTCGAGGCCGGCGGCGACGCCACGGGCGATCGCGGCGTGCCGCGCCCACGTCCGCTGGCGTCCTTCCTCGCGGAGGCGCTTAACGCCGACGCGCAGGCCGTACAGCACGGTGATCGCCGGGGTCCACGGCGTCTGGCCCTTCTCGGCCCACTCGCGCGCCTCGGCAAAGTCCCAGTAGAAGCGTGGCATCCGGGCCGTCTCGCCGGCGGCGGTAGCCCGCTCGCCGAGCGCCGCGATCGCGATGCCCGGCGACGCCATCCAGGCCTTCTGGCTGGCGCTCACCACGAGGTCGACGCCCCAGCCATCCATCTCGAAGGGCATGGCACCCAGGCCGCTGATGCCGTCAACAAGGAGGAGCGGGTCGCCGGGCGCGCTCCGGACGGCGGACGCCAGCTCCTCCAGCGGGTTCGCGACGCCGGTCGACGTCTCGTTGTGGGTGATGAGCACGGCGTGGTACGGGTCGGCGGCGGCGAGCCGGTCGCGCAGTGCATCCGGATCGGCGGCGGTGCCCCACTCGAACGGCAGCGAATCGACGTGCGCGCCGAAGGCGGCGGCCGTCCTGGCGAATCGATCGCCGAACGCGCCGATGTTCACCGACAGCACCCGGTCGCCGGGGGACAGGGTGTTCACCACGGCGGCTTCCAGCGCACCGGAGCCCGAGCCGGTGAGGAGCAGCACGTCGCCCCGCGTGCCGATGAGCTCGCCCAGCCCCGACGAGGTCTCGCGCAGCAGCTCGGCGAACTCGGTGCCGCGGTGGTCGATCATCTGCATTGCCTGGGCGTCGCGAACGGCCTGCGGGATCGGCGTCGGACCGGGGGTCCGGAGATTCTGTTCCATGCCTCGCATCATAATCGGCACATGCCTCGTCGCCCCCGGCCCGATCTGACCGAGCCGCTGTTCGACGCATCCGTCGCCCCGGATGCGCCGCTCGCGGCGCGTATGCGACCGCGCACGCTCGAGGAGTTCGTGGGCCAGCCGCACCTCGTCGGCGACGATGGCGCGCTCACCAGGGTCGTGAAGCCGGGGCATCTCCCATCCATGGTGCTGTGGGGTCCGCCGGGCTCGGGCAAGACCACGCTCGCGCGCCTCTTGGCGGACCGGGCCGGCGGATCGTGGCGCCAGCTCTCGGCGGTGACCTCGGGCGTGGCCGACGTCCGTGCCCTGGTTGCGGAGGCGAAGGCGCTGCGGGAGGCCGGGGGACGCACCGTCGCCTTCATCGACGAGCTCCATCGGTTCAACAAGAGCCAGCAGGACGCGCTGCTGCCCCACGTCGAGGACGGCACGATCTCGCTGATCGGTGCCACGACCGAGAACCCGTACTACGAGATCAACTCGCCGCTCCTGTCGCGGATGCGGGTCTACCGGCTGGAGCCACTCGACACCGACGCCCTCGGCGCGATCGTCGACCGCGCATTGACCGATGCGGAGCGCGGCCTTGGCGGCGCCGCTCTGCTCACCGAGGACGGTCGGGCGGCGCTGCTCGACCTGGCCGGCGGTGACGCGCGACAGGCGCTCAACGTGCTCCAATCGGCGGCAGTGACGGTGGGGGACGGGGATATCGGCGCCGAACAGGTCGCCGAGGCGGCGCAGCAGCGGCTGCTGGCCTACGACCGGGTCGGCGACCAGCACTACGAGGCCGCCTCCGCCTTCATCAAGTCGATGCGCGGCAACGACCCGGACGCCGCCCTCTACTGGCTGGCGAGCATGGTGGCAGCGGGGGAGGACCCGACCTTCATCGCCCGCCGCATCGTGATTGCCGCATCGGAGGACGTCGGCAACGCCGATCCGCGCGCACTCCAGATCGCGGTGGCGGCGATGCACGCTACCGAGATGATCGGCCTCCCTGAGGCGCAGTACGCGCTCGCCCAAGCCGCCGCCTACGTTGCATCGGCGCCGAAGTCGAACCGCGCCGGGGCGGCGTACTTTGCGGCCCTCGCCGAGGTCCAGGAGAAGGGAAGGCTGCCGGTGCCGCTCCACCTGCGGCCGAGCTCGCATCGGCGGCTGGCGCGGGAACAGGGGTACGGCAAGGGCTACCTGTATCCGCACGACTACGCCGATGCCGACGTCGACCAGGAGTACCTCCCCGACGAGCTCGTCGGTCGGGTCTTCTACGAGCCCTCCGACGAAGGCCTCGAGCTCAAGATCGGGGAGCGGCTTCAGCGACTGCGGCGCCTGCGGCTCGAGGCTCGCCGGCGAGGCAAGGGCTGAGGCAGCTCAGCCGACGAGGCCGAGTGACGAGAAGGCGAACCAGGCCAGCAGCAGGAGGGCCGCCATGACGGCGGTGAGGATGCCGATGCTGCGAAGGTCGCGCTCGACGTAGTGGTACTCGGCGCGGTCCGCGGACGAGAGCTGCGAGCGACCGCTGGAGGCGACGACCGGCGTCATGCGTCGCGGCGGCGTCAGCGAGGCGGCCTCGCGGGCATCGGGCGTCCCGACCGGGGGAACGGCCTGCGGCGCCGAGGGCGGTGCCGACCTTGCCGGGCGTGGGACGTTGCGCTGGCGTGCCTTGCGGCTGGTGGCCTTGCCGGCTCGACGGGCCATGGATACCTCGCGGATCTCGGTGGTGGACGGCATGCCGCGGTCGGGTCGTTGACCGTGGGGCGGCTATCATACCGCCGATCCGATGGCCGATCTGAACCGCCTCCTGTCCGACAACCTGGCCCTCGTGCTCGGCGTGCTCGCCGCGCTCGTCGTCGTGCTGCTCGTCGTCGTGCTGGTCCAGGGCATCCGCCTCGGCCGAGCCACGCGCGCCTACCGCGACGTGGCCCGCGGCGCCGATGGTGGCTCGCTGCACGACCTGCTGGCCGGCAACGCGTCGGCCGTCGAGCGCGCATCGGAGCGGATGAGCGACATCGAGGCGATGCACGGACTGATCGACGAGCGAACCCGTCGCAGCCTCCAGCACATCGGCATGGTGCGGTTCAACCCGTTCGACGACACCGGTTCGGATCAGAGCTTCGCGATCGCGCTGCTGGACGACCGACGCGATGGCGTGGTCATCAGCAGCCTCCACGGGCGCACGAACACTCGCCTCTTCGCCAAGCCGGTGGCCGATGGCAGCTCCTCGCACACCCTTTCGGAGGAGGAGTCCCAGGCGATCCGGATCGCCGTCGAGGGCACCACGTCCCGGTGACGATCGGGTCCATCGACCCCGACCAGCGCCGCGTTGCCGAGCGGCTGGTCCTGGGGGCGCTCCGCAAGTTCCACAAGGAGCAGCCGATGTCGGTCGACCTGCGGGTCGACTCGCTCGTCAGCCGGGTCCGTGCCGCTGCGGGGCGCAAGCCGCCGCCGCGCCACCGTGGTGCGACGCCGCTCACGTTGGACGACGCCGACCTGCGCCGGGTGATCGACGAGATGGCCGACGACGGACGCCTGGGCCGCATCGGCCGGCGCGTCGGCCTGCCGGACACGCGGCCGGACATGGATCCCGAGATGGCCGAGCGTGTCGATCGCCTCCTCGATGGCCTCCGGGCCGCCGGTGCCGAGCCGCCGCGCGTCGAGGGCCTGGCCGGACGGCTCGGGATCACGCCGACCGTCATCGACCAGCTGCGCGCCGGGGGCGTGCTGCGCCAGATCGCGCCCGGGATCGACTACCCCGCCGACGTGTGGTCGGCACTCCAGGCTCGGGTCGCGGCGATGGGACCCTCACTGTCCATCGCGCGCCTTCGCGACGAGCTCCATACCAGCCGCCGGCACGCCGAGGCGATCCTTGCCGCGGTGGGTGCGCAGCCGCGTCCGGGCCGGGCGACGCCCCGACGACCGCAGCGGCGGACGCGCCCCCACGGCTGACGCAGCGATGTTCGAGTCAGAGACGAGCTGCAAACCAGTCGCCGTCTTGCTGAGGCGATCCCAGCCGCCGTCGCCGATCGGCCCGCCCCGGGGAGCGGCGGACCGACCGAACCAGTCCCGACCGCTAGGTCGCTGGCGGCTGTGTCATCGGTTTGCGCAGGCCGCGGCGGGGCCGCACCGCGGTCGCCCCGTTGCACTTGCGCACCGGTAGTACTCTCGACGTGCTACCGCTTGGGGGACCGCAATTGCGAGAGTCCGGAAAGCCGCTCCAGCCGACGCCACGCCAGCTAGCGGCGCTACGTGCGTACGTGAGTCTCGGATCCTATTCGGCAGTCGCGCATTCGATGGGCCTCAGCGAGCCGACCGTCCGCCACCACCTCGGCGAGCTGCGTGAGCGGCTTCGGGTTCATACCAACGCGCAGGCCGTCTACGTCCTTTGGCTCCCATACCGGGACCACGTGATGAGCTGCCCCGAGAGAAGCCACGCCATCTGTCTGCCGGCGGTGACGTCGGAGTCGTAGTCGAACGTACCGGGCTGTTCCGATAACTGGCGCGAACCGCAGTCCGCCGGGATGATCGGGGACAACGGAGGGAAGCCCCGACGCGCGGTAGTGCCCACGGTCGCCGTTCCGCCGCGCAGAGCTACTGGCGAGACCGACTCTCCGCCTTGACCTGCGAGCCCCTCAAGAGGGCTCACCGATCTCGCTGCCCGAGCACAGCTGCAGTGTCGGGCAAAAGCGGCTGATCGACAAGAGGGGAGGCGCTCGACACAACGCGTGGCCTCTGCACGTTGCGTCCGACCCGGCTCGCAAGGTATCAGAGACGCGCTCCACCACCCGGCCCTCGGGGCTCGCGGCGGACGGCTGGGGCCGTGCCGTGTTCCCGGAACTGGTCGATGCAATCATCGCTATTGGAGTACTTCATGACCGCATCGCTCCCTCACGCGCGTCTGACCGCATCACTGGTCGCGCTCGCCATCGCCCTCGGGCTCATGGCCACCGGCGTCGCGTCGGTTCGACCCGTGCATGCCGCCGCCGGCGGGCCCGTCATCCTCGGTGGTGACGACCTCACCGACCACGGCTTCCGCGACACATCCACGAACACCAACCAGGATGGCTGGCTGTACCTGGAAAAGGCCATCGAGAACGTCCTTCCCGCGGTCACTCGCGCGGGCAATGACGGGAGCATCGCCGCACTCGGATCGAGCGACTCGACCGATACCTTTGGCTTCAACGCCGGCGCGGCCATGCATTGGGCTGCGCTCGACGCCGGAACCGGCGTTTCAGTGACCTATTACGATGGCGCCACCGCGATCAATGGATTCTTCACGGCACTCGCCGCCGGCACCGTAGACCCTGCGATCATCTGGATCTCGGGAGATGGGGCCATGAACGACCTATCGGACTCGGGCGGCGCAGAAGCCGCGGCGCTGACGGCAAACGCGACCTCCATCGGGGACTTTGTGAACTCCGGTGGTGGACTCATCTCGCACGGCAGCGAATACGGCTGGCTCTCGGCACTGCTGCCAGGGGCCACGGTCGTGTTCGGTGGCAACTTCGGTGACCTATACCTGACGACCACCGGTCAGACCGCGTTCCCGGGGTTGACGAACGACGACATCAACGCTGGTCCGTGGCACAACCACTTCGAAGGCAACCTGGGCGGACTCGGCGTGCTGGCTGCCTCCAACGTGGTGGACGACAACTTGGGTGCCGATGCCCCGGTGATCATCGGCGGGGCCGCAGTCACGCTACCCGGCAGCATCACCCTCGATCCCGCGACTGCGACGAACCCGACCGGCACCGATCACACCGTGACGGCGACGGTTCGCGACAGCGCCGGAGTCCTGCTTCCGGGCGCCACAGTCACCTTCGAGGTGATCTCCGGTCCGAACACGGGTGACACCGACACGGACGTGACTGACGCCGCCGGTGAGGCGACCTTCACCTGGACTGGCGACGGTGGCACTGGCACCGACGTCGTCGAGGCATCGTTCGTCGACGGCGGTGGCACCACCCGAAGCACCACGGCCTCGAAGACGTGGGAGACGCCTGCGGTCGTCGCGGAGTGTGTCGATCTCATCGCCGCGCAGGATATGGACGTTGGTGAAGTGTGCGTCAGCAACGACGCGACCAACTTGACCGTGACGTACACCACCGTCGATGGCTGGACGTTGACGGAGACGCACCTGGCCATTTCCACCGACGAGCCGGGCAGCGGCGAATGGATCGCCCGGGCGAATGGATGGCAGAGCCGGTCCGGGAACCCCGCGCCGGGACGCTTCCCGTACCAGGCGGATCACGATCCCGCGGTAACGACCTATACGTACACCATCCCGCTCGCCGACATCAGCGGCGGCGTCGCGCCCGGCGATGAGCTGTTCATCGGGGCGCATGCCGTCGTCGAGCGCGAGACGGTGGTTCTTCTGGCGGCGGCTCCCTATCACGCGGACATGGTGGACGCCTCGGCACAGGGCCAGAGGAAGGACGGCACCGACGTGCGCGCCGAGCGCTCGGACTCGACACAGGCACTGACGCCGGGGACGGGCTTCGAGCCGACTTTCTACAGCCTCGGCTTCGGCGGTTCGATCGAAGTGAGCTTCGACTGCCCGATCACCAACGGCGTCGGCGATGACCTGCGCATCGGCGAGGTCACCCATGGCACGTACCCGCTCGAGACGGCCGACGTCTACGCGTGGGACGACACCACGTCCATGTGGGTGCTGCTCGGTGAGGCGACAAACACGAATACGGTGAGCGCGCAGCGATCGGAGAGCGACTTCGACCTCGGCGGCCTCGGGTCGACGAAGCGCATCCGCATCGTCGACACCAGCGATCCGGCCGCTTTCGAGGCCACGGCCGATGGCTTCGACCTCGATGGCATTACGGCGCTCCACGATTGCACCGAGACCGTGATCGAGCGGGAAACGGCATGGGGTGACGGAGATCGGTTCGTTTCGCAAGGCGATTGGGCGATGTACTTCACGTACGAGGTCCAGTAGGCGCTTCGGCTCTGCACCAACGCGAGAAGGGCCGGCCCCCGGGCCGGCCCTTTTTGCTTCCCATGCTCGGTCCCACGGCACGCGACACTCAAGCTGTCAGATAAGCGCCTGATAACGGCGGGGTGAATCGGTCACCCGCTACCATCGACGAGATGCCACCGGTCGTCCCGTCGCCAGATCAGCTCCCGATCTTCGAGGAGCTCGTTCCGGCGGTTCGACCGCGCCGGCCGCACCTGCGCATCCAGCCGCCATTGCTCGCGGACCTCACCGCGCGCCAGCGGAAAGCGGTCACGCACGGGGATGGACCGCTGCTGATCGTCGCCGGTGCCGGAACGGGCAAGACGACCGTCATCACTCGCCGGATCGCCTGGCTGATTGCCGAGAAGCGGGCCAAGCCGTCAGAGATCTTGGCGCTGACGTTCACCGATCGGGCCGCGTTCGAAATGATCGAGCGGGTCGACCGCCTCGTGCCGTACGGGCACAACGACGCGCAGATCAGCACGTTCCACGCGTTCGGCGACCGGCTGCTGCGTGAGCACGCCCTCGAGGCCGGCCTCTCGGATCGGTCGAGCGTCCTGTCGCGAGCCGAGCAGATCATCCTGCTGCGCGAGCACCTGTTCGAGCTGCCGCTTGACCGATACCGCCCGCTCGGCGACCCCACCCGCTTCCTGTCCGCGCTCGTCACGCTCATCAGCCGGCTGCGCGACGAGGACGTCACGCCGGAGGCGTACCTGGCCGCGGCCCAGCGGCTGGCCGACGCCTCGGCGGCCGATCCCGACGATGCGGAGCTCGCCGATCGGGCGGCCAGCCAGACCGAGCTTGCCCGCACGTACGCCGCCTACGAGCGGCTGATGCGCACCACGGACCGCATCGACTTCGGCGACCAGGTGGGCCTCGCCCTCCGGCTCCTGCGGGACCATCCGGAGGTCCTCGCCGACGAGCGTGGCCGCTATCGGTACCTCCTGGTCGACGAGTTCCAGGACACGAACCACGCGCAGTGGGAGATCGTGAAGCTGCTGGCGGCGGAGCACGGCAACGTCACCGTCGTCGGCGACGACGACCAAAGCATCTATCGCTTCCGCGGCGCGGCACTCGGCAACATCCTCGGCTTCCGAGCGGCGTATCCCCGGGCGGCGAGCGTCGTGCTCGTGGACAACTTCCGGAGCCGGCAGCCGATCCTCGATGCGTCGCATCGGCTCATCAGGCACAACGACCCGGACCGCCTGGAGGCTCGAGAGGGCCTCGACAAGCGCCTCAAGGCGAGAGCGAAGTTCAGCCGACCGGCGCCGGAGCCCGGACCGATCGAGCTCGTCGGCTTCACGACCGGATCGGACGAGGCCGATGCGATCGCCGAGCGGATCCGCGCCTCGATGCGAGCGGGCAGGCCGGCCGGTGATCACGCCATCCTGGTGCGCGGGAACCGCGACGCGGATCTCTACCTGCGGGCGTTGAACATGGCGCGCATCCCGTGGCGCTTCAGCGGGACGGCGGGGCTGTATCGCCAGCCCGAGGTGCGTGTGCTCATCAGCTTCCTGCGCGCGGTCGCGGACCCCGACGACTCGGTCAGCCTGTACGACCTTGCCACCAGCGAGATCTTCGGCCTCTCGCCCGGGGACGTGACCGTGGCGCTCAATCGTGCTCGGCGGCGCCGGAGCAGCCTGGCGGTGGCGCTCGACGAGGCCGTTGCGCGGCCCGAGGACTCGCCGTTCAGCCTCCGCGCGGTCGAGGTCGTGCAGAAGCTGCTCGGCAGCCTGGACGCGCATCGGGCCATGAGCACGGAGCGCAGCTGCGGCGAGCTGCTCTACCACTTCATCTCGAGCTCGGGGTGGCTCGCACGCCTCGGCCACGAGGCGCGGGAGACGGGGGAGGAGCGGCTGGCGAACGTCGCGCGGTTCTTCGAGATCGTGCGTCGCCAGGGCGGTCTGCTGCGCGACGATCGGCTGCCGTTCCTGGTTGCCCAGCTCGACACGCTTATCGAGACGGGGGACGACCCTTCCACCTCCGACGTGGAGCCGGACGAGGGCGACGCGGTCCACGTGCTGACCTACCACAAGGCCAAGGGCCTGGAGTTCCCGGTCGTCCACCTCGTCGGGCTGGTTGCGGACCGGTTCCCGGGACGGGAGCGACGCGACTCGCTCGAGCTGCCCGAGGAGCTCCTGCGCGAGACCGTCGTCACCGGCGACGACCAGCACGCGGCGGAGGAGCGGCGCCTCTTCTACGTAGGGATGACCAGGGCCAGGGAGGAGCTCGTGCTCAGCTGGGCGCAGGACTACGGCGGCCGTCGCTCGCGGGCTGTCAGCCAGTTCGTCTCCGAGGCACTGGACCTCCCGCCGGCCACCCCGGCCGAGGTTCTGCGGCCGACCGTCGTCGAGCAGCTGGCACGGCATGCGGGATCGCCGCGCGACCAGGCGCCCGTGGCGCCGCGGCCGGCCATCGGCGACCGCCCGCTCTTCCTGAGCTACGGGCAGGTGCACGATTACCTCGAGTGCCCGGCCAAGTACCGATACGGGCACGTGGTGCGCATCCCGACGCCCGTCTCGCACCAGATGGTCTACGGTCGGGCGCTCCACGCGGCCGCCCAGGCGTACCACCGCCGCCAGATGGCCGCGCGCCCGATGGCGCTTGATGAGCTGCACGCGGCGCTCGACTCGGCCTGGGAGTCGATCGGCTTCCTGACCCGCGAGCACGAGGAGGCGCGCCGAGCCGCCGCCCACGAGGCGATCGCGCGGTTCTGGGAGGACCAGCAGCGCGATCCCGCCCGCCCGACGGCCATCGAACAGGACTTCACCGTCGCCTTCGGGCGAGATCGGATCCGCGGTCGATACGATCGCGTGGATCGCGACGAGGCCGGTCGTGTGGTGATCACCGACTACAAGTCGAGTGACGTTCGCGACCTGCCGACGGCCAACCGTCGCGCCCGCGAGTCCATGCAGCTGGGCATCTACGCCCTGGCCCACGAGGCCCAGCACGGCTCGCTGCCGGATGAGCTTGCGCTCCACTTCCTCGAATCGGGCATCGTCGGTCGCGTGGCCCCGAGCGAGAAGCGGCTCGCCACCGTCCACGACCAGCTGACGACCGCCGCCGAGGGGATCCGCGCCGGCAGGTTCGGCGCCACGCCGTCAGGGATGCGCTGCGGCTACTGCCCATTCCGCGAGATCTGCCCCGACGCCGCGAGATGAGCGGTCGCAACCGCACGATCGTCGGCGGCCTGATCCTCCTCGCGCTCCTGGCCGCGCTGCTGCTCGTCGCGTTCGCGAGTGCGAGCTGCCCGGTCGAGACGGAGGCGCAGCCGTGTCCCCAGGCGCCGCGGAACCTCGTGATCGTGATCGGCCTGGCGGCGCTGGCGGCGGGCCTCCTGGTCACGCCGTTCAGCTTCCTCGCCGAGGTCCTTGCGCGGCGGCGGATCGTCTATCGTGGCGCGTGGGCCAGGGCCGGCCGGCGGGGCGCGCTCGTCGGGCTCGTCGTGGCAGCGCTTGCGGGCCTGCGGCTGGGCGGGGCGCTCAGCGTACCGATCGCGATCTTCACCGTTACTCTCGCCGGCGTCGTGGAGTGGCTCCTCGCGCGGCGCGACCCCTGACGCAGCGGAGGCCATCGATGACTGAATCAAACCCGGCAGGCTCCATCGAGACGGCCGTCCGGGACGTCCTTCCCGACGCACTGGACCTGTCGCACCGGGTCCACGCCAACCCCGAGATCGCGTTCCAGGAACAGCAGGCGTCCGCATGGACCGCTGAGCTGCTCGCGCGCCACGGGTTCGAGGTGACGGCGCCGGTCGGCGGGCTGGGCACGGCCTTCGTCGCTCGCTGGGAGGGTGATCGGCCCGGTCCGGTCGTCGCCTTCGCCGGCGAGTACGACGCCCTCCCGGAGGTCGGCCACGGCTGCGGGCACAATCTCATGTGCTCGTCGAGCGCCGGGGCCGCACTGGCCGCGGCTCGCGTGCTCGGTCGAGACTTCGGTGGAGAGATCCGGTTCATCGGCACGCCGGCGGAGGAGGCCGGCAACGGGAAGGTGCACCTCATCCAGGCCGGCACCTTCGAGGACGTCGACGTCTGCCTGCAGATCCACCCGTCCGACTCGAACTCCGCGGAGATCCTGTGCCTGGCGGTCACCGAGATCGGCGTGACGTTCCGCGGCACGCTCGCCCACGCCAGCGCCGATCCGTGGCTCGGCAGGAACGCGCTCGACGCGATCGTGCTGCTGCACACGATGGTCGCCCAGTGGCGGCAGCACCTGAAGCCCGGCGAACGGGTGCACGGAATCATCACCCACGGCGGGGCGGCGCCCAACATCGTCCCGGATCTCACCACCGGTCGCTGGTACGTCCGCACCCCGGTCGACGGAGACCTCGATGCCATGATCGAGCGGTTCTCGACGATGGCGCGGGCAGCAGCCGACGCCACCGGGTGCACGGTCGAGCTCGAGAACGACCCCACGAACCGATGTCGGACGATGCTCAACAACCCGACGCTGCTCGAGATCTGGCGCCGCCACCTGGCCGATGCGGGAATCGAGGAC
>Ga0299913_10001554_pt1 | contig 17161 bp, 23 predicted proteins | sample RVTome_9_FD_201360 | JGI IMG/M metagenome (GOLD analysis project Ga0299913, IMG submission 201360) | Soil microbial communities from uranium-contaminated site in the Upper Colorado River Basin, Wyoming, United States - RVT155D38 (version 2) ... | reverse complement strand
ACCGAGCTCGTTGCCGCGCGCGGTCGGGTCGTTGAACGCCTTCTGCTGGTCGATCACGTCCCCGAGCACGTGACCGTGCTTGTTCTGCGGCCACGGGAACCCGAGATGCATCCCGATTCCCCAGTAGATGGTCTCCATCTCGGTCTGCGAGTACGCGTCGCGCTCGAGACCGCGAAGGCGAACGAACCCCCGACCGTTGATGAGCTCTCGTTCGATCTCCAGCAGACGACGCTGGAGGTTCGGAAGCGGGAAATCGTCGCGGTCGATCATCAGGACGTCGTCGGACTTCTCCAGCGCCTGACGGAGCGCGGTGTCGACCTCGGCTCGCTCGTCGTCGTCGAACCATTCCGTCCAGATCGACTCGTCGGCCATCTGATCCGACGTCCACTCACACTGCGGCTCGAGAACGCGGGGCTGGTGGGTCATCGTTGCTCCTTGCTCCTGCGGTCAGTCTCGCACCGGTGCCGGTCGTTCGACGGCGAGTGCCGCTTCCGTGACCGGGTTGCCGCTGACCCGGGTGTGGCGGAGCAGGCGAACCTGATCGGGCGGCCACGGGCGGCCACGGTGCAGCACGCAGCGGTTGTCCCACACAACGAGGTCGCCGACCGTCCAGTGGTGCTCGTAGACGCGCGGTGGCTGGCACGCGGCGTCGAGGAGGCCGTCGAGCAAGTCGATCGAGTCGTTCTCGGTCATGCCGGGGATCGCGTGCGCGTGACGGCCGATGAACAACGAGGGCCGTCCCGTCGCGGGATGCGCCTTCACGAGCGGTCGGAGCGGCTCGTCCTCGGCGTACCCGTAGAAGGTGCCGACGTGCGCGCGAGCGCCAATGCGTCGCTGCGACCAGACGATCGAGTGGTGCGCCGCGAGACCCTGCACCAGCGTCTGCGTCTCGTCGTCGAGTGCGTCGTACGCCGCCCGCATGTCCGCCCATTCGGTGGTGCCGCCCTGGGTGGACAGCAGTTGCGCCGAGAGCATCGACGCCTTCGCGGAGACCGGCATGTAGGAGCTGTCGGTGTGCCAGCCCTCGTTGCCCCGAAGGATGTCGAGCACGGGATTGTCCGCGTCGAGGATGCGACCTTCCTTCGTCGCGTTGGTGATGGGAACGGTGCCGTCAGGCCCAAGCAGCTCCTCCAGAGGACCGAACCGTCGAGCGAACGCCTTCTGGTCGCGGGAGCCGAGATGCTGGTCCGGGAACACGAGCACCGCGTGCGCGTGGAAGGCACGCTCGATCGCGAGCCACGTGGCGTCGTCGAGATCGGCGAGGCGGACGCCCGTGACGACTGCGCCAAGGGTGGCGTCGAGCGCGCTGACGTGCATCGGCCAGAGAGTCTGCACGTTCTCTGGCCGCTCGGCCCACCGCGTGCGTGGCAGGCGCCTAGCGTGATGCACTCATGACCGCGTTCGACACGGAGATCACCCTGACCGGCCCATTCCGGTCGCCGGCACAGATGCTGGCGGCGCAGGAGTACGGCGGCCACACCAGCATCCACGACTCGGAGACGGCCGGCGAGCTGGGGCTCGCTGGCGCACCGATCGAGGCACCCACGCACTTCAGCCAGTTCGACCCGCTCGCTGCGCTCGTCTGGGGACAGAAGTGGTTCGAGCACGGATGCATCAGCGGCCACTTCTCGACGATGGTGGTGGAAGGCGAACAAGTCCAAGCGAGTCTCACCGTCGGTGGAGACGTCCGATACAGCACCGCGCAGATCACTGCGGTGAACGCCGATGGCGCGACGGTTTCGTCCGGCACCGCATCGATCGGGCCGGACCACGGCGAGACCGAGCTCGACGCCCGTTTCGTTCGCCAGCGTCCGCCCCGCGAGTTGTTCATCATCGATCAGCTCGAGGTCGGGATGCGGCGCAGCTCCGGTGAAGTTGCCGTCGACCACGTCACCGGCAACGGCCCGCTGTATCCGTTCTCGCTCGACGAGAAGCTGGCGCGCATCACTGAGCCGAACCCGTGGTACACGGCAGACGGCGGCTGGAGATCGCCGTGGGGCCGCGCCGTGCTGCCGATGGAGATGATCAGCGTGTTGGCGCACAAGGTCGGGGTCGGGTGGCCCCTCCGTACACCGGCCCTCGGCCTGTTCCTGGACCTCGAAGTCCGCTTGCTCAACGGGCCGGTGTTCGTCGGGCAGCCCTACACCGCCGAGACGGAGATCGTCGGTCTCGGAGAGAGCCGTCGCACCGAGTCGTACTGGACTCGTACGACGCTCACCGACGCCCAGACCGGCATGCCCGTCGCCGTCGTGCTCCTGCATTCGGGGATGTTCAAAGAGTCCTACCCCGGCTATCCCGCCGACCGGTTGGCCGACCTACGACGATCCGAAGTCGCGCGGCGCCCACGGGCATAGATGCCACGGCGGACGTGCCTGATGTCCAGCGAGAAACACCGGTGGGCGACGAGCCCGCGGACGCAGAGGAGGACGACCGCGAGACACTGGTCGCTCGTGCGAAGGCCGGCAACGAAGATGCCTGGGAGGCGCTGTACCGCGAGGCGTACCCACGCCTGTTCGCCTATGCCCGTCGTCGGGCTGAGTCCGCGGAGGCGGCAAATGATGCGGTGAGCGAGACAATGCTCCGGGCCGTGAATCGCAGCTCGTCATTCAAAGGAGCGGCCGCGGGCTTCGACGCTTGGCTCTTCGGCATCCTGCGCGACGTCGTCGAGAAGTCCCGGCGCGGTGGCGATCCGGTCGAAACCCTGCCTCAAAGCGACGACCTCGGGGGACGCGAGGAACTCGCCCGAGTGCGGGCGGCGTTCGACCAACTCGACGTGGAGGAACAGGAGTTGCTCGACCTTCACGTCGTCGCCCGGCTCGACGCGGACGGAGTCGGCGAGGTGCTGCGTCGCCGTCCGCGCGCGGTTCGCGTTGAACAACGCCGCACGCTCGATCGCCTGCGATCATTTCTCGAGGCGCAGAAGCCGTGTCGACTGACGACCAGCTACTCGACCTGCTCGGCGAAGCGCGTGCAACCGAGCCGCGGGAGCCCACGGCTGACCGGATCGCCGCGCTTCGCGAGGCGGTGCGCGACGCGCCCCGGCCGCGTCCACACGCGGCGGAGCGCGCTGGGGCCGCCGAATCGCGGTCGCAGCCGTCGGTGCCGCTGCACTCGCCGCCGCGTTCTTCACTGGCGGCGCGGTCCTCGAAGAGTCGACGGACAGCTCCCGGGCGGCAGCCTCGACGGAGACATCGACGACAGCTGCATCGACCGACGCAGCGCTCGATCCCGCGCAAGAGGTCGAGTTCGAAATCACGCTGGTGTCCGCGGACAGTGCCATCAGTGCCGAGGTCACCGTGGTCAGCACCGACAACGGCCGCATCGCTCATCTGCGCTCCGATCTGCTCCCGCCCCTGCAGGGCGGTGAGTTCTACGAGCTCTGGTTCGTAGGGGAAGGCGATGCCGCGGGCAAGCCGAACCGCATCAGCGCCGGAACGTTCCGTCCCGACAGCAGCGGACATACGGACGTCGAACTGACGAGTGCCGTCGACGTGAGGAGATTCTCGACGCTCGCCGTCACTGCCGAACGAAACGACGGTCGGCCCGGTCCGACCGTCCGGGAGGTCGTCCGGGGCGAAGCGACGTAACGCCGGCCGTGCGCACGTTGATCCGGGGGCGGAATCGTTCTCCCCATGTCCTGGCCCCGGGCCGTGTTCGCACAACAGTTCTTCACCGCGAGCGCGTACGAGAGTGCGCCGGCCACCGTGAGTCCCCCACGCGCGACCGAGAGCACGACGTCTGGCCGAAACCGTGAGGACGCGACCTCCTGCGCGAGCTCGCGGGTGGCCGCACCGAACTGGGACCACGTCAGAACCTCGCGGTCGTCGACTCCACCTACTCCCAACCAGATCCTTCCGGTGTTGGGCCTGGGCTGACCCAGAAGATCGCTTCGATCTCGTGGATGAGTCCGCCCACCACCTTGAATCGCTCGGCAATGCGGGTGGTCGTCGTGTGCACGCCATCCACCGGTGGCAGCGTGCTCGTGTCGGCGAGGTAGTAGACGATGGCCTGGTCGCCGTCGACCCACCACCGCTTGTCACGGATGCCGGTGATCGACTCGTCCGGCGTCGGCGGCTCGAGGCTGGACCGGATCTCCTCCGCGTTGTTGCCGGATTCCAGGCCGTTCTCGGTGCGCCGCGCGTCCGGCGCGAGACGGATCTCACTCGCGTCGTGGCTCACCAGTGCCTGCAAGTACGTGTCGGCCGACGCGATCACGCACTCACGACTGCCGTCGGTGCACGGCTCGTTCTCCGAGGTTGCTCGAGCGGCCATGCCGCTTCCCAGGCCTGCGATCGCTGCGACTGCGGCCAGGACCGCGACGAGACGAACTGGCTTCCCCATCCTGCGCATGGCCACTCCCCAGTGTTCGGTGATGCGCGGTTGTCGGGGCGTGGTCTAGTACAGCGCCTTCGGAACCTGCCAACCACGGCGCCCTCAACTGCCGTGGTCGTCGTGCTCGCCGTCCGCGGGTTCGAAGGGTTCGATGACGATGTCGAAGCCGAGCCGTGAGGCGGTCTGCGCGAACTCGGCGATCTCGACTGATTGGTTCCGCGCCATGCGGGCGGCGAGCTCACGGACGCCACCGTCACCGGCGTGCTCGGCCGCGAACGCGGCCATGTGCGCGCCCGCCGGGTGATGCTCCGCCATCAGGTCGAGGAAGAGCGCGTCGGCCGCGGCATCTTTGGCGTCACGGAGTGCCCGCATCTGCTCGTCGGTGGCGAGACCAGGCATCTCCCGAGCGCGGATGGGAGCATCCATCCACGCCATCGCGGTGTCCTCCTCGACGCGATGGGCGAGCCCCCATTCCTGGAGCCGCTCCTCCATGCGCCCGATCTCGTACTGCTGAAGGATCACGATCTCCTGCGCGAACGCGCGCACCACCGGATCGGCGCCGTCACCGAGCTCGATGAGCGACATCTCCACTGCCTGCTGGTGGTGGAACACCATGTCGAGATAGAAGCCGGCGTCGACGGAATCCGCTGACGTCGGTCGGTTCTCGACGTAGTGAACGACGGCGCCGGCAAGAAACGAGAACGCGGCGACCAGCATGACGACGCGAAACCACGACACGCCGGTCGCTGCAGACGACTCGCGGGAGCTCTGAGATTCCACTTCAGCCAGAAGCTATCGGTCGCCTTGGTGCTCGCCGGTGTGGGATTTGTACCTTCTGTGTCCAATTGCTGCCGGTGCTGATCGTGCTCGCGGTGTCACGCCCATCGCCTGTCAGCGCGAAGGAACGAACTGCGAAGTACGCTCCGTTTGCCGCGACGCCTCGGTAACCCGCGCCATCGCAGGCGGAGGAAAGCCAAAGGCAACGGTCACGTTTCTGTTGCTCGATCAGGCGGGAGCGACCAGCCAGCTCGCCGCCCTCGGGGACGAGGCCGGCGCGCCCGTGCGGGGCAACGACGCTCGAGCGCGAACGAAAGAAGGCCCGTCAAACGGCGGGGACGACGGTGTTGTTGTCGGATCTGGAACCCGACGTGCTGCGAGTGCTCACGCAACGAAAGGTGGTCGACTACTTGCGCGGACGGCGTGGTCCCGCGTTGGCGCGCGGCGACTACAGCATCGAAGTTGTCGAGGGCCGATCCGTCGAGATGGTCACCCCCGAGAAGCCCGACGGGATCCGACTCGAGATTCCGACGCGTCCGACCTTGTGGGGACGCGTCGAGTTCACCTTGTACGTGTCACCACCTAATGGTCGGCACCGGCGCGTCGCGGTGGTCGGCCGGGCGGGCACGAGCATCGTGGATGACATTGCAGAGATCGAGGAGTTCGCTCAGGCGCCATGGACCTCAGGTCAAGTCGTCGGTCAAGTTGTGTTCGAGGCCCTGCAGCAGACGGCAGGTCGGCGCGCCGTGTGCGCGATCGCGACGCGTTCCCCGTTTCATCGATGCCGGTAAGGCCATCGAGGCATCGGTGGTTCGGGCGCTCGAGAAGGTTGCGCACGAAGTTGACGCCCAGACCGTCGACCGCCTCGCCGACACGTTGCGCAAGGTGTTCGGACGAGTGCTCAAGGAGCTTGCCGACCTCGAAAATCCGATGCGTACTCCGCTCCGTGATCAGCCGGGCGAAGGCGGTCTGTTCGAGCCCGCACCCGGACACAGCAACGGGTCCACCGGCAACGGCTCGGCGAGCCCGATACCGCCAAGTGAGACCCAGATGTGCCCGAGCTCGACCGCACATCTGAAGAACCGCCCGCCGCGCCGTCGAGCGAGGCTCGTCCCGACCGACGGCGCAGCACCGACCTTCCCTCGGTCAGCCCCGACCCGGAACCCCGTGAAGCCCGCAGCCGATTCGATCCCGACGCGGGAATCGTGTTCTACAACGACCGTCACGAGGACTACCTCGTCGCCAAGGATGACGAACCCGCCCAACTCGACTACCTCGCCACGCTTGTCGCCAAGGGGTACGTCCTCTACAACAACCCGAACGTCAGCAACGATGACCTCGCCGAAGAAATGGTCCGCATGCTCGTACGCGTCCGACGCCACCTCCCCAAACGCCGTTAACCACTCGCCACCCTCGACGCCGGCAATCCGCCGTCGCGAAACGCCCTGTACAAACACCAGGCTCAGCGGAGCGCGATTCGTCCATGTCTGCGGCGTTTGTTCAGAATGACAGTGTCGACTCCCGGCATGGCAGGTCGTACGTTGACGACGACGGCCATAGTGGTTGCCGCACAAGAGGGAGAAGGTGGTCGATGAGTGACGCAGCCTCGGTACACCTGGAGTACTTCGACACGATCAAGACGCGGGACTTCACGAGGATGCGCGACCTGCTGCATCCTGACTACACGATCATGCAGGGCGACGGCGTCGAGCAGAAGGGCCCCGACGTCGGGATCGCCATCGCCGAAACGTACGTGACGGCGTTCCCCGACCTGACCTTCGAGGTCAGGCACCAGTACGCACCCAGCGACAGCGTGTCGGTGCTGGAGTTCACGGCCCGCGGCACTCACCAGGCGCCGCTCGAGGACATCCCTGCCACCGGGAAGCAGGTGGAGCTCGTCGTCTGCAACGTGATCGAACTGGAGGACGGGAAGATCCTCCGCGAGCGCGAGTACTACGACAACCTGGCGATCATGCGCCAGCTGGGAGTGGTCGAGTAGCTCAACTAGCGCTGGCCATCCGGACACGGTCGACGGTGCTCGTGCCTGTGCGGCGTATGGTCCGCTGACAGGGTGCCTGTTGGCGCCGACCGCGTCAGCCTCCGCTCCACGAGCCGGTCGCGTCCTCGCAACCAAGGCGAGGTCTCCGCGCGGGTGCGACTTGACTGCGGTCTGTCGCGCCAGACGACGAGCGCGTGGTGTGACGTGTCGCACCGACCGACCATGTGAGGAGATCGCCACGAGGCGAGCGGGCCCGGTTCGGACAGGATGAACTGCCGGACGATCGTGGCGACCATCGCTGGATCTGTCTTGTGAGCCATGTGGCCGTGCCCTTCGAGCACGCGGATCCGCGTGTCGGGGATCGCGTCGGCGGCGGCGTGGGTCGCCTTGCTCAGGTCCGCCGGGGTATCTGAGCCAGCCAACAGCAGCGTCGGCGCGGTGATGGCGTCGAATTCGCCCGGCCGGTAGACCCAGCTCTCTTCGACTCGGCACTCCCTCGGCAGGGTGTGCGCGGCAGCGATGCGGGTTGCCCAGTTCGGCGTCGTGCTGGCGCGCATCGCGTCGATCTCCCCTCGAGACATGTCGAGGATGTCGACGAACATGGTGACCACGGCTCCGTCCAGGTCGCCGGCGGCGACGGCGCGCTCGACCGCCTCGATCGACCCCGGCGGGTAGCTCAGGCCCAGACTGGGCTCATCAACGCGAGATGGTCGACGTTGCTCGTGAGGGCGGCAGTGCCCATGGCGCAGTTGGCGCCGTAGGAGTGGCCGAAGAGCGCGACTGGCCCGCCGGTTCGGGCCGCCGCCGCGGCGACGACGGTGGCAACGTCTTCGAAGGCGCGTTCGATGGCGTAGCCGGACGCGCCTTGTCGCCGGCGCGCGCCACTTACCGATCGCGAGCCCTGCCGCGCCTTCGCCGGCCTCGTCCAGGGCTCGGTCGCCGGTAACCCGCACGCCGACTGCGTACGTGGTCTGGGCATCGGACCGTTCGGACGTGACACCGCCGAAGACCAGCACCAGAACGGGCCCTCAGCCAGCGCGTTCCACCGAGGCCTTCAGACGCTCCAGCGTGACTCGCATCCCGGCACGGATGCTCTCGACCCGGTTCGTCTCCTCGAAGAACTCCGCCATTTCCTCAGCACCGACCTCCGGCGGAGTCACCAGAACGCGGTGTTCAACGCCGGTTCCACCTTCCTCGGCGGGTGCCAGGTCGAACCACCACCTGATCCCGGGAGTCGAGCGCGGTTCACCCGGGACGATAGGACGAGGAACCGACGTCCACGAGAACTCAGACGGCTCGTCGAACACCACGACCTCAGATCGCGAGACGAACGGCTCGTCGAGACCGGGGACCTCGATGTCGGCTTCCCAAGTGGCGCCCAGGCCGACGCGGCGGGCGAGGCGCAGCGCTCGGATCTCGCCGCTTCCGGCGAGCTCTGCGTGGCCGGAGACGTCCGTGACGACAGCCCAGACCTGCTCAGGCGGGGCTCCGACCACTATCCGTTCGGTGACTTCCCACATGGCGCCCTCCGTGCAAGAGCGGGCAGAACGAACCCAATCATGCATGCCTGCGCCCCGCGATGGTCAGCGCGCCGTATCGACGGTTCGGCGGCCGCGGCGCCACACGCTCACAACGTCAAGTTCAGTGTCGACCCAACGAGGCGCAGCCCGGTCGCATCAAGTGCCTGATTCTCGCTCTCGTGATCCCGTAGCCCAGTGTGTGCGCCCGCATCGTCGCGGCCGCGCCGTGGGACGAAACAAGATGATCGCCGCTCAGACGGCGAACTCCGCGGCGACGGGTCCGGGAGGGGATGGGTGTCAGCAACGACACTGCGCATGCTTGCCGGTTTCATCGCGCTCGTGTTCATCGCCGACATTGCCGCGATCGCCGAGATCGGAGAGCTGACCAAGTACACGGCCGTTGGATCGGCGATCGCGTGCGGATCGTGTCTGACTACGTAGAGCCCGACGCCTACCGACCGATTCTCGACGTGTGGACCGAGATCTCCGACGTGCTCCGGCCTGTGCTCGCGAGGTGGTGCGGTGCCGTCTACGAGCAGCGCGACGGGCAGTGGTTCCGCCATGAGGACCCCGATCGCTGACCATGCTGTAGCCGATATCGCGACTCCGGCCGACGAGGCTTTCGTAGCGCTGAGCGAAGAAATCAAGAAACGCGTCGCGCTTTGGGCCTTGAAGCGTACGTGGATAGGTCATGGCGCAACATGCACGAGCCCCGCCTGTCCCGTTCGAATCGTGGGAGCAACCGCCGTAGTAACGGTCCACGCGTTCCCCCAACCAACAAACGTCACTGACGCCAACTCGCTGGTCACGCCAACATCGCCGTGACCCTCGAGGAACGCGCCCAAGAAAGTGGAGGTGATGGGCCTCCGACATCGCCTAAACGATGGTCGCGAACGTGCTGGTCACAGGCTCAATGACGTGTGTGGACGGTCGCTTGGTAGCAACCGCGGTAGTAACGAGCATGGACGCCGGGAGCCAGCAATCCACTGATTCCCGTCGTCTGCGGGTTAGTCGAAGCGGACTCGCACGCGGAGCCAGTGCGCGACCTGAGCTTCGTCGACCTCGTGGGCTGCGATCGCCAGCATCTCCTGCTCTGCGTCGTCGACATCGGGAGGATCCGGATCCCAGACACCGTCGTTCAAGTCGACGAACAGCACGAGTGACGTCCACGCTGCTCGCTTGTTTCCGTCGAGCAGCGGGTGATTCCACGCCAGGGACACACGAGTACGGCGGCCTTGTCGTAGATATCGGGATAGAAGTCCTCGTTCCCGAAGCCAGCCGACGGCGCGTGCAACGCTGAGTCTGCGAGGTCGGTGCGGCTCGCCTTCGCGAGCACCGACGCCTCGGTTCCGGTGACCTGTTCGGCGAGCCAGAGGTACTCGGCGAGGTCGAGGTATCGGGTCACTTCGCGAGCCGGTCGAGCAACTCCTTGTCACGGGCCAGGAGCCGCTTGGCCCTCTTCGTGAAATCCCGGTCGGCGCGTACGCGCGCGATCTCGGTGGTGAGCGAATCGACGATCAACTGGTTGACGCTCGTCCCCTTGACGCGCGCGACCGCTTCGGCCTCATTCGCCAGGTCTTCAGGTAGACGCACAGTGGTCTGCTTGGCCATGTATTCATGATATCGCGACATCACGCCAGTCGCAGAGCGCTTTCGTCAAGGCAACGGTTCGCCGACGACGACGAGGAGGAGGAGGAGGAGGAGGGGCGCGCAGGCTGAAACGAACCCAGTGGTTGACGCATCAACCACCTGGCCAGTGGAGGCGTCCGTTCCCGATCGGAGCGAATCCGTTCCGACAACCACGGCGGGCACCACGCTCACCGGCACGAACGAGGCCATCCGCGAAGAGTCTCGGGGTTCGTAGGTGGTACCCACCGAGTCTCGGAGCAGCCAGCCAGGCCAAGGTTTTGGTCTCCGCAGCGATTGGCCGATCGTTACCTCAGTAGGTCAGGCGCGTCGTTTCAAGTGCGGTTCTCAGCTCTGAGGAGACCTCAGGCGGAGGTGATGGCGGCGATGACGCGACGAGTCACCTCGGCCCCGGTGTCAGGCCTTGTCGAGAGGATCGCCACCGTGATTGTTTCTTGTGGGAAGACAATGAGTTGCGCGCCGGTGGAGGCGCTGTGGCCCCACGCCTCGTGGCCCGACGTTCGGTAGCCCTCGAGCCCGAGTCCGTATGGGCGAGGGCAGAGATTCTCGCTGCACGGCAAGGCGGCGCTGCGCGTCGTGTCCATCATCAGCGCGAGCGACGCAGGTTGGAGAAGCTGACCGTCGAACAACGCCCGCCCGAAGTGTGCAAGGTCCGGTGCGGTGGTGACGAGTGATCCACCCGTCCAGGTGTTGACCGGGACGCCCGCCAACGGGCCCGGCGGTCCGAAGTTCGCGCCGTCGGGCACGGCGACACGATCGATTGGTCGATCGAGCTCGGCGAGCTCGGTGTCGGCGAGCGCGAGCGGTGTGAGGACCTCACGATCGAGCACGTCTCGGAAGGGCTCACCGGTTGCCTGCTCGATGACCATTCCCACCGCGACGAAGCCGAGGTCCGAGTACGCATAACACTGCTGCGGCGCGCATGGGTGAGGCTCAGCGGCGGCTCGACCAAAACCTTCAAGCGTCCAGTGGGGATCTTCGGTGCGGGCGAGGTAGGGCAGCCCCGCTGTGTGCCCCAGCAGGTCGCGCAGCGTCGCTCCTGGTTCGAGTCCGGGCAGTGTCACGGCGGCGTCGAGGTCGACAACGCCGCGCTCGACCAAGCGGAGGACGGTCACAGTCGTGAACATCTTCGTGATGCTCGCGATCCCGAATCTGATCGACGGCTCGACGCCCACGACACTGCTCAACCGGCGGCCGTCGGGCATGAGCACCTCGACCGACAGACCGCTGATGTCGAGATCGTGCGCGGCCGCGTCGACCACCCGTTCGAGCCTGGCTTCGGCGGATGCTGGTGGATCGGCGACCGCTTGCTCGCCCGCGCTGGTGCGGCAAGCGACGAGAAGCATCACGACCGCAAGGGCTGTGAGTCGACGCATCACTCCTGCCGAACGCGGTGCGCCGAGCGGCCGAGCGGGGAGAGGCGGAGTGCCGTTGCGACGACGGCGGCGACGACGAGCGCGAACGCAAGCGCGATGCCAGCGATCGCTAGTGTCGGGCTCGAGGCAGGGGAGACCACGCCGAGGTGGTCGGCGGTCGCCCGCCAAACTGCGAGTGCGGCGACGATCCCGGCGGTCACGCCGACAGCGGCGGTTGTCGCGGTGAGCAGCACCGATTGCCACACGATCGACCCCCGGATCTGACTCGGTCGCAGTCCGAGTGCTGTGAGGGTCGAGAGCTCTCGAGTGCGGAGCCTTCTTGTGAGCGCCAGGCCGTGGACCATCGTGCCGAGCGCCAGACCGCCCAGTACCAGCGCCAGCCACAGGGTGAACGGGCGCAGATCGGGCCACGCCGCGAGCACGCCGGGCAGTTGCACGACGGCGACGGTGAGCACTGGCAGTCGGGAGCGGAGCTGGTCGCGGATCGGTTCGATTGGCTGGGCGTTCACGACGGCGACGTTCGGGAGCTGATCCGTCTGGGCGAGCCCTTGCCGCTGCAAGCCCGCGAGCGTAAGAGCAGCGCCTTCTCCGAGTGAGGCCCGCGCCGCGTCGCTGAGGCCGATTCCGGAGAACACCGCCCGGCCGACAACCCGCAGCTTCCGTGGACCGGCGCTGACCTCATCGCCGATGGCGACGCCGAGCGCGCGCATCGTTGAAGCGCCGAGCGCGACTTCGTCGTCCCGCTCGGGCACCCGGCCCGCAGTCACCTTCAGGGGCCGGATCGGTCCCCACCCTGGCTCGGCGGCGAGCACGGGGATGGCGCGGCCGTTGATGGGCAACGGGTTCTGCGAAAACGTGAGGAACCCCCACGCCTGCGCGTCCACTCCGGAGAGGACGTTCTGTAGGCCCGGTTCGATTGCGCAGTAGCCCTGGTTGCACGTCACCGCGAGGTCCCATGACCATCCATGGCGGTCGGGATCGCGGGCGAGCGAATCGACATTCCCGCCGAACACGGCCGCCCCGCTGGCGGCCGCTGCCGCGATCACCAGCGCAACCAGCGTCGAACGCGTGACCGCTCGATGACGAGGCTCGACGGGGAAAGCGAAGCGCAGGCCGAACAACAGGGAAACCGGAAGCCACGACGGCCCGAGCCGTCGAACGCGCCGGCCGCGGACAGCGGGCGCCGAGCGACGGTTCCCCGTGCGGGCTCCGACCACCCATGCCACAAGCACGCAGGCGATCACGAGTACGACACCGCCCGTGACCACGAGACCGTCGACGCTGATGCCCTCGTCCGGGTCGACATCCCGCACCGCACCTACGGGGAATGCTCGGGACGCCACGACCGCGAGAATTGCCCCGGTGACCGCGGCGGTCGCGGCGACAGTGGCAGCCCGAGCGAGCGCGACGAGGTCAAGCAGCCGTCGATCGGCGCCCAGCGCTCGCAGGGTGGCGTTGTCTTCCGAATCAGCGACGGCCTGCCGCACGAGTGCCGGTCCGATGACCACGACGAACGCAAAGGCCGACAATACGCAGAAGATCCACAGCGCCATGACATACGGGCGCTCCGCTTCCGACGCGTTGTCGCGATGTTGCGACAGGAGCACTGGCGCAGCGTGCCCCGCCAGCTCCTCGTCCAAGTCGGCGAGGATGTCCTGCGGCCGGACGCCGAGGCGGAGGCGCACCGCTAGTACAGACCCCGCTGACAGCCCTTCGTCGACCTCGGCGGACGACACGCCGGCGAGCGACGCGAACGTGGGAACGTCGACGACCAGCCGGCCGGTCCCCGTAGTCGCATCGCGGCTGATGTCGGCGGCGCTGAGGATGGCCGAGCCGACGATGGTAAAGCTGCTCGTCGTGCCGAGCGTGGGGTCGGTGGCATACAGGTCAGGGATGGCGAAGAAGTCGTCGATCTCTCCCGAGTCGAGCTCAGATTGAAAGGAGTGCAACTCGACCTGATCGCCGACGTCGAGGTCGGTGCGCTCGCTCCAAGCAGCGTTGATGAGCACCTCGCCGGCCTTCGAGGGGTACCGACCCGCGACCAAGAGCGGTCGATCGACATCGACACCATGGCGCGGTCCATACACGGTGACAGCGGTGTCACCGCGGAGAGGGCGGAGCCTTCCGTCCACCATGATGAAGCCGCCGCTCGGTGCGCTGAACCAACGAGTAGCCGCGGCGACGCCGGGGTTGCGCGTCACTGCCGCGGCGACATCGGGCGGAGGGTTGTCGAGGGTGAAGTCCGCGGACTGCGCGAATGCGGTGAACCGGTCGAACGCGCCCTCGCTGCGCCGAGCACCGGCGGCGAGCGACAGCGCGACGCCCCAAACGAGGCCGGCGACGACGCCGACCACCACCCAACTCCGCCACTTCCGCCGGAGATCGCTGCGCACGATCGCCGCGATCGTGTCGACGCCCACGGCGCTACTTGTCCACCTCAGGTAGGCAGCGTCAAGGGTGGTGCTACGAGTCCACGCGAAGTCCCTACCCATCGTGCGACCGCCATCTTGTGGTGGCGCTCCGGCACCTCGGCGCCGCGCCTCTCGCGTTGCAGGCCCGCGATCAACGGAAGGGTTTCGCGAACAGGTGGTTCTCGTGCGGCCGGACGCACTATTTCTTTCGTCGTTGCGCGCGTCGCCGAGTCACTTGCTGGTGAAGACGGCTGAACCGGCCCTTTGTCTCCTGTGGTAACCGTCCCAATCGGTTCGCCGCGAGGAGATAGGCGTAGAGCTCCTCGCGGGCTTCGACGGCCACGACTTCGAGGATCTCTATGTCGCCGGAGTCATCGAGTTCTCGGTACACGATCCGATGTGATGGCGGCTCGCCAAGACCGAAGTACAGCTTGCGGCAATCGGTGAGATCACCGGTGACGGCCAGATTCTCGAGCGGTGCCCCGTCCACTCTGCGGGCCTCGAGGTCTTTGACTTTGCGCAGCGCCAGGACGGCGAGTTGCGGATCGTCTTGCTTGAGGCGGCCAATGTCGTCGCTTGCCGCTTGGAGAAACGTGGCCTGCCGCGGGCGGGGCTTCGGAGGGCTCAATCCAGGTCGAGATCGAACCGAGCTGCAACCTCATCGACGGTGAAGCGGGTCCCGTCGTCCTCGGTGAGACGCTCCCGCGCCCGGGCCGCGATCACGAGATCCTCGATGATCGGGTCGAGAAGCTCCACGAGCTCGTACGGGATGATGGCCGCCTCCGGTCGGCGGCGGGAGCCGAACAACACTGGCCCGCTCGCGGTCCCGTGCTCCCGGAACTCAGCCGTGATCACGGTAAGCAGCTTGCGGGCCTCGCTCGTCGGGAGAACCTCGGTCGGCGGCATGACACGCGACATGGTCCCAGGATGCCAGGCGCCCAGAACTTGTGCAACTACTTGTACAAGTCAGGTTCAGTTCGGTGCCTAGGACGGAAGGCGGGTCCCCCACTAGGTGCACTCGTGCTCGAGTACGTCACCGGGTGGATCCGTTCCGGTGTCCGCGGCGCCTCGCGCACGCGATTCGTTCCAACCCGTTCGCTCGCGGTGCCGACGACCACCGCACGATTCAGTCCGGATGGAGCCGCGTCGATGGGGGCGGCTGGCCGACCGTTCATGTGCACGTGCGCTGCGCGCCCAGCCGGCAATGGAAACAGGCACGCCGAATGCACCACCCCGGCATGTACCGCCTCGTGCATCGCGTCCGTCCCGGACAGTTTCCCCACGACGCCGACTACTCGGTGCCCGATGAGCTCATCCGGTTCATGACCGCTGACGACACCGCGACGCCATCCGATCCCGGATTCGCATGTTGCGCACCAAACGGTGTGATCGAACTCGCAGTCCCGCTGCCGCATCGATCGACTCCTGACGGACCCGTACTGGCGGCTTCAGCGGTCGCGGAACTCATCACCGCGTTCCATGCCGAGATCGCGTCCGGCGAACGTCACCAATGCCAACTCGCAGGTCACGCCCGACATCGACGTGACCGTCGACAAACGCGTGTTCGAGAGTGAAGGTGATGGGGCCTCCAATCTGGCACGTTTGTCCGGTCGCGAAGGTGCTGGTCACAATCCCAATGACGCGTGCGGACGATCGCTTGGTAGCAACCGCGGTAGTAACGAGCACGGACCGTTGCGGATCCGGCTCTCACGCGATCTCGATGCGACGACCCTCGGCATGCAACGCATGTTGGAGTCGCGGCGAGGGAGCGGAGAGATAGGTGTCCGCTTCGAGGTGGACGGCGGCAGCGAGGGCTTCCATCCCCAAGATGTTGAGATCGTGCCGCTGACGAAGTTGGCCGATCAACGGAGCGAGGTCGCGGAGACTGACGAGCCCGATGGTCTCAGGCAACTCGAGCAGCCGTCGTGTCGCGCGGTCGCGAGCCGGAGCGGGCAGCGCGGCGAACGGTCCCGAGAGGACACCGGTTCGTCCACTCGCGCTGAGTACCGCTTGGCACAGCCGGACATACCAGTAGCCCGTCGTGAACACCTGCGCCCGCCGCCGTGGGGGTCGACCGCCGCGCAACACTGCGCCGAGCAGCTGGTCGTCGATGAGTTGGATCACTCGTTCGCGAGTTCGCGGTTACCAAACCCACGTCTGGCCTGCTGCCAGTCATGTTCCGACACGGTGTCGATGAGTCTGCCCCGCAGCTTCCTGATGCCGCCGGGTATGAGGACCACCGCGTCGCCGATGTCGAGATAGCCCACCTTCCCGCCGGCATCGAGACCCCACCGATGCCGGGTCTGCGCCGGCAGACTCATCTGCCCTCGGGCCGAAACGCGAAGGTCGCCGCTGTTTGCCATGCGACCATCGTACAAGGCGAGGCAGTGGAACGCCTTGTAGTCTCCGGGCGGTGACGAAAGCTCCGCCCGGTCGACGCCGGACCGTCGCTCACCTTCGAGGAGTTGGCGCGGCGTGGTGGCCTGCCCCCACCCCCGGTGATTCGGGCCCGGCTGGGCGCGATGCTGTCGATCGAACGTGCCGGGATGCCGCCAGCGGTGATCGCGGCGCTCAAACACCTCGGGTCGATCGCGAACCCCGAGTTCTACGAGAAGCAGCGGATGCGGTTCTCGACGTGGAACACGCCGAGATTCATCACCTGCTACCGCGAGGACCTCGAGTGGCTCCACCTCCCCCGCGGTCTCACCGAGCGCGTCAGCGAGTTGCTCGTCGGTCTCGGTGGCCATCTCGACGTCGCCGACGATCGAGCTGACCCTGAGCGCATCGATCTACAGTTCACCGGGTCACTGCGAACGCAACAGACTGCCGCGGTCAGCGACATCGTCGACCACGACCGAAGCGTCCTCGTGGCGCCACCGGGTGCCGGCAAAACCGTCATGGCCTGCGCCGTCATCGGCCATCACCGTTCACCCACACTGGTAGTGGTCGACCGCAGGGAACTCGTCGAGCAATGGCGATCGCGCCTCGTCGAGTATCTCGATCTCGAACCGCGCCAGATCGGTCAGATCGGCGGCGGGAAGAACAAGCCGACAGGCGTGGTGGACGTCGCGATGCTCCAGAGCCTGGCCCGCCGCTACG
>Ga0299913_10001552_pt1 | contig 17178 bp, 18 predicted proteins | sample RVTome_9_FD_201360 | JGI IMG/M metagenome (GOLD analysis project Ga0299913, IMG submission 201360) | Soil microbial communities from uranium-contaminated site in the Upper Colorado River Basin, Wyoming, United States - RVT155D38 (version 2) ... | reverse complement strand
CAGGGGGTCGACGACCCCGCCGTCCGTGAGGCGATGGCCGGGCTGTTCGCGGAGGTCGCGCAGCTCGAGAACGTGAACCGGGTCGAGAGCCCCTATGCGGAGGAGGGCGGTCGCCAGATCGCATCACGGGGGGACGAGGCCGGCAAGATCGCCTACGCCAACGTCGAGATGCCCGACGACATCAGCTTCCCCGACGCGGTGAAGATCCGCGACGCGATCCTCGAGCGGATGCCCGACATCGAAGGCCTGCGCATCGAGCTGGGCGGGATCATGTTCGGCGAGTTCGAGGAGCCGTCGTCGGAGATCCTCGGCCTCGCCTTCGCCATCGTCATCCTCATCGTGGCCTTCGGCTCGGTGCTCGCCATGGGCCTGCCGGTGGGCGTCGCCCTGTTCGGCATCGGGATCGGCACCACGCTCGTCGTGCTCTTGAGCAACGTGCTGTCGGTGCCCGAGTTCGCCACCTTCCTCGGCATCATGATCGGCCTCGGCGTCGGCATCGACTACGCGCTGCTGATCGTCACCCGCTACCGCGAGCAGCTCCACGCCGGCCACGACGTCCGCGAGTCGATCGCCATCGCCATCGACACCGCGGGGCGGTCGGTGCTGTTCGCCGGCTTCACCGTCGTCATCTCGCTGCTCGGCATGCTCGTCATGGGCGTTGCTTTCGTGCAGGGGCTGGCGGTGGCCGCCGCCTCGGTGGTCGCGGTGACGGTCATCGCGTCGCTCACGCTGCTGCCGGCGCTGCTCGGCTTCGCCGGTGAGCGCATCGAGCTGACCCGCTGGCGGGGCCTCATCGCGGCCGGCCTGGTCGCCGTCGCCCTGGTCGGTATGGGGCTCGAGATCGTGCCGCTGATGCTGGCGCTGCCGTTGGCGGCGATCGTCCTGCTGGCGGGCTTCTTCGTCGGGCCGCTGAAGCGGGAGGTCGCCCACCGGCCGCCCAAGCCCCGCCGGGAGACCACCGCCTACCGGTGGAGCCGGCTGATCCAGCACCACCCGTGGCCGGCGGCGATCGGGGGAGCAGCGCTCCTTGCCCTCCTGGCCATCCCCGTGTTCGCCATGCGGCTGGGCTTCTCCGACGAGAGCAACTACGCCGAGGACACCACGACCAAGCAGGCCTACGACCTGCTCGTCGAGGGCTTCGGCGCGGGCTTCAACGGGCCGTTCCTGCTGGTGGCCGAGATCCCCGAGGGCACCGATCTCGACCGGCTGAACGCGGTCACCGACGCGACGGGAGCCGACCCGGGCGTGGCGTTCGCGTCGCCGCCGCGGCCCAACGACCCCGACGACCCGACCGCGGCCATCTGGAACGTGGTCCCCACGACCGGGCCCCAGGAGGAGGCCACCACCCAGCTCGTCTACCGGCTCCGCGACCAGGTGCTGCCGCCGGTCGAGCAGGAGGTCGGCCTCGAGGTGGTGGTCACCGGGACCGTGGCGGTCAACGTCGACTTCTCGAACTACCTGGAGGCGCGCCTGCCGTACTTCTTCATCGCCGTGCTGGCGGTGTCGTTCCTGCTGCTCATGGTCGTGTTCCGGTCGCTGCTGGTGCCGCTCAAGGCGGTGGCCATGAACCTGCTGTCGATCGGTGCCGCCTACGGGGTGGCGGTGGCCCTCTTCCAGTGGGGATGGCTGAGCGACATCACCGGCGTGCAGGCGGCGCCCATCGAGCCGTGGATCCCGATGATGCTGTTCGCCATCGTCTTCGGCCTGTCGATGGACTACGAGGTGTTCCTCCTGTCCCGGGTGCGGGAGGAGTGGCACCGCACCGGCGACAGTCGCACGTCGGTGGCCGACGGCCTGGCCGCCACCGCCAAGGTCATCACCGCCGCGGCCGCCATCATGGTGGTCGTCTTCGGCAGCTTCATCCTCGAGAACGACCGGGTGGTGAAGCTGATGGGCACCGGGCTGGCGACCGCGATCCTGCTCGACGCCACCATCGTCCGCATGCTGCTCGTGCCCGCCACCATGGAGCTGCTCGGCGACCGCAACTGGTGGCTGCCGCGGTGGCTCGATCGCCTGGTGCCGAAGATCGACGTCGAGGGCCACGCCGAACCCGTCCTCGACGATGACGAGGAGCGCGAGCCCGAGCTGACCACGGCGAGGTGAGGCGGGCGGGCTGCCCGCGTCAGGCGACGGCGGGCAGCCTGACCTCGACCAGCGCGCCGCCGAGGGGGCTCGCGAGGATCCGCACCTCGCCGCCGTGGGCGGCCACCACCTCGGCGACGATCGCCAGCCCCAGCCCGGCGCCACCGGCGTCGCGGCTGCGGGCCGCGTCGAGGCGGACGAACCGCTCGAACACGCGGGCCCGTTCGGCCTCGGGCACGCCGGGGCCGTCGTCGCCGACGGTGAGGACGACGCCGTCGGCTTCCTGCCGCAGGCTCAGGTCGATGCGGCCGGCGGCGTGGTGGGCGGCGTTGTCGCCCAGGTTCCGGAGCATTCCTCGGAGGGCCGCGGCGTCACCGCTGACGCGGCCGGCCGAAACCCCGGCCGTGTCGATCTGCAAGGTGGTCGTCGCCCGCAGGCGCGCGGCCTCCTCGAACACGAGGTCGTCGAGGTCCACCTCGCGGAGGGAGCGGCCGCCGCCTTGCTCGTCGGTCCGCGCCGCGGCCAGCAGGTCCTCCACCAGCCGCTCCACCCGCAGGTCCTCGGTCAGCACCGCGTCGGCCAGCTCGGGCACCGTCGTGCGGTCAGGGTGGGCCCGCGCCACCTCGGCGTGCTGGCGGATGGCCGCCACCGGCGAGCGCAGCTCGTGCGACGCGTCCGACACGAACCGGCGCTGGCGGGCCTGGCCGTCCTCCAGCCGGCCCAGCATCCGGTTCATGGTGGCGGCGAGGCGGGCGATCTCGTCCTTCCCGCCCTGCTCCGGCACCCGCCGGTGCAGCTCGGTGGCCGACACCGCCTCGGCTTCGGCCCGGATGGCCTCGACCGGCGCCAGCGCCCGCCCCGTCAGCCACCACGTGACGGCCCCCACGAGCGCGAGCAGCACCGGCAGCCCGATGGCGAGCAGGCCGATCACCACCTCGGTCGACTCGATCACGTCGTCGACCGCGTGCGCCACCAGGACGGTCGCCGATCCGGCCGCCACCGCCACCACCATGAACTGGTCGTCGTCGATCGGGGTGGTGGTCGTGACCGACTGGCCCGGGCGCAGCGGCGCCACCGGGGGCTCGCCGTCCACGTTGGCGCTGGCCGCCACCACCCGCCCGTCCTCCACCACCTGCACGAGCTGCTCGTCGTCGACCGCGACCGCCAGGGACGGGTCGTCACCCGCCTCGATGGCCGCCGCCACCTCGCTGGCTCGCAGCCGGGCCGCCGTCCGCACCTCGTCGAGCAGCGTGTCGCGCATGACCGCGACGAGGGCGACCGCACCGATGGCCAGCGCGGCGCCGACCACCAGCACGGCCGCCGCCGTCGTGCGGGCTCGCACCGACACCGGTCAGCCGCCGTCCTCGGCCAGCCGGTACCCCGCGCCCCGCAGGGTCTCGATGGCGTGCCGGCCGAAGGGCCGGTCGAGCTTGTTGCGCAGGTGGCGCACGTAGACCTCGACGATGTTCGGGTCACCCTCGAAGTGGCCATCCCACACGTGGTCGAGGATGTCGCGCTTCGAGACCACCTCGCCCTGTCGCCGCAGCAGGAACTCCAGCAGCGACAGCTCCCGCGCCGTCAGCTCCACCTCGACCTCGCCCCGCCACACCCGCCGGGCGGCGGGATCGAGCCGGAGGTCGTCCGCCTCCAGCACCGTCGGGCGCTCCCGCGGCCCCCGCCGCATCAGGGCCCGCAGCCGCGCCACCAGCACCGCCGAGGAGAACGGCTTGGTGAGGAAGTCGTCGGCGCCGGTGTCGAGGGCCTCGATCTCGTCCCACTCGCCGTCCTTGGCGGTCAGCATCAGGATCGGCGTCCACACCTCCTCGGCTCGCAGCTGACCGCACAGCTGGTAGCCGTTGAGGCCGGGCAGCATGATGTCGAGCACGATGGCGTCGTAGCCGTGCTCGCGGGCCATCCAGAGCCCGTCGGTGCCGTCGAGGGCGACGTCGACCGCGAACCCCTCCGCCTCGAGCCCGTGCCGGAGGCCGGTCGCCAGGCCCTTCTCGTCCTCGACCACCAGCACCCGCATGCCCCCATGGTGGACGAGGAGGCTGAACCCCCGCTGAACGGTTCAGCGCCGTTTCAGCGGGCAAGCGCGACAGTCAGCCCATGCAGACGAGGACGAAGTGGATCGCAGCAGGCGCCATCGGGCTGGCGGCCATCGGCGTCGGTGGCGGAATCGCGGTGGCCTCGGGCGGCGGCGACGACAGCGAGCCGGCCATCTCCGGTGAGGCGCTCGACCGGGCCAGCGACGCCGCCCTGGCCCACACCGGCGGCGGCCGGGTGACCGAGACCGAGGCCGGCGACGAGGAGAGCTACTACGAGGTCGAGGTGACGCTCGAGGACGGCACCCAGGTCGACGTCCAGCTCGATCGCGACTTCGAGGTGGTCGGGTCCGAGGCCGACTCGGACGACCCCGGCGACGACGACTGACCGGCGAGAACGTTCATGCGCCCGGCAGGCGGCCGCCGGCCCGCGACACCGGGAAGTAGCGGTGGTGGAAGGCGCCGGTGATCTCGTAGATGGCGGTTCCCCGTGACCCGTCGGACGTCCGCACCTCCATCTCGCTGAGCCCGCCGCCCACCGGGCCGTAGCGCTGGGCCCACCGGCCCTCGGCGTCGACGCCGATGTGGCGGCCCCCCTCCAGCACGAAGTCGACGTGGCCGGCCAGGCCGGTCACCGCCTCGCCGTCGCGGTCGTAGCCGACCTCCTTGCCACTCCCGTCGAGCCAGTGGAGGTCGTGGCGGAAGTCGACGACGGGCACCGCGCTGCCGTGCTCGCCGCCGGCCGGCGCGAAGCAGCCGTCGGTGTAGATGCGGGCGCCGTTGGGCAGCTCCCAGCACCAGACGCCGAGCATCCCCTCGGGCAGCTGGATGGCGAGCCACATCCACATCGGGCAGCGGGCGTGGTCGCGGATCCCCCAGGAGTGATCGCGCTGACCCCACCAGTCGGCGATCTCGAACGTCTCGCCGTTGCGGGTGACGGTCCCGTTGTAGGTGCCCGACTGGATGAGGTGGCTCTGGTCCCAGATCGTCTCGTGGCCGGCCTTCATCGCCCCCCGCCGCAGGCCGTAGGCGGGGGTGCGGGCCGTGAAGGTCAGCTCGATCGCGATGGGCACGGTCGGCCCCTCCTCGACCCGCAGGTGCACGCGCCGGAACGGCTCGGCGATGTCGATGGCAACAGGCCCCACCCGCATCTCGTGGTGGTCGCCGTCGACCTCCCGGTCGTGGCGCATGGCGGTCATCTCGCCGCCCCACCGGCCCAGCTGCAGGGAATCCATCACGCCCCGGGCCGGGAAGTGGGCCAGGGTCAGGATCACGACGTCGCCCAGCCCGTCGCGCGGATGGAGGATGAAGAAGAGGCTGTCGCGCCAGTGCTCGTGCCAGGTGACGACGTTCGGATAGGGCTCGGGGATCTGGTGGACGAAGTACTCGTCCATCGGCGTCAGGCGCGGCATGGCCGCGATCTTGCTACGCCGCGGTCACGAGCTCGTCGGGGCAGCACTCGCCGGGGAGGACGTCGGCGCAGGTGAGGATCCAGGTGTGGACCTCGATGCGGGCCGTGCAGTCGCCCTCGGCGGTGCACTCCACCGTGCCGTCGGCGTGGCGGATGAGCAGGTCGTGGCAGTGGTCGAGACCATGGTCGCAGTCCGAGCAGATCATGAGGCCCCAGTATGCGGCCGGGAGTGACACTCATGGCTGATGGGGGAAGAACACCCCCATGCCTCGCGCCATCTGGACGGGCTCGATCTCCTTCGGGCTCGTCAACGTCCCGGTCAAGCTCTACTCGGCGGTGGAGCAGAAGGACATCCACTTCTCCCAGTTCGAGGAGGGCACCGGCGCCAAGATCCGCTACAAGCGGGTGTCGGAGAAGACCGGCAAGGAGGTGCCCTACGAGAAGATCGTGAAGGGCTACGAGGTGGCCAAGGGCCGCTTCGTGATCGTCACCCCCGAGGAGCTCGAGTCGGCCGAGCCGGAGTCGACCCGCACCATCGACATCGACGACTTCGTCGACCTCGAGGAGATCGACCCGATCTTCTACGACCGCACCTACTACCTGGCCCCGGCCAGCGACGACGCCGGCTCCAAGCGGGCCTACAACCTCCTCCTCAAGGCCATGGAGGAGAAGAAGAAGGTGGGGGTCGGCAAGTTCGTGATGCGCACCAAGCAGTACCTGGGCGCGGTCCGGCCCCTCGGCGACGTGCTGGCGCTGAGCACCATGGTCTTCGGCGACGAGGTGCGTGATCGCAAGGAGATCGAGGAGCTCTCGTCGGCCAAGAACACCAAGGTCGGCGACCGGGAGGTCGCCATGGCCGAGCAGATCATCGAGTCGCTCTCGGTGACGTGGGACCCCAGCCGGTACCACGACACCTACCGCGAGAAGGTCCTCGAGGTCATCGAGCGCAAGGCCGAGGGCGAGGAGATCGTGGCCACCGCGCCGGCCAGCAAGGAGGCCGAGGTGGTCGACCTCATGGCCGCCCTGGAGGCGAGCCTGGCCGCGGCCAAGAAGGGCGTCGACCCCAAGATCGAGGCGGCCACCGCCTCATCGGGCGCCGGCTCGGGATCGGGCGACGCCGACTACGACGACATGACCAAGGACGAGCTGCTCGAGCTGGCCAAGGACCGCGACATCGCCGGCCGCTCCAAGATGAGCAAGGACCAGCTCGTCAAGGCGCTCCGCAAGACCGACCAGCGGGCCGCGTCCTAGCCAACCTTGCCTGGATACACTCGAAGCCGCATCCGGGAGAGGTGGCCGAGCCAGGTTGAAGGCGGCGCCCTGCTAAGGCGTTATGTGTCGCAAGATGCATCGTGGGTTCAAATCCCACCCTCTCCGCCAACCAGCACCTCTTCGAGGCACTGGACCACCGCGGGGTCGCCCTCGCAGCGCGGCAGCCCCTCGCCGCTGGTCACCCGGGCGGTGATCGCCATCGCCAGGGCCACCAGCGCCAGCCGCACGATCAGCCACGCCAGCGCCCGCACCGCCAACGCGAAGAACCCGAACCGCGTGCGCGGCCATCCGCCGTTCATCGAATACATCGCCATCGCCCTTTCCACTCCGCTTCGCTACGGCGGAGGGTAGACGCTCAGAGGAGGCGGCGCCTGAGCACCTTCCAGCCGCCGAGGGCCATCGCCGTCAGCGCGGCGAGCACGAGGACGACGAGCAGGATGCGGCCGGAGGCGGCGACGATGCCCTCCACGCCGGAAGTGAAGCCGTCGACCGCGTCGTCCCACGCCTTGGCCAGGCCCGACCGCGGCTTCGCGGCCGCGGTGTTCAGCGCCGACCGGTCCTCCGTCACCGTCACCTTGAGGGTGCCGAGGGCGACCTTGTCGTCGAGCACCCGCTGCTGGCCCTCCAGCCGCTCGATCTCGGTCTGGGTGGCGTTGAGGCGATCCTGCACAGCGAGGATGTCGGGGATGGTGGTGGCCCGCGACAACAGCCCCAGCAGCTGGTCGCGCGTCCCCCGGAGGACTCGCAGCCGCGCCTCGAGGTCGACGTACTCGGCCGTGACGTCCTGACCGGCCGTCGTCACCGACTGCGTCTCGCCCAGTCCGCGGACCTCGCCCAGCACCTGCTCGAAGGCGGCGCCCGGGACGCGGATGGTGATGTCGGCGGCAGGCCGCTCGCCCTGCTCGAAGGTGCGGGACTCGGCGACGAACCCGCCGCTGCCGACGGCCAGCGACGTGAGGCGGGTCACGCTGTCGTCGACCGCGCCCTCGCCGACCGCCACCTCCACTGCCCCCGTCTTCACAACCTTGGTGGCCTGGAGGGGCGGCGCCACCTGGCCGCCGTCGCCCCCGCCACCGGCCCCGCCGGCCGCGTCACCCGGGGCCGGCACACCAGTGGCGGTGCCGCCACCCGCCGTCGGTTCCGACGTGAGCCCGTCACCGGCGTCACCCGACGCGTTCTGCACCGTCCGGGCCGAGCCGTCGCGCAGGCGGTCGGCCACCGTCAGCCCCACCAGGCCGAGGAGCACGACCAGCCCGGCGGCCACCGTCCCCAGCACGAACGGCCGGGCCCGCCGCCGGGGCGGTTCGGCGCGTCCCTCGGTGAGCTGGGGCAGCGGCTCCCGAGGCGGCGGGAACGACTCCGCCGCCTCGGCCACCAGGGCCCGCAGGACGTCCTCGTCGATCACGGCGCCACCTCCTCGGTGTCGGAAGCCAGCGCCGCCAGCCGCGGGTCGTCGCCCAGCCGGCGCCGGGCCTCGTGGAGGCGGGACTTGACCGTCCCGGGACGGCGGCGGATCGCCACCGCGATCTCCCGCTCGGTCAGCCCGGCCCAGTACCGCAGCACGACCGGCACCCGCAGGTGCTCGGGCAGCGCACCGAGGGCGGCGATGAGGGCGCCGGCCAGGTCCCGATGGGCGGCGGCCGCCTCCGGTCCCGGCTCGGGCGCGGCCATCGCCGTGAGGTGCAGGTCGACGTCGACGTCGCCGCCGCTCTTGCGCCGGTCGCTGCGGCGCCGGGACAGGCAGGTGTTCACCACCACCCGGTACACCCACGGGCGACGGCCGTCGCCGTCGGGCAGTGAGGAACGGAAGCGCCACACCCGCAGGAACGCCTCCTGCACCGCCTCCTCGGCGTCGACCGGGTTGCGCAGGATCAGGCAGGCCGTGCGGTACGCCTGGCCGTAGGCCCCCTGCAACCACACCGCGAGGTCGTCCACCACCCACTCCAACTCCGGGCCGGGACGAAAGGTTCGCGCAACCGTTGGCGTCAGCCGCCGAGGGCGCCGGCGGGCTGGATGGTCACGGTGTCCAGGACTTGGCCGTCGGCGGCCAGGAAGGCCGCCTCGGCGCTCTCGACCCGGGGGACGCCGATGGCGACGAAGCGGGCGCCGTCGGGGTTCGTCGGGTGGGGGACCGACTCGGCGGAGAACGCCTGCCCATCGGGCAGCGTGATCCTCACGCTGGCGACCTCGCGCCCGACCGAGCCGAAGTAGAGGGTGTGGTCCTCGTCCGCCGCCACCGGGCCCAGGGCGTGGAAGACGCCGTCCCCGTCGACGCCGCAGGTGGGGCTCTGGGCAAGGCCGTCGAGCGCCACCCACCCGCACGGTGAGTCGTCGAGCCGGGGCACGTTGTCGGCGGCCAGGATCTGCCAGGCCCCGCCCTGCCACTGCCCCTCGGCCAGCACCGTGCCGGTCGGCGCGCCCGGGTCGATGTAGATCTCGGTGATCGACAGCATCGTGCCGCCGACCAGCTGGGCCCGCAGCACCACCGGGTCGAGGCCGAGCGGCACGTCGATGCCGGCGGGCCGGACGGCGCCACTGCGGTCGCTTCCCGGCAGCGGGTTGCCGTCGAGGTCCAGGACCTCGACGCGCAGCTGCTCGTCACGGGTGCTGGTGAGGAGCGCCCGCAGCCGGCGGTCGGTCACCGCCAGGTTCTCGACGTGGACCTCGTCCGTGGTCGCCTCGATGACGGTCCAGCGGTCGGCGATGCGCCGCAGCTGGATCGTGCCGCCGGCCAGTCGCCCGCTGTCGTCGCCGGTCGCCCAGCTCGCCCTCGCGACGAAGTCGGTCGCCTCGACCAGCTCGCTGGTCACCCCCGGCTCGGGGTAGTCGGGGAAGCGCGCCGCCAGGTAGGCGTCGACCACCTCCTCCGGACCTCCGTTGGCCGAGAAGATCGGCCCGCCCATGATCACGTCGCTGCCGACCTCGACCACCGCGGTCGGAGGGGGCGACGTCGACGGGGTCGACGACGACGGCGACGACACCCTCACGTCGTCGTCGGGCTGCACCAGCAGGACCGCGCCGATCACCAGGGCCACGGCCGCCGCGGCCGCGCCGACCGGGATCGCCCATCGCCGGCGCGACGCGACCAGCGCCTCGCTGTACCGGGGGAGGGACTCCTCCCCGCTGACCGGGGTGTGGTCACCAACCGTGCGCAACGTCCGGCGCACTCGTTCCTCGAGCTCGAGGTCGTTCATCGCAGGGTCTCCTTCAGACGGGCCAGGCCGCGGTGGGCCAGCGATCGGGCGGTGGCGGCCGGGCATCCGAGGAGCTCGCCGACCGCATCGAACGACAGGTCCTCGTAGAAGCGCAGCACCAGCGCCGCCCGCTGGCGCTCCGGGAGCCGCCGCAGCGCGGCCCACGTCTCGTCCACCTCGGGGATCGACGTCGTCGTCACCCGCTCGGGGGTCAGGCGCTCGGCCCGGCCCCGTCGCCGGTGGGCGGTGCGCGACAGGTTGACGACCGAGGTGCGCAGGTACCCGTCGGGGTTGTCGACGGTGGTGGCGTGGCGGGCGAAGCCGAGGAAGGCGTCGTGCACCACGTCCTCGGCCATCGATTCCGAGCCGGTCAGGAGGTTGGCCAGACGGAGCAGGTCGGGTCGCAGCCGTCGGTAGACCGCGTCCACCTCCGTCCACGGCAGCACGTCGATCACACTCCCATGACGCCCCGGCCCGCAGAAATGTTGCGCCCGAACCGCCAGGTCAGCGGAGATTGTGCGAGCAATCACGAGCTGATGTTGCGATCAGGTGACGAAAGTTGCCATCCTGTGGCGGACAACCCCTATAGCAGGCCGCCTGCGCCAGGGCGGTGCCGCTGCTCCGGCAGCCGGTGCCGGCCCGACCCGAGCCGGAGTTGACAGCCCCCCGTCCTGCGGGCGGGGCGTGCGCCTCCGAAGTACCGCCGGGTCCGGAGCAGCCCCTGGCGTCCGTACAGGAGAGACGACCTCGTGACCAATCCATCCGCCCCTCGTCCGGCGCGCCGCCGTCTCGGCGCAACCCTCCTCGCCGCGGCCCTGGCCGCGCTCCTCAGTGTGGCCGGCCTCGCCTTCAGCGCCGTTCCCGCCGGGGCCATCGGGGCCGGGGAGGTGGCCGCCTTCGGCGACGCCGCCGGCCACGGCGGGCCCGGCGAGGGCGCCGGCGCCGTCGTCGGCATGGCCCGCAACCGCACCGGGACCGGCTACTGGCTGGCCGCGGCCGACGGCTCGGTCTACGCCCACGGCGACGCCCGCTTCCACGGCGCCGCCTCCGGCGTGAAGCTGAACTCCCCGATCGTCGCCATGGCCGCCACCCCCACCGGCGCCGGCTACTGGCTGGTGGCGGCCGACGGCGGCATCTTCGACTACGGCGATGCCGCCTTCCTCGGCTCGGCCGGCCACCTCGACCTCAACTCCCCGATCGTCGGGATGGCCGCCACCCGCTCGGGCAAGGGCTACTGGCTGTTCGCAGCCGACGGCGGCATCTTCACCTTCGGCGACGCCAAGTTCATGGGCTCGATGGGCGCCACCCGCCTGAACCAGCCCGTGGTCGGCGGCACCGCCACCCCCAGCGGCGCCGGCTACTACCTGGTCGCCCGCGACGGCGGCATCTTCACCTTCGGCGACGCCCGGTTCCACGGCTCCACCGGCAACATCGATCTGGTCGCCCCCATCGTCGACATGGCCGCCGACCCCGATGGCGGGTACTGGCTGGCCGCCAGCGACGGGGGCGTGTTCGCCTTCGCCGCCCCGTTCAAGGGCTCACTTGGCGGTGGGGACCACGGCGGGCCGATCGTGGCCATCGAGCCGTCGCCGTCCGGGGAGGGCTACTGGCTCGTGACCGGCCGGGCCCGCACCGCCGACTTCTCCGCCGCTACCCCCCACGGCACCCCAATGGGCGCCTTCGAGATCACCTGCTACTCGCTGCGGGGCACCACCGCCTCGGGCCATCCGGTGGCCGAGGACGGCATCGCCGTCGACCCGCGGGTGATCCCCCTCGGCAGCCGGGTCTACATCGACGGCCTGGGCTGGAAGGTCGCCCGCGACACCGGCAGCGCGGTCAAGGGCAAGCGCATCGACATCTGGAACCCGTCCACCGATTGGTGCCGCCGCTTCGGCGTCCAGACCCGCAACGTCTGGAAGCAATAGCTCTCAGCGGGGGTCGACGAGGAGACTCTGGACGGCGCGACCGACCCGGCCCCGCTGGTCGAACAGCGCGCTCTCGGCCATGCCGATCCCGTTGGCGGTGGTCGTGGTGGACGAACGCATCGCCACCCACTCGCCCTCCGGCGGGCGGGCGACGTGCACGGTCAGGTCCGGGTTGATGAACAGGTGCTGGGAGCTGTCGAGCACCCGGGAGATGCCGTTCCCGAAGTCGGCGGCCGCCAGCACCCGGGCCAGCGGCGAGATCTCCTCGCCCGCCACCACCGGCACCGTGAGCCGGAACCAGGCCGCGGCCGGTCCCGGAGCGGCCCAGCTGCCCTCCACAAAGCGGACGTCGACCGCGGTGTTGTGGAACCCCTCCCACGACTCCGCCTGCGTGTCGAAGGCGAACGGCGTCGTCGCATCTGGGATCGGAGGGAGCGGGTCGTCGATCGGGGCGTGACCGTCGGCGTCGGCCACGTCGGCGATCCGGATCCGCAGCGCCCGCCCCCGCAGCACCTCGATGTCGCCCGCGAAGACGGACGCCTCCACCAGCTGCACCTTCCTCCCCGGCCTCGGCACCGCCGTCTCGAGCCGCAGCGGCGCCAGGGGGACCGGCCGCAGCAGCTCGAGGGTGAGACGGGCCACCTGCATCGGACCGTGGCTGTCGGCCGCCACGATCGCCCGTGCCACCAGCGCCGCGCCCGGACCGCCGTGCTGCGAGTCGGGTGTCCACGGCCCCCGGCACAGGTCGGTGGGTTGGAACGTCGAGTCGTCGAGTGCGACGAAGAGGGCGTCGGCGTCGGGCACGACCGCCGAAACTAGCGGCGGCGTAGTCCGTCGAAGAGGAGACGGATCACGAAGTCGGCCGTCGTCCCCGCGTCACCCGAGTCGTGCGGACGCAGGGCCAAGTGGCCGATGAGCCCGACGACGGCCGAGGCGATCAGCCGGGGCGGGGCGTCGATGACCAGTCCCTGGCGCTGGGCCTCGCCGATCATCTCGGCGATGTCGTCGACGAAGCGGTCGGTGATGTCGCGCAGATGGCGACCGAACTCGTCGCCGCCGGCGGCGGGGTCGCCGAACAGGACGCGGGTGGCGGCCGGGTCCGCTTCGAGGTGCTCGAACGCCTGCCTGATGGCGGCGGCCGGGTCGGCCAGCGCGCCGGCCACCACCTGGGTGCGGAGCGCGTCGGCCTCGGCGTCCATGACGGCGTGGAACAGGGCGTCCTTGCCGGCGAAGTACGAGTAGACCGTGCCGTAGGAGACGCCGGCCGCCCGGGCCACCGCGGCCATCTTGGTGGCGTGGAAGCCGTGGTCGGCGAACACCCGCTTGGCCGCCCGCAGGATGACCTCGCGGCGGACGTCCTTGTCCTCGTCGGTGACGGCGCGTCGCATGGCGCCGGTCAACCTACGAGAAACACCGCCCGCAACAGGTCGGTCCGGCCCCGCAGCCCGTCCGACGGTCCCTCGAAGCGCACCCGGCCCCGCTCCAGGAAGTAGGCGCGGTTGGCCAACTCGAGGGCGAGGTCGACCTGCTGCTCGACCACCACGATCGACGTGCCCCCGGCCCGCAGCCCGGCGATGACCTCCAGCAGCTGGCCGACGATGGTGGGGGCGAGCCCGAGCGAGAGCTCGTCGATCATCAGCAGCCGGGGGCGGCTCATCAGGGCTCGCGCCAGGGCCAGCATCTGCTGCTGGCCGCCCGACAGGGTGCCCGCCACCTGGCCCCGCCGCTCGGCCAGCCACGGGAACCGGCCCAGGACCTCCTCGGCCCGCGCCGCCCGCTCGGGCTTGGGCGCGGTCATGGCGCCGACCCGCAGGTTCTCCGCCACCGTGAGCCCGGGGAAGGTGGCCCGTCCGCCCGGCATCTGCACCAGGCCGCGGCGGACGATCTCGGCCGGGCGCATCCCGGTGATGTCGGCCCCGTCGAAGCGGACGGCGCCGGCCCGGGGCCGGAGGATCCCCGACACGGCCCGCAACAGCGTCGACTTCCCCGCGCCGTTGGTGCCGAGCATTGCGACGATCTCACCCGGCGCGACGGCGAAGTCGATGTCGACCAGCACCGGCACCCGGCCGTACGCCACCGACAACCCGCTCGTCTCGAGCAGCGCGGTCACGGCCCGGGCACCTCCTGCTCGACCCGGCCGTCCCGCAGAACCTCCACCTTGTCGGCGCGGAGGGTGCCGACCCGAGCCACCAGCCAGGTGCCGTCGATGGCGGTGTCGACCTCGTCGACCCAGCCGTCGGGCCACCGCACCCGCACCGCGTCTCCGAGGGCGGTGCCGTAGACGGCCGACAGCGACGGGACGGGGCCCTCGCCCGGGGTGCCGGCCCACGCCGCCACCGCGCCGTCCGGAGCCGGCGGCAGCAGGGCGCCGAGCCAGCCCTTCGGGCCGCGGTACGCCACCTGGACCCGCAGCCGCCCGCCCTCCGACAGCAGCAGCACGGTGGCGTCATCCAGCTCGACTTCGGCCGCCACCCGGGCCGCGGCGGGAGCGACGCCGGCCGCGTCGCCCGCCCCGGTGGGGAGGCTGGCGACGGCGACCAGCGAGACGGCGATCAGGGCGACGACCGCGGCGGCGAGGAGCGTGGTCGTCTTCATCCGCGGAGGTACCGGTCGGCGGCGGCGTCGGCGACGGCCGCGAGGCGGCGCCGGAAGGTGAACGTGAGGGCGGCGAGAACGGCGGCGGCCAGCAGCAGCCAGGGCCAGCCGTCCCACGGTCGGGCCAGCGCGATGGTGGCGGCGCCGGCGGCGCGGTCGAAGTCGCTGACCGCCTCGGCCTCATCCGAGCCGGTGGCCGCGGGCGGGCTCGGGCGAGGCGCCGCCGGCGCGGCCGCCGGCCCCGACGACGGGGAGGCCGGGCCGGCCGCAGGCGCCACCGCAGGAGCAGCCGCCGGAGGGGACGCCGCCACCGTCCCGATCTCCGAGCCCAGCGTGGCGGTGGCCGAGCCGCCCACCAGCGTGACCTTCAGGAAGTAGCGGTTGCTCGGGTCGTTGCTGTTGAAGTGGAGGAACACCCCGCCCCCGCCGACGTAGGCCCGGGTGCCGTCCTTGCTGACCTCGGTGGTCGGCTGCACCACCCGCACCTCGCTGTAGCCGCCGTGGGTCAACGCCTGACGCACGACGTCGGCGGCCAGCGCCAGCTGCTCGACCGGCACCTTGCTGTCGTCGACCGTCACGCCGTCGGCCCCGATGACGACGGGCACGTCGGCCACAGTGGCGTCGTTGACCACGACACGCCCGGCCGCGGTGGCGCCGCTCGGGGTGCCATCGATCGAGACGTGGCCGGTGAAGCGGGCCGACCCGATGGCGAGGGCGCCCATGGCCACGTTGTTGACCTCGGCCTCGGTGGTGGCGACCAGCGCCCCGCCCGTGCCGTCGGCGACGGTGGCCGACGAGCTCGACCCGACGCCGAGCGGGCCGTCGCCGGTGGCGTTGCCGGAGGCGGCGGCCTCGGCCAGGGGCGACGGCTGCGCGGTCGCCACCAGCAGCATTCCGCCTTCCCGCACCTCCTTGGTGCCGGCGTTCCCGGTCTCGGTGTCGGCCTCGGCCCGCGGTCCTTGGGCGCCGAAGTAGGCCTCGGCCAGACCGAAGTCGGTGGCCGCGGCCTTGGCGTAGGCGGCGGCGGGCGGGTTGCTCACCTGCGACTTGGTGGCGGTGGGGCGGGCGCCGAGCGACGTCCGCTGGGCGCCGGGCGCCGGCTCGACCGGATAGGCGTCGGCCACGACCGTGTAGGCGCGGCCGTCGAGGGGCGCGCTCTCGGCCGGCACCGCCACGGCGATCGCCAAGACCGCGACCGCGGCGAGCCACCGGCGTCTCACGTCGCCGCCCGCGAGTAGCGCCCGGTGCCGAGGTAGGACTCGATGACACCGGGGTCGGCCAGCACCGACGTCGATGGTCCGTCGGCCACCACCCGGCCGAGATCCATCGCGACCAGCCGGGGGGCAAGCCCCGATACGAACGGCACGTCGTGGTCGATGACCACCACCGCGGCGTCGCCCCGGATGCGCTCGATCAGCCCGCCCAGCACCCGCACCTCGCTCTGCTGCAGCCCCGACGCCGGCTCGTCGAGCAGCAGCACCTTGGGGCGGCGGGCCGCCAGCCACGCCAGCTCCACCGCTCGGGTGGTGCCGAATGACAGCTCGGCCACGCGGTGGTCGAGGTAGCGGCCCAGGTCGACCAGCTCGAGCAGCGAGATGGCGGCGGCCGCCACCTCTTCTTCCTCGGCCTGCGCGTCGGGGAGGCGCAGGCCCTCGGCCACCACGCCGTTGCGGTGGCGGGCGTGGAAGGCCGACTGCAGCGTCTCCCGCACGGTCATCGTCGGGTAGAGGCGGGCGTCCTGGAACGAGCGGCCGAGGCCGAGCCGGGCCCGCTTCCACGGCAGCACGCCGGTCACGTCTGCGCCGTCGAGCGTGACCCGGCCGGCGGTCAGGGGCGCCCACCCGCAGACGGCGTCGAGGAGGGTCGTCTTGCCCGCGCCGTTGGGGCCGATGATGCCGACCACCTCCCCCGGCATGACGTCGAGCGAGACGTTGTCGACCGCCACCACCCCGCCGAAGCGGACGGTCACGTCCTCGACCCGGACGATCGGCTCAGGCATGGACGAGCTCCGTGACCGGGACGTCGTCGACCATCGGCGCGCCCCGCCGCCGGCGCAGCTGCTGGACCAGGCCGACCAGCCCGTCGGGGCTGCGGGCCAGGACGACGATGATCCCGGCGCCGACCGCGACCGTCGACCAGTCGCTCACCGCGCCGGAGGAGCGGAAGATCTCGGTCAGCTCGACGAAGGCGAAGGCGCCGATGACGCTGCCGAGCGGCGAGCGGATGCCGCCCACGGTGGCGAGCCCGAAAGCGGTGAGCGACAGCACGAGGAAGGAGAAGGCGGCGGTGGTGAACGCGCCCAGCAAATACGCCAGCAGCGCGCCCATCAGCCCGGCGTAGAGGGCCGACAGCACGAAGGCCAGCAGCCGGTACTTGGTGGGGTTGACGCCGCCCGCCTCCGCCGCCCGGTCGTTGTCGCGCACCATGCGCAGGGCCCGCCCGGTCCGCCCCGCGGCGAAGGCGGCGGTGAAGGCGAAGACGGTGCCGACGATGGCGAGGGTGGCGACCGCGAAGGCGGCGTCCCCTTCCAGCCAGCTCGGCCGTCGCACCAGCAGCTGCTCGCCGCCGTTGGCGAACCACTCCTGGCGGAACAGCGTCTCGTCGAACAGGCCGGCCAGGGCCAGGGTGGCGACGGCGAGGTACAGCGGTCGGAG